>Ga0310125_10000394_pt1 | contig 20222 bp, 19 predicted proteins | sample CB11b_Tmax_Bot8__FD_203508 | JGI IMG/M metagenome (GOLD analysis project Ga0310125, IMG submission 203508) | Marine microbial communities from Western Arctic Ocean, Canada - CB11b_Tmax_Bot8 | ecosystem: Environmental > Aquatic > Marine > Oceanic | place: Canada: Western Arctic Ocean | collected... | reverse complement strand
GTCCGGATGCCCTCACCACGCTGGCCGAGGACCCGTGGACAGCCATCGAGCGGGTCGCGAGGCGGCACCGTTGTGAGAGCCTGCTGTTGGGGTTCAGCCAGTTGGATGAGCAGGTGGTCTCACAACAGTTGGAGGGCATGTTGGGACGGGTGCCCAGTGATATCGCGGTTCTGCGGAGCCCGCCGGGTTGGCGCTTTTCCTCGGTACGTCGAGTCCTGGTGCCCATTGGCGGGCGCAGCGGTCACGAGCAATTGCGCAGCCGGCTGGTAGGCAGCCTGCTTCGGTCGGGCGTTCGCGACATCACGTTTCTGCGCATCCTGCCGCATAACGTACCGGAGCGGGTTCGGGATACGGCGGTGGACGATGTACGTCACTTTTTCGAGGGGGAAATGGAAGCCGACTGCCGGATCCTGGTGTTGCGTGATGACGACGTGGCCGGGACGGTTGCCCGTGAGGCGGAGTCGTGCGACCTGTTGATCCTGGGCCTGCAGCGGCACGGGCGGAACCGCAAGGTCTTCGGTTCCGTGACGCTGGAGATCGCGCGGCAAACTTCGTGCGCCATCCTGATGATTTCCAGCCGGGGATGACTTTCACCGAAGTTTCTGGGTGCGACGGTGGACTTTCTTTCGCTCGCGAAGGTCGTCGAGATCGACATCAATCTGGTGTTTCTGACCCCAGTCCGGAATCTCGTTGTCACGTGAGCGGATGGCGCGATACATCCGCGCGAGGGTGGCCCGTTCATCGATGTCTTTCAACGACGACATTCCGCGTTCATAGATGCGCCGGGCTCGACCGGGGTCGTGCAACTCCATGACGGCGAGATCGATCATGTCGATATAGGGTTTCCCGAGTGCGGGAAAGGATTCGCTGATCTCCTCGTAGAGAGTCATGGCCTCGATATACTTGCGCTTGCGGATTAAGGCTTCTGCGCGGCTGTAGAGCGGCTGGGGGCGGTCGAATCGCGCCTCGGGAAACAGCATGGTCCCGAAGGGATTGGCGGCGAGCCCTGACATCGGGGAGGCAAGGAGCAAGGCGGCAATCAGCGCGAAGACCAGACCCACCGGAAACATGAAGAAGTCGCCTCGGGCTGCGGTCACCATGGCCATGATGGAGGCCGTCATCGCCGCCAGGCCTGTGCTGACAATGAGGACACTCTTGACCAGGTCTTTGTTTTTTTTCCACCACATGACGGAGGCTCCAGAACCTCGACTCATTATACCCCGCCGGCTCCGCTAAAGGTAGCCGAATATTTTTAGCGTGGGACCGATCGCATCCTCAATTTCCCGCACTTTACGGGCATCTTCCCCGAGGTATTGGGCTAATTTTTCCTCTTTGATATGGACCGAGATCCACTCCCGGACGGGTTCGGCACAGTCGGCCTCGAGAAATTCCGAAAGCCGCGCGATGCAGGATTCGGGGTCTTCCAGGAGCTGTTCAAACCGCAGCTCCAGGATCGAAATATGGTCAATCTGCGCACGATATTCGGTGAACGCGCGGACCTGGAATTCCCAGGATCTCGCGGCCTGCACGTGGTGCGGGTGGTCCAGAACGCCGACATGGCGGAGCAGGGCCCGGCCAAGTCTTCGAGTGGGATCGTCGGTCAAATGGTTTTTGAAGGACACATCACGGCCGTCGCGGACGAGATGGATCCAACGTGACCGCGGGAGGGCCTCGGCCACGAAGGGCGCAAGGAGGTACGTCTCGGGAAACTTCCACCCCCAGAGTCCATGCCGAGATCCAACACCACGGTGAAACTTTACGACGGCCCGTTCAAATTGGCGAAGGCGGCGTGGGCAGACGGCAAAGGGTTGACCGGAGTGAAAGTTCCGTAGCGCGATTTTCTTGATGCTTCTGGTAAAATTCAGGTCTTCAGGATCGCCGGTCTGCAGGTTCGGATGGGTCCCCAGACGGATGCCCATGGCGTCGCAGATCCAGGCCAGGATTGCGGGTACCGGACCGGCCGCGCCCCATGACAATTACCGGCTCAAAATCGGCGGTCTTTGAATTCTGAATCCTCATTCGAACAGCGGCGTGATGTGCCCGACGGTCATTCCATGCAAGGCGGGCAGAGGCGTGTCGAATCGGATCTGTTCAGCCGTGAGACCCGTTGGACAACCGTTCCGTGAGTTCACGGATCGTGCCCACTTTGAGTAATTGCTCCGCCAGTAAAGTCGCTTCGCCGTGGTCGATTTCCGCCAGTCGTTTCTGCACCTTTGGGATGCTCCGGAAATCCATGCTAAAGCGGTCGATTCCAATCCCAATGAGAAAAGGGAGCATGGTGGGATCCGTGGCCATGTCGCCGCAGAGAGAGACCGGCACGTCGAGCTTCCTGCCGGCCGCGACGACCCTTTTCAATGAACGCAAGACCGCAGGGTGATGCGGCACGTAGTAATCGGCGATCATTTCGTTCGTCCGGTCCACCGCGAGAACGTATTGAATGAGGTCATTGGTGCCAATGCAAAGAAAGTCGGATTCGGCGGCCAATTCCCCGGCCACCTCAACCGCGGAAGGCAATTCAATCATGGGACCCAATTTGGGATGGGGATTATGGGGAATTCCCTGCTCGAGCAATTCCTCGAGGCACTCGTAGACAATCTCACGTGCCTCGATGAATTCATCGACCGAGGCGACCATGGGAAAGAGGATGCCCAGGTCGGCGCCTTCGCCGCCGCGCAACATCGCGCGCAGCTGTTGCACGAAGATATGTTTATTCCGCAGGGTAAAGCGCAGCGCCCGCAGCCCGAGAAAGGGGTTTGCTTCGTCCACCGCCGGGTAATAGGAAAGCATCTTGTCCCCGCCGATGTCCAGGGTACGAAGGATCACGGGGCGGTCTCCCATGGATTCGGCTATGGTGCGGTAAATCCGGTACTGTTCCTCCTCCGAGGGGAATTCGCTGCGTACGATAAAGGGAAATTCGCTGCGATAGAGGCCCACGCCTTCCGCCTTGAATTGGACGGCCAGGGGCAGTTCGTTGAGGAGGTTGATATTGGCCAGTAAGCGGATCCGGACGCCGTCCCGGGTGTAGCTTTCCGGTTCGATGTGAATCGCTTCATGCGCCACGCGTTCACGAGTTTCGATGACCTCGGTGTACCGCGTGAGAACGTCTTCGCTGGGGTCGATGAAGACGCTGCCCACATTGGCGTCCAGGAGAACCCGCGTGCCCTCCATCACTTCGAAGATCCGATGGTCTTCTACCAGGAGTACGGGGATTTCCATGGAGCGGGCCAGAATGGAGATGTGGGATGTCACTCCGCCGCCGACCATGACCAGGCCTTCCACGTGCTGCGTAGAGAGCTTCACGATGTCGGAGGGAAGCAACTCGCCGCAGATGACGATTTCATCGGTATAATCCGGCGCATAGTCTTCCAGCTTGAGCAGATTGTGAAGCAGGCGGTGGCCGACGTCCTTGATGTCTTGCACCTTTTCGCGAAGGCGGGGGTTTTTGTTGCGGGCGAACAAGCTGACGTACCGGTTTACGACTTCGGTGATGGCCAGCTGGGGGCGCTTCCCCTGTTCGATGAGCGCAAGCATCTCGCCGGAAAATTGAAGGTCCTTTAAAATCAGAAGGTGGGCGCTGAAAATGAGGGAGGCCACGTCGGAAAAACGCACGTTCAAGATGTCCTGCAGTTCACGAAGCTGCTGCTCGGACTGTGCCAGCGATTCGTGAAACTCGTCGATGGTGCTGTGATAATTCAACATCCGTTCCGTAAGTTGGAGGTAGGTATCCGTCTCGCCCACGATGGTAGCGCGCCCGAGCGCAAGGCCGACGGAGGCCACGCGGCCCTTGAAAAAATTGGGCAGAGGCTCTTTCTCTTCTTCCTCTACGATCACGTCCATGCCTTCCCCGCGGTCGTAGAGACTCATGAGCAACTTGGCGTTCTCGACCGTAGTGGCGAGCTGTCCGGCAATGGCCTGTAAGGCATCCGCGTCGTTGGCGGTGAAATAGTCGATCTGGGTGTCCTGTACGACCAGGACGCCGATCCGGTTCAGCCCCCGCAGGATGGGCGCGGCGAGAAAGGATTCGTAGTTCTCTTCGAACGAATTGGGAACGTGCTTGTACTTGGGATGGGCGGAGGCACTTGCAGTTCGGATGGTCCGCAAGTCCTGGAGGGCACTGCCTACGATTCCTTCTCCCATTCGGAGGCGAAACCTGCCGACCAAATCGGTATTCAATCCCTGGTTTGCCGTGAGCACCAAGTCGTTTTCCTGTTCATCGAGGAGATAGACCGAGCAGATGGCGGACTTCATATGGAAGGCCACTACGCTGACTACGGTTTGGAGGAAATCCGACAGGCTGCGGCTCTTCTCGAAGAGACCGGCCAACTCCTTGATGTTGAACACCAAGTCTACATTGTCTTTTTCTACCGGCATGGTTTCATCGCTCCGAAAGGGGTCACCCGAATGATTTCTCTGGGGTTAAGGCGGCGGAAATTCTGGACTCGAACTGAATCAGCGCAGCAAAGACGCTGAAACCCGCTCCGAAGGAAACCAGCATCCCATACTGGCCACCTTGTATGTTCCGGCTTGCCAATACACTGTTTAGCACAAAGAGAACAGAGGGCGAAGACATATTGCCAAATTTGCGAAGAACGTCGTAAGACGCTTCCAAGGTCCCATTTACAAAACCCAGTCCCGCTGAAATTTTGTCAAGAATTCGTTTTCCTCCGGGATGAACGGCCCAGTGATCAATGTCATCGAGAGTCAGGGAATGGCGTTGGAGGAGTCGTTGTACAATTTCCACCACGCCTTTTGCAGCGATCATGGGCACTCGAGCATCGAGCACATTGCGAAGCTTGTGCTGCTCGGTGCGATAGTGCAGGCGATTCCGGTGTTGCGGATAGATTACGGATTCGAAGTCGATAAACTGGAGAAGACCCTGACGGATCCGGCAGGTCGGGGAATCGGCCAGGACGACGGCGGCGGCCCCATCGGCGAAGATACAATTGCTCACCACCAGTCCGGGATCAGGGTCCATGAAGATCGTGGAGGAGCAAATTTCCACGGCAATGCTCAGGACGGGCTGATCGGGATAGCGGGCCAGATGGTTGACGGCGGCCTCCAGGTTCGGCATGGCCCCTCCGCATCCCATGCCCATGATATCGACCAGGCGGGTGTTTCTATTCAATCCCAGGTCTTCAACCAGGTACGATGTGAGCCCGGGACAGAGATATCCGGTACAGGTATTTACAATAAGTGCGCCGATGTCTCGGGCGTCGCATTCGGCCGCGTCCAGGGCCCGTTGACCCGCCTGGGCGGCCAGGGAGCGCCCGAACCGGAGGTACCTGGCTACCAGTTCATCTTGATCCTGTTCCACGATCTGGCCGATGTGATCGAGGGCAATATGGCGGCCTTGAATGGGCCCCTCCAGGAGGAGCCGGCGATAGAGTTCGGCTTCTTCTATTCCCAAGTCGAATAGGGACGACATGATCCGGTACGCTTCTTCCCCGGGGACGTAGAGGTCGGGGTTGGCCGTGGCCAGACTGCGCAGTACGGCATGCATTTCCCTGGGCTCCTGTTCCTGGGGGCGGGATCGGTCCGCCACGTTTCCGCCTGCGGGTTGGCGGGTGTTCTACCCTTGACTTCTGCCGCTACCTGTTGAAATCTACCGCCAAGGTCCCGGGTTCATCGCGGGACGGCCGAAATTCATTCCGGCTGCCGGATGGTGTAATGGTAGCACAGCTGGCTCTGGACCAGTCAGTCTAGGTTCAAGTCCTAGTCCGGCAACCATCATTTTCTTCCTGGAGTCCAGCGACTTAATTTACCCGCATGGGCATGAGGACGTACAAGAACGGGATGTCGCATTTCAGGACGCCCGGGCTCAGATCATCGGTCAATTCGAAATAGACTTCGTCACTGGTGATATTCCGCAGTGGATCCAGCACGAACTCCGGGTTGAAGGCAATCGAGATCTGTTTCCCGTCATACTTCACGGGAATGGTCTCGTGGGCTTCGCCGACTTCCGGGGTGATGGCGGTGATTTCCAGCTTATTCTTGCCGAAGTTAAATTTCACGGAATTGGACTTATCGCTGGTCAGAATGGCTACCCGGCGAACGGAAGTGAAGAGGGCTTCCCGTTCAATGGGCACGCGTTCTTCGCACTGTGACGGGATTACCTGCTTGTAATTCGGATAGGTGCCTTCAATCAGCTTGGACACCACCAAGAGGTCGTCGAACTCAAACGAGATCTGGTTTGCATTGGCCTTGATGTTGACGCTGCCTTGGTCCCCGAGGTTTTTCACCAGTTCATCGACCGTTTTACTGGGTACGACCAGATCGACTTCCGAACTTTCCGGAAATTCCATTTCCTTTTCGATCAAGGCCAGGCGCCGTCCGTCGGTGGCTACAATCGTCAGCTTCTCACCTTTGAAACTGAGGAATACGCCGTTCAGGATGTAGCGTGTCTCATCGCCGGAGGCGGCATAGCTCGTGTCGCGCAGCATCTCTTTGAACACGCCCTGCTCCAGCACGTATCCCTGGCCGGCGTCCAATTCCAACAGCGGAGGAAACTCCTCGTCCGAAATGCCGATGACCTTGAAGAAGGAGGAGGCAGAGCGGATCGAGGTGATGTCCTTGTCATCGGTCTCGAACTCCAGCTTGGCCGAGTCCAGTTCACGGACAATGCTGAACAAGCGGCGCACGGGTAAGGTGGTGGATCCCTCTTCTTCCACGTCGGCATCGATGCCGGTTCGCACACTGACCTCCAGATTGGTCGTGGTGAACCATATGCGGTTGGCCTCGGCCTTGAGCAACACGTTGGAGAGGACAGGTAGGGTGGTTCGTGAACTCACCACTGACTGTACCTTCTGGAGTCCTTCCAGGATGGATTCCCGGTCTACTTTGAACTTCATGTGTCTCTCCGGCTTCTATGCACAGGCGTTAAGAAGAATACATTAATATTTATCTAATCTCCGTATTATTATGGGCTGTGCAAAGAGAGAACAACAAGTCCTTTATGGCTGAACTAGTGGAAAAATGACCGGTTTGTGGTGTGTACAATAATGTGCATGTCTGCAGTTCATTCACAGTTTCGTTCAAGGAATGCAGGTTATTGATGATATGCACATTTGGGGTAAAAGCTTCATCGACAGGGTATCTACAGGGTGTCTCAGGCATTGCTAGCGTTGACCGAGGCGTTGTTGGAGGATGCCCACGGCCTTTCGTAGCCCGGCATCTTCTTTCAATTTTCCACCGATCAGCCGGCAGGCATGGAGCACTGTGGCGTGGTTGCGCGCAAAGGCGGATCCAATCTCCGGGAAGGAATGGGGCGTAATCGTGCGGCTGAGGTACATGGCAATTTGCCGTGGATAGGCAATGGAGTGCGGCCGCCGTTTGCTGGTCATATCGCCCATGCGAATATCGTAGTACTCGGCCACGACCCGCTGAATGGTCTCAATGGTGATGACTTCCTTCTGTTCCTGGTCCAGGGAGTCCCGCAGCAGATCTTCGAGCTGTGTGAGGCTGAGGTCTTTGCCGGTGAGGGAGACGTAGGAAGCAACACGGATCAGGGCGCCTTCCAGGCGGCGGATGTTGGAGCGAATGTTTTTCGCGATGTAGTGGATCACGTCGTCGGAGAGCTTGAAATCGAGTTGTTCCTCTTTTTTGCGGAGGATGGCGATGCGGGTTTCTACATCGGGCGGTTGAAGTTCGGTCACCAATCCCCATTCGAAGCGCGAAACCAGGCGGTGTTCGAGGCCGGGGATCTCGCTGGCCGGCCGGTCGCAGGTCATGACGATCTGCTTATGGCTGTCGAAAAGAGTGTTGAACGTATGGAAAAACTCTTCCTGTAGCCGCTCTTTCCCGCCCAGGAAGTGGATATCGTCGATCAGGAGTACATCCATGCCGCGATATTTACGACGGAACTGGGGCAGATCTTTTCGCTGGAGGGCGTCGATGTAGTCGTTGACGAATGCCTCGGTGGAGAGGTAGCAGATATGGGCGGCGCCTTCGGATTCGGAAAGCACGGCGTGGCCCACGGCCTGCATCAAATGGGTTTTTCCCAAGCCGGTGCCGCCGTAAATGAACAGTGGATTATAGGCGCGCGCCGGTGAACGGGCCACGGCCAGGGTTGCGGCATGGGCAAAATTGTTGGAGGGACCTACAACGAAACGTTCAAAGGTGTATTTCTGATTGAGCGCCGGCGGTGCCCACTGCTTTCGCCGGCTTTTACGCGGGGGCACCTGAATCGCCGTTTCCTCCGGGATGCCCGGCGCCGTGTCCCGGGGATCGCGATTATCGCGGTCTACGATAAACTCGATTTCCATATGTGCCGCGGACGCGGAATCAACCGCTTTACGAATAAGCGGCAGGTAGTTTTCTACCAGCCACGTGTGGTAGAAATCATTGGCAACACTCAGAACCAGCGTGTCCGACTGGAACGATTTATAGTGAATGACGTCAATCCAGCGGTCGTAGACGTCCTTCGAAAGTGCATCTGCTAAGTGCTTCTTTGCCTGTTTCCATACCAAAGAGCCCGAGAGTCTTTCCACCTTGCTATGCCCCCAAGTCAACCGTCCAATTCCTCAAAACGTACGTTCACGCCACGCGTGACCCGCGTGCAAGGGAATACAAGTCCACGCCTTTGCGATGAAACGAATACGTAGAGGCGGTAAGAGCAATTCGCCCGGTGACGGGATACGAAAGGTGAAAGTCAACGCAGAGATTGCGGGGCTTTACCCTTTCGTCCTCCTGCTCTTGGTCCCGTCGGCGAAACGGCTACGACGGATGCTCCAACTACTTCGCGCCTGCTACCTATCAACAAGTTCGTAACAACTCGTTGTCGTCATCTCGTTTACCCTTACTGCGAGGACACTATGGGATTCGAAATGAGGGGACAAGATAAAAAAGAAACCTCATAAAAATATTTTCTTTCCGCACCGTGCGCCGGGAAATTCGCGCTTTTTCTTCTGGAACTCAACCACTGACACGTTTTCTGAGAAAAGAATTGTCTCCTACTAAAGTAGGCATGGATGCACCGGCCAGCGACTGTCATAAAGGTAGTACAAGCAATTATTTAGCGTGGATAAAGGCAGAAAGAAGACCCCGCCGCCCGGAGAAATCAACAACCTTCAAAACAAGGCTTCATTCACCCTAATCTGTTGTTGGGCAACAGGTTTGGAGAGTGCCGGCCATCGCGCCCCCGACTTTTCCCAGATCATCCTCTTCGGTCGGTCTCTTCGAGGCCGATCCGGTGCAATAAACCGGCGCTTCGCCCGTTGACAGCACAACAGGCAAACCAATCGCAGACCCAATGGAGGAAATCGGAGACCATGAAAAAAATAATCCTACCGACCCTGATTGTCACCGCCCTGGCCGCCTCCACAGTGGCCTGGGCGCGCCCCGGCGCCCCCGGCCCCGGTGCGCACCGAGGAGGGCATGAGCGCAAAGGGCCCGAAATGCACGTTGCCCGACTATTGAAGGACGCCGATCTCCGCGAAGCCGTGGGGATTACGGATGAGCAGGCCGCCGCCCTGGAGGAGATCCACTACCAGGCGCAAAAAGAGTCGGTCTCGCTGGATGCCGACCTGGAGCTGGCGCGGATCGAGTTGCGCCGGATGATGGAGGCGTCGGGATCGGATGAGGTCGCCGTGATGCAGGCCGTCGAGCAGGTCGGCGCGGCGCGCACCGCTCTCCAGAAAACGCGTGTCTCTGCCTTGCTGAAGTCTCGTTCGGTGCTTGGCGAAGAGACGGCGGAGAAACTCCGGTCTGAAGTGCGGAAACGCGCGCGTCAGCACATGGAGAAGATTCGCGACCACCGGCAGAATCGCCGGGGCCCCGGCGGCCCTGATTTAGGCGAAGGCCATGGCGGCGGCCCCTCATTCGGCCCGCCGGATGCCCCGCCATTTGAAGCGGGGTTCGAAGAGGCGGGTTTCGAGCCGTTCCCCTTCGACCCCGAGTCTTGATCCGAATCGGCGATCATTCAACCCGGCCGGCCCTTTCCCCCGGGGAGGGCCGGCCGACTGTCGATCACGGCCGGCGCTCGACGGAGGCCCCAAGCCGGCGCAGGCGCTCGTCCACGGACTCGTAGCCTCGGTCGATCATCTGCGCCTGATCGATCCGGCTCTCCCCCTCCGCACAAAGGGCCGCCACCACCATGGCCATACCCGCCCGGATGTCCGGGCTGCTCATGTGGGTGGCCTGCAGTTGACTCTTGCCCTGCACCACGACCCGGTGGGGGTCGCATTGTATGATTTGCGCCCCCATTTCCAGAAGGCGGTCGACAAAGTACATCCGGCTCTCAAAGAGTTTTTCAAAGAAGAGGATCGACCCCCGGGCCTGAGTGGCGACAACTACCGCCACGCTCATCATGTCTGAAGGAAACGCCGGCCAGATGCCGCTCTCCACGGTGGGGATGGAAAATCCAAGATCCTGCTGCACCTGGAGGTCCTGCCCCGCATTCAGGGTGAAGCTCTCCCCGCCGGCCCGCCAATGCAGACCCATCCGGCCGAATCCGCGCGCCAGGACCCGGATGGCCTGTGAATCTTTGGGGTGTCGGATAGTCAATTCGCCCCCGGTGATCGCGGCGGCGGCCAGGAAGCTGCCGGTTTCGATGTAATCCGGAGCGACCCGATGTTCCACTCCCTGCAGCCGGTTCACCCCATAGACTTCGATTCGGTTCGTGCCGTGTCCCTCTATGCGCGCGCCCATCTTCAGCAGCATCTCACTCAGATCGCTCACATGGGGTTCGCAGGCGGCGGGAAAGAGGGTCGTCCGGCCCTCCGCCAGGGTGGCGGCCATGAGGACATTCTCGGTCGCCGTGACACTCGCTTCGTCGAGCAGAATGTCAGTCCCGCGCAAGCGCCCGCGAGAGAAGGTCAGCGATTCCCCGGCATCAATCTCGATCCCCAACGCCCGCAGCCCGTACAGATGCGGATCCAGGCGCCGGCGCCCGATTCCATCTCCGCCGGGTGGGGGCAGCCGTGCCGAGCCGTGCCGCGCGGCCAGGGGGCCGGACAGGAGAATCGAGGCGCGCACCCTGCGGCACCGGTTGGCATCCGGTTCACGGCTATTCAGGGAGGCCGAGCAGAGCCGCACGGTCCGTCCCGTTCGCTCCACCGTGACCCCGAGTCCGCCCACCAGGTCGAGCATCACTTCGACGTCCAGGATCGCCGGCACGTTGTGCAATACCACGGGCTCGTCCGTCAGCAGCGAGGCGGCGATCATGGGCAGGGCGCCGTTCTTGTTTCCTGACGGTTCGAAGACGCCCTGGATGGGCCGGCCTCCCTGAATGATCAAGCTCGACATGGATCCTCGACCGGCAGGCTACCTGCCGCCCGCGATCCTGACAAGGAAGCCCGCGGCACCGGCACACAAAAAAACACCGGCGGGTAGATGACCCGCCGGTGTTGGTTTGATTCTGATTTGAAGAGGGTTTAGCCGTTCAACTTTTTGGGATAAATGACCAAGTTGGTCTCACCGACAGAGTTGAATGCGTTGGTGTTGATGGTGTCCTTCTTGAGGGTGAAGGCGCTGCCGCCGTTGAGCACGACTACACAGCCCTTTTCCCCGAACGGATCGCTGCCGGCATCCAGTTCCGGATCATCGGCGATGTCGTTCAGAGGCGTGCTCGAGTTGGCCACCCGAATGTTGGACGTGAAGAGCACTGGGGCCCCGTCCTTGGTCGAATCCGAGACGCCGACGGTGACACTCCAGGCATTCTCCTGGGCAGGGGTATCGAACTGTGTCTCGTTCTGGCTTTTCTCCCCCTGCAGCCCGGGGGCCGAGAAGAAGGCGAAATCGACGTTCATGGTTTCCGAGACGACCATCCACTTGATGAATTCCGTAGAATCACTAAAAGTGAAGGTCTTGGTCGTACCGTTGTCGTCTACCGTCCTCCGCTCCGTCTTGGACTGAGGCCATGCCGGGCTCGGATTCAGCGGATTCTCAAGGCTCGCCGCAAAGAGCGACAAGTAGATGTTTTTACCGTTGTTAACCACCGTGGTAATTCGGCCCTGGAAAAGGGCGTTCTGCACCGCGGGCACTAGGATGGCGGCCAGGATTGCGATGATTGCAATCACCACCAACAATTCGATAAGGGTAAACCCTCTTCCAACTTTTCGTATGAACCGCTTTGTCATTCAGTCTCTCCTGAGGTTTGGCTCCTGCATTGACACACACTACGATTTACTTCTGCCAAACAATTTTGACAAAATCGGCAGAAGTTCCAGCGACACGTTAAAAACATACCCCCACTGGGAGGAAAACGTCAATGCCGCGAAGACCGATCCACCTACAACCTTGGCAGGACTAATGAATTCGGCGAGAGAGTACAAGTATAAATGAAGAAATATTTTTCTATTCTCATTGCTGAGATAATGGGTTGAGGTACTGTCTACCAGATTATGCGCACCAGCGCCTTTGAATTTGATCTTCCCTCCACCTCGATCGCGCAGCGCCCCCTCGAACGACGTGAAGAGGCCCGGCTGCTCGTGGTGAACCGTTCCGACGAGAGTTTCCAGCACCTCCAGGTGGCGGACCTGCCCCGGCTGCTCCAATCCGGCGATACGCTCGTACTCAACGACACCCGTGTCGTGCCCGCCCGTCTCCTTGGCCGGAAAAAACGTGGCGGCGGACGCGTGGAACTGCTCTTTCTGGAGGAGCGGTCACCGTGGATATGGGATGTGTTGATGCGAGCCTCTCGCAGGCCCCGGCCGGGAGAGGTGATATCCCTGCCGGGTGGCGCACAGGCCATCCTGCTTGCGGAGGGCGAACGCGGCAGATGCACGTTGCGGGTTGAGTCGGATTGTCCGGTGCCGGAGTGGCTGGAAGCCCATGGCGAGACGCCGCTGCCCCCATACATCCATCGGCGCGATGCCGATCCCGAGTTAAAGGCGATGGATCGGGAGCGCTACCAGACCGTCTACGCTCGTCTCCCTGGCGCAGTAGCGGCACCTACCGCGGGTCTCCACTTCAGCCCGTCTCTCCTGAGGCGACTGGCTGCCGGTGGAGTCAATCCCGTCCACGTGACCCTCCACGTCGGCCCGGGGACATTTCGCCCGGTTCATGCGGAGCAAATCGAAGGACACCGCATGGATTCCGAACGTTTCGAGGTAAGCCGGGAAACGGCGATCGTACTGGATGCGGCCCGCACCGGCCCGGGCCGCATTGTGGCGGTAGGCAGCACCGCGGTACGGACATTGGAGACGACTGCGCGATGCGGCATTCCGGTGGAAGCCGGCTGCGGCAGGACGGATCTCTTCATCCATCCCCCGTTCGAGTTCCGGCTAACCGACGCCATGCTCACCAATCTTCATTTGCCCCGGTCTACATTATTGATGATGGTCTGCGCTTTCGGAGGAATCGAGCTGATCCTTCGCGCCTATCGCGAAGCGGTGGCCCGTTCCTATCGGTTTTACAGTTACGGTGATGCCATGTTGATTCTCTGATCCCATGCACTTGAGCGACCTTCTCTCGATGTGGCGTTCGCCCCGGCTGGTGGCCTGGTTTCTGTCCGGGAGCTTCTTGCTTGTGGCAGCCACGCTGCCCTTTTCGTTTTGTCCCCTTATCGCCGGGGTGGCGGATCTCCGCCCCGGCGCCGCCCTGGTTCCTCTCCTGGGGATCTTTGGCGGGCCCGCCGGGGTATGGGCGGCTTTCGCTGGGACGCTGACGGGGGACCTCCTCACCTCTACCTGGGAGTCCCTCGTCCCTTTCAGGGCCCTCGGCGCCGCCATCGCCGCCTGGATCGCCCAGCGATTGTGGGATCCCGGTCCTGCCACCTCCAGTGTCCCGGCCCACTCCTCCTGCGCCCGGGTATTCCGGTTTATGTGCTGTGCCCTGCCCTCGATTTTCGCCTACTCCGCCTGGCCCGCGTTGGCCGGGGCCATGGATCATCTCTACCCTTTTCCCTATCTCCTCCTGCTCTACGGCGGGGGTGATCTTCTCTTTCTCCTCGCGCTTGGCCTGCCTCTGTTTCACATCGTTATTCGATCCGAGCGCCTCGCCGGCGAACCCTGGCAACACGCCCTGGCCCGCAGCAGCTCGAAGGATGCCCTCCCGTGGTGGGGCATCCTGTCGCCCTGGCTGGGCGGGCTCGGCGCCTGGATCCTGGGGCCCCTCACCGCCGGATGGGTCTACGGCACCTGGCCATGGCATCGCTACATCGTGGGCACACGCGACGGCGGCTGGTCCTGGTTCGTCGTCTTATTTTGCCTCCTCGTCCAAGTGGCGGGACTCCTCCCCCGGCCCCGACAGGGCGCCCCGGGCGGCGGCACATCTCAGAGCCGGTTCGGCAACACCCTGTTGCCGCCCATCCTCCGGCGATAGACTCGCTTTGCTCTTGAAGCACTTGAACATTGCCGCTATTACCGCTTGCGCCATGCCCGCCCGAATCAAGCGACTCGATGGAAATATGCTGATCGCGCAGAGCGGTGGCCCCACCGTCGTCATCAACCAGAGCTTGGTGGGCGCCATCCGGGAGGCACGGCAGCACGCCTGCATCTGCGGGATTTACGGATCACTCCACGGCATCCTGGGCATCCTCGAGGCTAATTTCATCAACCTGGCGCGGGAAAGCGATGCCACACTGGAGGCCGTGGCGGTCACGCCGTCCTCCATGCTGGGTTCCGTGCGTAAGAAGCCCTCGACCGAGGATTGCCGCCGCATGTTCCAGGTGATGCAGCGGCATGAGGTGCGCTACTTCTTTTACATCGGCGGGAATGACTCGGCGGAAACGACGCTGATCATTCACGAAGAGGCCCGAAGGCAACGATACGACCTTCGCTGCTTTCACATCTGCAAGACGATCGACAACGACCTTCGCGAGAACGACCACACCCCGGGTTACGGCAGCGGCGCCGGGTTCGTGGCGCGCGCATTCATGGGCGACAACCTGGACAACCGCGCGTTGCCGGGCGTCAAGGTTAACGTAGTGATGGGTCGGCAAGCGGGCTTTCTAACCGCCGCCTCGGCCTTGGCGCGGGTCTATCCCGACGATGGCCCTCATCTCATCTACCTGCCGGAACGGCCGTTCACCCTGGCCCGCTTCATTCGGGATATCAAACGGGTGGTGGCCGAGCACGGCCGGTGTGTTGTGGCGGTTTCCGAAGGCATCGTGGACGGTCGCGGCAAACCGATCGCCGCGAAGTACATTACGGAGAGCGATTCCCACGGCAATGTCCAGCTCAGCGGATCGGGGGCACTCGGCGACTTCCTGGCCGAGGAAGTTCGTCAGCGGATGTCGATTCAACGGGTGCGCGCCGACACCTTCGGCTACATGCAGCGATCGTTCGTGGGGGTCTATTCGGAAGTGGACGCCCACGAGGCCCACCAAGTCGGTATTCACGCCGTGCGCTTCGCGGTCCGTGCGTACGCCCACGGTAGCGTCGCCATCAAGCGCAAAGCGGGAAAACCTTACCGTGTCTACTACAAGCGGGTGCCGCTGGACCGCGTGGCAAAGGAAACCCGCCACATGCCCGACGCCTTCATTCATCCCGACGGTAACGACGTCACCCAGGCCTTTCTCGAGTACGCCAAACCCCTGGTGGGTGCCCTGCCCAGGATCGGGCGCTTCACGGAATATCCCCTGCCACCGAAATGACGGAGAACCTACCCCACCCTGGTTCCGCCGTTCGAAATCGACCAGCGTTGGGTCGTGCCGTCGGTGAGGCGGGCGACCAGCGTAAGGCCGGAGCCGTAGCCGGAGCCCGGCATGGAGAACCGGTACTGGGGGCGGCCTCCATTAGTCGAGTCCCCGGCGAATCGACCCCGTTCCACCACACCTCCGCCCCTCACGATATCGGTGCCGACTACCGCCCCGCGCAAACCGGCCGGGAGCAGGACCACCAGGTTGCCGTCGCCTTCCGAAATCGGCTTCCACACGAACCCGGCCAGGGTGCCGCTGCTTGGACTTGCACTTGGGGGGGTGGACGATGTGCCGCTGGAAGGTGTGCTACTGGATGAAGACGGCTGCGCTGCGGTCTCCGTTTCCAATTGCCCTTCATCGGACGCCAGATCGGCCTGGCGTTGATCAAAAAGCTCATCCACCTGAGTATTCGAGTCACTCGAACCGTCTATACTGCATCCCATGGGCAATCCCAAACCAATCGACAGACTCACTGCACCGAACAGTATTACCGATAAGCCTCGCATTTTCTCTCCTGTTAATAACCTGTTTATTACCCATTCGCGCAGTCAAAATAGCAAAGAATCCGTGGAAGACAATACAGTTACAAACTTGAGAATAACGAGGAACATATATGTTGACAAAACCATCAATATTCCCTTGGGAATCACAGGGGATACCCGGCAGCCAAAGACGTCCTGTAATACCGATAGTCGTTTTTCTACAGATAACGGCGCACAATGGAACATGAAATGCTCCCACGAGGATTAGAGAAAGGAAATCATCTCCGAAGATGGATGTTGATCCGCGGATTCGGGCTTTTGCTGGCCATCCTGATCAATCCGGCCACTGCAGCAGGGGTTGACGAGGATCTACATCAGCCGGTGCCGCGATCGCGGACGGAAATTCCCGCGGCAGAGGAATTGCTAGAAGCAGTTCGGAGCGCGATGCCAAGGCAGGACATGCAGATACAAGCCAGAATAAAAGCCCATGAGCACAACGGTCGGCCCAGCCGAACGATCTACGCCGAGGTTCTCCTGCATACCGGGGCCGGACTCTACTCCGCCATCTATACCATCGCGGACGCCTTCGGCACGCCGCTCGAGCAATTGATGATCAGCCGGGAGCCGGACCGGGCGCCCCACTACCGGTACCGCAAAGGCGACCCCCTGGAAGACACCACGTTGCCGGATCTGTATGGCCACATCTGCCAGACGGACCTTACCTGGATCGATTTGAGCCTCTCGTTTCTGTGGTGGCCGGATGGAGAAACCATTGCCACGGAGAAAGTACGGGGCCGTTCTTGCTACGTCATGGAATTGCCTGCCCCTGATGACGGCAGCAGTGAACTGGCTGCGGTGCGCCTCTGGGTCGATTCCGAGATTCCCATGTTGCTGAAAGCCGAGGCGTTCAATCCCATGGGCGAGCGGGTGCGAAAACTCACCGTGGAGAGTTTCAAGAAGGTCAACGGGGTTTGGTTCATCAAGGACATCAACGTCTACAGTTATCCCGCCGGGGCAAAAACAACTATGCGCGTGAATGATTTAAAGGTGCTCGATGACGTGGAGTTCGAGGGCATTACCTCATCCACGATTGAGTAGCGGCTGCGCAGGGACGGATACAAAACGGGAATCGGTCATGCCGGATATCACGATTAACTGCCCGGACTGCGGCAAAGAGTTCCGCGTTTCAGAGTACGCCACCATTGAGGGGCTTACCTGTCAATACGTGCGGCGCCGCCCTGGCCCGGCCGGCCGAGATCCAAAGCCGCACCGGCTTGAGTCTCCGCAAGGAGCGGCCCGATCCGCCGCCGCCCGCCCTACCGGGGGCTGAACCGGCCGCCGGCGGCCCCGTGGTCCATGCCGCGCCGAAGGTGCAGACCCACAAAGAAAAAGAGGTGCGGGAGTCTCCAAAGTGGGTGCCGTGGGTCGTGTTGCTGGTCATCGCCGGCGGGTTGCTCGGGTTTCAATGGAAGTTCGAACTCTTCGACCAATATACTTTATTTTATGTCTGGGGCCGGAACGTGATCGCCATTGCTGCTTATCTCATGATCGTGCTGGTTGCCTTTCAGGACGGTCTCGGTCCGGGTGCCCTCTGCCTGGCGATTCCACCATACCTGCTGGTCTATGCCGGATCGTCGGTCGAATCCGGCATCCTCCGGGGCATGATTTTCGGCATTTCGCTCGCCCTCATCGGGGAGATGTTCCTGCTGCCTGAGCAGTCCTTGTTCGTCGCCATGGGGGAGAACATGAACGAGATTATCGACACCGTCGACTCCCTCATCGTGAAGGCCAGCGATTCGCCGATTTAGCTGCGGGCGAAAAGAACCTACGCGCGTTCTACAAACGCGAGGAGTGCCTCCAGCGTCCGGTCAGCCTGTTCGGGCGACATCGTTTCCAACGAGTGTCGCACGTCATCGACGATCTGCTCGGCCGCATCCCGGTCTCCTCCCTGGGCCGCCACCCGGTGGACACGCCACGCGTGGTAGACACCGGCCAGCCCCGATCCGAACAGAAACAGGGCCACCGGCACCGGGGCCACTTCACCCAGGACCAGCAACAGGCCCGCCAGGATCTGTTTGCTGGGCAGCCGGTCTCCGCCGGTGGCCTTGGCTCGCCGTACCAGTTCAGCAAATCTCGGGTTGTCGGCCAGGGCGACTGCAGGATGCTCCCGGGCGGCGGCGGCGATGAGATCCCGGTGGTCGCGCGCATCCCGTTTCGTCTCCGATCCCGCATCGGCCAGCTGCACGTAGTGACCCATTCGTTGCAGTTCATAGGCCCCGGGATCGTCGCCCAGTCCCTGATAGGAATATTCCGGGTGGGCCGTGCGCCGGTCCGCCTCGTACACCCCACACAGGATTTCCGTATCGTGCCCGGACCGGTTCAAGGTGACGCAGGGAAAGACCAGGAAGACCGTCGGTGACGCGGGGCCCCGGTCCTGGATCTCCAGCATGACCTTGCGGGACTGCAACCGCGCATTGACCACGGCGGCAAACAGCGCGCGATGCGCGAGCGGAATCCGGGACTCGTCGTTCAATGCCGCGACGCGGTCCACGCCTTCGGATAGAAACGTCTCGCGAAGCTGCTCCAGGAAGGCGGGTCTGCGATGCCCATCAAGCAGGGCATGCAAGGCGCCGCAATAGACCGACTCCCGGTCGTAGCGGGTGAGCCTGCCGTAGAAAACGGCCCCGTCTATCTCCGCCGCCGCCACGTGCGACTGCACCTTGACAATCATGACCTTGAACGCCTTTTTCGTCTGCTGGGTGTCATAGTGATCACCGGCAAAATGTATCGACCCCCATTCGTACCGTCCGCCCAGGGTGGCGGTCCGGTAGGCGGATTTCCGGGCGAACTTCAGTGAAGGCAGTAAATCGGACACCACCCCCTGTTCGAAGGCATCGACGCATTCCTTCTCTGATTCGTCGGAACAGGTTATCAGCATGGCCCCGGTCCCCGCCGGCCGCCATTGATGGGCTCGTGTCTGGATGGCCCGGGCCACTTCGTCCAGGCGGTGCTCGCGCCCGATGACAGAGTCCAACCCCATCATGGTTCAGTCCCCTCCCGGTTCTCGCGGGGCGAGTTGCCGGACAGCATTTCCGGGTCGAAGCGGGTCCCCGGCGGAAGAGTGAATGCGAAATCCTCCGGTCCCAGGGGTTGTTGCAGATCGATCCCGTCAAAGTGCTGTCGCAACGTGCCCCGAACGCCGGCCATGACGGCCCGCGCTTCCGCCAGCGCCGCCTCTACCCGCGCCAGGTTTTCCTCCGTCACCTCCATGCCCAGTTCACGCAAGGTGGATTCCTGTTTCTCGCGGCTGATCCGGGGCACCGCCCAGGGTGTTTTCGAATTCCACGATACCGAGGTCATTGGTGGCCAGCCAGAATTGATACCCGATTCCATTGCCCAGCGTCCCGCCGACCCGGTAACAGTTCACGCTGCGGCGTCTCTCCCTGCCCAGGGATTCGATGGAGCGTAGCTTCCGCAGGATGTTGCCATCCTCTCCCGGCGGAAAAAAGATAGACGGCAAGACCTTTGAAATGCCCAGCGAGGTCCCTGCCGTGAAAGAGAGGGCCAGGCAATCGGAGGCGAAGGTGGTATAGGCCTGGCGGGCACGAAGATAGCATCGCGGCCCTTCACCGTCATTCCAAACCACGCCGGCCGGTTCGGCATCCGGACCAGAATCCCGCCACACGATGCGGTAGAAAAAGGGGCGCGCCAGCCTCATCTCGAACACCGCCTCCATCCGTGTCTCCTCCCCGGCCTCCAGGCGGATGACGTGCATCACGGCGCGCCCCGTCGCCTGGAAGGACGGCGCCGAACGGTACAGCGACTCCGCCCGGCCGATCTGCTCCACCGGATCGGGCGCCTCCGCCTCGGCAATCGCCGTGCCCGCGCACAGGACCCATAGCAAAAAGAGCTGGCGCCGGTTGGACATGTCAGGATCCTAGCGAAACTAGATCTCGGCGGCCAGTCTGGCCCATTCGCGCTTCGGCTTGAGACCCGACCCTGTTGTGGTAGCATCCAGGGCCTCATGATTTCGCGCTATACACGCCCTGAAATGGGCGCGATCTGGACCGACGACACCAAGTTCTCCATCTGGCTGGAGATCGAGGTGCTGGCCTGCGAGGCCATGCACCAGCTCGGCCAGGTCCCCGACGCGGATCTCAGGC
>Ga0310125_10000392_pt1 | contig 20278 bp, 11 predicted proteins | sample CB11b_Tmax_Bot8__FD_203508 | JGI IMG/M metagenome (GOLD analysis project Ga0310125, IMG submission 203508) | Marine microbial communities from Western Arctic Ocean, Canada - CB11b_Tmax_Bot8 | ecosystem: Environmental > Aquatic > Marine > Oceanic | place: Canada: Western Arctic Ocean | collected... | reverse complement strand
GGTCGACGGCGGACACCTGTTCCACACCTACCTGCAGGCCCTGGGCATCGACAGCACCGCCTACCACACACTCGATGGACGTACCGTGCCGATCGGCGACCCCGCACGTCAGCCCATCCAGGAACTGCTCGCATGAGCCTGGTGCCCAACCAGCCACCGCAGCAACCACAGGACCCCCCGGTCCCGCCTCGGCCCCGCGACCTGCCGCCGGGCATCAACGTGACCAAGACGCACGTCGTCCGCACGTTCAGCATCGACGACGTACCGTTGACCACATGTCGGATTGACCCGACCGGGCGTTTTGTGGTGGCGGCGGCCGAGAACTTCGAGATCTATCGCTGGCCACTGGCCGGCCCCCAGTCGGCTCGCACCATCCTGCACGGGCACAACAGCTGGGTCCGCTCGTTTGATTTTTCTCCCGATGGCCGCTGGCTGTATTCCGGCGGTTACGACGACCGCATCGGCATCTGGCCTCTGGCCGACCCCGAACCGGCCCCCGAACGGATGCTGGTCGCTCACGAGGGTTGGGTCCGCTGGGTGCGAACCAGTCCCGACGGATCGCTGTTGGCCTCGTGCGGCAACGACAACCTGCTGAAGCTCTGGGACACGCGGACCTGGGAACTGGTGCACGTCTTCAAGGGCCACCAGCGGTATCCCTACGCCGTGGTCTTCCATCCCGACGGCAAGCGTCTGGCGTCGTTTGACCTGATGGGGGTGATCAAGGAGTGGGACATTGCCTCGGGCAAGTCCACCCGGCAGTGGGAAGCAAAGTTCATGTGGGGTTTCGACCAGAAGTTCCGAGCGGACATGGGTGGTGCCCGCGACATGCGATTCAGTCCCGACGGCAAGTACCTGGCCGTGGCCGGACTGACCGAAGTCACCAACGCGTTTGCCGGTACCCACAAACCGATGGTGCTGTTGATGGACTGGGAGAAGGGCGAGTTCAAGAAGAAGCTGAAGATCAACTCGGGGGGCATGGCCTGGGGCATCCGGTTTCATCCCGAGGGCTTCCTGGTCGGTTCCGGTTCCCCCTCGGGATCCCTCTGGTTCTGGAAACTCGACGGCGACAAACCCTTCCACACCTTCAAGCTCAGCGGCGGCGGCCGAGCCGTGGACCTCTCGCCCGACGGGCGTCAGGCGGCGGTGGCCCAGACGGATCGCAAGCTGCAGATCGTGCAGTTCACGGCCAAGTCGGCCTAGCGGCTACCTCGAGCGGCCCAGCCCGCCCGGCACGCCTGGCCTCACGCGTCGCCGGTGTTTCGGACCTTTTCGAGCACCAGGCGGTTGCCCGCGTCGTTGTACTCGACTTGGTTCATGAACGACCGCATCAGCATGATGCCTCGTCCGCCGGGCTTGTCGAGATTCTCTTCGATGGTGGGATCCGGGACCTCCGTGACATCAAAACCGGTGCCTTCATCTTCGATGACGATGGTCACCCGGTCGTCAGTGAAGCTGCAATCGACGTGAACCTGCTTGCCGGGGTCCATGCCGTTGCCATGCTTGATCGCGTTGACCAGGGCCTCTTCCAGCGCCAGTCGCACACCAAAGAGATCATGATCCGAGTACGAACGGCCCTCGAGCAGTCCGATGATCCGCTCCTGGATCTGGCGACCCAGTGACGTATCACTGGCAATGCTGACCGAAAAGTCGTCCGCGGTAGATGTCATCTCAGGACAGCCGGGCGAAGCGGTGGGGAGGTGGAAACGGCTCGGACTCGTCCCGGGCAGGTGCCTCGGGGATTGAACCCTCGCCAAGCGGCATTGAGGTCTCACGGTGGGTCACAACCCACCCTCGGACCGAATCAGAAGCCCTCCAGGGCCTGTTCTCGCGACTCGTAGATCGTGAACAGTTTGTCGAGCTTGGTAATCTTGAAGACCTCGAGGATGTCGGCCCGTACGGCACACATCGACAGTTGTCCCTGTGCGGCCTTGAGCTTCTTGTCCATCACGATCAACTTGCCCAGTGCGGCGCTCGACAGGTATTCGACGTTGCTGAAGTCCAGCAGCACCTTCCGACACCCATCATCTTCGACCAGGGCGAACATCTGGTTGCCGATCACCTGGATGTTGCTCTCGTCGAGAATCTTCTTGTCGATGAAGCGCGCCACCGTGACGTCACCGACATCCTCCAGATCAAGCCGGCGATGACTTGCCGCCATGCGTTGCCCCCGTTCTTCACGCTTGAGACCGGCCACAGTGGCCCTGTTTTTTGAATCATGCGGTCTGTCGATTCGGCTGTCAAGTAGATCTCCTCACGTGACCCTCTGAGGTCGCTTGCCGCGTCCGGGCCATGAGGGTTAGAACCTCTCAGGCCTTCTCTCAGCCCGACCACCGACACAACCGGAAACCACGATGAACGCGTCAGCCACATACTCCCAGACCTGGGACCTCGACAGCCTCGCCCCCAACCCCGACAGCGATGCGTTCGGTGAGTTGCTGAGTTCGTACCGGGACGACCTGTTGGACCTCGCCAACCAGGCCGACAGCCTGCCCCCGCTGGGAGATCCCGACCTCGAGGTACTCGCCTGCTGGGAACAGTTCCTGGGCTCGCTCGAGGACATTGCCAGCCGCGGCACCGAATTGGACGCCTTCATCGGCTGCCACGCTGCCGCCGACGCCAACAACCGCCGCCTGCATCAGCTCGAAGCCGAGATGTCTGCCCTGGGCCCCCTCAGGGCCCGCCTCGCCCTGGCCGTCCAACTGGGACTCCAGGCCGCCTCACCCGAACAGCTCACCGAATGCCTCGCCGCCAACCGATCCCTGGACCGCATCGCCTACTGGCTCACAGATCAGCGAACCCTCGCCTCGCTCAGGCTCCCCCGCGACCAGGAACTGCTGGCCTCCGAATTGGACGTCGACGGCCTGCACGCCTGGGGTCGGCTCTACGACCGCGTCTCCGGGGCCCTGAGAATCACCGTCATGGAGCAGGGAGAGCTGATCGAGAGATCTCCGGGGCAGGTGCAATTCGACTCCGCCGACCGTTCGGTCCGCCAGAACAACTACTTCTCCTCGCTGAAGGCCTGGCGGACCGCCGGAGACACCTGTGCCGATGCACTCAACCACATCGCCGGCACCCGCCTGACCAAGTACCGTCGCCTGGGCCTCGAGGACCACCTCTCGGCCCCACTGCATTTCAACCGGATGAAGCGAGAAACGCTCTCGGCGATGTGGGCGGCCGTCGACGACCGCAAGGACACCCTGCTCGGATTCCTCTCGGCCAAGGCCAGACTGCTCGGACTCGACCACCTCTGCTGGTATGACCTGCAGGCTCCGCTGCCCACCACATCGTCGGACGCCGCCGAAATCGACTACGACACCGGCTGCAGCCTGATCATCGACGCCTTCGGTCGCTTCTCGCCCGACTTCGGCGAGTTTGCCCGCACGACGATCGTCGATAACTGGATCGAGGCCGAGAATCGCGAGGGCAAGCGGCAGGGCGGTTTCTGCACCGGGTTCCCGGTACGCCAGCAATCACGAATCTTCATGACCTACGTCGGCACCCTCGACAGCATGTCCACCCTGGCTCACGAAATCGGGCACGCCTACCACTCGCACGTGCTCCGGGAGCAACCGCTGTTCCTGCAGGACTATCCGATGAACCTCGCCGAAACCGCCTCGACATTCGCCGAAGCAGTACTCGGAGAAGAACGTCTCGAAGCCTCCACCGATCGCGATGAACAACTCGCGATCCTCGACACCATGCTCTCCGACTCGGTCAGCTTCCTGATGAACATCCACGCCCGCTTCCTGTTCGAGGACCGTTTTCATCTCGAACGCACCGCCGGAGAACTCTCGGCGGAACGCTTTTCGGAACTGATGGTCGAATCGCAACAGCAGGCCTACCTGGGTGCCCTGGGCGAGGACGGTTGGAACGACACCTTCTGGATCTCGAAGCTGCACTTCTACATCAGCTCGTTGCCCTTCTACAACTTCCCCTACACGTTCGGATACCTGCTGTCGCTGGGGCTGTATGCCCTGGCCCGCGAGAGCGGGGGAGGGGAATTCCCCTCCCAGTATCGCCGCTTCCTGCTGGCCACCGGCGACCGTTGCACCGAGGACGCGGTGGCCGACTCCTTCGGCCACGACCTGAGTCAACCGGACTTCTGGAATCGCAGCCTCGATGTGGTCGCACAGCGGGTGGCACAATTTGAAGCGCTGGCCCCCTAGCGACGCAATTCGTAACCCAGAGTCGCAGAGATCCCCGCACCGTCGACTCCCGATCCGTGGACGCGGTAGGGCCGGTCGAAGAGGTTCTCCACACCCAGTACCAACGACTGGCTGCTCGACATCTGCCAGCCGTAGCGAACCGTGACGGTCCCGTAACCGGGTGTTCCCCCCGAGGGGATTCTCGAGTCGCGGAGATCTCGCGGACTCAGCCGATCCTGGCGACGGGCCAACCAGGCAAACGCGTCCAGCCAGTCGGCCCCCCCGGCCTCCTGCCACCGCAAACCCACAACTCCCTGTGTCGGAGGAATGCGACTCAGAGGCTCACCGTCGGTCCGATTGCGTCCTCGCGTGTACCAGAAGTTCCCGTATGTGCTCCATTCCTCACCGAGTGCCCAGGACGCCGAGAACTCGACTCCGTCCAGGTCGGCCTGGGCCACGTTTCTACGCTGGAAGAAGTCGACCCCCTCGACCGGATCCGTTCCCACCAACTGCCGTTCGATCAACCCGTCGATCACCATCCAGTAGTAAGCCGCCTGACCGGCAAAGCGGCCGGTGTCCCAACGCAGGCCGACGTCGTGGCTGGTGGCGTGTTCAGGGGCCAGCCCGGTCGTGGGCAGGTCGACACCCTCGTTGACGTTGTCCGAGACCGATGTCAGTTCATCCAGCAGAGGTGCACGGAAGCCCTGGGCGATGGTCCCGGTCAACTTCCACGAGGGACTCAGATCAACCACCACACCGCCAGAACCGGTCCAGGCCTGAAAGCTGGGTGAGATCGCCGTGTCCACCGGATCGGTATTGGGAAACATCGGGTCGGCAGGATCAAACATCGCGACCGTGCCGCCCGCCTCGATGTGCGAATACCTCACGCCGCTGACAAGCGTCACTCGCTCCTGCACCGGCCATTCCCATTCCAGGAAGCTGCCGAATCGTGAGTAGTAGCTGTCGTCGGGGAACTGGGGAGTCCGAGGACTCGAAGTGCCGCCGACCAGATCGAAACGGTTTTTGATGGCGTCGACATCGTCGTGGTAACCGTCACCACCGACTCTCAACGATCCCCACTCCCCGAGTTCCCTCGCCAGGACCAGGCTGACGCCCAGCGTGTCGACATCAAATTCCGAGCGGTCCTCGAAGAGGCTCGAAGGCGGCTTCCGCTTCAGCGTCCCCTCCTTGGTTCGCTGGTAGCTCAGGGTCGCAACAAACGCATCGAAGAAGCTCTCCTCGAGCAGGCCCTGCCAGCGCAGGTAGGCCAGGTTTCGCTGCTGCGGGTCGAAGAGCCGTCGCTCGCCGGGGAACTTGTCCGATCGCGGAACCTCCATCTGCTCGAGGTGTACCAACGCAAACGTCAGTGCCTGGTCGTCACCCAGAGGCAGGTCGTAGCGGATGTCTCCGGCGTATTGGCTGTAGCTGGTCAGCGGTTGTCGACCCAGCGATCCGCCCCGGTCCAGGTCGTTAACGTTCAGATAGCTCGCACCGCCCCAGACCCCTCCGTTGCCCAGCGCAGATTCAAAGCCCAGGCGGCTGTAGGAGGCCAGGTCTGCTGAACGCAGCCGCTGGGTGATGGTGGTGCCAGTCCCCGCGAGCGTACCGCTCAGAACTCGGTCGGCCCGGCGGGTGACCACGTTCAGGGCTCCTCCCAGTGCGTCCGAGCCCCACAAGACAGACTGAGGGCCACGGATCACCTCGATATGATTCACCTGGCCGGGATCGATCGTGTTGAAGTACTGGTTGGGTCCGAGGCGGAAGATGCCGTTATTGAGTCTTATGCCGTCGATCAGCAGGATCGTCTGAGGTCCGGTCAGGCCTCTCAGAAACGGAGACGCCTGCCCTCGGCCGGTCCGCTGCACCAAGACGCCAACCTCCCGTTCGACCGCCTGGACCATGTCGATCGGCTGCCGCCTTTGCAGCGACGCCGCATCGATGAGCGAGGTCTGACGAGGGTCATCCCAGGCCCTGCGGTAGGACCTCAGGCCTGAGGTCCCACGATCGAACCGACCATCGAGGGGGTCCGGAACATCGCTCCGCACCGTCGTCTCGGGCAGCACGGGGGGAGTCTCCTGGGCCATAACATTGGCGCCGAGTGCCACCAGCAGACCCGTTACCCACCCGATCCAGCGCATCGATTCCTTCCGGTCTGCACCATCCTCTATCATCATGGAGATCGGCAGAAGAAGTCGGTCTCTTGAGTGACCTTTCTCGGCGGCTTGGGCATCGATTACCATGCCCGGTATGCGGAACCGTGGCCCGGATAACTGGCGTGGTTTCGCAGACGGGGTTTTGTGCAAAGACGGAGCAAAGACACGTGGCCTTCACCCACCGCACACTCGACAACACCCGCTGGTTGCTTGCAATCGCCATCGCGTCATCCGCTGGCCTCAACGCCCGCGCAGCCGACGATTCGGCGGTTGACTACAACCGCGACATCCGACCGATCCTGGCCGACACCTGTTACAAGTGCCACGGACCCGACGGCAATCAGCGTCAGGCCGACCTGCGGATGGACGTCGAGTCGGTCGTCGGATTGAAGCTCGACGGAGGACACACCGCCATCGTGGCCGGATCGGCGGCCACAAGTGTCGTTGTCGCGCGGATCACCTCCAGGGATCCCGAAACCAGGATGCCTCCTCGGGAGAGCGGCAAGAGCCTGACGCCGGTACAGATCGAGTTGATCACGAAGTGGGTCGACCAGGGCGCAAAGTGGCAGGGTCACTGGGCATTCCAGCCTCCGACCCGACCGACACCACCCACCGCGGACCTGCCCGGGTGGAGATCCAATCCGATTGACGCGTTCGTCCTCTCGCGGCTGAGGAGCGAGGGGCTGACCCCATCACCGCGAGCATCACGCGAGGCTCTGATTCGTCGAGTCACTCTCGATCTCACCGGGCTCCCGCCCACCATCGACGAGATCGACCGCTTCCTGGCGGACACGCGGCCCGGAAGCTACCGACGCGTGGTGGACCGGCTGCTGGGATCCACTCGTTACGGTGAGCACGTGGGCCGAATCTGGCTCGATGCCGCCCGCTACGGAGACACCCACGGCCTGCACCTCGACAACGAACGCTCGATCTGGCCCTATCGAGACTGGGTTGTCGACGCATTCAATTCGAACATGCCGTTTGACCGGTTCACCGTCGAGCAGTTGGCCGGGGATCTGCTGCCCAAGCCGAGCCTCTCGCAACTGGTCGCCACCGGATTCAATCGCTGCAACGTGACCACCAGCGAAGGGGGTGCGATCGCTGATGAGTACCGCTTCAAGTACGGGGTCGACCGGGTTGAGACCACGTCCACGGTCTGGCTGGGCCTGACGATGGGCTGTGCAGTGTGCCATGAGCACAAGTTCGACCCGATTCCCCAGGAGGACTTCTATCGCTTCCTGGCCTACTTCAACAGCCTCACCGAGCGGGCCATGGACGGCAACGCCCTGCTGCCTCCCCCCTCGGTCAAAGTCCCCACGGCCGTACAGCGAGGCGACCTCGACACTCAGCGCAATCTCATTGCCGCGGCCCGCTCGGCCATCGCAAAAGAATTACCCTCGATCACCTACACCGATCCCGGACCCGGTTCCGACACCGCACCTCTCAAACGACGTGAGGTGGTCTGGATCGACGACCAGGCACCGGTCGGGGCGAAGCTGCAGGCCAGCGGAGACGGCGGCCCCTGGAAATGGGTCACCGGCTCCAAGCCTCAAGCCCACAGCGGCAAGCGATCCACGCGTCGAACCGCCAAGGGGTTGGGCCAGCATTTCTTCACCGGTGCTAAGCCGGGGCTGCAGGTCGGTAAAGACGACACGCTGTTCGCCTGGGTGCACATTGACCTGCTCGATCCGCCCAAACAGATCATGCTCCAGTTCCACAGCGGCAACTGGGAACATCGTGCGGTCTGGGGTGAGGATCGGATTGCGTGGGGCAAACCCAAGACGGGCAGTCGCCGACGACTCGGCGATCTGCCGCAACTGGGCGAGTGGATCCGCCTGGAAGTGCCCGTGGCACAGGTTTCCCTGAAACCCGGTACCGTGATCGACGGCTGGGCATTCACGCAGTTCGGAGGCACGGTGCAGTGGGACACGGCAGGCATCGTGACCACGTCACAAGTCGGCCCCCGGCTGTTCGCCTCGCTCGCCGCCTGGTCGGACCAATTGGCCAAGTCGGGCAAGGTGGACAAACTGGGCAAAGGACTGCCCGCGGAGGTGCTGGCTGTGGCCAAGGTTGCTGCTGAGAAGAGAACTCCGGCCCAGTCCGCGATCCTGAGGGACCACTTCCTGGTCCACGCCTGCCGCCAGACCGCACCGCGGTTTCAGGCCCACTCGGACGCGATCACCAGTGCCCAGGCCCGCATCACCGCGATCAATGCTGCACTGTCCTCGTCCCTGATCATGAAAGACATGCCCAAGCCCCGGCCCACCTTCGTACTCAAGCGAGGCCAGTACGACATCCCCGACAAGACCCGCCCGGTACAGCCCGGAGTCCCCTCGGCACTGCCCCCGTTGCCGAAGGATGCGCCCGGCAACCGCCTGGGACTGGCTCGCTGGCTTGTCGAACCCGACCACCCACTCACGGCCCGCGTCACAGTCAACCGCTTCTGGCAGCAGTTCTTTGGAACCGGGCTGGTCAAGACGTCCGAGGACTTCGGAGCCCAGGGCGAATGGCCCTCGCACCCGCAACTGCTCGACTGGCTGGCCACCGAGTTCCTGCGCACCGGTTGGGACGTGAAGCGGATGCAGCGGCTGATCGTCACCTCGGCTGCCTACCGGCAATCGTCGCAGTTCCGGCCCGACCATCACCGATCCGATCCGGGCAACCGCCTGGTCTGGCGCGGTCCCCGTTACCGGCTCGACGCCGAGGTGCTGCGCGACGCGGCCCTGTCGGTGGCCGACCAGCTGGTCGAACAGCCCGGTGGCAAGGGAGTCCGGCCCTATCAGCCCTCGGGTCTCTGGCGGGCCGTGGGCTACAGCGGCAGCAACACCGTGCAATTTATTCAGGACCACGGTTCCAACCTGTTCCGTCGCAGCCTGTACACGTTCTGGAAACGCACGGCGGCACCGCCGACGATGCTGACCTTCGATGCCCCGTCTCGTGAGGCGTGCTCGGTGCGTCGAGCCCGCACCAACACCCCGCTGCAGGCCCTGCTGCTGCTCAACGACGTCCAGTTCTTCGAGTGTGCCCGGGGTCTGGCCACCCGTATCCTCGCCCAGGCCGGCACCGACACACAGCGGTTGATCCACGGATTCCGCCTGGTGACCTCGCGGCGACCCGACGCACAAGAACTGGCGATCCTGGCTCGCACCCTGCAACAGCACCGTGCCGAATACCGCGCCCATCCCGAAGCGGCCAAGAAGCTGCTCGCGATCGGTGAAGCCCCCCAGGGCCCGGACCTGGATCTCTCGGAGCACGCCGCCTGGACAGTGCTGTCCAACCTGCTGCTCAACCTCGACGAAACCGTCACCAAGAGCTGATTCCCTTTTTGCGCCCTTGCGAGAACACCGCCTGAGCCAGGTGAGACCGAGACCACTCATGAACCAACCGCCGCTCCCGCCCAACCCCGCCACGCTGTCTCACACGCGTCGGCACTTCTTTGGCCGCTCGGCCTGCGGCATCGGTGCCGCGGCTCTGGCCTCGTTGCTGGCCGATGATTCCGGTGCCGCCGCGCCGTCGCGAACCCGTCGTGTTCTGCCCGCCCAGGACATCGGCGTGATGGGCACCACCCACTTCCCGCCTCGTGCCAAGCGGATCATCTACCTCTTCATGTCAGGTGCCCCCTCGCAGATCGATCTCTTCGATCCGAAGCCGAAGATGAAGGAGCTGTACGACAAGGACCTTCCGGATTCGGTTCGCCGTGGCCAGCGACTGACGACCATGACGTCGCGGCAGAAACGATTTCCGATCGCACCCTCGATCTACAAATTCCGCAAGCGAGGGAAATCGGGCACCGAGATTAGCGAATTGCTGCCGCACATCGGGAGCCTCGCCGATGAGATGGCCCTGGTCCGAACGGTGCACACCGAGGCGATCAACCACGACCCGGCGATCACCTACATCCAGACCGGAGCCCAGCAACCGGGACGGCCGAGCATGGGGGCCTGGCTGTCCTACGGCCTGGGTCGGTCCAACCAGAACCTGCCCGGTTTCGTCGTATTGCATTCGACCTGGAGCTCGAAGCGGGATGCCCAGGCTCTTTACACGCGCCTCTGGGGTGCCGGCTTCCTGCCCTCCCGGCACCAGGGCGTGTCGTTGAGATCCAGTGGCGACCCGGTGCTGTACCTGTCGAACCCCGCCGGCGTCAGTTCCGCCACCCGCCGCAAGACGCTCGACTCCCTGGCCGAGCTCAACCTCCAGCGGTTTCAGGCGGTGGGCGATCCCGAGATCGAAGCTCGCATCGCTCAGTACGAGATGGCCTACCGCATGCAGAGGTCGGTCCCGGAACTCACCGATCTCTCGGATGAACCCAAGCACATCCTCGACCTGTATGGCCCCGACGTCGCCAAGCCCGGCACATTTGCCGCCAACTGCCTGCTGGCCCGTCGGCTGGCAGAACGTGACGTCAAGTTCATCCAGGTCTTCATCCGTGGCTGGGACCAGCACGGAAACCTGCCTCGCGACCTGCCGCTGATGTCTCGCGACGTGGACCAGCCGGCCGCGGCACTGGTCAAGGATCTCAAGCAGCGAGGCATGCTCGAAGACACGCTGGTCGTCTGGGGCGGAGAATTCGGCCGCACCGTCTATTGCCAGGGCAAGCTCAGCCGTGCCAACTACGGCCGCGATCACCACCCCCGCTGCTATTCGATCTGGATGGCAGGCGGAGGCATCAAGCCCGGTATCGTGCACGGGAAGACCGATGACTTCTGCTACAACATCCTCGAGGATCCCGTGCACATCCACGACCTCAATGCCACCGTGCTGCACTGCCTGGGCATCGACCACGAGCAGCTGACTTACCGATTCCAGGGCCGAGATTTCCGCCTGACCGACGTCCACGGCGAGGTGGTCGGCCAACTGCTGGCCTGAACCTCGCCCGCCCATCCGCTCTTCCGCCCTTCAACTCCTCACCCTTCGAGTTCCCGCTGATGAACCGCCTGCTGACCGCAGGAGCGCTCTTGGCGCTCGTGCTGCTGCCCGTCACGACGCAGGCCGCTGCGCCTGACGTCGTCACCAACTCGCTGGGGATGAAACTGGCACCGATTGCGGCCGGAGAATTCCAGATGGGCGCGGAGAAGACGATTCGCGACGCCGGAGCAGACGAACGACCGGTGCGCAAGGTGAAGTTGACGCGACCGTTTCACATCGGCGTCCATGAAGTCACCCAGGCACAGTTCCTGACAGTGATGAACTCTTCGCCGTCGTTTTTCGCAACCGACGGACACGGCAAGGGGCTGGTCAAGGGTCTCGACACCAGCGTCTTCCCGGCCGACCAGGTGCGTTTCATCGACGCGGTGGAGTTCTGTCGGAAACTCTCGGCCCTGCCACAGGAAAAGAAAGCCGGGCGTTTTTACAGGTTGCCCACCGAAGCCGAATGGGAATACTCCTGCCGGGGCGGCAGCGTAACGGCCTTCCATTTTGGTGACTCACTGGCGGCCAAACAGGCCAACTTCAACGGCAAGTACCCCTACCGCAGTCGCACCGGCGAGTTCCGGGCCAGGACCGTACGGGTGGGAAGTTTTGCCGCCAACGCCTACGGCCTCCATGACATGCACGGCAATGTCTGGGAATGGTGCCTCGACTGGTACCACGTCGATGCCTACCGCACCGCCGGTGCGTCCGATCCCCTCGGCCCGGCCACCGGGACCTCTCGCGTGATCCGCGGCGGAGGCTGGTACAGCGATGCTCGAGATTGTCGCAGCAGTTTCCGCTATGCCGAGCATCCACTGGGGACCTACTACGTGATGGGCTTCCGGGTGGTGATGACCCCCTCGGCCAGTGTCCCCGCTGCGCTGCGACGATTCTGGGATGGCATCGACACCTCCGCCGGCCCCGCAAAACAGCGGACTGCCGACTCGGCGACCGCCCTGCCCACCCGCGAACAGCTTGTGGCAGTCGGAGGCGAGTCGTGGCCCCGCTGGCGAGGCCTGCGGGGAAACGGGACCTGGAACGGGCCGCAATTCCCCGCCCGCTGGCCGGTTGCAGGCCTCAAGTCACTGTGGCGCAAGCCGATCGGAGGCGGCTATTCGGGAATCGCCGCAGCCGCAGGCCGCCTCTATACGCTCGAGAAACTCAAGGAGCCGCCCGACACCGAGCAGATCGTCTGCCTGGACGCCGCCTCGGGCAAACGTCTCTGGGCACACCGTTACACGGCCAAGTACGCCGGTCTCTCGTATGGCAACGGCCCCAGAACCACTCCCTCGATCGTCGGAAACCGCGTCTACACGCTCGGAGCCGTCGGCCATCTCTTCTGTCTCGACGCAACTACCGGCAAGGTGATCTGGAGCCGCGACCTGGTCAAGCAGCACAAGTCGACGGTCCCGCTGTGGGGATTCTCGGCCTCACCCATCGTCGTCGACGGCCTGTTGATCGTGCATGCCGGAGGTACCCCCAATGGGTGTTTCGTCGGATTCGATCCACAGACCGGCAGCCAGAAATGGACAAGCCTCGGCGATCCGCTCGGATACGCCACCCCGCTGGTGATCGAGCAGTCCGGTCGAAAGCAACTGGTCTGCTGGACTCCCTCTCACATCAGAGGCCTCGATCCCAGGACCGGGTCGGTCGCCTGGTCGCACGAGTACAAGGTCCACAACGGGGTGTCGATCTCGATGCCGATCTACCATCGAGGAATCGTGCTGGTCAGCAATTATTGGGAGGGCGTCCAGGCCCTGCAGCTGACCAGCGACCTCTCGCAGGCGAAACTCGCCTGGGAAGACCGTCGCAACCTGCGGAGCCTGATGTCGCAGCCGCTGTACCGGGGCGATCACGGATACCTGCTCGACAAGCGGCACGGGTTGACCTGCTTCGAACTCGCCACCGGCAAGAAAGTCTGGGACGACGGCAACCGCATGACCCCCAAAGGCCGCAATCCCCAGGCCACGATGGTCTGGCTGGGTGCCAGCGACCGAGCGGTGGTACTCAATTCCGACGGGGAACTGCTGCTGGTGCGGCTCGCCCCCGAGGGCTACCAGGAGATTTCGCGATCGCGGGTCATCGGGCCCACCTGGGCACACCCGGCCTACGCCTGGGGCTGTATCTACATCCGCAACGACGAAACGATCGCCTGCATCGAAGTCGTGCCTGCAGCCCGCTGAGCCACTGCCCCCGTCAGCTGCCAACCAGCTCGGGGACGATCCGCCCCGAGACATCCGTCAGCCGGTGGTCTCGACCGGCGTGGAAATACGTCAGCTTTTCGTGGTCGAGCCCCATCAGGTGCAGCATGTTGGCGTGCACGTCGTGGACGTGCAGCTTGTTTTCGGCAGCGGCAAATCCGAAGTCGTCGGTGGCCCCGATCGCCTGGCCGCCCCGGGTGCCTGCCCCGGCCATCCAGGTCGAAAAGCCACGCGGACTGTGGTCTCGACCCTTTCCACCCTGACCGGTCGGAGTCCGTCCGAACTCGCCTGTCCAGAAGATCAGGGTCTCATCGAGCAAGCCCCGCTGCTTGAGGTCGGTCAGCAGGCCGGCAATCGGCAGGTCGGTGGCCCCACAGTGCCGCTCGTGATTCTTGTTTACGTCACCATGAGCGTCCCACGTGTCGTCTCCATGTCCGCCCCCCGAGTAGACCTGCACGAATCTCACGCCCCGTTCCACCAATCTTCGAGCCAGCAGGCAGCGACGCCCGAACTTCTCGGTGCGGGGGCTGTCCAGCCCGTACAGCTTCTGCGTTTGCTTGCTCTCGGCCGAGAGGTCCACCGCCTCAGGAGCGTGTGACTGCATGCGGAAGGCGAGCTCGTAACTGGCGATTCGGGCCTGCAACTCGGTGTTCTGCGGGTTCGTCGCCGAGTACTTCTGGTTGAACCGCTTCAGCAGGTCCAGTTGCTGCCGCTGCTGCTGGGCAGTGACTCGTGCGGGAGGCTGCAGGTTGAGGATGGGTTCCCCTGAGGTGCGAAACTGCGTCCCCTGGAAGCTCGCCGGCATGAACCCCGAGCTCCAGTTCGGAGGCCCGTTGATCGGACCTCCGTGATGGTCGAGCATCACCACGTAGCCGGGCAGGTTCTGGTTCTCGCTGCCCAGCCCGTAGACCGCCCACGACCCAAGGCTCGGATAGCCCTGCCGCACCATGCCGGTGTTCATTTGCAGCATGCCCGAGCCATGAGCAAAGCTGTCGGCGTAGCAACTGCGGAGCACCGCGATGTCGTCGGCGTGACGCGACAGGTTGGGAAACAGGTCCGAAATCGGCAGCCCCGATTCTCCGTGCTGTTTGAATACCCGGGAAGAACCCAGCAACTTGCCCGGGTTTCGCACCTTGAACAGCCGGTCCTTGTCGATGCCCGGCATGGTCTTGCCATGGAACTTGGTCAGCATCGGCTTGGGGTCAAACAGGTCCACCTGGCTGGGACCGCCGTACATGAACAGGCAGATGCAGGCCTTGGTCGAACGGGCATTGTGCGACGGTTTCGGGATCAGTTCGTCCGCGGCCTCTGCATCGGAGCCAAAGAAACCATCGGCCGAGAGCATCGACGAGAGCGCCAGACCGGTAAAGCCGCCGCCGGTTTCCCAAAGGAACTCGCGACGAGTGCGACCGCACGGAGGATTCATCCGCAAGAGGCCGGGCTTGGACTGCTCAGACATGGGATACAGACTCCACTCTCACCGCGTGTAGGCAAATTCGTTGGTATTGAGCAGTACCAGGCAAAACGCCTCCAGAGCCCGCCGGGCTGGATCATCGGACCGGTTCTTCTCGCCCGAGGGCAATTGCGCCTGGGCCTGCAGAAAGGCAGTCGAGAACTTCAATTCCTCGAGGCCGGGACTTCGGCACAGCGCCAGCCGGAAGGCAAGTTGCACCTGGGCCGCGGGCTCCGATCCCGCCTCCGCCTGCAAGCGGCTGGCCAGACCGGCCGCGGCAGCCGTCATGAACGAACCGTTCAGAAACGTCAGGGCCTGCGGGCCGGTGGTGGACACGGCTCGTTGAGAACAGCTGTCGGCTGAATTCGGTGCATCCAATAACGCCAACTCGGGAACCGCCAGGCTGCGCTTCGAGAAGATGTACACACTGCGACGACCCTCGCTCTGGGCCAGCGACTTGCCCCAGCCACTTCCGGGCCGCGACTGACCGGCCAGCACCGACTGAGGCAGCAGCGGGTAGACGCTCGCACCACCCATCGTCTGGTTGAGTCGGCCCGAGATGGCCAGGACCGAATCCCGGAACGCCTCGGCGTCGATCCGTCGCTGCCGGAACCGCCACAGCCAACGCTCCTGCGAGTCAGCTTTCGCCGCCGCTGCGCTGTACCGGGAATCCATCCGGTAAACAGTCGAATTCACGATCTGTTTGACCAGCCGCTTGGTTTGCCAGCCCGATTCGACCAGGTCCGCGGCCAGCCAATCGAGCAGCTCCTGGTGAACGGGCACGTCGCCCATTTCGCCAAAATCACTCTCACTGGTCACCAACCCCTCTCCCAGCAGGTGCTGCCACACGCGATTTACGAACACTCGTGCCACCAACGGGTTGGACCGTGATGTCATCCATCGTGAGAGCCAGAGTCGCCGGCCGGTGCTCTTTTCGAGCGTCTGCGGCGCCGCGATCGGCTGGCCCCGCAGAACCAACGGCACGCCGGGTTGCACCTCGAGCTTCGGCTGGTACGGGTCGCCGCGTTCAAACAGATTCGTCGTGGCCGCCTTGGCCGTATCTTCATACCAGATGTAGGCACGCGGTGGCTTGGAAGGCCGGGACGCGGTGACCCGCAAGATTTCGGCAACCCATCCTGATCGCTGCTCCCGCTGAGCGTTGCTCAGCGACTCGGACACCCGCCGCTCGAATGCCTTGGTGTGCTTCTGGACCAGTTTCTTCTGAGGATCATTCCGCTTGTCGGCGGCGGTCCGAAAGGCCTTGGCGAAGTCGGCAGGCAAGTCCTTGTCCTTGCCCAAGGCCGAGGCGTCCAGCACGGTCTTGCGGGCCGGGTCCAGGAGCTGCGAGAGCTGCGAGTTGAGACGGGCGAACTGTTCATCGGTTCGCTTGTTCGCGTCGCGGTACGCGGCCAGCTCGGACGCAGAGCCCACTTCCCGGTCAAACTCCTCACGGTGAGTCGCCGACTTGATCTTCTCGGGCCGCTTCAGCGGAGTGAACACCGCGAGGATGCCGTAGTAGTCCTGCTGCGAGAGAGGCTCGAACTTGTGGTCGTGGCACCGTGCACAACGTAACGTGAGGCCCAGAAAGGCTGAGGCGGTGGTGGCGAGCACGTCGTCGAGCTGATCGTAGCGGTCGGCGAACGGGTCGGCCGGTTCATCATCCCAGGTCCCCAGCCGCAGAAACGTGGTTGCGATCTGAGTCCGGGCGTTGCTTTTCGAGATTTCGTCACCGGCCAGCTGTTCGGTCAGGAACCGGTCAAACGGCAGGTCATGATTGAAGGCATCGATGACATAGTCGCGGAATCGCCACGCGTTGGGCTTCGTGCCATCACGTTCGTAGCCGTTGGATTCGCCATAGCGTGCCACATCGAGCCAGTGCCTGGCCCACCTCTCGCCGAATTCCGGCCGAGCCAGCAGTCTCTCGACCAGTCGTTCCCATGCTCCGGCCGCATTATCGAGCGCGAAACGCCGTTGCTGGGCCGGTGTCGGCGGGATCCCCAGCAAATCCAGGCTCAGACGCCGATGCAGCGTGCCTCGGTCCGAGGCGGGCCGGGGAGCCAACCCTTCCTGCTCGAGCCGTCCGAATACGAAGGCGTCGATGGGAGTTCGCACCCGGTCGGAAAACCGGGTCCCGGGCAATCGCGGCCTGGTGATGGCCTGAAAGGCCCAGTGATCACTCTGACCCTCGTTCTGGGCCCGTGCTGCCGCACCACCGCACAGGCTTCCGCACAGGACGGCTGCCAGCGGGATCCAGTTGAGGAAACCATGTCGTGACGGCATGAGCTGTGGGTGTCCGAAAGTTCCCATGCCGAGATTCTACCATCAGGCCGTCGGAGGCCCCAAGGCGACTCGCGTGGCAGGCTTCCCCGTTCTTATCGGTCGGACTAGGCTGGAAACCGCACGTTGACCCTCTGCTTGCGCGGTTCGCTCGTGAAGATTGCCCTGGCCCAGTTGAACCCGACCGTCGGTGCCATCCGCTCCAACGCGGACCTGGCTCTCGCGGCGGTCAAGACCGCGGCCGAGCAAGGTGCCCGCCTGGTGATCACCTCCGAGTTGCTCATCAGCGGCTATCCGCCCAAGGACCTGTTACTCCGCGAGTCCTTTGTTTCAGACTGCGACCGCGTTGTCGAAACTCTGGCCGGGCAACTCCCCTCCGGCGTGGGCTTACTGGTCGGGCACCCGACTCACCGCGACGTGCCCGACGGTCGAGTGGCCAATGCGGCCAGCCTGCTTTTCGGCGGCCGCATCCATCAGACGATTCACAAGACGCTGCTGCCCAACTACGACGTCTTCGATGAGCAGCGATATTTTCGGCCGGCTCAATCCCAGGCCCCGGTCGTGTTCGAGGGGCTGCGACTGGGTGTGCACATCTGTGAAGACGCCTGGTGGGGCGAACCGGACACCTTCTACCACGACCCGTCCGCCGCGCAGTCCGACCCGGTTGCGGTCCTGGCCACCGCCGGCGTCGATCTCCTCGTTAACCTCTCGGCCAGCCCGTTTGAAATCAACAAGCCCGATCACCGCATCGAACTGGCCACACGCCACGTCGCCCGTCACGACCTGCCGCTGGTCTTCGTCAACCAGGTCGGCGGCAACGACGACCTGGTTTTCGACGGACAGAGCTTTTCCATCGAATCCGCGTCGCACCCGGCCCGCAGCCTGCCTGCCTTCGAGGAGGCTGTGACGGTGATCGACACCGACGAGTGGTCCCAGTCGACCGCTCTCCCACGCCCGGACCGCGACACCGCGTTGCTCGAAGCGTTGACACTCGGGTTGCGCGACTACATGGGCAAGTGCGGCTTCTCGGACTGCGTTCTCGGTCTCTCCGGCGGCATCGACAGTGCTGTAGCGGCCTGCATCGCCGCCCGGGCCATCGGCCCCGAGCACGTGCACGCCCTGCTGATGCCCAGTCGATTCAGCAGCGATCACAGTGTCGAGGATGCTCGGCAGTTGGCCGACTCGCTGGGCATCGACCACCAGACGGTTCCGATAGAGACCATGCACACCGCCTACACCGAATCGGACGTCGTGGGAGCGGAACTGGCGTCGGACCCCGCCGGCCTGGCCGACCAGAACCTCCAGGCCAGGATCCGCGGCGCACTGGTCATGACCCGCAGCAACCACAACGGCTGGCTGGCGCTGGCGACCGGCAACAAGAGCGAGTTGGCGATCGGTTACTGCACGCTGTACGGCGACATGGCCGGCGGGTTCGCCGTGCTGTGCGACGTATTCAAGAACGACGTCTACCGACTGGCTCGTCACATCAACTCCACCGCCACCCCGGCTCCTCCGATCCCCGAACGCACATTGACGAAGCCGCCCAGTGCCGAACTTGCCCCCGACCAGGTCGACCAGGACACTCTACCCGAGTACCCCGTGCTCGACGGGATCCTGAGGGGATTGATCGAAGAGGAGCGTTCCGTGGAGAGTGTTGCCGAGGAGTTTCCTCTGGAGACGGTCACCTGGGTCGCATCGCGACTGGACCGAAACGAATTCAAACGCCGCCAGATGCCACCGGGCATCAAGCTCTCTGCCCGGGCCTTCGGCAGTGGACGGCGGATGCCCATGGCCACCCGACTCGAATCTCTGTGAGCCCTTCGATGAATCGACCGCGCATTCCGAGTCCGTCTGCAGAGTTCCGTTACGGCATCAGCCACCGCGACGCCACGCCGCCGGTGGGTATCTTTCACCGCTTCTGGGGTGCGGCCAATCACGACGTGGCCAGTGGAGTCCACCGCCCGATCCGTGTCACCGCCTCGGCGATGGGAGACAGCGACCCGGGTGGCATGACCTGGGTCCTGGTCACCAGCGACCACTGCCTGCTGCGGCATGATGACATGGTGTGGATGAGGCAGGAGGTTCTGCAGGCCGCCTCGCTGCCCGCCTCGACCCACGTTGCCTTCTCGTTTGGACACTCGCACTCGGCCGGCCACATCTACAGCCATCGCTCGAGTCAGCCCGGCGGCGACCTGATTGCGCCCTATCTCCAACTGCTGCTCGCACAGACACTCGAGGCAGTCGATGAAGCGGTGACCCGGATGGTGCCCGCCCGGGCCACGTTTGCCACCACGACCTGCGTCATGGGCGCCCACCGGGACTTCGAGGACCCCGACGACGGTCAATACGTCTGCGGCTTCAACCCCGCACAGCCACTGGACCTGCCCGTCGACGTGCTACGAGTCCGCTCGCTCGATGATCACGAACTGGGCACTCTGATCACCTACCCATGCCATCCCACCACGCTGGCGTGGGAAAACAGCCTGATCAGCCCCGACTACATCGGAGCCCTGCGAGAGACCTTCGAAGGCGACACGGGTTCCTGTTGCCAGTTCCTGCTGGCACCCTGCGGAGACATCGGGCCTCGGCACGGATTCGTCGGTGATGTGGAGGTCGCCGACAGCAATGGTCGTCAACTGGCTCATGCGGCACTTGCCGCCTGGCATTCACTGGACCACGTGGCCGGCGATTTCGCCTACCTGGGACCGGTCCTCTCGGGAGCCACGCTCGGCGAATGGCGTTTCCAGGGATGGGAGCGGCCCACAGCGGCGTTCACCCACGAACAATTCACCGTCGACTTGCCCTACCGGGATGACCTCCGAGAGCTGGAGGTGGTGGAAGGCGAACTGGCTGACTGGGATCTCCAGGCCCAGGACCCCGACAGCAACAAGCCCGACCGTGCCGGTACCGCCCGCGCGATGGCCGAGCGATGCCGCCGCGAATGGGAACGGCTGTCGCCTCTTCCTACCGGAGACACCTACCCGCTGCGGGTGGACCATCTCAGGATGGGTGACGCCGACCTGATCCTGGTCGAGGGTGAGCCCTACTTCCAGTTGCTCACAGATCTGCAGGCTGCGGTGCCCGGCCGCACCGTCCTGGTCGGAGTCCTCTCGGACGGAGCCCGCTGCAGTTACCTGCCCA
>Ga0310125_10000391_pt1 | contig 20283 bp, 16 predicted proteins | sample CB11b_Tmax_Bot8__FD_203508 | JGI IMG/M metagenome (GOLD analysis project Ga0310125, IMG submission 203508) | Marine microbial communities from Western Arctic Ocean, Canada - CB11b_Tmax_Bot8 | ecosystem: Environmental > Aquatic > Marine > Oceanic | place: Canada: Western Arctic Ocean | collected... | reverse complement strand
GGTGGGTGGGCCGGGGCCCCCAAACGATCAAGTTCGAAGAGCGCTTTTCCAAATACATTGGCAGCAGCTATGCCGTATCGCTGAACTCGGCTACCGCCGCCCTGCATCTCGGTCTACTATGCGCCGAGGTCGAGGGCCAGGAAGTGCTGACCAGTACGATGACTTTCGTCTCTTCCACCGAGGCCATCCTGCTGGCCGGTGGACGACCCGTGTTCTGTGATGTCGAACCGGACACACTCAACATCAGTGTCGATGACATGGCGAGAAAGATCACACCCACGACTCGTGCCGTCATCATCACCCACTACGGCGGGCAGTCCTGCGATATGAATTCCATCCTCGAACTGGCCGCCGAGCACGGGTTATCGGTCATCGAAGACGCCGCCCACGGATGTGGGGGTAGCTACCAGGGCCGGGCGCTGGGGTCCATGGGCACCATCGGCTGTTTTAGTTTTCAGGCGACAAAAAACATGACCACCGGCGAAGGTGGCATGTTGGTCACCGACGATGAGAGCATCGCCCAGCGTGTCCGCAAGTTGCGCTGGTGTGGCATCACCTCTCCCACGTGGGAGCGATTCAAAGTCGACCAGGTCCAACGGGGCTGGATGTACGACGTCGAAGAGGTGGGTTGGAAGTACGAGATGAATGACCTGGCAGCCGCTCTGGGGCTGGCGCAGATGGATCGATTGGAGGACTGCAACCAGCGGCGTCGCGAACTGATGGATCGCTATCGCAGGGCTTTTGCCGACATCGATGGCATCGACATGCTCGCCTCCCGCGACTATGCCGTCAGTTCCTGCTACAATGCCGTCGTGCATCTGGACAATCGCGAGGGTCTGTTTACCCATCTCGATACCTGCGGCATCGACTCGAACGTGCACTTCTATCCCAACCACCTGTTCCGCATCTTCCGTCCGTATACCACCCACCTGCCCGTGGCGGAGCGCGAGTGGCAGCGCATCCTGTCGATCCCACTCTATCCGGATTTGACGGATGGCGAGCAGGATCGTGTCATCGACGCGATTTGCGTGTTCGCCCACGCAGATACCGACCACCAGTCAGCCGTCGCCGGGTAACGTCGGCGCCGTTGCAGGTCCTCTTCGTCACTCAGTACGGTCCACGTGCCGCCAGCAGTCGTACGCGGGTTTTCAACTATCTGACTTTCCTGCGGGAACAGGGTGTCGAGTGTCATGTCCTCACCGTCCTGCCCGATGATCTGATCGTCGGCTCGCACGTCGTGGCCACGCATCAGCCTCTGCGCAAGATCCTCTACTATGTGCGTGCTGCGTGGCGCACCGTGGCTTGCGGTCTGCGCACCGCCTGGCGAGCGACTGGTGTCGACGTTTTGTTCGTACAGAAGGTGATCTTCCCGGCGCCGGTGCGCTGGTGGTTGCGACGACTGCCAACGCCCATGGTCTACGACTTCGACGACGCCATCTTTACCACCGAGATTCGCTCCGGTCACTGGCTGGCACGCTGGAAGGAAGCGCGCAATGCCCGCGGTCTGCCCGCCATGCTGCGTCTGGCGCAGCATGCCGTCGTCGAGAACGATTACACCGCGGATGTGGCCAGACGCTTCTGTCCTGTGTTGACCATCACCGGTCCCATCGATACCGAGCGATTTATCGCGGCGGCGGCGATCCCACGTGTCGCGCCAGAAGGGGTCGTGCTGGCTTGGATCGGCAGCGGTTCGACCGTGGCGTATCTCGACAGGATCCGCGAACCGCTGCGACGGCTTTCCACCCGTTTCACCGGTCTGCGGTTGCTCGTCATCGGCGCGCAATGGTCGGCACCCGGTATCGACATCGAGTGCCGTGGTTGGTCCCTGGCGCGCGAAGCAGCAGACCTGGCGGCCTGTGATATTGGCATCATGCCCGTGCCGGACGATGCCTGGACTCGAGGTAAAGGGGGATACAAGTTGTTGCAGTACATGGCGGCTGCCTTGCCGGTGGTCACCGATCCGGTGGGCATCAACGCTGAGATTGTCGCTAACGGCGAGAGTGGCATCCTGGCGGCTGGCGACCATGACTGGGAACCGAGTCTGGTTCGGCTCATCGAGGATGGCGAGATGCGCCGTCGATTTGGCGCCGCCGGACAGGAGCGGGTGGTGGCACGGTATTCGCAGAACGCGCAGCAGTCGCAACTGCTGGATCTGTTGCGGCAAATGGCGGGTGCTCGGTGACAGATACCGTGTCAGGGGTCGATGTTTTTACCGTAGATTTTGAGGACTGGTATCACGGGATCGAATTGGCGCCAGCCGATTGGAGTCGGTTCGAGTCTCGCATCGAAGTCGGCACCTGCAGGTTGCTGGACCTGTTGCACGAGGCCGACACGCGCGCGACGTTCTTTATCCTCGGCGTGGCTGCAGAGAGTGCGCCTGATCTCGTGCGCGAGATCGCCCGGCGAGGACACGAAATCGCGACCCACGGATATGCTCATGAGTTCGTCTATCAATTGGGAGCCGAAGGCTTCCGCGCCGACCTGCAACGATCTCTCGAGGTTCTGGCGGCGCTTGTTTCCGTGCCCGTGGTTGGTCACCGGGCACCCTATTTCTCCATCACCAGAGAATCACCGTGGGCCTATGACGTATTGCTGGAGTGTGGGATCAGATACGATTCCAGCGTCTTCCCGGTGCATAATTATCGCTATGGAATCCCCGATGCGCCGCGGTTCGTGCATGAGATTCGCCCCGGATTGCTCGAGTTGCCGCCCTCGACCTGGCGGGTCGCCGGACGCAATGTCCCGGTCGCCGGGGGTGCCTATTTCCGCCTCTTTCCCTATACTCTTACCCGCTTAGGCCTAAGGCGGGCCCATGTCGAGCAACAGCCAGCCGTGTTCTACGTGCATCCCTGGGAGCTGGACCCCGACCACCCCCGCCTGCCATTGCCGCGTCGAGTCGCCTTGACGCATTATCACAATCTGGCGGCGACGCAGGGGCGTCTGCGTAAACTGTTGGCGGAGTTTGACTTTGGTCCCGCAAACGCAGTTCTCGCGACAAACCGTGCCACGTCTGGGAAGGCAGTCTGAGTGACATCACACGCCATCACCGAAGCTGTAGGTCGACACTTCGACGGAGAGGCAGCTCGCTTTGACGCCATATATCGGCAGGACAAGCCAGGCCTGCAGCGCTGCATCGATGCCCTGTTCCGCGGGGTAATCCACCAGCGTTTTGGCATGGCCCTCGACTGGTGTGGGGATGTGACGGGAAAACGGGTGCTGGACGCCGGCTGCGGCTCTGGGCGTTATTGTGTCGAACTCGCCCGTCGCGGAGCCGACGTGACCGGGATTGACCTGGCTGGTTCCATGGTGGAGATGTCTCGCCAGGCTGCCCGCGAGGCGGAGATTGAGGACCGTTGCAGATTTGAAGTGGCTGATCTGTTCGGATGGTGTGCGCCCCATCACTTCGACATCAGCCTTGGGATCGGTTTCTTTGATTACATCGCCGATCCGGCGCACATGCTGGCCCGGATGCGGGCCGTGACAGATGGACGTGGTATCTTCAGCTTTCCGATCCGCTGGCGCCTGCGCACTCCCACGCGTTGGCTGCGCTTGCGGTTACGGCGCTGTCCCGTGTTTTTTTATGATCAGCCCCAGGTCGAAGGACTGCTGGCCGAGGCGGGTTGGGAGGATGTGCAGATTACGCAGTTGAGCAGGGACTACCTGGTGAATGCCGGGTCGGGTACCCCACTGGCCAACAACGAGTCTCGAACGCTGGAACGCGAATGAAGGTATTGATCACGGGGGGAGCGGGATTCATCGGCTCCCACCTGACGACGCGCCACCTGGGTATGGGTGACCATGTGGCGATCATCGACAATCTGTCGACGAGCACCATCGACAACATCCAGCACCTCGCCGAACACCCGAATTGCATCTGCCATGTCGACGACATCCTCAATGCCGACATCATGCGTGAGCTGATCTCGGACTGCGATCTGATCTACCATCTGGCCGCTGCCGTCGGCGTCGAGTATGTGCTCGAAAATCCATTGCAGACGCTGACGACGAATATCAAGGGAACCGAGATCGTTCTCGAACTGGCCAACGAGCAGAAGAAGCGTGTCGTGCTGGCCTCGACATCAGAGATCTACGGCAAAAAAAATGGCCATGTGCCATTCCGCGAGGATAGCGATCGCATCCTGGGACCGACGACGGTGGTGCGCTGGAGTTATTCCACGACGAAAGCTGTCGATGAGCTGTTGGCGCTGGCGTATTGGCGGGAGAAGCGCTTGCCTACGGTGATCGTGCGCCCTTTTAACGTCATCGGACCGCGACAGACGGGTCGGTATGGTATGGTCGTGCCCCGCTTCATCAAACAGGCCATGCTCGGTGATCCGATCACGGTATATGACGATGGCGAACAGCGTCGGTGCTTCACCTACATCGAGGACGCCATCGACGGTCTGGTGGCGCTCGCCGCCAGTGGGAAGGCTGCGGGGGAAGTCTTCAACCTGGGCTCGAATTTTGAGAGCAGCATCAAGGATCTGGCGCACAAGATCAAGACCATGACCGGCTCTGACTCGGAGATCATTTTCATCCCCTTCAGCCAGACGCAGGGGCGCAATGGGCTCTACGAAGACCTCGTGTACCGAGCCCCCGACCTGCAAAAGATTCGCGATGCGGTGGGATATGACCCCAAGGTGGACCTCGATGAGGCCCTGGGACTTATCATCGAAGACTTCAAGAAGTAATCGCTCTTCCTTCGAATCAACCCTCCGCCAACCCCCTTTTCAGAAGTTTCGGTGTGATCAGCCAACGTAGTGGCGAGTTGGCGCGGCCGGCTTCTGTCCAGCTTTCAGCGTCACTGTCAAGGCAGGCGACGGCCCCGGGTGGCATGTGGATCCTGGCACCGCTCAGATGTGAAGCCCATTCCTCTACGCCTGGATTGTGGGCGATAACGACAACCGTTGCTGCGTCACCGGCGGCGCCGGCCAGGACCGTGGCCAACGTGTCGGGTGTGGACAGATACAGACGGCCGTCGAGTAACAGCTCGGGCGTGTTGTCGAGAGCGTCCACAAGACGAGTCGCAGTTTCCTGTGCGCGCCGGGCAGCGGAGGCCAGCACCAGATCAGGGGGTGCGGAGCCGGCGAGGAACCGAGCCACGGTCGGGACGTCTTTTTGACCTCGAGCGTTGAGTGGGCGGTCGAAATCCTCCATGGATTCATCCGCCCAGTCCGACTTGGCATGACGCATGATGAGCAGGCGCTGCATGCAGGGCACTCCTTCTAAACTAAGATGGGTTGGTTGCGCCCTCTTCAGGGCCAGGGTTATACTTAGACCAACAATTTAACCTCTTCGCACACCAGGGCTCTCAACAGATACATGGCCGAACCACTCGAGGTCAATCTCGACATCGTACCCACGTCGCGCTTCCAGATTATCGACGTGGCGCCTCGGGTTCGTGCCCAGGTAGGGGACGCGCTGTCCGACTATCGCCGTGTCCTGTATTGTTCACATCACACCACTGCGGGGTACCTCGAACAGGGCATGTGCGCCAAACTGGGGCACAGTCGCAACCAACTAGACCCCTTTTTTCGCTTTTTGCAGCGTCTGTTCCCACAGAATGCGGGGTATCAGCACGACCTCATGCACCTGCGGGAGGAGTTGAGCGAGCAGCAGAAAGAGGTCGAGCCTGTCAATGCCGACTCACACCTGACATTCATGGGCGCGGGGTTGAGAAATTGCGTTACCTATCTCAATCACCCCGACGAGCCGGTCTATTTCATCGAACTCGATGGTGTATTCAAGGATATCCAGCGTCAGCGGCGCACCACCGTATTGGCGTATCAGGCGGAAGAGATCGTTCATCGCCAGCGTCTGCAGGTACCTGTTCCCTCCGATCACACCATCGATTCACATAATCTCAAGGACCCCCGCTTTGGGTTGTTCGAGCAGTTCGAAGGTTGGCTCGATCGCTTTGGCATCGACAAGGGGCGTATCGAGTTGCGCCTGGCGCCCGAAGAGCGCGACGCAGGGCTGACGGTGAACGAATACGAGACGTTGCTGATCCGCGATGATCTGCCCGAAGCGCTACGCGATCCATTGGCCTACATGGTGGCGCGGGGTCGCAATCTGGTACGACATCCGGAGACCATTCCAGGCAAGACGCGAGACTATGCAGCGTATGACCTGATCCACCTCTACAATGAATTTCTCGAACACCTGCCCTTTGGCCGTTCCGTCGTCGACCGTATCATGTCCGTCCTGTCGACACCGGCGTATCGGATTTTGCGTCTCAAACGTTCGGTGAGCATGCTCGTTTCCTCCAGTGCCGAATCGGGACCCAATCGAATCGTCTCGGGCACCTATCAGACACCGATCCTGGTACAACATCACAAGCCCAAAAAAGGTGTCCGCACAATCGATGTAACGTTACGCTCCTTCCAGTAGGGTACCCTTTCGTAAGAATGGCCCGGCGACCGGCTACGCACCGAGTACCGGGCCGTTGCCATTTCCCTGAGAGCTCACGCAACATGCACGTCGATCCGACGATCTTCAAAGCCTACGACATTCGTGGTATCTACCCCGAGCAACTCGACGAAGAGACGGGGCGAGCCGTGGGTCGCGCCTTCGCGAGCTTTCTGCTACCGGAGCGGGTCGTCGTCGGCCGGGACATGCGGCTATCCAGTCCATCGGTCAGCGCCGCCCTCATCGAGGGCCTGCGGCAACAACGGGCGGATGTTCTCGATCTGGGCATGGTCAGCACGGATCAATACTACTACGCCTGTGCTACCCTCGGGTTGCCGGGGGTCATGGTGACGGCCTCGCACAACCCGGCCCAGTATTGCGGCTTCAAGATGGTGCGCGACATGCCCTACCTGCTGTCCGGCGACGAAGGTATACAGGATCTGCGTCGCTTGATCGAAGCCGAGGACTTTCGTTCCGCCCGTGGCACCGGCATAATCGAGCCGCGCGATGTCAGCGATGGTTTCGTCGACAAGGTGTTGGACATGGTCGATGCAACGCGCTTGCGTCGTCTCAAGGTTGTGGCGGATACCGGCAATGGCATGGTCGGTCCCAGCCTGACACGCGTCTATGATCGTTTGCCCGTGGATCTGGTGGGCATGTATCTGGATCCTGACGGATCGTTGCCCAATCACGGTCTCGATCCGATGAAACCGGAGAACCGCGCCGAACTCGAGGCACGGGTTGTCTCTGAAGAGGCAGACGTGGGTTTTGCCTTCGACGGCGATGGCGACCGTTTCTTTGCCATCGACGACCGTGGACAATTCGTACCGGGTGATTTTCTCACGGCCTTGATGGCGCAATACCTCATCGAACGCGAGCCTGGAGCGACGATCATCTACGACGTACGCTGTTCGTGGGCGGTGCGTGACCTCGTCGAGGCGGCAGGAGGTGTGGCGCTGCAGGAACGGGTGGGTCACTCCTTCCTCAAGCCAAGGCTGTTGTCTGAAGAGGGTGTGTTCGCCGGCGAGTTGTCCGGTCATTATTACTTCCGCGATTTCTTTGGTGCAGACTCCGGCCTCGTGCCGTCGCTGATCCTGCTGCAGATGATGTCGGAGCGGGGTCAGACCATGTCGCAACTGCTGTCACCGCTGGAGTCCCGCTACTTTCTCTCGGGGGAGATCAACTCTCGCGTCGATGACCCGAGTGCCAAGATCGAGGCGCTCGCCGCCCGCTATAGCGATGGGCAGATCGAGCGTGTTGACGGGATCTCGGTGAGCTTCGCCGATTGGCACTTCAACGTGCGAGCCTCCAACACCGAGCCGCTGTTGCGACTCAATCTCGAAGGCAGAACCCGGCAACGAATGGAACACCAGCGGGACGAGGTGCTCGCCGTGATCCGGACTTGAGTTTTCTGCGCGGCTTCTCGGTGAATGCCATCGCCGGCGGCTTGACCTTCCTCCTGGCCTTTGCCAATCAGGCATTCATCGCTCGCTTTCTGGGAGCGCATGGCCTCGGGCGGTTGACGATGGCGGCAACGACTGTGACCATCATTGGCATGGTGCTGGGTGAATGGCTGGCGCGGGGCAATGGCTTCTTCAGCGGTCGGGATCCGGGGGCGGTAGGATCTGTATGGCACAACACGGTTGGTTACAGTCTGGCCGTACTCTGCGTCTTGATGGCAGCGGCGTGGGGCATGTCCGTCGTCGCCGGTGATTTTCTGTCAAAAGGGCAAACATTGTTGTTGGCGGCGATGGCGACTGCCGTGGTCGCGCAAAAAGGCTTCTCTGGAATTCTGCAGGGATGTGATCGGCTGACCGCTTTCGCTTTGATCCCATTGCTGTTCGTCAGCACGTATCTGGTGGGCAATGGCATCGGCCTCGGTTGGCTGCAATCGGGGCTGACGGGGGTTCTTGTCGCGTGGCTGTGTGGTGCGTCCCTGGCGGCTTTGCTAGCAGCCGGACTGAGCCGCGCCGTAGGCTCCGTCGATGGCAAGCTGCTGCGTTCGACGGCCATTGTGGGCGGCCGTGGGGCCCTGTCGGCGACCCTGATCTACCTGCTGTTTCGCAGTGATGTTTTTCTCGTCGAGCACTACCTGGGTGCGGAGACACTGGGGGTTTATACCATCGCCATTTTTGTAGCTGAAATGATGCAGAGAGGACCAAACATCGCTGGTGCCGTGCTCTTGCCCAAGGTGCTGCGTGGTATCGACGACAACCACGTCATGAGTCTCGTCGTCAGCCGCTGGGTCCTGCTCTTCAGTCTGCTGTGCGCCTTCGGCGTCATCGTCATCGGCGGTCCGCTGATCGGCTGGATTTTCGGAGCCACCTTCGCCGCGGCCCATCTGCCTCTCATGTGGATGTTGCCCGGGTTGGTCGCTTCCGGTTTCGGCTCCGTGCTCAATACCAAACTCGCCGGCCAGGGCTACCCACCGGTGACGATGTGGGCCCCCGGTATGGCATTGGCGGCGAATGTGGCACTTAATCTAGTGCTGATCCCGCAGTTCGGCCTCGTCGGCGCGGCGTTGTCGACGTCCATCGCCTATGGCCTGTGGGCGGTCCTCGTCACCATCGCCTATCACCGCATCACCGGTCTGGCGTGGCGCCGGTTTCTACGTTCTTCATGACAAGTCTGCCATCCATCCCCCAACGTCAGCTACCACCGACTCTCGACCGCAGGTTGTTCCTCCTGTTCGTGGTCCTGCAGGTCGGCGTCGTCTTCGCCGCCCTGTTTCTGCCGTCGAAGTTGCTCAGCGCCGCCGCCCTCGGTCTGGGTGCCGGCGTATATCTGGTGGCCGTACTCATCTGGCCATGGGTCATCGTTCCCGCCGTGGTCGTCACCACCGCGCTCGACATCACGGGACAGCTGATCAAGGAGACGGGCATCGGCATCCCGGTCACCGGATTTCACCTGTCCCTGATGCTGATGTCGATCGGCATCTTCACCAACACTTGTCTGCGACGCCGATTCACTTTTCCCGCCTTTGAACTCAGGGGGCCGCTGGTTCTGCTGTGGGGGGTCATGGCCTTTTCCCTCACCTACACGCCGGCCCTGGCGGAGGGCACCGTCGGAGTCATGCGGACGCTGGCATTGATCGCCTTCCTCTACGGCACGCAGATCATGATCGACTCGCGGCAGGCGGTGAACATCGTCGTCATCTCCATGGGGGCGTCGATGATCGGTGCTGCCATTCTGGCGGTGGCGCAGATCATGACGGAAAAGTTCTATCTGCCTGCCAGTTTCGTTATCGCCGTCGGCGCCAATGCACCACGGGCGACGGGCACGTTCCACAATCCCAACACCTTCGGCACCTTCCTGATGTGCGGTGTCGTATTTCTCTTCGCCTTGCTCGTCAACCACCGATTCCGCAAGTGGCATGCCATCTATCTGCTGGCATCCCTCGGTGCTGCCGGTGCGGGTCTGGTGACGACCTTCAGTCGCGCCAACTGGGTCGCCGCCGCCGTCGGCATCGTGGCCGCGATGATCTATGCACGCAAACTGCGGTATCTGCTGTGGGTCGGCCTCAGCGGTGTGGCGATCATCGTCGCCGTAAAAGAGTTCGTCCCTTTCGCCGACCACATCTTTCAGCGTTTCGTCTCCATTTTCACGCTGCTCACCGACTTCGGTGCTGTCGGTCGCGAGTCGGGATCGGCGCGGCTCTATTTCATCATTGCGGGCCTCGAGATGTGGCTCGACCATCCGATCCTCGGGGTCGGCTGGCGTGCCTTTCCACTGCTGTTCGATGCGTATAAACCGGTCGGTTTCCCCATGTGGGTGCCGACGAAAGAGTCACATACGCTGGCGGCCAACATGCTGGCAGAACTCGGTCTGGTAGGCTTCACGGCGTCGGCGTGGATCGTCTGGCGTGTGTTTGCACGCGGCATGGGAGCGGTGCGGCAGACCACCGACTCGTATCTGCGTGCCGTGCTCGTGGCATTGTTGTGCGTCTTCCTGGCCTTCCAGGTGAGTCTGTCGGCGACGGCGGACTTCAGTAACAATTTCCTCTGGTTCTTTACGGGGATGATCTTCGCCGTCATCCACCTCAGTGAGCGCGAGACGGCCGCCGCCTCTGCCTGAGGCAATGGTTGCGTGATGGACGTCCTCGTCGCCTCGCATCTGTACCCCAGTGCCCTGTCCAGGATCTCGGGGAACTTCGTCCATAACCAGACCCGCTTTCTCGCCGAATTGTGCGAGCCCCGCGTGGTCGCACCGATTCCCTGGTTTCCATTGCCAGGATTTGGCCGCTGGAGCCGTTTCCGTGGCCTGCCGGTGCAAGAGACAATGGATGGCATCGACGTGCGTCGGCCTCCCTACCTGACCTTGCCACGACGTCTGTTGCTGGGCCGCGCCTGGCCATCCTATCTGCGAGCCCTGGAGTCTCGCATCGACAGTGTGCCTGACGTCATCCACGCGCACGTCGCCTACCCCGACGGCAGGGCCTGCATCGAATATGGCCGACGTGTGGGTCGGCCTGTGGTGGTCACCGTTCACGGACATGACCTGAAGGATCTGGCGGTGAATCGGGCATCCTGGCGAACGTGGGTGCAGCAGGCGCTGACTGGCGCCGACGCCGTCATCGCCGTCAGTGGTGAACTTGCGGGTCGGGCCCGAGAACTCGGCGTCACCGACGAGCGGCTGGCGCAGATCCCCAACGGAGTCGACTGCGATCTATTCCAGCCTGCGGCGCGCACACCGGGAGAGGGGGGTTGGCGTCTGGTCTACAGTGGCCGCTACGATCCGGCGAAAGGGTTGGATGAATTGTTGCAGGCTATGGCTGGTCTGCGTGCCGAGGGCCGTGACGTTTATCTCGATCTCGTCGGCGGCGGTGCAACAGACTTGAGCAATCATTTTCCAGCAAGGGCTGCGCAACTCGGGGTCAGCGATCGAGTGCGTTTTATCGATGAAGTCGACTGGAAACAGATGCCCGCCCTTTTCAGGGCGGCTGATATTTTCGTTCTACCCTCCTATTCAGAGGGTTTGCCCCTGTCTTTGCTGGAGGCTTTTGCCTGCGGCTTGCCGGTGGTGACGACCCGGTGTGGCGGACCGGAGGAAGTGGTCGACCCATCGGTGGGCCGCCTCGTCGAGCCTCGCGATGTCCCAGGTCTGCAGGCAGCCTTGGCGGCGACCCTGGACGACTACGGCAGTTATGACCGCAACCATATTCGTCGCTATGCGGAACAGCAATTCGACTACCGCGCCGTTGCCGGACGGATTCACCAGGTATATGAAGCGGTCTGCACCGGTGGATCCCTGACAATTTCTTGACGATGTCGGGACCGGCCGCGTTATTGTGAGAATTGCCATAATCCTGTCAAATACAACCACTTCCCGCGATTTCTGACCCCCACATGAGCACCGACACGCCGGTCCTTCTGGGCATTTATGACGGCCACAATGCATCAGCGGGCGTCTATATAGGAGACCGTCTTGTGTCTCTGGTTCAGGAAGAGCGGCTCGTGCGTGTCAAAAACCATTATGGACCACCGCAGCTGGCAGTCGCTGAGGCCCTGCGCCTGGCTGCCGTCTCACAGGCTGAGGTGGACCGGGTCTGCTGTGGTGCTCACTTCGTGTCCAAACCCAGGGGACCACGGTGGGCGACACAGAGCTTTGATGCCCGCTATCGTGGGGGGGTGTCGCAGACAGCACGACGGCACGTCACCGGCATTTCCGCCTACCGCAGACGGCGTGCTCGCAAGCGCATGGAAGAGCGCACGGCGGTGATTGCGGCATGGGGATTCGCGCCAGAGAAAGTGACGTATTTCGATCACCACGAAGATCATGCAGCGACGGCATATCACGGACTGCGGCGTGATGACGAGCCATATCTCATCCTCACCCTCGATGGCGGCGGCGATGGCCTTTGTGCGTCGGTCTGGATCGGTCGCGATGGGGAGCTGGAATGTCTCGAGAGGGTGAGCCGGGAGGACAGCCTCGGCGAACTGTACGCCGTAACGACACACTTGCTTGGCTTTACCCCTCTCGAGCACGAATACAAGCTGATGGGCATGGCGGCGTACGCCGATCCCAAGTATGCCGAACCGGCGGCGCGGGTGTATGAGGGGTATCTTGGTTTTGATCCGGCGCGACCCATGCGCTTTCAGCGGCGCGTCAGGGAGCCGATCTCCGACGTCGGGCCGCGACTCGAGAGGGATCTGGCACGCCTTCGCTTCGACTCGATCTGTGCAGGCCTGCAACTGTTCACGGAGCGTATCCTGTGCGAATGGGTGCAACGCTGCGTACAACAAACCGGCATCGGTCGTGTGCTGGCCGCCGGTGGTGTATTCATGAATGTGAAGGCCAACAAAGCCGTGTCCGAACTGGGCCAGATCGAATATTTCGAGGCCTTCCCCTCCTGTGGGGATGAGTCTCTGTCCATCGGTGCCTGTTATCTCGAGGCGAAAGCTCTCGGCGTGAACCCGGCGCCGATCGAACACTGTTACCTGGGCAACGACCTGTCCATGCAGGAATGCCAGCAGGCGGTCGCCGATGCGGGCGATCAGGTGACCGTCGAGGAACCGGTGGATATGGCCGACCGCGTCGCTCAGATCCTGGCCGATGGCGAGATCGTCGCCCGTGCCGCCGGTCCCATGGAGTTTGGCGCGCGGGCCCTGGGAAATCGTTCCATTCTTGCCGATCCGCGGAACCAGGACGTGGTGCGAGTCATCAATCGGATGATCAAGAAGCGCGATTTCTGGATGCCCTTCGCACCAGTGGTGCTGCGGCGCCAGTCTGCGGCATATTTCAGCAACCCCAAGGACCTGCCCTCGCCGTACATGATGAACACCTTCGACTCAACAGATCGCCGCGACGGATTCATGGCGGCAGTGCACAACGCCGATCTGACGGCACGACCGCAACTGGTGGAGGATGGGCAGAATCCGGGATACGAGGCGATCCTGCAATGCTTTGGCGAACGCACTGGACGGCACGTGTTGCTTAATACGTCCTTCAATCTGCACGGCTCTCCCGTCGTCTGCTCCGCTGCCGACGCGATGGGAGTGCTCCTCGATTCGGGTCTGCAACGGCTCATCCTCGGGCCGCTGCTGGTGACCAAGCGCGCGACGACGACGTGACAGGTGTCGACATCTTCTGGGTCGCCACGGGCCTGATTCTATACACGTATCTCGGATACCCCATTCTGCTGTCGCTGCTCACCGCCGGTCGCCGGCAGCCGACCTATGAACCGGCGGCACAGATGCCGACGGTCAGTCTCATCGTCACGGCCTTCAACGAAGAGGATGTCCTGCGGGACAAGCTGGAAAACAGCTTCGCCCTCGATTATCCGGACCATCTGCTGCAGATCATCGTAGTCTCCGACGGCTCGACGGATGGCAGTGACGATGTTGCCAGCGCCTTCGAAACACGACGGGGGTTCCTGTTCTTGCGGCAGCAGCAGAACGAGGGCAAGACGATGGCGCAGAATGCGGGGGTGCGCGCGGCGACGGGACAGATTCTCGTATTCTCCGATGCCAACAGCATCTATGCCACGGACGCGTTGCAGAAATTGGTGGGCCCCTTCGTCGACGGGCGCGTCGGTTGCGTGTGTGGCGAATTGCACTACACAAATCCAAAGCGGGCTGCTGCTGGCATGGGGGAGGGTTCGTACTGGCGTTACGAACAGTATCTGAAGCGGCATGAAAGTCTTCTGGGGTCGCTGGTGGGCGCCAATGGCTCGATCTATGCGTTGCGACGTGAACTTTTCCAGGAGCTTGGTGCAGCGATTATTTCCGACTTCATCATGCCCATTCGTCTGCGGCTGGCCGGTCATCGTGTGATCTACGAACCATCCGCCATCGCCGTAGAAGAGGTGGCTGTCGGTTTCGTGGACGAACTCAAACGCCGTCGCCGCATCGTTGCTCGCTCGTTGTATGGGCTGTGGACGGAACCGGGGGCATTCAATCCCTTCGCCCATCCGCTGTTCGTCTTTCAAGTCGTGTCCCACAAGGTCATACGCTGGTTGGTGCCGGTCCTTCTTCTCGTCATGCTCATAACCAGTGTCGAGCCCGGTTTGGCGCGACTGTCTCCCTACGACTGGTTGTTCGGCGGTCAACTGTTGCTCTATGCCCTGGCCCTGCTTGGTGGTCTGCTGCCGGTCGGTGTCAGTCGCCTGAGTCTGTTCTACGTACCAGCCTATTTCTGTGCCATCAATCTTGGCGCCCTGCTCGGATTGCTTGCGGCACTTCGTGGTCAACGGCACACCGTGTGGAAGCCCTTGGCACGCGCGGACACGGACTGACCATGTCGCAGGTGTGGATCACGATTCTGCTGGCCCTGAGCGACTTCGTTACCATCAATCTGGCGACGGTGGCGTTGCTGTGGATGAAACATGTGGGCGGCACACTGACGAGCGTGACCCGTGCCTGGCATGACGTGCGACCCGATCTTTCGGGGCCGCCATTCGCCTTTGTCCTCGAGTACTACCTGTGGGACGCCCTGCCCCTGATCTACATGTGCTGGCTGGTGTTGCTCGTCTTCGGCGGACTCTATCGACCTCGGCCCACGACGTCCCGACTCGATGAGGGGATCGCCGTCTTGCGGGTGATCACCCTGGGCGTGGTGCTGTTTTTTATCGCCACCTTCGATCTGCAGCAGGGCATGACCTTTACCCGCGCCCTCGTCTGTTCGTACTGGCTGGCCCTCGTTGTTCTCGTCATCGGTGGCAGAGCAACTCTACGCACACTGCAATTGAGCTTGCTTGCCTCCGGCATCGGACGTAGCAACGCCATCATCGTCGGTGCCGACGAACGGGGTGCACGACTGTTACAGGATCTGCGGACCTCGACAGCCCAGGGGTATGAGGTAATCGGTTTTGCCCGAGCACCCGGAGATGTGGAGGTCGATGCCGTCGAGGGGCTGCCGGTGCTGGGTGGTGTGGATGACCTGGGCCGGATCATCGGTCAGCGTGGTATCGAGTCGGTGCTGATCGCATTGACGTCGAATAGCCACGAGGAAATCCTGCGCATCGTTGAGGCAGCCGGTGGTCCTGGGTCGGTGGTCTCGTTCAGTATCACCCCCGATCTCTACGATATCGTTACCGGGCACGTGCGCACGAACCAGATCTACGGCGTGCCCCTGATGGAACTGCGGCCGCAATTGATGGCGCCGTGGGAGAGTGCAGCCAAGCGGCTCATCGATATCACCGTCGCCTTGGTTGTACTGGTGGGCCTGGCGCCCCTGTGGTTGATGGTAGCCGCCGCTATTCGCCTCGATTCGCGTGGCCCCATTCTGTTCCGCCAGGAGCGTGTCGGGCGCAGTGCCAAACCTTTCGCCATGTACAAGTTCCGTTCCATGGTGGTCGAAGCGGAGGACAAAACAGGCCCCACGTGGGTGGCGGATGCCGATCCGCGCGTCACCCGCGTCGGCCGGGTGTTGCGGGCCCTGCACTTCGACGAGATCCCCCAGTGCATAAACTTTCTGCGCGGCGACATGAGTCTGGTGGGGCCACGCCCGGAACGCCCGTTCTTCGTAGAGAAATTCACGCAGGAGATTCCGTTCTACCTGCGCCGTTTTAATGTCAAGCCAGGGTTGCTGGGGTGGGCACAGTCGAAGCACGAATTCGACATGCAGTCGACGGATTTTTCCAGTATCGCGGCGGAGCGTCTGGAGTACGATCTCTACTACATCGAGAATGCGTCGCTGTTGCTGGATTTCTCGATCATGATTCGTACAATATGGTTCGTTCTGGCGGGGAAGAGTACTAGGTAGGTTGTGCGAGCGCCCGCACCAAGTACTTTCTCCGCTGACTCTGGGGACTCACGGAGCTGCTCTTCCCGCCACCAGCACGTATCGCCGCGTCAACGGTAATCAGTATACCCGAACCACAGCTCCTCGCTCGGTGGTGACACGCTGGCGGGCTTCTGCCGCTGGCACACCTAGCTGCGGCCAATCCTGGGGTGGCACTTGTGCCAGGCGCAGCAGCAGGCGCGACAACTGTGCGGCATACTCTTTCAGTTCGCGCACATTGAGCTTGTCCGCCGTGTCGGGTGGTTCGTGGTGATAGTCGGCGTCGGCATGGCGACCGCGGAAGCGCCAGCGCCATAGGTGTGCGGCGTCGATTCCATCGACCAGATAAGGGAAATGATCGGAGGAATTGTCGAGTTGTGACATGACATGGCACTGCAGGCCGTCACCCATGTGGTCGAACTGTCGTTGGACCAGAGCGCGCAGGTGGTCGAAACCGAGGACGAGGCCCTTCATGTGACCTGCAGCCAATTCGTCGAGATTGATCGCCAGGCGTGGACGTCGCCCGTCGCTGTAGTGACGTCGAACGAAATCGAAGGAGCCGAGAAATCCCTGTTCTTCCGCTGAGTAGGTGACGAAGTGCAGCGTTCGACCTGGTGCCGTGCCGACGTCCCGCCGCAGGGCGGCCAATACACGTGCCGTCTCCAGGGTCGCAATCGTACCGGAGCCATTGTCGTTGCCCCCTGGCGAAGCGTAAACGGTATCGTGGTGGCCACCGAGGACGAGATCCTCCTCCGGCCAACGGTCGCCACGCAGCAGGCCATGGACGTTGGCTGTGCGCTTGCTTTCCGTCGTCGTGGCCACCTCCACTTGCAGGCGTGCTGCCGAGGTGCGCCGCAGTCGTGCTCCTGCCTCGCGGGTGATGGCGATGCTGGGCAAGGGGGGTGAGGGAAAATCAGGGTCCCGTGAGTCGTGGGCGGAGTGATATTCGCGGCGCTCACCACTCTTGCCGTCGATCACGGCTGCTGCCGCCGCACCGGCGGCGGCGACATCGCGTAACCGGTAGGCGTGCGGCATCGGTTGCGTGAATGGTTCGTAGGCGATGTTCATCAGGGCGATCTCCCCTGGCAGTTGTTTGGAGACGGCGGCGATCTCCCGTGGCGTGCCGTAACCGACATCGACGACATTCGCCTCGATGGTAAACGAGCCACAGCCGATGAAGGGCAATACGTCGAGCCTAGCCCCGTCGCTACTGCGCACGTCTGCCTTTGACCACGACCAACAGTCCATGTCGAACTCCTCGACGGCAACTTCGTTGAGGCCGGCCAGACTGAATTGATCACGGATGTATTCTATGGCACGCCATTCGGCGTCCGTCCCCGACCACCGCGGTCCGATGGTGTCACACAGTTGGCGGGCGTGCTCACCGATTCTGGCGCCGGTCCAAGCCTCGCCAGACAACCAGCGATCGGTTGCGGTCCAGTCCAGGTCCGCTGGAGAGTCAGAGTTCATCAGCGTTTGGCTGCGTACTCACGCAGGTCACGCACGTGATCGGTTACGGCCTGGACGCCAAAAGCAAGGGGGTTGCCAACATTGAGGAAGCGATAGCCCCAGTCGATTTTCTGCTTGATCTCCGTGGGATCGGCGAGGGTGGTGCCGACGACGACGCCGGTGCCCTCCAGTCGCTTCGGTACTTCTTCCATGATCTGCTGGACCTCTTTCGATCCCGTCTGTCCTGCCAGTCCGAGGGATGCGGACAGATCCAGCGGTCCAACGAGGATGATGTCGATGCCGGGAACGGCGGCGATTTCGTCGAGGTTGTCCCAGGCCTGCTTGCTCTCCATCTGGCAGATCAGCATCGTTTCGTCATTGGCCGTCTCCAGCACCATCTGCCAGTCGACACCGGCGACACGGGTCCACATGGGCGACAGGCCGCGGTTGCCTTGTGGTGCATAGTGGGCGGCATCTACCGCCCGGCGTGCCTCGTCCACCGTGTTGACCTGTGGCACCATGACCAGCACAGCGCCCACGTCGTATGCCTTTTTGATCAGACCAGGGTCGTTATGGGCGACACGGATCATCGGCGCTACACCCCGTTGTCGCGCCAACACGGGAATCACGTCGAGTTGCTCCATGCCGTAGGGCATGTGCTCTGTGTCGATCCACAAGAAATCGATACCGGTGCCGATGGTTGGGCCAGCGATATAGGGGGAAAAGGCGGCGAGACCCGTGCCGAGCACGACGTCACCGTCAGCGAGCTTCTGTTTGATCGGATTCGGATACATGTCGGTCCGTCCTTATGTGTCAGGTCAGTACAACGTCCAGAGGATAAAAGCACCCAGGCCGATTCGATAGAAGGCAAAGGCGTGGGTGCCATGTCGTTTCAGGAACCGCAACAGCAGATCGATACTGACGTAGCCGCTGATCGCGGCGGCGGCGATTCCGAGGCCCAGATTGACCATGCTGTGGGCACTCGAAGTGGTGGCGAGCAGCTCGAACAATTTGAACAACCCGGCACCACCGATGGCGGGCAGGCCGAGAAGAAAAGAGAAGCGTGCCGCTTCGTCACGGCGTAGACCAACAAAGAGCCCTCCCATGATCGTCGAGCCGGATCTGGAGCAGCCCGGGATGAGGGCCAACGCCTGGCACAGGCCGATGATCTGAATACGCCAGAATGTCAGCTGGCTGAGTTCGCGATCTCTCGGGCCAAGTCGTTCCGACAACAACAGCAGCAGGGCGAGCACGATCAGGGCGATGGCAATGATGGATAACCCCCGAGCCTCGATCTCGATGAAGTCCTTGAAGCCGAGACCGAGTACGACGATCGGCACCGAGGCGGGAACGATGGACCATGCCAGCAATGTGTCCGGCGTGCGTCGCAGATCGCGGTGACGCAGCCCTTCCAGCGCAGCGCGTGTGAGACGACTGATGTCGGCGGCGAAGTAGACGAAAACCGCCGCCAGGGTACCCAACTGAATGGCCGCCGAGAAGGCAGCCCCTGGATCCTCCCACCCCAGAAAGTGGGGGAGAATGCGCAGGTGAGCGGTGGAGGAGATGGGCAGAAATTCGGTGAGGCCTTGAACGAGACCGAGAAGGATCGCCTGCAGGGGGGTCATTCGGTGGCGATCCGGCGACACTCCAGATAATAACGCTTCTCGGTCGCCTCTCCGAGGGAAAAGCTTTTGCGCGGCAATGGGCCGTCCCGACGAATCGTTGGAAACAGCGCATGTTTGTCGATCACCTCGGAGTACAAGCCGATGTTGCCCGCCTCGCTCCCGAGGCGCTCAACGGTCTGCTCACCATGGAGGTAGTCGACCTCCACCGACGCATGGTCCTGCTCGAAATCGTTAAGAAAATCCTGCAGGGAAACGGCGGGCAGACTGCCGGTGGGATCATGGAGGGAGATGATACCTCGTCGCTGCCCGGCGACAAAAGGCAACCGATGAGTCTCGGTGTTCGAGGGGATCAACCGCGCCTCGGTCCAGGACGTTGGCGTGTCGCAGAGTTGCACGGTCACGCCGGAGCCGAGGGTGGGACAGGCGGCGGAGAAGGCGGTGACGAGGTCGTCGAAGTCACAACCGAACAGAACGCGGTGAATGGGTTCGAAAACGAGTCCGTCGTCATGCAGGTTGACGAGTTCGACGAGGGCGTGACGCGCCGGGTGATCGGCGACGGCCGACAGACCACCGGCAGTCTGTTTGATCTCCTGCCAGACGGCCTGTGCCGTGGCGAAGGAGTGGTTGCCGTCCCCCATGGCGTAGAGCATGGGGTCATCGTCCCCTGAAATTAGTCCGCGCAGGGCGGTGACAACCTGATCGATGAGGGTTGGCTCGCTCACCTGCCAGCCCCGGACACGCCCGCCGCCGAGCATCAACTCGGTGTCGTATAGGGCTGGCAGGTCGGCATCGAAGAGGGGTTCGATGACGGTGCGTAGCGGGTCATCGATGAGGACCAGGATGTGGGGCACCTCAAGTGGGGTGCCACGGCGCACGGCAATACGGGGCGCCAGACGCGAGACCACAGTTCCCTCGGTGGTACGGATCAAGGTGAGGGCGCCGTCTTCGTAGCTGTACTGCTCGAGGTCGAGAGCCACCAGCAGGCCGCGACGGGACTCGACATGTGGTGTCTGCCGATCGACGAGGACAAAACCTCTTGGCAACTCCCGCAGTACACCCTGTGTCGAGTACTCAGCCATGG
>Ga0310125_10000388_pt1 | contig 20307 bp, 12 predicted proteins | sample CB11b_Tmax_Bot8__FD_203508 | JGI IMG/M metagenome (GOLD analysis project Ga0310125, IMG submission 203508) | Marine microbial communities from Western Arctic Ocean, Canada - CB11b_Tmax_Bot8 | ecosystem: Environmental > Aquatic > Marine > Oceanic | place: Canada: Western Arctic Ocean | collected... | reverse complement strand
CAAGCGAGCCTCGGTATAACGCATTGCCGCAGGTGGATCCGGATCAATCGATCCGAAATTCCCTTGTTTATCTATCAAGAGGTATCGCGTCTTCCACTCCTGAGCCATATTAACCAATGTCGGATAAATGGCTTGGTCACCATGCGGGTGGTATTTCTTCATCGTCTCGCCAACGATGCCCGCACATTTCGAATGCTTGCGTCCTGGCGACAGGTTCAAGTCATTCATCGCCACCAAAATGCGCCGCTGGGATGGCTTGAGCCCATCTCGCACGTCGGGCAACGCACGATCGACGATCGTGCTCATGGCGTAGGTCAAATAGCTGTCCGCCAATTCACGCTCGATTGCCTGATCCACAACTTGGCCGGCCCCACCCCCAAAGGGCCCCCCGACAGGTGGCAAGCCATAATCAGCACCACCATTTGATCCTGGATCCGAGGCGTTTGGGTCAGATTCACTCATTGAAAAACTGCTCGCAATTGCTGCTTAATTGGGATGTTGAAACCCTCAAATTATACAGGATCCACGACCCGCCAGCGAACGGACGCCACCCTTGAAATACCAGCCTAGTGTATGGGCCAATCCTATTTAATTAAATACAACAAAACCTATTCAGGGGTGCTTACCTGAATACAAATGAATGCCAATATGTTAAGACGATGATGGACATCACGTCACTTGTCATCCCGACCTATAATGAACCAAAATGATGGGTAGATACAGGTCAAATCACTTGATTCAGATTCAGCAAGGTGCCTTCAAGCTTGCTACAGTTCAAACCAGATCAATGCCTCGCTGGCAGATCTATATGACCGGACTACTCCTGGTCATTGGCAATTCAACCGTAGCCACCACCCAAACACACCATGTAGATCCTGGTCGGATCCATTCTGTCCCTCTAGCCCCCCCAAGCCCCTCTGCTGACGCACCACCATACATACCCATGTTCGAAGATCTGTCTCCGCAACAAACTGGAATTGATTTCGTTTACCAATGGGAGCCTGCCGTTCTTCAGAAATACGACTTCGAAAACCTGTTGCTGCCTGCTGGTGTGTGTATTGGCGACTACGACCGGGATGGATTACCTGATATCTTCCTCACAAGACCATCCGGTGGAAGTCGACTTTACGAAAACCTTGGCGGTTTTCGCTTCAAGGACGCCACCACTTCCGCAAACATCCTGGCCGATGACGCATGGACGACAGGCGCCAGCTTTGCAGATATCGATAATGACGGCGACTTGGATTTATATGTCTGCGTATTTGAAGGTCCTAATCTCCTGTTTGTAAATCAAGGAGATGGAACCTTTAAGGAGCAGGCGAAGGCCGCTGGAGTTGACTACAAGGGGGCTAGTGTCATGGTCACCTTCAGTGACTACGATCGGGATGGTGATCTTGATGCCTACCTCCTCACTAACTCCCGGAAAACTTCTGAGGTGATTGCACGGATGCAGGAGATTCGCCAACAAGTTATCGCCGAAAAGGGCAATGACCCGCTGGTGAGAGGACCCAATGGTCAAGTCATTGATATCAGGTCGGAATTCAAGGATGTCATGCACTTAATCCGTGCCGGGCAGAACATGATGATTGCCCCACGGGGTGAAAAAGATCGATTGTATCGTAATGAAGGAAACGGAACGTTCCGTGATGTAACCCAATCTTGTGGTATCAATGACACTGATTTTGGACTCTCGGCTACCTGGTGGGACTACAACAATGATCATTGGCCTGATTTATATGTGGCAAATGATTTCATGGGTTCGGATCGTTTGTACCGCAATAATCAAGACGGAACCTTTACCGACGTCATCTCTCAGACCGTGCCGCACACCCCATGGTTTTCCATGGGCAGCGATGTTGCCGACCTGAATAATGATGGCCGACTAGATTTCATGGCAACTGACATGTCTGCCACAACGCACTACAAGCAGAAGATCTCGATGGGAAATATGGAATCAAGAAAATGGTTTTTAGTTTCCGCCGTCCCACGCCAATACATGCGAAACGCGGTATATCTAAACACCGGCACCGATCGATTCATGGAGGTAGCTCACCTCAGCGGCCTGGCCAATACCGATTGGACGTGGGCTATCAAATTTGCAGATCTGGACAACGACGGTTGGAATGACTTGTTTGTTTCCAATGGCATGACGCGTGACTGGACCAACAGTGACCTAGATCAACAGGTCAACAAGTTGGGTGGCGAAAACTCTCCCGCCGCCATTCGATTTTGGCTGGATCAACCAGTAAAACAGGAGGCGAATCTAGCATTCAAAAATCTTGGGGAACTGGAATTCGAAAATGTAAGCGAAAGATGGGGACTGGGGAAATCCGCAGTCAGCTTTGGATCTGCCCTAGGTGATCTTGACCTTGATGGCGATCTTGATCTGGTCGTAAACAATTTCGAGAATCCACCCAGCATATACCGCAACCGTTCGGCATCAGGACACCGGGTCATGATCCGGTTGGTCGGCAATATCAGCAATCGAGATGGTATTGGCGCTTATGTACAAATCAAAACAGAAGATGGAATACAAACACGTTATTTCACCCTGTCACGGGGATTCATGTCATCTGATGAACCCCTTATGCACTTTGGGCTAGCAGATCACAAGAATATTGAACGCCTGACAGTATTTTGGCCAAATGGTCAACGCCAGTCATTTGAGAATCTACCGGTAGATTGTTCTTATACCATTCACGAATCCGCCACGTCTCTTACACAAACACCGTCACGCACCACCAGCCAAACGATATACCAGCAACAAAAACATCCGACCCTGATTCGACACCGGGAAGCAGCATTCGACGATTACAGGCGACAACCATTGCTGCCATACAAACTTTCGCGATTAGGCCCTGGAATGGCCTGGGGTGACATTGACCTTGATGGTGATGATGATCTATACGTGGCTGGTGCAGCTGGCACCGCTGGCATGCTATACCTGAATCAAGATGGAGTACTAACGGCCGGTGAAGGCAGACTTACAAAAACCAATTCTCATATTGAGGACCTCGTGCATGAGGACATGGGTTCCCTTTTTTTTGATGCAGACTCCGATGGTGATGTTGATCTATATGTCACCAGTGGTGGTGTAGAATTGGATCCCGGCGAGGATGCCCTGCGCGATCGCCTGTATCTTAATAACGGCCGCGGACAATTTACAAAAGCTTCCAGCACTCACCTTCCAGACCTGCGTGATTCGTCAAGTGTTGTAGCAGGTGCAGATTTTGATCGCGACGGCGATATTGATTTGTTTGTCGGCAGTCGTTCTATCCCTGGTCAATATCCTTTAACGCCAAATAGTCGGCTCCTGATTAATCATCAAGGTAGATTCTCTGACCAAACGGACTCACTTGCACCGGGAGATTCATCTCGCACCACAACTGGCCTACGCCAAACTGGATTGGTCACCGGTGCGTTATGGTCTGATGTGGATCACGATGGTTGGCTCGACTTGCTGGTCACCCATGACTGGGGCCCAATCAAGCTATATAAGAATCATCAAGGTCTTCTTGAAGATCAAACCCTTAAAGCGGGGCTTGCCTCACATCATGGATGGTGGAACGGGCTAGCAGGTCGTGACCTCGACGGTGATGGGGACATTGACTATATCGCCACCAACTTTGGACTTAACACACCTTATCACGCCAGCGCGGATAAACCGGCACTTCTTTATTACGGCCACTTCAGACCTGATGGAAACACCAATAATCAACCAAGGCTTGTTGAAGCGACATTTGAAGACAACAAAATCTATCCATGGAGGGGTAAGAGCTGTTCGACCAATGCAATGCCTTTTCTTGCCAATAAATTTCCTCGATTCCATGATTTTGCCGCAGCTTCACTAAACACCATTTATACAGGTCAACGGCTCTCCACTGCTCACCAATTCACAGCAACAACACTTGAGTCAACCGTTCTCATAAATGATGGTCAAGGTGCGTTTATATTCAGGCCGCTACCGCGCATCGCACAAGTCTCACCCGGATTCGGTGTGGTGATCACCGAAGTTAATGGAGATCACCATGCCGATCTTTATATCGTTCAGAACTTCTTCAGCCCACAACCAGAAACAGGCCGACTCGATGGCGGTCTCAGTTTGCTTTTATATGGAGAAGGACAAGGAGAATTTACGCCCATATGGCCGGACCAGAGCGGTTTAATTGTACCGGGTGATGCCAAGTCACTGACTGTCACAGATCTCAATGATGATGGTTGGCCCGATTTTGTGGTTGGGAATAACAATGGACCACTCCAGACTTTTGTACACCAGGGCAACTCGCATAATCGTCTCCTTCAAATTCGACTGCAAGGACCAACTGGCAACCCCACAGCTATAGGGTCACGGGTCACGGTGCAAACACAAGATGGGGTGCCCCAAACTGCCGAGGTTTACGCAGGCAGCGGTTACCTTTCCCAATCTAGCAGCGCGTTATATTTTGGATTGGGTCGCTCTACACGATCTGGCAAGATCTCTGTGAGGTGGCCAAACGGCTTTATCACCACCCAAATAGTAACGACAAATGAGCACTCTATTACGATCAAACACCCTTAGCCCAATCAATACCGAAGCCGGTTTCCCACCATTAGCATTAACACTAGCCCAAAACCCTACAAGGCTCGAGGGTTGGTGCGCCTAGATATCGTCCTGAAAGCAGTAATGACTTGCGCAACCGATCAGCCAACACGAATATCGCTACAACTCCTCCGGCGCCTTAACGTCCAATTCGTCACTGTCGATGAATCCGGCTAACTTCCGACTCCTGACTGGATGCTGGAGCTTACGAATCGCCTTGGCTTCTACCTGCCGCACACGCTCACGTGTCACCTTGAAGATCCGGCCTACCTCTTCCAGTGTATAGGTGTAGCCGTCACCGATTCCGTAGCGCAGCTTGATAATCTCTCGTTCGCGATAGGTGAGGGTTTTAAGAACTTGTTCAATTCGCTGGCGCAACATCTCCTGGGTCGCGGTATCTGTTGGATTGTCGGCCCCCTCATCTTCAATAAAGTCGCCGAAGTAGGAATCCTCAGACTCACCAACAGGTCGATCTAAACTGATTGGATGCTTGCTGATCTTTAAGACACGTCGCACTTCACTGAGTGGCATATCTGCGACCTCAGCCATCTCTTCAATGGTCGGTTCGCGACCCAATTCTTGCAGCAAGCCCTTAGAGATGTTTCGTAACTTACTCATGGTTTCGATCATGTGTACTGGAATACGAATTGTCCGTGCATGATCTGCAATGGCACGTGTGATTGCCTGGCGAATCCACCAGGTTGCATAGGTACTGAACTTGTAACCTCGTTTGTATTCATACTTATCAACGGCCCGCATCAGGCCCGTGTTGCCCTCCTGAATGATGTCCAAAAAGGACAAACCCCGGTTTCGGTATTTCTTGGCAATTGAAACGACCAAACGAAGATTACCACCCGATAGATCGCGTTTGGCAATTTCATATTCGTCAAACACCGTCTTGATATTCCGCACCGATTCTTCCAAATGATCCGGCGAGTCCAACAGAAGGCCACGCATACCCGACAACTCATCACGCATTACCATCACATCTTCAGGATCAAACATGCCAGGCTTGCGATCAGAACGTTCCAGATCCACCTCCAAGCGCCGCATGCGTTCACTAATCGTTGCCAACTTCCGAAGCAGGGGCTGAATACGACTGGTACGCAGGGATAACTCTTCAACCAGCGTTGCCATTTTGCGCCGGCGGCTATGGATGGTTGCCTTTAATTCGGTAATCTTGGAACGGCTTAGGCGACTACCGTTTTCTAACAGTTCCCAATTAATGCGGTTCAGGTCCAGCAATCTGCGAATGGTCTTGAGGTTATATGGAATTCGTGTAGCAATATTACTCTTAGCGTTATCTTCGGCAGTGGAGATCTTCATCGTTCGGTCAAATGGCAACTCGCCATTGTGAACCATCTCAAGGATCTCAACACAGGAACTGATGCTGTAGTCATTTTCCAGAACCTTGCGGCGAAATATCATGCGACAGGTTTCAATCTTCTTTGCCAAACGAATCTCTTCGGGCCGGGTCAACAAACGGATTTCACCCATTTGGGTCAGGTACATGCGTACCGGATCGTCAATACGGCGGTTCGTGGCTTCCTGTAATGCTTCGGCAAGATCTACTTTGAGACTCTTCGCCTGCACATTGTTAAGCTCTTCTTCATCCGCATCGGTGACATCTCCATCACCACCAGTTGATTGATGAGATTTATGAACCAGCTTGGCCGCCACAAGTTCCTGCTCCTGGACAATATGAGGCGATGGCGCTCGAGAAGACTCAACTAGGTCCACATCGGAACCTGCCAGATAAACCAATAGTTCATTAATCTTGGAACAATCCACCAACTCATCGGGCAAGGATGTATTTAGTTCATCGTATGTAATAAACTTGCGCTTCTTGCCATAGCCAGTTAACTCCTGCATTGCCGGATGCAGCTGTAGTGTGATCACAGTCAAGTCTCTCCTTGCCCAGGCGATGGCATCCTTCACCATTTAACCTGAGTGGTTTACCAATGCCCCCGCATCCTTGCAGGACACATCAAATAGCGGCGCTCAAAAGCACCCGCCCGAATACTATCGAGTCGCCTCACTACCGGTATTGAACCGAGCGATGCGAGTAACCGAGGGATTGTTTTTCTGATGATCGCAAATCCGTTGCCATAATTGGTCGTTGCCCTGCACGGGACCATCACTGGAATCCACCAAGGCCATCTCCGCGCAAGCTTGCCGGTGGTCTCGTTCGAGATCGAGTTCCACAATCGCTCTAGCCGCCGCACTGACGACTTGGACAAGCAACTGATCATCGCCTTCCGTCAGGCGATCAACTTCCACTTCCGCAGCTGTCACCAGATTGCACAATTCCTGTTCTTGGCTACTTGTAAGTTCCGCCAGCAAAACGGCCAGAGTCATTGGCTGACCGTTGGATGCTCGATCTTTAATCATGTTGTATAGGCGTTTAGCATTCGCAGAAAGCGACGTCGAAGCCGACAGAGCCTCAGTCAACGTGCGCCCATCAAAAAGAGCATGATCCAACAGGTCGGGTTGAATCAGTAGGCCGCCAATCAACTGGAGTTCGGCCACCTCTACGGCCTTGATTCTATGCACCGAATCAGCAGGGGCAATACTGGCAACCCCATTTTTTTTGCCTTGGCGGCCGATAACTTGCCCCATTTGCCCATCAAGGGCTGGTCCCGACATCGTTTTGCCGCCCTGGGGGCCTGCCTGACGCCGCTGATACTCACCCTGCTGCTTAAGCATGGCATCTACCTGGTGCTCCCGGATGTGAAGTAACTCAGCCAGTTTCTGTACAACCATCGCACGACGAACAATGCTTTGGCTTGCGAGTCCCATCTGTGCCAATCGACGGATGAAGTCCTCACAAAGTCGCTGGCGGCCACTAAGCGTCTTTTCCGCTTCAAACTGATGGCGGATTCGGGAAAATTGATACTCCAGGGCATCAACAGCCGCGGCGATCAAGCGCTGCCAGCAAGCCGGCCCATCGGTACTCGATATCAGCTCATCTGGATCCATCCCATCGGGCAAGATGACCACGCCGACATCGACTGGTGAGGAAAAGAATATCTCAACGGCTCGATCTGCTGCTCGCTGGCCAGCTTCATCAGCATCAAATACCAGCACGACCCGATCGGCGATCCGGCGAATTTGCTGTACATGCGTCATTGTCAATGCAGTACCAAGCGCCGCAACAACGTTCTGATGTTCAACCTGATGACATGCGATCACATCGGTATAACCTTCGACAACAACCACCTCGCGACTGGCAATAATTGATCTCTTGGCAAGATGCAGGCCGTAGAGGGTGGCTGATTTATTGAATAGAACCGTTTCTGGAGAATTAAGATATTTTGCCTCACTCTTGTCATTGATGGTCGAATCCGGCAATTGACGCCCACCAAATGCGATCGGCCGTCCCAAACCGTCCCAAATTGGAAAGATCAACCGATGGCGAAAACGATCATAATCACCTTTGCCAACAGTCCGATTCGTAATTAAACCCGCTTGGCGAAACGCCTGGGGCGACCAGCCTTTGGCTTCAATCATTTGCGCCAAACCATCCCATCGGTCCGGTGCATAGCCAATCCCAAATATCTCTACCATCTTCTCGCTCACCCCGCGATCATCAAGATATTGACGGGCCACCTTCCCGTGTTCGCCATGGCGTAATAAAGCCTGAAAAAAAGCAAGTGCTTTAGCGTTAGCATCTGCAATCTGTTCATTTTGTGATGAAGTTTCCGAACCACCGCCCAAGGGATGGACTACTAAAGAACGCAGTTTGATCCCCGCACGCTCTGCCAAAAATTGCAATGCCTCCGGAAAAGTCATCTTGTGATAGTTGGTCATCCAACTGAACACATCACCACCGGCATTGCAGCTAAAACACTTGTAGATCTGTTTGGCAGGCGAGACCTGAAGCGAAGGTCGATGATCGTCATGAAAAGGACACAGACCCACATACTCCCTACCCTTGGATTGCAGCTGTAACTGCTCGCCGACCAGATCGACAATGTCAGTCGCTTGCTGAATCTGGATCTTTTGGTCCTCTTCTACGCGTGTCATATCAGAATGTCGTTTCCATCATGATGATGGTGGCTTACGCAGATCAACCCCAACAAGACCACCATGAACCACCATCTGAAAATAAGAACCTAACCGTTAATGTATTTCTAACCAGAATCAGTGCAGAATTTCCGGCAAAGCTGTCGATTAATGGTGTCAGCCCCACCGCGATCAACCCACCTACAGCAAGGACTTCCACATCTCCACTGGTACACAAATAACACAGGACAGGTTGCTGTCAAACTGCTGATCACCGGCAAACTTCTTGATCCCTCTGGCCCATCAAAATGAAGGGAGCTCCGACTTTCTTGGATCGCTGATCGCGACAACCGCCAGATCAAAGGTCATGCCTGATCCAAGGTCTTTTCCGCTGATTTGTAGCTGTATTTCCGTTTCAAGGGCTTGACAACCAGCCCCATGCGAATTGCTTTAGCAGACACTTTAACCCGCTTGGGGCTACCATCGACAATGGCCGTCACGGTTTGGATGTTGGCTTTGAACTTTCTCTTGGTCTTACCAGTCACCTTTGTACCAACACCACCAAGATATTTCGGCTTGCCTCGGTGGGTGTACTGCGTGCCGGAAGATGTTCTGCGACCGGTAAATTGACAAACACGTGGCATCGTCAGGCCCCTTGGGATACCTTGGGAAGGAATGCAGCTCAGTGCGCAGGTAAGTTAGAGTCCATACGGCTAACCGGCCCATTCTAGGCCATGGGTCTTGTGGCGCCAAACAGTGGGGCGCGTCCAGTGTCGGCATGATTCACGGTCAGAAGGTAGACTACAGTCCTTCAACATTTTCCGAGATGCGCCCGTAGCTCAACTGGATAGAGCATCGGACTTCGGATCCGAGGGTTGGGGGTTCGAATCCTCCCGGGCGTATTTTCGTCAGCAACTGCTCAATATCGTATTGCGTAGGCCTTGATGTATATCGGAATTCAAGCTCCTCAGGAGCCATATCAATCTTGTTATCGATCATTACAAGCCGATGCGGCATGTTCATCCTCTATCTGCTGGGTCTGGACCACCGCAATTACAATCTTTTACTGTTATAGTTTTTAGCTCAAGAAACCGCTGACTTCGGATCTGGATGTTGGAATCCTATCGGCCACATTTTCGGCCGACATATCGCTCGCCACACTGTACAGACGCCACCGTCACCTAGTAAACTATCCATGTAATAAACATCTAAATTTATTAATGGCCCGACGAGAAGGAGACACATCATGGCAACCACACTACAAATGGAACTACTGCCGGAAGTTGAGGCATTCCTTGCCAAACCGATCCACAAAGCATTTGTCGGGGGGCAAGAAATTGACTCGTCAAATGGCGATACCTTTGAAACCCATGATCCTGGATCTGGTGAAAAACTGGCCACAGTATCAAATATGCAACCGACAGATGTCGACAAGTCCGTGGAGGTGGCCGCCGATACATTCGAAAATTCCGGCTGGGCTGAAATGACCCCCAATGATCGCGGTGTAATCCTGCACCGTCTTGCCGATGAAGTTGAAAAAAGACAGGCAATCATCGCGCAAATCGAATCGCTCGACTGCGGCAAGATCCATTCGCAAGCAGTCGGTGACGTTGAAAACTTTTTCAAGACAATCCGATATTTTGCGGATCTGGCACTGCATGTACAGCACCGCTCGGCCCTGCCGGTCAGTGGATACGAAGCCTTTACCGTGCGCCTTCCTTGGGGACCCTGCGGTTTTATCATCCCTTGGAACTTTCCATTTCTGCTTCTAGGTTGGGGGCTTGGTCCATCACTGGCTGCTGGTAACACTACAGTAATCAAACCAGCTGAAGATACACCCCTGTCAACGTTGTATCTAGCACACCTTGCGCAAGAGGTGGGCATTCCTGACGGCGTCATCAATGTCGTAACCGGCATTGGAGAAACAACAGGCGCCGCAGTAGCAGCCAACCCGGGATTCAAACATGTCTCGTTTACCGGATCGCCCGAAGTTGGCCGCGAGGTCGCCGAGAAATGCGGGCGAAACTTGACACCGTGCAAGCTTGAACTAGGTGGCAAGGGTGCGGCCGTTATTTTTGATGACATCGACATTTCGGATACCGCAAACAAACTCGTTGAAGCCATCACATTCCACACCGGCCAAGTATGCTGCGACGCCACTCGATGGTTCATTCACAGTAAAATCTATGACAAATTCGTCGGTGAGTGTGTCGATCGACTCAAGGACGTGAAGATTGGATACCAAATGGATGACTCAAGCCAGATGGGACCAGTCGTCAATGAAAAACAGCGTGAACGGGTACTTGGCTATCTTGAACGCGGTGTCGCTGACGGCGCTGAAGCAATCCTTGAAGGCGGTGCCGCCGATGTTCCTGATCTTGATGGGCATTACGTCAGGCCGGCACTTTTGGCCGGCCCATTAGATAATGTAGCCGCCCGAGAGGAAATCTTCGGTCCTGTCGCTTATCTGGCACCGTTTGATTCTGAAGACCAGGCCATCAAGATGACCAATAACACGGACTATGGACTAGGCAACAGCGTCTGGACCCCGGACATGGCCAAGGCACAACGCGTGGCCGAGCAGATGGTTGCCGGTAATAGCTGGATCAATGGTCACAATCTTGCTGTACACGGCATCCCCTATGGTGGCGTCAACAAGAGCGGTATGGGTGGTGGTGTTGGAAGCATTGAGACATTGCTTGATTACTGGCGTGGTTTGTCGATCGTGCGCCCGCTTTAATCTTCAAATATTTTCAAACGTGGCATGATTAGGTGTCTAGATTTGTCTAACCTGTTTGTGCGTAACACACCTAACTAGGTTTGCCTACGCACTTTTTTTGTCGTACATCGCTAACGTTGTGGTGTGCCAAACCAACAGTCGGCTTATGCCCGAACCAAATCTTCTTGGCATTGTTTTAGCAGGTGGCCTACTCACTGGTCTATTGGGAGGCTATTTGGCGAGATGGGTCCGTATCCCAAGCGTTGTCGGATACATGGTTGCCGGGATCCTCGCACACCAGATAGTCAAAAGACTGGGCTGGAATGAGCCCATTAAATCCACGGTTGCATCATTGAATATTGTTACTGATGTAGCCTTGGGTTTAAGCCTTTTCATGATCGCCAGAGTCTTTGAATCACGGCGCTTGCGAGCCACATGGCAATCACTGGGCCGAATGAGCCTGACTGAAATTGCCATGACCAGCATGACCACCACACTAGGGTGTTCCATCGCGGCCAAATTCGTTTTTGGCGTCAACTTGGGATTTAGCCTGATCATTGGACTACTCCTAGGTTTTGTTGCCGTTGCCACCGCGCCAGCAGCAACCCACCTTGTTCTCAATGAATATGAGGCTAAGGGACCGACCACTGACCACCTACTCGGCATGACTGGACTAAACAATCTGGCCAGTGTCGTTGGCTTCAATATTGTGTTGATCGTTTTCGCGTGGTTAAGCCTGCCGCAAGGACCAACCATGACTGGCGGGCTACATTGGATCAATCTATTAATCATCTCAATTGGCAGCCTCACCCTGGGCCTCCTTCTTGGTGTCCTGTTAAGCAAACTCCATACCTGGTTGACGTTGGCGGAAACAGTGGTCATATTTTTCGCCACGTTTCTGGCTCTTTCCGTCACGACCTATCTGCTGCGCAAATCACTGGGAATCGAGTTCAATCCTTTAGTTGCAGTCATCGGAATGGGCGCTGCGTTTTCCAACCTCGCCACCAATCCACAGCGTTTCGAGGAAACCATAGCTACTATCGGGGCACCAATCCTGCTTATCTTCTTTGTGTTGGCGGGCTACAACCTGCACATCGAAAAGCTGCCCGATATTGGGTGGCTCGGGTTGGTATACGTTATCACGCGTGCCGTAGGTAAAATTGTCAGCATTAAACTAGCCATGCGAAGCATTGGTAGTGGAATAGGCGTTCCGTCGAATGCTGGCTTTGGTTTACTGTGTCAAGCCGGTGTTGCAATTGGTCTTGGTGCCATGCTACTGCGATATTGGCCCGGAGAAATCGCAAATAGCCTGAACACCGTCATCATGGCCTCGGTTGTGCTCTATGAGTTGATCGGACCAATGCTTCTTAAAACCACCATTGTGCGGGCAGGCGAAGTAAAGGCCATAACCCTGCTCAGACCTACCACATCTCATGCCCTGCAGTCGGACCAACCCGGCACCATGTTTCAGCAGTTCCGTCATACATTTATTCGAAAACAATCTGGTGACCAAGCATTAGAAGAAGCACTGACAGCCAAACATATCATGCGAACCAACATCCGGGCGTTATCCAATGCCGCAACATTTGACGAGGTCTTGGACTTCGTTGAGAAGAGTCGACTCAATGATTTTCCAGCCGTTGACTCACAACAGCACTATGTAGGAACCATTCATTTTCGCGCCCTGCGAGATCTAATGTACAACCCGACATTAGGAAACCTGGTTACTGCCGGTGATCTAGTTGACCGTAATATTGAAGCCATCAGAACATCTATGCCATTGCCGGAAGTTTTAGAACGGTGCCAACAATATCATCTCGGCGCAATCGGCGTTGTAGATGAGAACAATCGCCTCATTGGGATCGTGGAACAGCGTGACCTATTCCGCGTCATGCACATCCGCCAAGCGTAATATGCCATTTCACTCAGGATGACCATATGTCTATCAAGCCAAGCAATTTCAAGGCGGGATAAAAATCTCATATGCATGGACCATTCAATACAGACTCCGTTTGGGTACCGAACGGATTGGTGCACACATCAAGCAGGTAAACACCCCAATGATTGAACATTATGCAGGAATCGAGATCACATAATGCATGCCAAGAATCCCTCCCTATCCATAGCCTGCATAACCATGTCACCTGGAATAGAAAAAAACAATAAGATGTGGCTGTCCCGAAGCAAAGTAACCGATCAGAGTTTTCAATATGGGGTCGAGGTGGCTTTTATGGTAAAGCGGGCATGAGGAATAAATTAGATGATGAATGCTGATCACATTATCCAATTCGCAACGTACAGCTATGATCTACGAGTGGCATAGATGAACTCCATCCTAATCACCGGCGGTTCCGGATTCTTCGGTCGTATCTTGTCGCGATGGCTGGCTGAACGGGGATTTCAATGCACAAATATCGACTTACTTGTTCACAATGAACAAGACACACCCAATATCCGCCACGTACAGATTGATGTGACCGATGCAGTGCAAGTAAATCGTATCTTTGAAAAACATCACTTTGATGCGGTTATTCATTGCGCGGCCATGCTTCCACTATCCGACACAAGTAAAACCTCTCTGTGGAAGACCAATGTGCAAGGCACATGCAATATTGCTCAAGCTGCGGCGGACCATGAGGTCAAGAAGTTGGTCTTTACATCCACAAGCTGCCTATGGGGGCAACCCATGGGCCGACCGGTCACCGAGGCTGACCCCCCCCACCCTGTCGACATCTACGGAGAATCAAAATGGGAAGCCGAGAGATGCCTCGAGCAGTTTCGCGGGCGTTTCGATTATGTTATCTTAAGAATCCCTCTAATTGTAGATGCCGGGCGCATGGGTCTTCTGGCAATCCTTTTCGAGTTCATCGAAGAAGGGCGAAGTGTTTGGGTCGTTGGGCACGGTCGCAATCGATATCACTTTGTGCTAGCCAGTGACTTGGCTCATGCCTGTGAATGCAGCCTCAACTATCAAGGCAGTGGCGTGTTTAATGTCGGATCGGATGATGTCAAGCCCATGCGAGAGGTGTATCAGTCTGTTATTCAACAGGCCAACTCTAGTTCACGGGTTCGTTCATTACCACGCAACCTTACCCTTGTCGCGATGCGCCTGTGTTACATGCTGGGGATATCCCCACTGGGAGCCTACCATCGCCGCCTCATTGCTGATGATTTCATCTTTGATACCACACATATCAAAAACACGCTTGGATGGGCCCCAACCGCAACTAATGAACAAATGTTATTCCGGGCTTATGAGTATTACCTCGCCCATCGTGACGTAATTCACAACCTCCATAGCAATTCAACTACATGTCAACCAGCAAAAATGGGGATTATCCGGTTGTTGAAGTGGATTTCTTAACCAGGAATTTCAACGCCCAGTTTCTCACCCCATTCCACAAGTTGTTGAAAGACGGCATCTGGTAATTCAATCCCATCCTCCAATCGCTTATTGCGTATGCGGCTCGCAGATTGCCCCGGAACAAGCACCTCATTAAATCCTGATACTGGATTAGAAGCTTGAACGAAATTCAAAAAGGAGCGGACAAAACCCTGGTACTGCTTGCAATCCATCAACGCATCCACCTGTATAACCTGCATGTACATACCCCGCATAGTCGAATCATCTGTACTAAAATCACCATTCAATGCTCCGAGCAAACAGGTTAGCAAACCAATACCGTAACCCTTATGGCCACCAAAAGGCAGCATGGTGCCACCATCCATAAAACCAGTTGGGCTGGTTGTCGGCTTGCCGTTTTTATCGCGTACACAACCCGACGGAAGCGTTAAACTATTGGTCAATGCTTGAAGAATTTTCCCGTTGGCAATCATGCCAGTTGAAAAATCCATTACAAAGGGACTGCCTTCTCCCGTCGGCACACCCGCAGCGATTGGATTGGTCCCCATTACACCTTCCCTGCCACCAAATGGAGCTACACTCCCGCCACCACCTCTTGCATTGGTAATCAATGCGATACAACCCTGGTGCGCCGCCATCTCTACAAAGTGACCCAGGCGCCCAGTATTGCCGTAGTTTACTAACGTACCGCAACAGATTCCCGATTCCATCGCCTTTTCAACCAAGCGATCCATGGTTGTCTTCGCCGCATAGAAAGCCAGGCCATGCCCCACATCAACCTGCAGCACAGCAGCAGATTCACGGATAACCACGGGCTTTACTGCAGGCCGGATTTGACCCTGCTCAATCTGCATCAAGGTGAGCGGCAACAATTGTATGCCGTGTGAGTCATGACCACACAAATCAGAATCAACAAGAATCTCTGCAACTACCTCCGCAATACGTTGTGGAACCTGCATGGTTAAAAACATCTGTTCTGCAACCGACCGCAACTGAGGCGCAAACACTCTATGACATACATGCATGTCGGTTATCCATCAAACAGACAAGAAAATTGATCCTTGTGCGAGTCAAATTCCAATAGGACCATACACAAAGCCTTACAAACCTGTAGGCTGCCATAACTCACAACCATTCATGAAGGAACGACTGAATCTTTTGCCCTGACCACACATGTTCACCAGGGAAGATGTCCGACTCAATATGACCACTTGACCCAAAATATCGGTAGTTCAATCTCACACGTCGAATGGCCTTACGGGTCGCATCAACTGGACACAGTGGGTCATGAGTGCCCGACTCAAATAAAATCGGTCGTGGTGCGATTAGCGTGGCAATATCTGACATATCTAAGTCCTGCACCAACCCAGGAGCAGCATTGCACATACAACGGCGCATGGCCATCGGTCCATCACGATAAGTGGTCATGTAGCCACTTACGACAGCCACCTTAAGTCGAGGTTCAATGGCACAGGTCCACATGGTCAATTGCCCACCACCAGAAATCCCCATCAGCCCGATCCGATCACCATTAATTTCAGGAACTGTTTCCAAATAGTCAAGACAGCGGCGTATGTCATTGATGCGAATACACGGCAATGTCGTGCCCAGCATGAATGCCATAAATGCGGCTTCATGACAGCCGTTGTCCCCTGCTGTTGGCAAAAGTAGCATCTCCTTCTCACGACGCTCGCCAAAACCCAGGGGCTCAACAACCAATACGGGATACCCCAACCGCACAACCTGCAGAGCGTAATCCTTCTGAAACCCCGCACCCTCACGACGTCGTTTTCTTCGGATGTTCATCGCCAGGAGATCCTTGGCGCCAATTCCATGGCCTGGGGTCGCAATCATGGCTGGCTGCGGGGCTCGACGACTCACGTCATCCGGCATACATAGCCAGCACAACGCTTTAAGGCTCCGCGCCGTGGTCAAAGTAAACATCGTGCGGGTATAGCCGCCCATCTGTTTCTTCTCAAGGATATGGCGACGCAGTGGGACAGGAGGCGGGGAAGAACCAAGAATCTCAAGAAAACGCCGCCTAGCTTTGTGCTGCCAGTTCCGCGCGGATTGCAATGAACTAGCCTTAAAAGCCAAACGCGGTCGTGTCGCCGCCCAAGCCTTCAGGTTATCGCGGATCGTCAGGCCGGGAGACAGCGGTTTCAACTAATCCTCCGTTACACTTATGGCAGTAAATCATGTTCAACCAAATATTTGGCAATGCCGCTTGCAATCACTTGGTGTCCATGTTTATTGGGGTGATACACATCATTGGGTAAAAAATAGTTGTCCTTGGTCTTTCCCTCCGCTAATGCGTGTTCATTGATGACATCTTCGATCTCGATTATCGGCACCGAATTATCATTGGCCAAGCGCGTCAATATACACCGATGCGGTATGCTGACTGGATAACTCGGATGCAGAATAACCAGTTTCACACCTTGGCGACCAGTGATTGCAATCAACTCCTTAATATATTTTTCCCTTAAAGGATCAGGCAGTCGCACCAAACGACTCTCATTGGCAAGCCATGGCTTCTCAACATTTGGCGGTACCAGTGGCAAATCAATATATGGCAACGCGCCAACCAATAGAACCGTACGATCGTGTTTCTTGGCGAGTTCTTGCTCTGTCGCCGTTGCAAGTGAGCGTGCCCATCCTAAACGCACCTCTGTCACCACACGCGATTGGCTGGCCAATCTACGAAACCATGATCGCCGCTGCATGTGTTTGGCAAGTTCAACATCATTAAGACCCGCTCCGTGAACTTTTAATCCCCGGAAGGTCGTGGGCAGGAAATCATTGACTTCGTGATAAAACAAAACTATATCTGGCTCTAGCCGTTCGATCTCACGACCAAGGAACCGGACGGACTGATAGGTTGACCAGACACGCACGCCACCATTGATCACCTGAATTGGCTTATCTTTGCGAAGAGATTGTTCCAATACATAGGAGTAGGTCTCATTAAATTCAACACCATACCCATAGGTCGTTGACTCACCCAACGATAGAATTCGATACATGCCCTTTGGTTTGGCCAGGGTGATAGGTTGCCCCCGAAAACCCAAATTATTGATTGGACCATCCTGACCACCACCGCCATACCCGGGCTTATGCCGCCAGAGCAGTTCCTCATCTTCAATTTCATTAGGATTGAGGCCCGGAAACTGATTGGGTGGCACTGGACCTAGAAGCAATCGACCTCCGAATTCAATCACCATCAAAGTAATGAAAAAGCAGCATGTGGAAAACAGCAGTTTGTACCGCAACCCATATTTCTTGATCCGTACACCTGGCATTAGAGAAGGATCAGAGGTGGTTGTTTTCCGATCGGTCATGTCATTCATTTTCGGCCAAATAGATGAAACTCATCAATAGAGTAGACCTGCCCATCAGCAAATTTACGGATAGGTATCTTCCGGTTCATATCCGATCAATCTCTTAGCCGGTTCCAGGTCAAAAATGATGCGTCCAAGGCTGCGACTGATCGCAAACAATACAGAAAAATCGACATTTCGAGTCTCAACAGCTGCAGCGAAAAACCGTCCCGCGTCATTGCGACTGAGATAAACAAGCCTATTGACATCCTTGGGTGAGTTCGGGGCTGGAACCAATCCCGGATCAGCAGTCGGCAACTTACGGGGCACTGCTCCGATTCTTACCGCAATAATCGATAAGCCAAACTCTGATGCGTACCATTGGGCAGTCTGTTCGGTCCAAAGTTTAAGCAAGCCATAATGGTTGGTCGGTGCCGCTTCGTCTTCAACCTGGATTATTCGGTGATGTTCAACAAGGCCCATGACGACCTGGCCGCTACTGGCGACAACCAGACGTTGAATGCCAGAATGTCGCGCTGCTTCAAATATGTGGTAGACGCCAATCAAGTTATTTGGCACCAATTCATTAATAAACTCAGCCTGGGGATTTGGCGTGGCTGCCAGATGAACAACACTATCCATTCCCCCCATAGCGCTACGGACGGCCTGGGGATCTGTTATTGATGCTTGAACTGACTCGGAAACTGATCCACCAGTGGGCTGAATATCGAAACCGCGAACATGGTATCCACGTGCACATAGTTCATGACAGACAGCCTGACCAATCACGCCAGCAGAACCCGTTACCAGTACGCGATGCATGAGACACACTCCTACACTACCAAATCAAAACGTGTTCTAATTTACGATATGAAAAACATATAGGATTATGCCAGATACTATCGTATACCCATGACTGTGAATTCACGCCCGATGACGACCGATAGGTTTGACCACTGACAACAGTATTTAGGCCCCCATTGATGGGCACAGAACCAACACAACAAGACTTGAATGTATTTCCGAGCTGGGCTCGACGCCTGCAATCACCCGTTGACATGGCGTCCCTGGCATGGTTCCGCATCGTGTTTGGGGCAGCACTACTTGCTCAAACTTTATTGTTCGGCCAATACATAGCAGCCGATGGTCGATGGCTGGGCACCCATTTTCACTTCAGTTTCGTAGGGTTCAGTTGGCTGCAGCCCTGGCCGGCTGGAGGCATGTTCTGGCACCTATGCGTGCTCGGCGTGCTCGCTTTTTGCGTCATGATTGGCTTTTGCTACCAAATCACATCAACTCTCTGTTTTATCGCCTATACCTATGTCTTTCTGCTAGACAAATCTATCTATCAGAACCACTGGTACTTATTAAGCCTTATCGCTTTTCTCATGGTCTTTATTCCCGCCGGCCGCGCCGCATCAGTTGACGCGTGGCTACGCCCGAAAAGGGCTTACGCAACCACACCAAGATGGACCATATGGGCGTTGCGAATACAGATTGGTATCCCTTTCTTCTTCGGCGGCATTGCCAAGCTTCACCCCGACTGGCTATCCGGCGAACCCATGCGGATCATCCTATCGCGAAAAACTGATTTCCCAATCATCGGCTTATTGTTCAACGAACCTTGGATGGCCTATCTCTACAGCTACAGTGGATTACTCCTTGATCTTCTCATCGTACCCTTTTTACTCTGGCGACCGACACGTATGGCAGCTTATCTCGTTGCACTTATGTTTCACCTAAGCAACTTGATTATGTTTCCTGAAATCGGGGTCTTCCCTTGGTTCATGATCGGCGCAACCACCATATTCTTTGAACCTAAATGGCCCCGATCACTCACCTATATTTTCCGGCGGACCACTCACTCCCCAAGAACCTTACCCGACAGTCCAATCCCTGAATGCCATGATGGGAACAACCATCTCTTGGTGCTGCTGGCCATCTACTTTGCCGTACAGTCCGGGCTACCCCTCCGCCACTGGCTCTACCCTGGCGATGTAAACTGGACCCAGGAAGGTAATGACTTCGCTTGGCGTATGAAGATGACACATGTCAGAAGCCGTGCCCAGTTCTATGCGACCGACCCAACCAACCAAAAGACCTGGGAAATCAATCCGATGGACTACCTGGTCATGGGTCAACTTGTAAACATGCGGTCTCGTCCTGCCATGATTCTTCAATTTGTCTCTGCGGTAGCCCATGATCTGCAACGCAAAGGGCATCGCACGATCGAAGTCAGAGCCAAGGTGGCAGTCTCACTCAATGGGCGCCGCTCTCAAATGCTGATTGACCCAACGGTGGATCTCGCTGTAAAACCGCG
>Ga0310125_10000382_pt1 | contig 20437 bp, 20 predicted proteins | sample CB11b_Tmax_Bot8__FD_203508 | JGI IMG/M metagenome (GOLD analysis project Ga0310125, IMG submission 203508) | Marine microbial communities from Western Arctic Ocean, Canada - CB11b_Tmax_Bot8 | ecosystem: Environmental > Aquatic > Marine > Oceanic | place: Canada: Western Arctic Ocean | collected... | reverse complement strand
ACGCCGGGGTCAGAATGGAGGGCGAGGCCAGGCGGCAGCCGGCCCAGCAGCCCTTCGCCAGGCTGCGTTTCGTCGTCACCGGGAGGCTCCAGGACCTCAGCCGGCCCCAGGTCCAGGCAAGGATCAAAGAGCTCGGGGGCGCTGTCAGCGGGAGCGTAAGCCGCAAGACGGACTACCTACTCGCAGGTGAGGACGCCGGCTCCAAGCTGGCCGACGCAGAGGAGCTGGGCGTGACGGTCCTTACCGAGGAAGAGTTCCTGCAACTTGCCGAGGGCGCCGGGCCGAAGTAGGCCAGAGAGGCCCAGTCCCTTGGGCAAGCTCAGGACAGGCCTTCCCACAGGGGGCGAATGGACATGACATCCTCGTTGGGGACGATACTGAGGGAACGACCATCTACATCAGCCGGTTGAGGTTGCTGGGCTTTCGCAACTACGAGAGATTGGACCTGACTCTGGCGCCCGGGATGGTCCTGTTACAGGGCGACAACGCGCAGGGAAAGAGCAACCTGCTCGAAGCGCTGTACATGCTCGCCATCGCCAAGTCATATCGCGCCACCTCCGAACGGGAGCTGGTCCGCCACGCTCCCGCAGGTGAGCCGCTGCAGTCGCAGGTAGCGGCCGTGGCGCAGCGAGCCGGCAGCCAGATACGCGTTCAGGTCGATCTGACGGTCGAGAGCGCTGAAGCGCCCGAGGGGGATACCGACGTCGCGGGCCCTCTCGGCGACGGCGCGATGGTGCAAAAGCAGGTCAGGGTGAACGGCCTTAGGCGTCGCGCATCGGACCTAGTCGGCGAGATAAACGCCGTTATGTTCGAGGCCGGGGACCTGGATCTCGTTCTGGGGGCGCCCTCTGTCCGCCGCCGCTATCTCGACGTACTGATATCGCAACTCGACCGGGAGTACCTGAGAGCGCTCCAACGCTACCATCGGGTCGTTTCTCAGCGAAACTACCTGTTAAAGGCGATCAGAGAGGGCCGCGGACAGCCCGCCGAGCTGGACTTCTGGGACGGCGAGCTGGTCGCATCCGGTGGCTACCTGGCGCACCGTCGTTCAACAACCATCGCCGTGCTGTCGCGCACGGCGGCACCCATCCACGCCCAACTCGCCGACGGCGAGAGCCTCGACATCGGCTACGAGCCCAGCGGCTACACCGGCGCGGGCGCGTCGGAGGCCGATTCACGGCATGCGCTGGCCAAGCTACTGGAGCAGCGACGGTCCAGGGACATCAGGCAGGGCCTAACGTCCGGTGGCCCTCACCGCGACGACCTGCGTCTGACGCTGGACGGGCTGGACGCCGGGCTGTATGCATCACGCGGCCAGTGCCGGACCGTCGCACTGGCCATGAAGCTGGCCGAGGCGGCCTACCTCCGGGACGAGCGCGGCGAAGAGCCGGTGCTACTGCTCGACGACGTGCTCTCGGAGCTCGACGAGCGCCGCCGTCTCGAGGTACTGGAGGTGGCAAAGAGCTACGAGCAGTGCTTCATAACCACCTCGGACCCCGGACAGGTCGACCGCTCGTTCCTCAAGCGCATGACCAGATTCGTCGTCAGCGATGGGACCGTCCAGCCGTTTGCGCCAACCGACTCGTAGTGAGTCCCTCGGGCCAGGGCCTTTCGATTATTGACGTACGGGAGGTCCTTCGACAGGCTTCCTTCGATACGCCCCGATGCCGCATCAGGGTTACTCAGGACGAACGGATAGGGGTCTCCACACGTGGTGAGCCCCCCTCGACAGGCTCGGGACAGGCTTCGACGGGGCTCGGGACAGACTTGTCGAACCACAACGGATCTCTGCGAATCCCCGAGCACCGAATGACCCTATCCCGTGGGCCGCGCGGCTTGCCACTGGACCGCACCCCACCTAGAATGGGATGATCGGGATGGTGCCCCTGGGTGGGATACTCCACGGTTAGCTCAGCCCCACCGTCCGGCATTCTGAGGAGATGAGACCATGGGATTCCCCGTCTACGACTACCGGTGCGACCTCCGCAACGTGCTGGTGTCGCCGCAGATTCGCTCCCGGTTTCTGAGACTGGAGCCCGGGCAGCCGACCCAGCCTCACACCCACGACCTGGGCCACGAGGTATTCCTGGTCCTCAGCGGCCGGGCCGAGTTCGAGATCGACGGCGAGACCGAGGATCTGGGCCCAGGACAGATGTGCGTCGCGCTGGCGGACCAGTCCCACTCCATCCGGGTGCTCGGGGACGAGCCGATGACGATGTACCTCTCCGTGACGCCCCACATCCAGCCGACTCACACGGTGTGGACCGAGGACGGAAGGCGGCTTCCGCTGAGATTCGTGCCGTCGGGCGACTACGACGTACGCAGCGCGGCCGATCGTCCTCTGGAAAAGCTGGTCTACGAGTTCACCGACGCCACCGAGTCCCTGGCCGAGTCGGCCGAGGCGATCTCCGCCGACCAGACTGCGCGGCTCGAGACTCTGCGCAGGGCCATCGACGACGGCGACCGGGCAGCGGCCACCGCGGCCCGAGACCATCTGTGGGGAACGCTCTTCCCAATCTTCCAGCGCGTCAACCGGGTCGCGGAGCTATGGAACGAGCTCGCGCCAAGAGCAGAGGGGTCTCCCCGCTAGCGTAGTGTCTCTCATCGGGACGAAGGAGTCTGGAGCGGGATCCCTCCCGGCCTCCAGTTTCACCCAACATAAGGTCCTTCCTGATCAGCGGCCCAGGAGCATACATGAGCAGGGTGCGCATCGGCGTGATCGGCTGCGGTGCCATCGCCCAGGTCCAGCATCTGCCGTTTCTTACAGAGCTGTCCGAGGAGTTCGAGGTGCCCGTGGTCTGCGATGCGTCTCCTGCGCAGGCGGCCTACGCCGCCGAGCGGTTCCGCATCGAGCGCCATGTCACTGACTATCGCGAGGTCCTCGAGTCCGACGTGGACGCGGTCCTGCTCTGTCACAGCGATCCGAAGACCGAGGTCGCCGTCGCCTCACTGGACGCCGGCAAACACGCGTTCATCGAGAAGCCGATCTGTTTCTCTCTGGAGGAGGCCGACGCAATCATCGGCGCGGCTCGCCGATCGGGCAAAGTCGCCCAGGCAGCGTACACGAAACTGTTCGAGCCGGCCTACGAGTTGGCCCAACGAGAGATCGAGTCTATCGACGACGTACGGCTCATCCAGATCAACCACCTGCACCCGAACAACGACCTCCACGTCAGGCAGTTCCGCACCAGGCGCTTCGACGACCTGCCCGAGGCCATCGTCCAGCGAACACGTGAGGCCCGGGACGCCGCGCGGAAGGCGGCCATCGGCGACGTGCCGCCGCACGTGCTGACAGCCTTCTTCTCGCTGTCGGGCAGCATGATCCACGACCTGTACGGACTGCGCGCGTTGTTCGGCGTTCCAAGCAGGGTGGTGAGCACCGAGATCTGGGCGGACGGCAAGGCCTACAGCACGATGCTGGAGTACACCGCCGGCCAACGGTGTATCGCTACCTGGGTCGACCTGCCTGGCCTGTGGGACTTCCACGAGACGCTGGAGGTGTACGGCGGCAGCAAGAGGGTAATCGTCAAGTTCGGCACCGGCTTTTCGCGGACGGTCTCTACGATCACCGTTCAGGAGATCGACTCCGGCGGCAGGACTGTGCGAAAAGAGCCTGCGGTGGACTTGGAAAGCCCGTTCCGCAGGGAGCTTCGCCACTTCCACGACTGCATAGTGAACGGCACGCCGAACAGGTCTCCCATCGAGGCGTCGCGAGACGACGTAGCCCTCGTCATCGACATCACCGGGGCCTATCTGTCGGGCGGTCCCGTATCAAGACCGGCGCGATGAGATACGACCGCCGTTCGGGCATGGCACACTCGTAGATGAATCACTTCCACTGGCAGCAGGCCCTATAGTGGGTACGACCGTGGGCGTCCCGGGTCCCGAAGCGGCCGGACCGTAGATGCCGGCTCGCACGATCGCCGCCCTGCTGGCCTCAGCGTCGCTGTTGGCGCTCCTGGCCGGCTGCGCCAACAGCCCGCCTTCCGCGGCGCCAACCGCCGAGGCCGCTGACGCCACCGCAACGACCGCTCCCGCGACAGCGCCGCGACTAACCTCCACCCCGACTCGCGCTCAACTCCCTGCCGCCACGCCGGCTCCGACTCCCTTTCCGACGCCACGGGCGACATCGGACATGACCGTCGAGGCCGCGTTCTCGGAGCTTTCCTTTCCGCAGCTCGTCTTCCTGACCCACGCCGGCGACGGCACCGACAGGCTGTTCGCCGTGGAGCGGCGCGGGCGCATCAAGGTATTCCCGAACGCGCAGACCGTCTTGGGGGCGACTACGTTCCTGAACATCACCGAGAAGGTCAACAGCCAGGGCCTGGAAGAAGGCTTGCTGGGTCTGGCCTTCGACCCCGGTTACCGTGACAACGGACACTTCTACGTCTACTACTCCGTGACGTTCCCGAGGCGCTCGGTGCTCTCCCGCTTCTCGGTCAGCGCTACCGACTCCAACCTGGCGGACCCGGACAGTGAGCGCGTCATCATGGAGTTCGCGCAGCCCTATGCCAACCACAACGGCGGGCACATCGCGTTCGGGCCTGACGGGTATCTGTACCTCGGTCTGGGGGACGGCGGCAGCAGGGGCGACCCCAGAAGAAACGGCCAGAATCCAGGCACCTTGCTCGGCTCGATCCTTCGCATCGACGTTCGCTCGGGCACGGGCACGCAGACCTACGCAATCCCGGCGGACAATCCCTTCGTCGGAGTCGACGGCGCGAGACCGGAGATCTGGGCCTACGGACTCCGCAACCCCTGGCGGTTCTCCTTCGACCGCGAGACCGGCGATCTGTGGGCCGGGGACGTCGGCCAGAACGAGATCGAGGAGATCGACCTCATCAGGCCCGGCCTCAACTACGGCTGGAACGTCACCGAGGGCACCAGTTGCTTCACGAATCAGGACTGCGACACCGGCGGTTTCGAGCCGCCCGTCGCAGAGTACGGCCACGACAAAGGCTGCTCCGTCACCGGCGGATACGTCTATCGAGGCGCCAGGCTGCCGTCTCTGAACGGGGCATATGTATACGGCGACTTCTGCTCGGGCAGGCTGTGGGCGCTGCGATACAACGGCTCGGACGTCGTCGATCACGTGGAGTTGGACGACACCACGCTGCGGGTCTCTTCGTTCGGCGAGGATGAGGCGGGCGAGCTCTACATCCTGTCCCTGGACGGCGGCATCTACCGGCTCACACTCCGATGAGCCCACGTTAGAGCCTCTAACAGAACTCACCGCAGAGCACGCCGAGAACGCAGACGTAGGGACCTTTCAAATTTGATTCCTCAACGACCTCGGCGCTCTCTGCGGTTATGTTAGGCCGTCTTGGTCTCTGAGTCCGAGGCTTCGGTGCAACGCCAAATCCACTTCACGCATTTTGCTTTCACTGACCACGCCCACGAGCCTGCCTAGCCTGGCCTGATCGACAGTCTGAACCTGCTCGCATTTGATGATGCTGTCATGAGGTAGGCCAGCCTCCTGGGCGGGCACAGCCACCTGAAACGGGTAGGCCCGCCGGCGCACAGTCGAGATGGCCGCGACGATGGTGGTGGAGCTGAGCTCGTTGCCTACGTCGTTCTGAATGATGAGAGCCGGGCGCACGCTCTCCTGCTCGGACCCTCGGCCGGGCGACCAGTCTACGTCGTAGACCTCGCCCCTCTTAGTCATCTCTCAACGTGACCTCGTGGGTAAGGTTAAGCGCCTCTTCCGCCTCCGTGCGATTTTCTTCGCGCATCTCGCGGTATCCCTCGGCCATCATCGCACGCGTCCGAGCCTCTTCCTCATGCTTGAGAAGCCCTGCTATTGCTCCGCTCCGGCTGGTCGCCCGTTCCTCTGCAAGGCGGTCGGCGAGCTTGACGAGCGTCTGCGGCAGGCTAATGGTGATCTTTGCAACCTTCATTTCACTCATCCCACACCTCCTACAACCATAGCAGCATACTCTCGGTATTACCCCGGGTCATCTGATCACGTTTGCGCGGCATTAGGCGTGCGTATAACATAGCTAGCCATGTCTACCTAGCCGGGGTGTCAGCAGTGTCGAGAATGCCAGCCGCTGTCGTCACCGGCCTTGGTGAGGTCCGCTGCGAGGAGACCGAGGTCCCGGAGCCGACGCCGGGGAAGGTGCTGGTCAAGACCAGCCTCGCGTCGATCTGTGGCAGCGACCTCCATATCGCCTACATGGGCTGGAACGTGTGGCAGTACCCGCTACCGCCGGGACACCCGGGGCACGAGGCCATAGGCGAGGTCGTCGACGGGGGCTCCACAGGGTTCTCGCCGTCGGACGTGGTGCTGACGGTGCCCAACGTCTTCGAGGCGGCCTGCTTCGCCGGGTACCAGCTACTGGACCCACAGTATCTGCTCAAGCTCCCAGACTCAAGCACGATGCCTGAGCTCCTGATGGCACAGCAGCTCGGCACCGTAGTCTATGGGGCCAAGCGCCTTTCGACACTGGAAGGCGGCACCGTGGTCGTCATCGGGCAGGGCTCCGTCGGGCTGTTTCACGACTTCGTTCTGCGCAGGCTGGGTGCCGCTAGGATCATCGCCATCGAGCCGGTAAGAGAGCGGCTGGCGGCGGCCAGGGCCTTCGGCGTCGACGAGGCCATCGGGGTAGATGGCGACGCCGCGACCGAGGCCGTGCTGGACCTGACCGGAGGGGAGGGCGCCGACGTCGTCGTCGAGGCGGTCGGCAGCATCGAAACGCTGGCCCAGGCGCTGAAGATGACACGGCCGGCCGGCAGGATCGCACTGTTCGGGCTACCGCCGACGATGGAAGCGGTGCCGTTCGACTGGGACACCTTTTTCAGGAAGCGGCTGACGATGCACGCGGTCCACGGCGCTCAGGAGGAGCCGGGGCTCCCCGACTTTCAAGAGGCGGTCGACCTCATTGTCGACGGAGAGATCGACGTCACGCCGTTCTTGACCCACAGGTTCCCCGTCGACCGGGTCCAGGAAGCCTTCGACCTCGCCGACTCCAGGGGAGACGGCGCGCTCAAGGTGTTATTGACGTTCTAGGCACGGCCCGTGAGGGCTGGCGAAGCCAGGGTCGTCAGCTCTCCAGTACGGCCCGTATTTTCTGGGCCAACTGGCCGGAGGTAAATGGCTTTTCGAGGAAAGCTCCGCCCGGATCCGCGCGCCCCATCCGATTGATCGCCTCCCACGTGTAGCCCGAGGTGTAGAGCACCTTGAACTCCGGGAGCACGTCCCGAAGCCTGGTTGCCAGCTCGCGGCCGTTCATCAGAGGCATGACCACGTCGGTGAACAGCAGGTCGACCTGCCTATCGTTGCGGCTCTCGACCACATAGAGGGCTTCGACGCCGTCGCCGGCCTCCAGCACTGTGTACCCGTGGTGGCGCAGGACGTCTGCCGCCACCTCTCTGACGTCCTGGTCGTCCTCGACGAGCAGCACCGTCTCGTTCCCGTGGGGAGCGCGACCTTGGCCACGATCGCTATCCTGAACCTCCGGCACAGGCACCCTGGGCAGGTACACCTCGAACGTCGTCACCTTGTTCTGCTCGCTGTGCACGTCGATAACCCCGCCGTGGTCCATGACTATCGCGTTACAGATGAAAAGACCGAGGCCGGTGCCCTCTCCGTACTCCTTGCCGGTGTAGAACGGCTCGAAGACCCGATGTACCACCTCAGGGCTGATGCCCATGCCAGTGTCCCGCACCGAGAGCATGACCGAGTCGCCGTGTCTCGTCCCGGTGCGGAGTCCGCTGAGGCCTGCGGGTGTGGCCCTATCAACGTTGGCCGTCTCAATCGTGATCGTCCCTCCGACCGGTATCGCGTCACTGGCGTTGGACACCAGGTTGACGACGACCTGTTCGAACTGCGCCGGGTCCACCGCTATCAGGCCGATGTCGGCTTGCAGGTCCATGACGAGCTCGATGTCAGCGCCGATCAGCCGGCGTAGCATTCCGGCCGTCCCCTGCACAAGGTCGTTGAGACTCACGATCTGCGTCTCGGGCCTCTGGCGTCCCGCGAAGAGCAGGAGCTGACGGCAGAGCTCGGCCCCTCGCTGGGCGGCCTTCTCGATCTCTCGAAGGCTCGTCTGTAGCGTATCGACTCTCCCCTTGGCCCTGGTGGCCATCTGGCAGTAACCGAGAATCGCCGTCAGGAGGTTGTTGAAGTCGTGGGCCGCGCCGCCGGCGAACCGCCCGAACGACTCGATCCTCTGGACCTGAAGCATGCGTTCTTCGAACTTCTTCCGGTCTGAGACGTCATGCGCCACCGCCTCATCGCCGCCAAGGGGAAACACCGCCATCTCGTAGTGGCGAATGTCGTCATCGACGACCATATCGCATTCGCGGAGCTGGTCTTGCCTCGAGGCGAGGGCGGTCCGCAGCATCTTGCCCAGGAGGCTACGCAGCTCTTCCGGCAGCATATCGCCGACATCCGCCCCCACCGGACCGGGTTCTCCGGTCTGCGGCGGTCGGCGGGCAGCGTTCGCAAGGCCCAGCCAGGCGCCGCTCTTGTCGATCCTGAGCATGTGGTCCGGAATGACACCGACGAAGGGCTTCGGCAGTCCGGGAGACGCGCCCGACGCCTCCTCAACCGCCGCTGCCTTCCTCTAGGCGTAGCAGGCGTCCAAGTCAAGGATCGAGTTTGACGATGCCCTTACGCAGGGCGTACTTGAGCAGCTCCGTGGCGCTATGGATGTCCAGCTTGTTCATGATCCGCTGACGATAGGTCTGTACGGTGTACGGACTGATATTCAGCAACTGTCCGATCTCACTTGCGTGGACGGCCCTCGGCGATCAGTGGCAGCACCTGTCGCTCACGCATGCTCAACGTTTCATAAGGGTCGCCCGTCTGCTGGCCTCTCATGGGAGCCAGGTACGCGTCGACCAGTTTGTCGGCCATGAACGGGTGGACTAAAACTGCGCCTGCGTATACAGTCCTGATAGCCGCCAGCAGATCGTTGACTCCAGACGCCTTGAGAACGTACCCCCTCGCTCGGCTTCGCGGGACCGGTAGAGCAGATCACCGCTCTCGTGTATCGTGTAGATCAGTACGGCGACGCCGAGGTTCGCATCGGCGATCTGCCTCGTCGCGTCGATTCCAGACATGCCGGGCATCTCCAGGTCCATGACGACGACGTCCGGGCGCAGGCGTGCGACGTGCTCTACGGCCGTCAGTCCGTCCGACGCCCCTCCGACAACTTCCATGTCTTCCGCTGTTTCCACGATGAGCGCCATGCCGCGGCGCACAATTTCCTGATCCTCGGCGAGGAACACCCTGATCATACCGGCATCGCCAGTGTCCATTCAGTCCTCACGACGACAACCAGGTGATTCCTGGGCGCGGGGGCTTGCACGGCGACGGGCGACTGTGGATACTGCTTTCGCAGCATAGTTAATGTTGTGAGGCCTTATTGCATTATTTACACTTCATCATTACACGTTTTCTGGCGATATAAAGCCCCTTTGAGTCTAAACAGTAATACTTGAGGGCATATCTACGGTTCCCATGCAGGGTTGTACCGTTGTTGAGGCGCAGCCCACGAGGCCGTATTCGCCCTCACCGTGAGCCAGCCTCGCGCAGCGCAATTCCACCTTGCCCGGTAACCAACGGCACCGGTCGTAGGCCGCCGGGTACGGGATGCCGTGTTGGTACTTTTGTATCGTGAGCCATCGGTGGCTCGCGGGTAAACCGTGGTTGGACCTATCCTCGATGGAGGGAGACGGGTTTCCCGAGCCTCCAACAAGACCTCGCCATACCAATGATCCCAGGAGTCGCCGGCATGTCTCGCTTCAGGTCGCTATCCGCCGTGGTGCAGTGGTCGCGAGCCCGATTGCCGGCCCGTTTCGGACCTCGCTACGTGCTCGCCATCGCCTCCCCGTTATCCAGGTGGTCCTTCTCTGATGCGTTAGTAGGATCATCGTCCCGTTTCGGGCTATCCACCATCGGCCAAGCTGGGGATTGCGCATCGCATATTGGCTGGCGATGGAACAGGCCCTTCCGAATATACTGATAGCCGCGTCATCCTCCCTTACGCGGCCTACGCCAGTCCATTCACACCGCGCCTTGACTGTCGAATGCGACGGCACATACCCTAGTGTCACAGGCTGTCATGAAGCCAGGAACGGCAGGCCCACGCCTTCGAATCATCGGGGAGCGCGCCACCGGCGGGAGATGAGGCGAGTGACCAAACCTTTCGAACTCACAGTTGCCGAAGCCGCGTCCGAGATACGCGACAGGCGGCTTTCGGCCCTGGAGCTGATGGAGTCACTGCTGGCCCGGTCCGCGGCCCTGGAGCCCTCGCTCCGGGTGTGGGTGACCCTCGACGAGGAGGCCGCCATCGCCTCGGCACGCCGCTCCGACGAGGATCTGCACCGCGACGGGCCCGCGGGCCCGTTGCACGGGGTGCCCTTCGGCGTGAAGGACATCTTCAACACGCACGACATGAAGACAACCAGCGGCTCGCCCATCCACGCCGATTTCCAGCCCGACTTCGACTCGACCGCCGTCGCCCTTCTCAGGCGCGCCGGCGCAATCGTGATGGGCAAGACCGTGACCACCGAGTTCGCGTGCGCCGACCCGTCACCGACGCGCAACCCGTGGAACCCGGGGCACACTCCGGGCGGCTCCAGCAGCGGCTCGGCGGTGGGCGTCGCCGCGAGGATGTTCCCCGCGGCGCTGGGATCGCAGACGGGCGGCTCGGTGCTGAGGCCCGCCTCGTACAACGGCGTCGTGGGCATGAAGCCCACTTTCGGCCGCATAAGCCGGTACGGGGTCACGCCGGTCTCGTGGTCGCTGGACACCATCGGCTTCTTCTGCCGCACGGTCCAGGATGCCGCGCTGATGCTGTCCTGCCTGGCGAAGCACGACTCCAACGACCCGGTGTCCGTGCCGACCGGGGCATTCGACTTCGCCCAGGTTCTGGCCGACGGGCCTTCCGCCCCGCGAATCGCGATGCCGCGCCGGTTCTTCTACGAAAAGGCGGACGCCGACGTACGCAGCCGCACCGACGCCGTGGTCGAGAAGCTGTCCGCCTCGGGTGCGGCCATCGAGGAAATCACGCTGGAGGCTGACTACGACGCCCTGCTGGCAGCCCACCGCGTCGTGATGTCGGTCGAGGGAGCCGCGGTCCACCAACGACAGTTCGGGGCCCGGGCCGGAGACTACGCTCCAAAGGTCCGCGGGATGATCGAGGCCGGCATGCTGACCCCAGCAGTCTCCTACGTACAGGCCCAGCGCATCCGGCAGACCTTCCGCCGCGAGATATCCAAAACGATGCAGGGCTTCGACGCCGTGCTGAGTCCCACCACCCCGGCGCCGGCTCCGATGGACCTGACGACCACAGGCAACCCCGTGTTCCAGGTCCCGTGGACTAGCTGTGGTTTCCCGGCCATCACTCTGCCGTGCGGCCCCGGGGACTCCGAACTGCCTCTGGGCATCCAGCTGGCGTCCGCTCCTCTGCAGGAACTGGGCCTGCTGAAGACCGCTCTTTGGTGCGAGGGCGTGCTCGGCGTGAAGGCGTTACCTGAGCTGCCCAATTAGCAGTCCGCGACAGGCTGCGTGCTATAATTGAATTCACTATTTGGCGTACGCAGGAGCCGCATTTGAAGATCACTCAAGAAGAGGTTGTGGACCACCAGACCGTCCTCAACATCGAACTTGAGGAAGACGACCTGCCACCGTACCTAGACCGCGGCTACCAGCGCATAGTCAATCGCGTTTCGATCCCCGGGTTCCGCAAAGGCAAAGCTCCGCGCACGGTCGTAGAGCGATTCCTCGGCAGAGAGAGCCTCATCCACGAGGCCATCGACCTCATGCTCCCCGAGGTGACGGAGCGGGCCATCTCCGAGCAAGAGCTCGATACCGCCGGCCGGCCCGACGTCGAGATTGTGGACCTGGACCCGGTCATCTTCAAGGCAACCGTTGCGTTGAAACCGGTCGTCGAACTCGGCGCATACGGCAGCATACGGGTCGCGGAGACGCCGATGGAGATCACCGACGAGGACGTCCAGACCAAGCTAGAGCAGATGCAGATCGGCGCAGCCTCATGGGAGCCCGTGGAGCGCGCGGTCGCGCTTGGCGACATGGTCACGATGGACGTGACCGCTACGATCGAAGACTCGGAGATCCTTAACGAGAAGGACGCCGTCTATGTCGCCGACGCGGAGAGCGAGCTGCCCTTCCCCGGGTTCCCCCAGCAGCTCGACGGCGCCGAGGCAGGCGTGGCCATGGAGTTCGAGCTGGAGATCCCCGCGGACCACAGCAGTTCCGAGATCGCGGGCAAAACGACCACCTTCACCGCCACCGTCAACGACGTCAAGGAGCGGTCGGTGCCGGAGCTAGACGACGAGTTCGCAAAGGGCATCGGAGATGGATTCGACACCCTTGACGCCCTGCGGGAGTCGATCCAGCAGGGGCTACAGTCGGAGGCCGAGGAGACAGCCAAGGCGCAGTACCGGGAGGCCAGTCTCGACGAACTGATCAAGATCGCGACCGTGGAGTTGCCTCCGCTGCTGATCGAGCATGAGGTGCGCGACGCAGCCGAGCACAGAGACCAGCTCATAGAGCGGCTCCAGATGCGTATGGACGACTACCTCAGGTACGCGGGCAAGACCGAACAAGAGCTACAGGACGAGGTGCGGGAGAAGGCGGTCCAGCAGCTATCGCACTCCTATGCCCTGTCGGCCCTGGCGGAAGCGGAGGGACTGGAGGTCACGGAGGACGAGATTGAGGCGCGGATCGAGGAACTCTTGGCGGCCGACGAGCAGAGACCTCAGGACCGGCGTCTGGACCGTGACCGGCTGCGGGCCGAGGGCAAGGGCGCGATCATGGTAACCAAGTCTCTGGACAGGCTGGTTGCCATCGCCAAGGGAGACGGCGACTCCGGTCCCGACGAATCGACGATAGAGAGCGCCGGTGACGAAGAGCAAAGCACAGAAGGAGAACGCGTTGACGACTAAACTCGAAAGCCTGATCCCAATGGTAGTCGAGAGCGGCCCCCGCGGAGAGCGGGCATTCGATATCTACTCGCTGCTACTCAGGGAGCGGGTAATCTTCCTCGGAACGCCCATTTACGACCAGATGGCCAACGCCATCATCGCCCAGCTTCTGTACCTCGACCGCGAAGACCATGAGCGGCCGATCAACCTGTACATCAACTCCCCGGGCGGCATGGTGACAGCAGGTCTGGCGATCTACGACACGATGAGGCTCGTCAACGCGCCCATCTCCACCATCTGCGTGGGCATGGCCGCCAGCTTCGCCGCCGTCCTCCTGTGCGCCGGCACCCCCGGAAAGCGCTACGCACTGCCCAACTCTACCATCCTCCTACACCAGGTCGCGATAGCCGGTGGCGTTCAAGGGCAGGCCTCGGACATCGAGATTCAGGCCCGGCACACGATCCGCATCGAGGACAAGATGCGGCAGATCATCTCGCTGCACACCGAGCAGCCCTACGACAAGGTGGCACGAGATACTGACCGCGACTACTACTTGACTGCCGAGGAGGCAGTGGACTACGGTCTGATAGACAGTGTGATGGAGCCCGACGCCGAGGGCGGCGACTCCGCTTCCACATAGGCCAAAATGCCCGCAACCAAGACTGAACAAAACAGCTACCGTTGCTCGTTCTGCGGCAAGGCCCAGAGCCAGGTCAAGCGGCTGATCGCCGGCCCGGACCGGGTGTTCATCTGCGACGAGTGCGTGTCGCTGTGCGGGCAGATCATCAACGAGGAGACCCCGGCGGCGCCTCGCGATTCGACCGGTCTGATGGCCAAAGGCATCAACCCTAAATGGCTGTACCAGAAGCTGGAGGAGTACGTAGTCGGTCAAGAGCGAGCCAAGAAGGTACTGAGCGTCGCCGTCTACAACCACTACAAGCGCATCTGGTCCAACCAGGAGCACTCGGACGTCGAGCTCCAGAAGTCCAACATCCTGCTGCTGGGCCCGGCCGGATCGGGCAAGACGCTGCTGGCCGAGACGCTGGCCAAAATCCTGGACGTGCCCTTCGCCATAGCCGACGCCACCTCGCTAACCGAGGCAGGATACGTCGGCGAGGACGTCGAGAACATCCTGCTGCGGCTGATACAGGCCGCCGACTTCGACGTGCAGCGGGCCGAGCAGGGGATCATCTACATCGACGAGATCGACAAGATCGCCCGCAAGAGCCCCAACCCGTCCATCACCCGCGACGTCTCAGGCGAAGGCGTCCAGCAGGCGCTGCTGAAGATCGTCGAGGGCTGCGTGGCCAACGTGCCCCCCCAGGGCGGGCGCAAGCACCCGCACCAGGACTTCCTGCAGATCAAGACGCACAACATTCTGTTCATGTGCGGCGGCGCGTTCGAAGGGCTCGGCGAGATGGTCGACTGGCGCCTCTCCAAGGACAAGGTGACCCTGGGCTTCAGCGCAACGGCGCCGAAGAACGGCGACCCGGTCATCGAGGAGAACATGTTGCAGCGGGTGAACGCCGAAGACCTGCTCTCCTACGGCTTCATCCCCGAGCTGGTAGGCCGTTTGCCTGTCTGCGTCGGGCTCCGGAGCCTGGACAAGGACACGCTGATCAGCGTCCTCACCGAGCCACGCAACTCCCTGGTCAAGCAGTACCAGGCTCTGTTCAGGATGGACGACGTGGAGCTCGTGTTCACCGACGACGCCATGGCCGCCGCCGCTGCCGGTGCCCTGGAACAGGGCACCGGCGCACGGGCCCTCAGGTCCATCCTGGAGCAGACACTCCTGGACGTCATGTACGAGCTACCGTCCCTGAGCCAGGTGACCAAGTGCATCGTAGACGCAGACGCCATCCGTGGCGACGCCGAGGTGCGGCTGGTGGACTCAGGCGACCAGCAGGTGCCCTTCGCGCCACTGGAGCGCAAGTCCGCCTGACCCCCATCGACAGTCTCCTGACCTCTAGCCCGATCTCAGCCTTTGTAGAAGGTCCAGCGCCTCGTTGACAGTTCGACGCCCGCCCGAGTCGCTCCTGTCCGCGTAGCTGATGGCCCGCCTGAGCTCTCTTCGGGCGGCCGCCTGATCTCCAAGAGATACCAGGATCCTCGCCCTCAGGTAGTAGGCCTCTGCAAGCCCTTCGTCCAGCAGGACGGCGGCTTCGGTCTCCTCAAGAGCGCGGGTGACTTCTCCGGCGGCGAAGTGGTCTTCCGCCCGGTAGAGATGCGTGTATCCGTTGTCCTGCAACGTGGTCGTGGCCAGCGCCGTGCCCGCCACCAGCACCGCCACCGCCACCGGGACCACCCACCATCTGCCTGCCAGCACCGTGGAGTCCCTCTGGACAAGGCTGGCTCCGAACGGCGACGTCACCACTGTATAGCTGGGCGCCAGCGCGAGTCCGAGGGCAACGCCCCCGACGAAGCCGCCCAGGTGGGCCATGTTGTCGATGCCCGGGGTGGTGAACCCGTAGGCCAGGTTTATCCCGACGAGGGCCAGTAGGCCCATCATGCTCCGCGTCGCCGTGGGCCCAAGGATCCGGCGCTGGGCGGCGAAGAAGGCCGTCAGGGCGCCCAGCACGCCGAATCCCGCCCCGCTGGCCCCGGCGCCGACGGCTATCGAGTTCAGCAGATAGCTGGCCACGCTGCCGGACAGCCCAGCGAGGACGTAGACCAGCAGGAACCTGGCGTGGCCGTAGGCGCCCTCGACAAGGGGGCCGAAGACGAACAGGCCGAAGCCGTTGAAGGCCAGGTGCGCGATGCCGACGTGGAGGAACATGGCGGTGAAGAAGCGCCAGTACTGGCCATCGGCGATCAGCGGCCCGAACATGGCGCCGTAGTCCAGCAGCACCTGTCGGTCCTCACTGCCGCCGGCCGCCGTAGCGGCGAGCCAGACGACGAGATTGACCACCAGCAGCGCCCAGGTCACGAGCGGCCTTCCCGACGCCCTGGGCATCGGCGGCTGTCCGAATCCGTCCCCTTCGTCGACGTAGCTGTCGTTAGGCATCATGCGATGTATACGTATCTGAGGGCAGCCGGGACGCGCACCACACCCTGTGAATGCACCCGGTCCGGGCCCATCGATACACCCCGATTCCGCATCGGGGCACTCGGAGTAAGCGGCACGAGCCAAGAGTGCCACCGGTCGCATCGGGAATGAAGGCCGTCGGAATACCTCATTGTCCTGCTAACTCGGGCACTCAAACGGCCCGTACACCCGAGTAGTGCAGATGTCGCAGCGGGACCGTATCGAGGGGCCACTCCACCGTCGCGTCGGCTCCCAGACTTCATATGGCGTCAGGAGCCGGGCGTCCGGCGTTTCCCGCGCAGTCGCCGTTTGATCTTGGTGAGGGCCGTCGCGACGTGCACGAGCGGGGTCACCGCTTTGCAGACGATGGTGGCCTCGGAGAGGGCACGCTTGAAGTCCTCGGGGCCGTTGAACTGACGCATTTCAACGTAAGTCCGCCCAAGCTCGAAGGTGGTGTGCGCATCGGTCACGCCCGACTCGACCAGCCCGTGTTCCCGCGCGAACTCCCTGGCTCTACGGTTGTCGCTCTGTAGGCTGTTGCGCGCGTTGAACGCCTCGACAATGTCGATGTGGGGCAGTATCTCGTCCAGCGCTGCCCGGGTGATCACATGTCCTCGAAAACGGTCGAAGGGGTGTGGGACCGAGACCAGACCGCCCTGGTCCTTGATCCGGCGCACGGTCTCCAGCGGGGACAGCCCCGCTGGAATCGTCTCCTGGAGGAATAAGCCGGTTATCTCACCCTCGGACGAGCCTACTTCCTCGGCTATGATAACCGTGAACGGCGCGATCTTCCTCGCGGCCAGGGCGCCCTCGACGGTGTTGTGATCGGTTACCGCGATGCAACTCAGGCCCACCTTCTCGCATCTGGCCACCAGCCGCTCGGGCGTGACGTCGGAGTCGGGCGAGAAGTGGGAGTGCATGTGGAGGTCGGCTCTCAGCAGGGCGCATCCTCCGACCCGTTCGGACGTTCGCCGGGTAGCCGCATCTGCTCGCCGTAGGCCGTCTGTATCTGGGCTATCTTGAGCTCGGCCGCCGCCAGTTTCTCGCTGCAGATACGGGCCAGCCGCATACCCTTCTCGTATAGCCGCGTCGCGTCGGATAGCGGCAACTCGCCCGCCTCCAGGACCCGCACCGTCTCGTCGAGGCGGGCCAGCGCGTCCTCAAAAGGCAGGTCGCCGGACGAGGGCTCGGCCCCGTCGCTTCTGGCGCTCTGCATCGGACGGTCGCCCGGAGCCACGCCTATGCGCTCAGCTGGAAGAAGGTCGTCAGACGGTTGAGGGGCCGGTCGGGGTAGTCTACGGAATACTGTACTGGATACGCGTCTTCCGCCTGAGCCATTGTAGACCTTCCTATCGGGAGCGTTTGCCCCCAGGGGCTCGCCGATGCTTTGGCCGGCCCCGGCCTGCGGCCTCGCTGCGGTCGGCCGCTGTCGGCCGTGAGGCGTCGCGCTCGGTTCCGACGGAGGTGACCTCTGCGCCGAAGCTGCCCCTCGCCAGAGTCACCTGGACCCGGTCCCCTGCCCGCACCTGCGCCGAGTCGTTCACCACCTCTGAGTCTCCCGGGGCCTGCACTATAGCATACCCGCGTCTGAGGGTATCCCGCGGGCTAAGCAGGTCGAGCCGGGTCCTGAGCCCCTCGGCGCGCTCTGACATCGCGTCTATGGCGCGCGCCAGGTGAAGACCGGCTGCGGCGAGGGCGTCGTCGATGCGTAGCCTCAGGCCATCGAGGTCGGGCCGGCCACGCCCGAGCCTCTCCGCCAGTCGCGATGCCGTTTGGCTCCCGTCCAGCAGCCTCGCCTCGGTGCCGCGCCCCAGCCGTTGCTTCGACGCGGCGATGCCCGACAGCAGCTCAAGCCTGTCGGGCACGGCCAGCTCAGCGGCAGCCGAAGGCGTGGGTGCCCGACGGTCGGCCACCATGTCGGCGATAGTCACGTCGGTCTCGTGCCCAACGCCGGTTATGATGGGGACGCGGCTGGCGAATATCGCCCTGGCGACGGCCTCCTCGTTGAACGGCCACAGGTCCTCCAGCGAGCCGCCGCCGCGCGCGACGATCGCCAAGTCGACGCCGGGTCCCTGCTGCAACGCTGAGATCGCATCGACTATACCCTCGGCCGCACCGTCACCCTGTACCGCCGTGGGCGCCAGGATCAGCTCGACCAGCGGGTAGCGCCTCCCGATCACCGTCTGGATATCGTGCCAGACGGCGCCGGACGCTGACGTGACAACCCCGATCCTCCGCGGAAACGCGGGAAGCGCCCGCTTGCGGGAGTCGTCGAACAGCCCCTCGCGCTCCAGCTCCCGTTTGAGCTGCTCTAACCTGAGTTGGAGCTCGCCCACGCCTTCGGGACGCACGATGTCCACGATGAGCTGGAGGTCGCCGCGCACCTCGTAGACCGTCGCCGACCCGTGTGCGATGACTTCGACGCCCTCGGACAGCAGCTCAGATCCGAAGGCCGTCCGAAACATGACGCAGCGCAGCGTGGTCCCGCGGTCACGGAGATTGAAATAGCTGTGGCCGGAGGCTGGACGACGCAGATCGGTTATCTCGCCGGTCACCCACAGGTCCCGAAGCACCGGGTCGTAGGCCAGCACCTCTTTGAGGTAGGCGACGACCTGAGCGACGGAGTATACCGCCACTTACGCCCTCGCCATGTACTCGCCGCTGCGGGTGTCTACCTTGATCTTGTCGCCTTGGTCGACGAAAAGCGGCACCTGCGCCACAAGCCCTGTCTCCATCGTCGCCGGTTTGGTGCCGCCCTGGGCGGTGTCGCCGCGGAGTCCCGGGTCCGTCTGGGTGACGACCAGGTCAACCGTGGTTGGAAGGTCCACCGAGATCGCCACACCTTCGTACAAGATTATGTCGACGTTGGTCTGCTCCACCAGGTAGTCGAGTGAGTCGCCAAGCTGGTCCGCCGACAACGGAAGCTGGTCGTACGTGTCGTTGTCCATGAAGTAGTGCAGGCCGCCGTCCTCGTAGATATATTGCGCTTTGCGCCGCTCCACCGAGGCGGGGGTCAGCTTCACGTCGTAGCCCTGGAACGTCCGGTCCATGATGCGGCCGGTGCGAAGCGACCGGAACCGGATGCGCATGACCGGTGCGCGCTGTTGCATCTTGCTGCGCTCGTACTCCACGACCTGATAGGGCTCGCCATCGAGTTCTAAAGGCATGCCCTTCCTCAAGTCGCCGTAGCCTATCGTCATCAATTATCTCCCAGAACAGTAATGGTAGAGACGCCCGGGCGCGGCGTCTCTACGGGACCGGCAGCAGCGATGCTACTCGCCCAGGTCGAGCTTCCGCGCCTTGCTGATGACGCGTGCGCGGCCGTCCTCCAGGACGACGACGTCCTCTATCCTGACGCCGCCCCAGTCCGAGAGGTAGATACCGGGCTCGATGGTGAACATCATCCCGTCTTCCAGCGGCTCTTCCCCCCTCTGGCTCACCCAGGGCAGCTCATGTACGGCCAGGCCCACGCCATGGCCGAGGCTGTGACCGAAGTTGTCGCCGTAGCCCGCCTCGGCGATAACGTCCCGGGCAATGGCGTCAACCTCGGCGCCGGTCATGCCCGATCGCACCCGCTCCTCCGCCTCAAGCTGCGCCCGCAGCACGGTGCCGTATACCCTGCGGAAGGTCTCGTCGGGCTCGCCTACCAGGACCGTTCGGGTGAGATCGGCGCAGTACCCTCTGTACCGGGCGCCCATGTCGATGACCACCGGCTCTCCCTCGCCGATGGCGCGGTCCGACGGGCTGTGGTGAGGCAGGGCGCCGTTGGGCCCGGCTGCGACGATGGTGTCAAAGGCCAGCGCCTCGGCTCCGCGTTCCCGCATCGCCTTTTCCAGCTCCCACGCCACCTCACGCTCGGTCGCGCCCACCTCAAGGGAATCGGTGACCTCCTCCAGGGCCTCGTCGGTGATCTCGACGGCCCTGGCCAGGAGGTCCATCTCCTCTTCGTACTTGATCGCCCTCATCCCATCGACCATGTCCGAGGTCTCGACCATCGTCAGGCCGCCGTTGCCGGCCCCCTCGATCGCCTTCTGAAAGGCCGCATGGGTGTGCACGGTCAGGTCCTGGCTCTCGAAGCCGATCCGGCTGATGCCCATCTCCGAAGCGAGCTTCGGCAGCCAGTCGGAGCCGCCCGCGAGTCGCTCGATCCGATATTCGGGCGACTGGTTTCCGGCCTGCTCGGCGTATCGGAAGTCGGTGCCCAGCACGGCATCGTTGCCGGAGATGACCAGGTAGCCGGCCGAGCCCGTGAAGCCGGACAGGTAACGCCGGTTCTCGTCGGCGGAGACCAGCATGCCGTCCAGGTCGCGCTTGGAAAACATTCTCCGAAGCCTCTCGAGCTTTGCGCCCACGCTCATGTCTGCGATGCTTCCTTCAGGCGCGCTACCATGGAGTCCAGCGCGTATAAATATCCGCGCCAGCCGAGTCCGCTCACCTGGCCGACGGCGAGCGGCGCGACCACGGACCGGCGCCGAAACCGCTCGCGGGCGTGGATATTCGACAGGTGGACCTCAA
>Ga0310125_10000377_pt1 | contig 20577 bp, 21 predicted proteins | sample CB11b_Tmax_Bot8__FD_203508 | JGI IMG/M metagenome (GOLD analysis project Ga0310125, IMG submission 203508) | Marine microbial communities from Western Arctic Ocean, Canada - CB11b_Tmax_Bot8 | ecosystem: Environmental > Aquatic > Marine > Oceanic | place: Canada: Western Arctic Ocean | collected... | reverse complement strand
ATGTAGTAATTTTGACTGAGATGGTTCACGATGCGCGTATTGTTCCTTTGAATAAAAGTCAGCATCTGTCCGCGGATATTGGGCAATGGACTGGGGATTCTCGTGGTTATTGGGAGGGGGATACGCTGGTAGTAGAAACCAGAAATTTCAATGGACTGACAAATACTTTTTCGAATACTGGTTCTTCTGAAAAAAAACGATTGGTGGAGAAATTTACTCGGATCGCTAACGATAGAATCGACTATGAATTTACAATCCATGATCCAGCCACATTCACCGACAAAATTGTTGGTTTGATTCCAATTTATAAAGTTGCTGGACTGCTCTACGAATATGCTTGCCATGAAGGCAACCGAGGGATGGTGAATATATTGCGTGGAGCGCGAGTCGAAGAGCAACTTAATAAGTAGAGTGTAAGTAAAAACACATTGGTTTGGTGAGTGGAGCCTAAATCAATCCTCCCAATCCTATACTTCTGCTATGAATTATTATTAGGACAGGTCGATTTTTTGTCTGCATGCACGTTAACTTAACGCATCAACATCAGGAGAAAGGATTATGAGTAAAGAGAAAAAAAGCAATAAGGAATCCAAAAAGAAAGCCCTTCTAACTCCGAAAGAAAAAAAGGCTGCGAAGGTAGCTGCCAAACAGGCCCGAAATGCTCTTGGCAACTAAGTTATCGTGACGGTTGGATTAATGAAAGAAGAGAAAGAGTCGTTACTTTGATTTGAAAGAATTAGTGCGCAAGTGGCAGGCAAGGCCATTCATTGAGCAGATTCTCTGCGTTTTTCCCATTTATTCCTTCGTTGTTGCGACAGCTTCAATCAAATTTTAAGCTCGTGCAGTGGGACGCGTGGATACACTGCTCCACCAGTCACTTAGATTTTTCAGTTCAGCGGGAATTCTTATGCCTAGGGCAGCTTTGCCCATGACAAAAGAGCACTGTGCAGTTATGTCGGCCACTGTGTAGGAGTCTCCGGCGATAAACTGTGTTCCGTTTAGCTCACTATCCAGCCATTCCATTCGTGGCGCTACGGTTTTTCTTTCTTGTTCTGCAACTTCAGCTATTTGGACCATTCGGTCTTTCCACATTTCACCGGTATGTCGAAAAATGTTAACGATAGGCAGAAGGAATTCGAACTCCATTCGTCGCTGCCACATCTCGATCGTAGCCGATTCCAGCGCGCCGTTCCCCATTAACGCAGGGCTAGGGTGCAATTCTTCAATGTATCTGCATATAGCCATGGATTCGGAAATGCAGCTGCCATCGTCCAGTTCAAGAAGCGGCATTCTCCCTAGTGAGTTTTTCTTCAGGTAGGCATCTGTTTGGTTTTCTCCTGTCATCATGTTCACAGGCACCATGGGGATTTCTAGTCCTTTCTCAGCTAGAAAAATTCGAACGCGGCGAGCGTTAGGTGAAGCGGGAAGGTCGTAAAGTTTCAAGAAAATCACCTCAATGCAGGATCTTTGTCCTCGGCAATCTCGGGCGAGGAATGGAATAAGAAATGGGTTAAGAATTGCAGCAAGGATAGCAGTCTATTTGGATGAGGGGAATTCATGCTAGAGCAAGCTAAGTACTCGTCCACGCGCGTCAAGTCTTACGTTGCAGAGCCGCCACTGATAACTCGGCAATGTTTACAATTTGATCGTGACTAGCGCCGGCTTTAACTTGGCTTTTTAGCCCACTAACAATAGTTACTAAGTAATCTGCGAGAACCTCAGCGCTGGCAGTAGATTCGATATCACCAGCAGTTTGAGCTGCGGTTATCGATTCTAGAAAAACGTCTCGCGTCGCTTGTATGCCAGCTTCTACGCAGCGTGCAATTCTAGGATCCCGCTGCGCGAATTCGGTTGCCGTGTTCATCATCAAGCAGCCGCGGCGACCTAACGGATCATTGGTGTCGTTTGCCACATCGACTAAAGCAAAATTTATGAATGCCATCGTACTATCAAGATCATAATCTATCGTAACATCGGAAAAAACGACCGTTTGATGGATTTTCGGTGCGTCGATTTTCTAGAAGAGTTAATCTATAGCGAGGCGCGGAGGTATCGCTGCCAAGCTAATTGAGTCAATACGAGGAGATTGAAAATGCACAATCAAATCACGGTAAATCGAGGGCTGCTAGCGGTTGTTGGTCTGATGCTCGCTCCACTGGTAGTTGCCCAGGGAAGCGACATCCCGCGGACTGCCAGTGGCCACCCAGATTTGTCCGGTACCTATGATGTGTCGACCCTGACACCCATGCAACGCGCTGTGGAATATGGCGATAAGATGTTCCTGACCAACGATGAGGCGGCGGTGATCGCTGCAGATGAGCTGGACCGCAATAACGAGAGTCAGCAGAACAGTGATCCCAATCGGAGTGCTCCACCACAAGGTGGTGACGGCTCACCGGGAGCGGCAGGCAACGTTGGTGGTTACAACGCCTTCTGGATCGATCGTGGCACCGATGCCTTTCAGATTGATGGCCAGTGGCGCACTTCGATCCTGATCGATCCACCAAATGGTCGCTATCCTGCCGTGACCGATGAACGTCGTGCTGAACAACGCGCTAGGCTCGGTGCTGGCGAATCAACCCAGTTTACTCGCGATTATGGCAACAATGATGGCACTGCCTACTGGCTTGAGGCCGGTCTGGATGCGCCAGGTCCCTATGACAATCCGGAGCAGCGCCCCTTCGCAGAGCGCTGCCTTCTCAGTTTTAGCAACACCGGAGGTCCGCCGATGTATCCGGCGCTGTATAACAACCATAAGCGTATCGTCCAGAGCGAAGACATAGTACTGATTCATGTCGAGATGGTGCATGAGGCTCGGATAGTCAGAATGAACGCTGAACATGACTCGGAAACAATCCGCAAATGGCTGGGTGATTCCATTGGCTGGTGGGAAGGCGATACTCTGGTTGTAGAGACTACTAACTTCAAAGACACTCCAGCGTTTGCCCAAGGCTCCAGAGATATGAAGGTTACCGAGCGATTTCGCATGGAGAGTGCCGATAAACTGGTTTACTCATTCACAGTCGAGGATGCGTCTGTTTGGACCGCTCCTTTCACCGGTGAGTACGCGTGGCCTCGCAGCCCTAACAAGGTATTCGAATACGCATGTCATGAGGCGAATTATGCGCTAGAAGGCATTATGAAGGGTGCTCGCCTTCTCGAAGCGGAATTCCGTGGCGAAGATCCGGGTGGTGTGCCAAATCCAACCCGATAATTTAGTAAGAGACAGGTATCAAAATAATATAAAAAAGGGGTCAGAGTAAAACTACTGTAGTTTTACTCTGACCCCTTTACTCTCTTTTTTATCTGCCCCTACTAATCCTCTTCTTTATTTTTAATCGTCCACTGACGGAATACTGCCGGAGTTTTTCCCTTCAGACTCCCATCGTCGCCATCCAGCGAGAATTCCTGCCAGGCCATGATTACCTTCATGGCAGGCGTACTCGTAAATGGGTTCATTCATTCGACGCATTGGTAGCCTGGCTGACCAGGACTGCTCCCAGGTATTGGGGTCATCGATAGTGAATGAATAATCAAGTGTGTTCTCATCAACCCAACTAAAACGTTCTTCAATTTTCATAGTTGGTGAAGTATTGCGCCAGCCATAATCAGGGTAAAAATTCTGCGAGTTGATTATTAGCGTATCACCGTCCCAGTGGGCAATTGAATTTCCAGCCCATTGCCGGAAGGGCGCATTGTGATCTTCGGTAAAAGGGATAATGCGAGCGTGATGCACCATTTCTGTCATGATCATTACATAATGTTCATTCTGCACTAACTGCATGTTGTTATTGTAGGAGCCGGAAATCATCGGTGGCCCGGTACGGTTGTTGATGATGCAGCGGTCATTCAGCGTGCGGGCTTCTGGTCCTGCACTTTCTCTTCGAACTTGCTCAGTATAGGCTGCTCGTTCGCGCCCGATTTCATTCAATGCAGGCATCCTCCCATTCGGTGGGTCGTAGATTAGGGAGGTGCGTAGATCCCCTACAGTGTCGGTCCCGCGCTCATACCAGAATTCGTTATAGGAAATCACGCCCGGCGGATAACCCGCGCCGCCAACAGTGTCGATAATGAGATCCCGATTCTGACGCTGGTTTTCATAAGCCGCCCAATCAGCCGCTTCTTGACGGGTTAAGGTAGCCTTCTCTGCCAACTCGGCGGGTCGCTGCAAAGGTGTGATTGTACGGAAGGTATAGGTGCCTTGCATGTCAGGATGACCATGCTCGGTGCGTGGAATTTCATTCTGCTGCGCCCTGATAGGTGAACTCAGTGCCGCCGTTGCGATCAATAGCGTTAGCCATTTTCTGGTCATGGTTGCCTCCAGCGAAGTAGCAATCGTATTGGCGATAAGCTACTTAATGATTAAATAAGTGGTTTTGAAGTAATAATATAGTACTGCATTATTTGTCTGACCCCTTTTTTATAATCTTGCTTTCTGTCGCTTGGCTAATTCTCTTCCGTATCAACAGTACCGGTATCAGACTTCGGCGAGCCATCGCCATTGAATCCCATGGATTCGTATCTTCTCCAACCGGCAAGGATACCAACCAATCCATGATTTCCTTCATGGCAGGCATATTCATATAAAGGGTCAGCCGCGCGGCGTAATGGAAATTTTCCAGACCAGGTCTGATCCCAAGTAAGATCATCTTTAACGGTGAAATCATAGTCCAAAGTATCCGCATCGATTCTGGTGAAACGTTCGGTTATCTGAGCCTCGTCAGACATGCCAGCCCAGTTATAGTCGTGATAGTAATTCTGAGTATGAACAACCAGGGTGTCACCTTCCCAATGTGCGACAGAATCTCCTTCCCACTTTAGTTGTTTGGTGTGGTGATCACTATCCAGCCTAATTATGCGTGCTGTGTGAACCATTTCGTTGACGATTACGATAGTGTCCTTGGTTTGGATGAACTGCATATTGTTGTTATAAGCACTAGGAATCATCGGAGGGCCGGCATTAAATCCTACCAGGCAGCGGTCGACTGTGGTGCGTCCTTCAGGGCCGGCGCTTTCGAACACCATCTGTCCATAAGCAGCTCCACGCTCTCTACCTGCCGCGTTTCTTGCCGGCTGCCTGCCATTGGGCGGGTCATAAATAAGTGAGGTTCGGCGATCAGCGACAGTTTGTACGCCCCGCTCGTACCAGAAATTATTGTAGGAGATTACTCCCGGGGGATAGCCGGCTCCGCCTACCGAGTCAATAATCAGGTCTCGATTTTGGCGGCGATTCTCGAATGCCGCCCACTCTTTGGCTTGGTCAGCAGTGAGAACTTCAAAATTTTCCAGTTCTCTAGGGCGATTCAGAGGAGTAAGCGTTCTGAAAGTATAGGTCCCCTGAAGATCAGGTTGGCCATACTCGGTACGCGGGAAACTATCATCTTGTGCTGAAATGAGGGGAGTAACCAAGATGCTGGCTAGTGCCAGAATCAGTTTAACGTGAATTCTATTGTTCATTCGAACCTCCATTAATTTTCTATTTCTTTCACAATGTTAAATGAGTATATCGCCTGAAATTACGCCGGTTTTACTGATTATTCAAGAGGTAAATAATATGCCAAGCAAGCACGGGCAGTGTTTGAAAAACGGACTCACACTAATCATACGGTATTGCATTTTATTAGCAGCCCCCAATTTTCTGTCCCTATTAGAGGATTCTGGTTATGCTTCTTATACATCGACACGGAGGAAGCACAATGAATAAGCGAGAGCTCGCTGGAATTTTGACTGGAGCTGGACTAATAACTGCAGTACTAGCCTGGATGCTCACGGCACCGTATCTCGGTAATGAGGGGCTTGCTCGTACACCTGGAGTAATTATTGGCGGAACACCAACTCCGCCCTTGGATGACTTCACTCCGCTCAATGAGAGCGTTCGGGGGCCGTTGCAGATGAAGCAAGCCGGATTTCCGCCTTTTGTCACTTACCTGTCCTGGGTGGGCACTCCCAAAGGTGTGATCACGGCCACTCACCCAGACGAAGCACTATGGGCTCAGCGAGTGAGAGACCGCGGTGGTGATGGGTGGCTGCGAATTGGTGAAGCGACTTTTACAATGGAGGCTGTCGAAATTTTCGGTGACGAGCGCATCGCCATGATGGGGGAGTGGGCCGACATGGTGGGCATAACGTTAGATGATTCGCTCTATGAGGGATCTGCACCACTGCGCGACTTTGAGGTCTTTTTCTGGAAGCCCAGATAGGAATGGTAACTATAAAATTTCGAGAGGTTGAAATATCCAAAGAACCAATCGAGCTCTATAAAGTATTAAAATTTGAAAACGTGGTTGCCAGTGGAGGCGAAGCTAAAGTCGCAATTACTTCTGGTTTGGTGTTGGTTAATGGTAAGAGTGAGACCCAGAAGCGAAAGAAAATGGTATCGGGAGATACCATTGAATTTGGTGAAGACAAGATAGTTCTCAAGCTTTCTTCAGCGGCGACTATCGTAACTGAGCAGCAAATTAACAAAACTAAACTTGCAGCAAAGAAAGCTTCGACGAAGAGGAAACCAATATCCGTAAGTTCAACAGGGCGTAATAAATGAGAATTAATGATTGTCTGCGTCGGCTGCGCTACATATTGGATTTCGATGATTCGGAAATGATAGCCGTATTTGCTGAGGCTGAACAAAAAGTAACAAGAAGCCAACTTAGCGTGTGGTTAAAGAAAGACGAGGATCCTGACTATGAAGAGTGCAGTGATGTGATGTTTGCCACATTCCTCAACGGCTTGATTAACGTAATACGGGGTAAAAAAGATGGTCCGCAGGTGGAACCGGAAAAGCGTCTAAGCAATAATATTATTTTTCGAAAACTGAAAATCGCTTTCGACCTTCAGGCTGAAGATATTCTAACTGTATTATCACTGGTAGATTTTAGTTTAAGTAAGCATGAGCTTTCTGCTTTTTTTCGCAGATCTGATCACAAGCATTACCGTGAGTGTAAAGATCAAGTTTTGCGAAATTTTTTGAATGGACTACAAATCGAATATCGTGGAGATAGTCAGATTGATACTTGAATCGCGGAACAAGAAAGGTGCCGTAGGAAAATAGTATCTCTAATAGACCAACTACCTGCAGCAACAGAGTGCTAAAAAGTTCCGAATTTTAATCGCATTAATATGCGTTTTCATCGATTTGAGTTGCGGCGCTGTTGCTGTGACTAAACCGGCTAGTTATGACGCCGATGTCTATGACTCTTTCCTCGTCGTTAGCACAACAAATAGTAGATTGGTTCTATACGAACCAAAGTAAGAGTGGCCTTCACCTTATAATGGAACCACTCTCAATACATTACTGTCATTAACGGCTAACAACATCGGTAACTTTCATGTTGCAGATAGCATTTTGTATTCCTGTGTTTAAATATTTTCTACTGCTTTGCGCTGTTTGGCAGGCGGCATTGGCAATTACGATATTGGTTTTGTAGTTATTTCTGTCGAACAGGCAACTGCATGAATTGATAACACATGGTATTTTAATGTCAGCAACGTATTGGATAGCACTTACGAAGTGCCTGACTGCAGCGAAAATTTTAAGACCGATGACAATGTTTATTCAGATTTTATTCAAGTCGATGAGCAAACTTTTCCGGTAGAATTTCAATTAGGTAATGAAGCCACATTGGAGTTAACTTTAATTAGATTTGCAGGAGTGTTTAGCAATCAGAAACGTATTATCGCCCTAAATTTAATTAGTAGCTTTTATATGAGATTATATTTTGTAGTGAGACCCAGACTACTTGGAAGTCTCATATCTGGAACAGGCGATTAAATTTAATCGCTAAGCCGCGATTTCGAAGTTCTATCGAGCTTGGATTCATGAAAGGGTCGGTATCTTGATCGTCACTATAGACCACAAAGAGCTCGCTTCCGGGCGCCCATTCCCATCGAAAGCGTAAGTTGGAACTGAAAGAATTGGCCCTCGAGTCGTATTGCACGAGCCCACTAAAATACATTCGCGGAGTGATGGTGTAGGTTACCCTGAAGCGACCTAGTTCAGTTCTGAAATCTCCTTCCGGCAATTCAACTTTGTTAAATGAATAACTCGGCTCTACGGATAGTTGTGGAGACAATTCGATGCGACCGGCGCTAAGTCCAATGGCTGTATTGCTACCACTCCAGAAATCTCCAACCCGCAGGGAGAACAGACCGCTGAATTTTCTCTGCGTTCCAAGGCGGTAAGTAGCACTATAGCTGGTGAAGTCGTAGTCACCCGGTTGCAGGGTGACGCCCGATGCGATTTGAAAAGGCCTGCTTAACATCTCAAATTCGTCGTTTACAGAGATATTGATGGAGTCGCCTTCTTCAAATTCAGTCGTAAAGTTGATTGTATGTTTGCGTGTCTCAAGATTACCTTGGCTTGCGGACCAATAGGATTTAGTGTTTGCCTCTAGGACGAAGCGTCGTACTGATTCGCTTGAAGCGATTCGTGGGCTAAACCTCGCGGCACCTTCATATTGCTTAAAATCACTACGGCGTTTAAAGCCAATCTCTGGATTAAAATTGTCTTCAACGACCAGATAACCTGAACGTAGGCCGTAACGGTCACCGTTGTAATCGAAGTTGGCCATGTAACTCGAATCATCACCGTTTAAACCTGTGGTATCCGTTTTTGCGGCAAAGGTACTAATTTCGAAATCGTCCATGAAGTTAAATTGGCCATCAACACCATAGAGTTGATTAGAGCCAAGGTTAACTGTGGACTGACTGCGGTCAGTTAGAATCATGCCGACTCTGCTGCGACTTAGAATGTCTCGTTTGATCCGCAACACTGAGAAGTCTGTTGATTCGATGCCATCAAGATCTCCGCCGTCGGTACTGATATTGAGAGCACCAATGTCGAAATCACCAACTTTGCCAGTTAAGCGCCCACCGACGTTAATCGGTACTATCTGCCCTTGCTCAAGGCCAATACGACGGCTGAAGAACATAGTGGGGGTGTCGAGGTTTCGCGGTTGGGTAAAATCAAAATTTCCTCTGCCTTCGAGAAAGAACTCGCGCTTCTCCGGGAAAAATAAACTGAACCTAGAAAGGTTGACTTGACGTTCATCAACCTCGACCTGAGCGAAGTCAGTGTTGTAAGTAAAATCTGCAGTTAGGTTGTTGGTAATACCAAACTTGACGTCGACGCCAGCTTCGCCCTCGAATTCGTTCTTTATTGCAGGATTACTGAGCCGGTTTGTGGTGACAGTGCCGAGGCCATAGGGCTTTATCTCGAGATTGAAATTTCGCGGAGGAACTTCTAACTCGTCGAGTGTTCCGGCTTCAGAGATTCGCCACATTCCAGCCACTAAGCTATTTCCTAGCGCAGCTGAGATTGGCAACTCGGTAAGATAGGACGCCTCATTCAAGCGTCTGATGATGCGGCGAAATTGAATTCCCCAGGTTTGACTTTCGCCGGGTTCGTAACGAAGTGAGCGGAAGGGAATCTGCATCTCTACGGTCCAACCACCATCGAAACGGGAAACTCGTGAATCCCAAACGATATTCCAGTCGAAGTTTACGCCTCGACCTCGATCACCTTCATTGGCTATGGCGAAGTCGGAGAAGCCTCCTATGGGTGTAACAAGAAACGCCACACCATTACGGCGATCCAGAAATGTATCGAGCATGACTGAGAAGGAGTCGTTGGTCCGCAATTGAAAGGTGTCTCGTCGCATCTCATTGGCAACCCAATCTTCTTCGGGCACCGATTCATAGTTGCGTGCTGCTACATAGAGGTTGTCGTCGTCGAAATAAACCCAGGCTTCGGTTCGCTCACTAGCGGGTTCGCCTTCGTCGGGAAGTTGTTGAATAAAGTAGTCAGCCGGCGCGACCTGAGTGTAGACCTCTTCATCCAGATTACCGTCCAGATTGATTTCTCCGGAATAGCGTACAGCCCGAATTGTCAGTCTCCCATCGACATCTTCACCTACTACTACTTCTTGAGCGATGTTTGTACTTGCTGCCAGTAATAATGCGAAAAGTGTTACGCAATTAAGCAGCGATGCGGACCGATGTTGGGTCAGAGCGTCGCAGAAGCTTGAGGGCATATTTATATCCGATAGTGGCTTATTTGTGACGACGGTTTCGAATGAATAGATGTCGAAATTTAAACGATTGTTGACGCGTCTCGATAGTAGAGTGGGTTGTGTAACTTGTACAATACAAGTAACAAATTGTCTCAATTTAGTTACAGCAGGCAGGTAATTACAGTTTGTGTGCAGTAGGCGTAAAGACCCCTGCAACATGATTCGCGCTCCAGCGTGCTATGTCGAGAACGATACGAATTAGGTCTTCACCTGATTCAGTTAATTAACCCTACCAACAAGCCACAGTGTTTGCTGCCAAAGCCGATCGAAAAGATACTCATTGGAAGATAGTACGCAGGAGAAATAGCAAAGCCAAAAACAAATATTAAAACGATAGTGAGTGCTAATTCAATTTCAGTGCCCAAATTATTTTACCAAGAACTCTTAAGCTGAGGGGGCCCAAAACAACGACTATTGATGGGAAAAACTCGGACTTGCACAGTCTGTGTGTTTGGCAGGATTAAAATGTGTGATGGCTTTATATGTCCGAGCTAGTCAAAACACCTGTATTTGCCCTTTGCCTCCCCGTTTTAGTCTATTTATGAGACATTTTTCCATCGATCCGCTGTCCCTCTCCTAGAATTATTGACTGTCCTGTTGATACAATGCGGCGGAAAGCACACAAACCCTATAACTAGAATAATCTTGGAGGTCCCTGTGAAAAAACTGATTAGCTGTGGCTTGGTGTTCGCGGGCATGCTGAGCACGTCGCTCATTGCTCAAACTTATGTTTCAGATTTTGTAAACGGACCGATTACTGATCGTCCCGTGCGTATACTTCAGACAAATTCTGCCGGCGATGATGTCTATATATTCGACCCGGCGACCATGGAGCAAGTGGGTTATATTGAAAACCTGCCCCATAACCACGGCGCTACAGTTCATGCCGATGGGACTCACTACTATTTTACCAATGAACATGATAATACGGTCGATGTAGTCGACACTCGTACTTTCGAAGTTACCAAACGTATTCCCTTGGCTAGCGGTCCCCATAATCTTTCTGCCAGCATGACGGCGCGAAAGATTTATGTGGCAATCATCGCAGAGCCTTTGATTCAAGTAATTGATATGGATACTAATGAAATTATTGCCAACATCGAAACTGGTGGTGGCGTTCACAACACCTTCGTCACACCAGACGGCCGATATGCGGTTGGTGGAATGATCGGTGCGAGCGAGATTATCGCTATAGACACTGAAACTGACGAAGTAGAATGGGAGATGTCTATTCCTTATTCACAAAACCCATTTACCGGTGGCGTGCGACCGCTGACTTTTTCAACCAATGAAGACGGTTCGACCCGCTCTTTGTTGGTGAATGTAGGTGGCTGGCATGGTTTCTGGGAATTTGATTGGGAAACTCAGGAACTGATGAACAAGATCAGTCCACCTGAAGGTGCTTGGGATCGCATGGATCAAACTGCCGATGGCATTCAGAGCGCACCAAGCCACGGCGTCGTAGTGCTGCCCGACCACAGCCAGGTTTGGCATTCCAGCCGCGCAACTTCGCACATTTATGGCTATTCATTCCCGGATTATGAGTACATAGGCAGAGTCTACATCGGTAATCCTGCGTGGATCACCACTACCCCAGATAGCAAATATCTCTGGGTAGGGGTATCCGGTCATAATGAAACTGCGGTAGTTGATATAGAAAAACAGGAAGTCATTAAGCGCTTTCCAGTAGGTCAGGCGCCGAAGCGAATTTTCACAGCAATTATGCCGGCGGATTGGGAAGGGGAAGTGCAATGACCGTTACTAGTTCAATGCGCGCACTCCTGCTGCTGATTGCGGCGACGATTATCGGCTGTAGTGAAGAGTCAGCACCTACTGCAGAGCAAACTGCGGCAAACACTTCTGCTGGGGATACAGCAAAAGGCTTGGATTATGATTTCTACAAAGAATCCATCGAGCCCATTTTCATCCGTTATCGTGGTGGTTTTGTCGGCCCTGATACTGCATGTGTCGCCTGCCATACTGTTCAGGCCAATGCTCCTCTTGGGTTGCTACCTCTAACTGAGGAAAATGGTGAAGTATTTTGGACTGAAGAAGAGTCACGACAAAACTTTGAAAATGTGGCCATGCTGGTTAACCCTAGTGATCCGGAAACGAGTCGCTTACTGCTTGCCCCGTTGGCACCAATTGTTGGCGGTGAAAGTCATTCTGGCGGTATATTCTGGGATTCAGTCAATCACAGCGAATATCGTTTGATTGCCGAATGGATTGCATCCGGAGACCCTAGTGCAGCGGCTGACCCTCTAGTTGAAGTTGATTTCGAGTTCTTCCGTTCCTGTGTGCAGCCTATATTTGTCAATCCAATTGACAATGCTATGCCTTGCTCAGAGTGTCACAGCGGTCAGTTTGCAATGCCTCCGGCGGCAAATAGTTATTGGACAGTAGAACAATCGCAGCTAGCTTTCGAAGAACTGCTCAATTTTGTCGACCCTGGCCGTCCTGATTTCAGCCGCTTTCTGCACAAACCACTTCACCCCAATGCGGGCGGAGACTTAATGCATAACGGCGGTAGACGCTGGTATTCGAAGGATGATCCAGAGCGTCAGGCACTTGAGGCATGGGTGCAGGGAGACTTCACTGGTACTTCCTGTCCTTCAGCCCTGCAATTCGACAATCCGCCAAGGGCATAACTCAATGCCAACAAGGATGAAGCGAGCAGTATTTATTATTGCATTAATACTGCTCGCAAGTTGCTCTGGCCAGGTTCCTGAGACTTCAATGGACGGCATCTATACCGCACAACAAGCCCAACGCGGTGCTGGTTTGTTCGAAAGTCTCTGCGCGCGTTGTCATAGTGTGCAAGAGTTTTCTGGTCGGTCATTTGATGCGATCTGGGCTGGAGTGCCAGCTGCGGCACTTTATACACGTATCGCTAATACCATGCCTTTAGATCAGCCCGGTAGTCTCGGCATTCCACAAGTCTTAGCGCTCATGGCCCACATTTTTAATGAAAATGGAATGCCTGCAAGTAGTTCGCCTCTAGAAGGTGATATGGATTTTATGATGAGTATTACTTTAGCTAGGCCTGCACAGTAAAAGTAATATTTTTTATATCACAGTAGTACTGCGGATAAGATCAAGGCGAAGATCCTCCCAATACCGTATTTTCTCAGCTGTACTTCTAACTACTAGTGATTTGGTGCTTTCTTCGAGTGTTACTAAATCCTCTACTAAGCCGTCTAAAGTATATTGTTCTATTATTATATGGCCTATTTGTGAGATATCTTTCTGATGGGGTGTCCTTTTAAATGGCCGCTACTTGCGTTATGTCAATAGATTCAAAAAGTTGAATCACCAACACTCGGGTTTTCAGTAGACGGCGTGGTGAATTCAACGGTTGGATCAATGAGCCAAAAAATAAAAATGTGCTATGAAATTACTGCTGAGAATGATTCGTTACCAATTACCGTTAATGTCTAGAAATATTCCCTATTCTCCGATTCTAGTTATACGGTGAGAAATAATATCAGTAAGGAATAACCCGCAAAGAGGGAAGACAACATCACAAAATATCGAGGGAGGGTTATTATCAACAACATCAACAATATTCCGATAGACGGAAAGACTAAGGAAGGAATAATAGCGTTATCTAGCATCACAATATTCACATAGGGGCCAACAAGAAAATAGACCGACATGAAAACGGCCGATAAGCGGCCTAAATGTTGATTGTGGTGCAGCATATCAAGCTGCTTGTGATCTGGAGCTGGCAAAGCCATTTCGGCAGATCCGTAAACTAAAATGGAGCCGAACACTAATACTAGAAAATCAAAAAATGTCCATGTTTGGATATTTCGTAGGCCCCAGCCAATCCACCATAACTGGAGAATATAGATCAAAATGCTTAGCGCCCATAATGCTGAGGACCAGTGGAACTCAACGCTCTTATGGGCTCGCGTAATCATGGCTGCTGTGTGCAGCAATCGAGTAATAGCCAGGCCTAAAATTATAGAAACGGCTATGAATATGTATTCGTGCTGGGTCATACTTTATCTTCAATATTTACAGTAAACGAAGCGAGATATCTAAGTCCTACGTTCTCAATTTTTGTTTTGAATCTTCAAAGCAATAGCGGCCAGCACGGCTATGGTTAGCTCGAACAGAAGAGCGCCATTAGTATAGGCAGTTACCGAATCTGCAGTCGTTAAAATCGAATACAACCGCCCCAGCGCTAGTGCGCCAATTCCCAATACGAGTAACATAAGGCCAGCACGATATAAATCTGAGTTAACAGCAGCTAATAAACAAAATAATCCGATACCTGTCTGTAAGCCACCGTATATCGATCTTATTTCAGCGGCAGCGTCAACATTAGTTATTTTTAAGTCCACTAAACCCGCAGGTATTTCGGGAAAGAAGAAGCTGACGAGTCCATAGCCAATAAAGAGCAGAGCAGATATCCAGAGTATTCCTTTACCTAACATTGGGGCTGTCTCCTATTTTGAATGCCAGCATTGCGCGTTCTCGCGCAAATTTATGGTCTACCATAGGTGCAGGGTAATGCAAGGGTTTGTTTGCACCAGCATTATGAATAAGATTCTTTTTAAGAGTTTTTAATTCGGGAACGTAGTGTTGAATAAAGTCACCTTTCGGGTCAAACCGTTCAGCTTGTCTTGTCGGATTAAAGATTCGAAAGTAAGGTACTGCATCTACTCCAGTAGATGCGCTCCATTGCCATCCGCCATTATTGGAGGCGAAATCACCATCTATCAAGTTCTGCATGAACCATCGTTCGCCCCACCGCCAATCAATTAGTAGATGTTTACTTAGAAACATTGCAGTAACCATGCGTAAGCGATTGTGCATCCAACCCTTAGCTAGCAATTGCCGCATACCGGCATCAACTAATGGATAGCCGGTCTGGCCATTACACCACTTATCAAAATCCTTATGATCATGACGCCAGGGTACATAACTCATGTTTTCACGATAAGCTTTGTGCTTGCAGATGTGAGGGAAATGTTGAACTGTATGTCTGTAAAATTCCCGCCACAGCAATTCATTTTGCCAGGTATCTACGCCGCTATTATCGAAATATTTTTGTGCTTTTCGCCAGCATTCGACTACAGAAACAACCCCTACGTTTAGATAGGCTGATAATTGGCTGGTGCCGTTTAATGAAGGTATGTCGCGCTTAAGCCCATAATCTGAGATTTGAGTTTGTACAAATGTCTGCAAGCGCGCTCTAGCGGCTGCTTCCCCTGCTGGCCAATCGCTGCTCCATTTCTGCCTCGGCTGAGGCCAGCTGATGTCAGCCAGCTCACATTGATGCAGCAAAGTAGGAGCTGAAGGTAATGTTAATGTATTTCCAGACTCGCTAACCTGCTCTTCATAAAGCGATGGATTGTTCTGTATTGAAGAAAGTACTTTCCTTGCAAAAGGAGTAAAAACTTTAAAAGGTAAAGATGATTTGTTAAGCACGGATTGCTGAGGCACAAGCAACTGGTCATCAAAACTCGATAGTTTGACCCCTTGACAAGAGCATACTTCATTTACCGATTCGTCACGGAGCCTCTCATTCAGCGGAAGCTCGCGATTGTAATGCAACTGTGAAACTTTCAGACAACGCAGCAGCTGCTGCAAAAGCTCAGGTATTTTCTTGTAGTCAGCAACTTGGAAAAATAACAATTCAACATTTATTTTCCGAAGCTCGCTTGATAGCTCTATAAGATTCCGGCGCCAAAAATCCAATTTGATAGGCGCGTCATCATGAAGGAGCCATTGCTCTGGCGTTGCAATGTAAAAGGCCCTAGTTGGGCCTGATGCCAGCGCATTAGATAGAGCGGGATTATCTCGAACCCGAAGATCATTTCTAAACCAACACAGTTGTGTTTGCATATTTAGCGACTTTAACTTGAAAGCGTTATCTGCGAGTCTAAATGCTATTGCGTAGACTCAAATCTTCTGGGTAAGGGTGCAAAAACACTTGCTTTTCTGCATAGCTATTAGGGTGACTGTGGAAGAAGCTTTTTATAAGGGCGACGGGAACAATTATCGGCAAGATGCCGAGACGATATTGTTCCACCACTTTTCCTAGAGATTCTGTTTCTTTGCGGTCAAGTTTGGTTTTCAAATAGCCTTGCAAATGCATCAATACATTGGTGTTAGTTTTTCGTGTGGCTTTGCGTGTTAAGGTTTCCATGAACAAAGTGAAATATTCATTGCCCAGTTTTTCAATTTCCGAGGCATGACCTTTAGCCAGCATTCGGCCAAGCTTAATGCATAAGTCAGGGCTGTGAGACATTAAGCTGTATTTATAGCGGCTGTGAAAACCCATGAGCTTATTGATATTCAGGCTTCCTTTTTTTAGTTGCTGCCAATCATGATAGGCAAAAACTCGCTGAATAAAATTTTCTTTCAGTACTGGGTCAGTCAAGCGTCCAGCTTCTTCGACTGGGAGCAAAGGATTATTCTTCATGATTACACTGGCGAAAATACCAGAGCCAGGGTTTTCGTTCGGCATCCCATTTTCTTTGTATACCTTTACTCGAAATACACCGCAGCTGGGTGAGCCTTTTGTAAAAATATAGCCACAAATATTTGTTAAGTGGGGCAAGGCCTTTTCCCCATATTCTTTCAGTTTCTCGGTAACATCTATGTTGGGATTATCGACTCCCACTGCCCGAGGCTGCATCGGATTGCCTACCAGTCGTATCGGCTTTCTCGGCACTCCTAATCCAATACCCACTTCCGGGCAAATAGGCTTAAATTGGAAATACCTGCCTAGCTCTTTACTGCAAATAGCAGAGTGTTTGTGCCCGCCGTTAAAACGCACTTCTTCTCCCAGTAAACAACTACTGATTCCAACACTAATTTTTGACATTTATCTCAACCTTGTTGTGCATATCGTTCGGTTATTACTGGATCTAATCTGACGAACCTCTTACTAGTGCTGACGGCGATGTCGGAACTGATTTCACCTCGATCATTACTTCATTTCTACGGAGGAATGGCAATACGTAAGGTGCGTCATAGGCAGCAGACTCTACCACTCCAAGTGGTTCGACAGCAGCCGATTCTATACTTTCAAGCAATCGCGCTTTGTGTTTCTCATAATTGCGCTCGGTCCACCTCCCGGAGTAACGGACAACTGCCATAAGCTGGCCAGGCACCGGTCGCAGGACGATACGTTCATCTGATGGCAGGGGAGCAGTTTCCATTTTAAATTGACTTGGGAGCATAAACGCGACGTTCCAGCCTTCAGGGGTTTCAACTCGTTGCACAGGTGCTGTCATAGCGATTTCCTCACTAGCAGCTGTTTGTTGCACAGGAGCAGTCATCTCGATGTTCGATTGGCTGCTATTGTTGCCGGTTATATAGCGGAATAGCCTCATGAACCCTTCATTTGAGGCTCCCCGATAGCTAGAAGAATTGTCCACGAATGTTTCTGCGACAAGATACGATTCATATTGTCGATATTCCACTATCTCATCCTTGTAGATGACTGTGTATTTTGGGCTTTCGATGGCGAACGCATTAGTCGACAAGAGAAATAACATAAGACTAAGCGCAGATAGACGTTTCGAATTGAATTGAGTATTCATTTTGCTCCGGTTTATATCTAAATAGATAGTAGATAACTACGAAGAAAAGCTGAACATGGATCAGTTTAGTAGGCGGGAAGTGCCCCAGCGAAAAATCACGGGTATCTCGCGGCTTTTACCTAAAAATTGCCAGTAAGATGATGCATAACAGAGATTGTGAAACAAGCCGATGAGGCTTCTGGTCATTTTAATTGGAGTAGTGAAGCGATTATTCAGAATAGCCTAGCAGCTTGCAAAAATATTGATTCTTAGACATCAAAAGCCATGGCAGCATTATCAGGATTGCTGTGCGATAGTTTTGCGAAACCGGTAACGATTGATCAGATTGAACAGCCGCGGCAAGCCTCGAGTAAAAGTTAGGGGACTATCCAGAACTGCAAAGCAGAGACAACCTTCTTCACTAACTGGTTGGTGCTCATCCTTGCCACTCCTGACGATAAAGTCGGCGGCTTCATAGGTTCCCGAATCATCACTAAAGCTGCCATCGAGTACCAGGGTTATCTCGCTGCCTTGATGCTTGTGCGCTGGAGTTTGACTGCCAGGGCTCATATAGATAAATTCACACTGTGTTTGGGTGTCTATATCGACCTTGGCCTGTTTAATTCCTCCAGCAAGTTTTTTCCAAACCAACCCATCGTTAGCAGCTTTTGCAAGAATCTTTGGCAATGTGAAGCTGTGATCCAACATGTGAATCTTAGTTATTGGAGATTGCCGTGCTACTGAAGAATCATCACTGTCTATTTGCGGCTGGTTGACGATGTTGCTCACCAGATGGGCAAAATCGTTTGTACTCTCCTCGGATGAATCTTGTTCCCAGGAATTAACGATACTTGATTCTAATTCAGCAAAGTTCTGCTTGCAGCTTTTACATAACTCCAGATGAGCAGATAAAGCGATACTCAAACCTGTTGAGAGATTTCCCTGTATATAGTCATTCAGTAATTCTGTCGTGGGATGACAGCCTAGGTCGGTATTCATTAATCAACACCTATAAGTAGTCTTAATTTAGATATACCCAAACGCAGTCGAGACTTCAGAGTTCCTAGAGGAATGTCTAATGCCACGGCGGCTTCTTCATGGGTTCGATCGAGAATGTAAATTTGCTCGATTACAGCTTTTTGTAAGTCTGGCAATTGGTCACAATAACTGGCGATTATTGCAGACTCAGCCACTAAACTGCCCTGTTCTTCATGCACAGGTTCCGACTCCGCATCGCCCTGCTGGGGCCAAATGTCGTCTGCGGTTACGCACTGAGGCTGACGCTTTAACTTGCGCAGCATATCGAAACACCGATTTCTGGCAGTTGTGAATATCCAGCCCTGTGCCGAACCACGATCTACGTCGTATAGACGCGCTTTGCGCCATACGTTCAACATGGTCTCTTGAACTAGGTCATTGGATAATTGTTCGTTGCGTGTAATTTTCATGCCTAGCGCCAAAATTCTGCTGGAGTAGCGCTGAAATAGGCGGTTGAACGCCTCTGTATCTTGCGAATTCCCCGTAGCTATCAATAAAGCCTCATCGCTATCGCGATCTTTTAAAGTGGCTCGGGCTTGGTCTGCAACTTCCACAACTAACCTCGCAGGCTCGCGCAGAGATTTAAAATTGAAGTAGTCTTCGTTATAGATTGCACTATACATACTCTTATTAACGCGATTTTGGTGAAATTAGATCACTTTTTAACTAAATAACAGTCAATTGTGATCTATACCCTAACAAAACCCGTAACTGATTAATACGGACCCCTAAGTGGCGAACAAATGAGATCACAATCAAGTTTGAAGTCAGCGACAACATTGTCAAGTGCAGAATACATTGCTGATCGAGTGAAGTCAGCCTATGAAGCGCTGGAAACTGATGATCTTCGAATTCTTGAATCTCTCTACACTGAAGATGTGCATTTTGAGGACCCAGCCCACGCGCTGCAAGGGCGTAAAACCGTCATGAGCCACTTTGAGTCTTTGTTCAAGAACTTGGACAGCTGTAGTTTCAGGTTTCACCAAACCTTAATCAGCGAACCGGATATTTTCATGTCCTGGACAATGTTTGTCGTGCACCCAAAATTGCAAAAAGGCGAGACTATCCGTGTCGAAGGAGGGAGTCTGCTTAAAACCAGGCATGGAAAGATTTTTTACCATCGCGACTATTTTGATATGGGTGCGATGCTCTATGAGCAGCTGCCAGTGCTTGGCGTGATAATACAGCAGTTAAAGCAGCGGCTGGGGCAATGAACATCCTTATCACTGGAAGTAGTTCCGGTATTGGCCTGCAGCTGGCAAGAGACTACTTAGCGGATTCGAATACTGTTTATTGTTGTGGTAGGAACGCAGCCGTATTAAAGACACTGAAGAGCGAATTTCGCGATTTTGCGCAGATAGTATGTTTCGATGTACAACTTCGGGACGACTGTAAATCAAGCTTATCAATGCTGCCTACAATGGATTTGATAATTCTCAATGCCGGAACCTGCGAATACATTAATGCCACCAACTTTGATTCCGAATTGTTTGAGCGCGTAGTCAAGACTAATTTGATTGGCACAGCTAATTGTCTTGAGTTCCTAATTCCAAAGATTAAGCCCGGTGGTAATCTTGCTCTAATGGGTAGTAGCTCTAGCTACCTGCCTTTGCCGCGAGCAGAAGCCTATGGTGCTTCTAAGGCCGCCATCGAGTATCTTGCAAAAACACTTTCGTTGAGTCTGAAATCAAATGCCGTGAGTGTTAGTTATATTGCCCCAGGTTTCGTCCAAACACCTTTGACTGAGCTTAATGACTTCCCAATGCCTATGAGTGTTTCAGTTAAATATGCGTCAGACAAAATTCGAGCGGGATTGGGTAAGAATAAAGTAGAAATTAATTTCCCATTAGCTTTTATCTGGATCTTGAAAATCATCCGAGCACTGCCAATCGGCCTGCAACAACTATTGGTGGCAAAGTTGTTGCGCTCCG
>Ga0310125_10000376_pt1 | contig 20636 bp, 12 predicted proteins | sample CB11b_Tmax_Bot8__FD_203508 | JGI IMG/M metagenome (GOLD analysis project Ga0310125, IMG submission 203508) | Marine microbial communities from Western Arctic Ocean, Canada - CB11b_Tmax_Bot8 | ecosystem: Environmental > Aquatic > Marine > Oceanic | place: Canada: Western Arctic Ocean | collected... | reverse complement strand
CCTCCGGCTCCATCGAACCGGTGGCAGGCTCCACATCGAGCGGCCTGGTAGCTGCGTCGTCCGTTGGCGAAGTTTCGGCCGACGAGTCCAGCCCTGGCCGCGGCGACCACCTGGTCGACGGTCCACGACTGGCCGGGTCCCTTGGCCTTGGGCAGGGTCTCGAGTTTCACGGCGGGTGGTACGACGGTCGAGGCCAGTGCCTTCTTCTCGGCCGGCGACACGTTGGCCAATGCCTCGCTGCGGATGTTGTTCAGGAACCCGGTGTAGCTGGCTCCGCCGCTGCGCCCGCCCGCATCACCGAGCCACTTGAAGTACTCGCGGCGTTGCTCGAGCGTCCAGCCGTATCGCATGGTCCTGAGCACAAAGGCGTAGTGGATCTTCTGCAGCTCGGGATGATTGGCCAGTATGCGAGCGACGGTGCCGCCGTAACCCCGGTTGCGAGACAGCAGGGCGGCGAGGTCCTGCTTGACGGCCGGTGACGGCTTCTTCATCAGGGCCAGGGTCTTGTCGATGACGGTGGGGGAGTTGACGTAGGCCAGCAGTTGCGAGAGATCGCGATCGAGACGGTGCTCGCCGGTGGGGAAGGCCTTGTCGAGCTGTCCGAGTACAGTGGCCGAGGTGTCCTGGTTGGGGGCACCCATGCGGATGAACGTCAGCGAGTAGGCTCGCAGCAATCCCAGCCGGTTCTGGGTGTCGAGCCTGGCCCAGCCGAGGCTGGCGAGGGCCCCAAGCAGCCTGGGCTGCAGCCGCTTGTCGCCCTGACGTGCCAGGGCGATCACGCCGTTGATCACCGCGGTCGGATTCTGGCGGCTGAAGATGTCGTTCTGCCACGAGGCGACCGGTTGCGATTCGAGTGCCAGGCGGGCTGCGTATCGGATGTGTCGATCGGTGTGTCCCAGGTGAGCCAGCCCGGCCTGGACGGCGGCAGGATCCTGTTGGCCGTGGAAGGCCTCGAGCGATCGACGCAGTTTTCTGAGTCCGAGGAAATCATCCGAGCCGGGACCGGCCGGTGCGGTCGATTCCTTTCCGGTGTAGGTGACACGGAACAGCTCTGACTGGGCTCCTCGCCCACCGATCGTGAAGTACATGGCTCCATCGTCACCGATGGCCACGTCGGTCAGCGGCAGCGGAGCGCGGGCGACGAATTCTTCTCGGACACCGACATAGCTGGCGCCCCTGGGCTGCAGGTGCACCGCGTACATGGTGCCGAACGTCCAGTCGCACAAGTAGACGGCTCGCTGGTACCGGGCCGGGAACTTCGCACCGGTGCCGAAGTTCACGCCGACGGGTGAACCGGGACCGATGTCGACGACCTGGGGCAGGCTGTCGGCGTACCAGGTGGGCCACTTGCCGGTCCCGCTCCGCCAGCCGAATTCGCTGCCACTGACGGCATGGCACAGCCGGGTCGGTCGGTACCAGGGCGAGCCCATGTCCCATTCCATGTCGGCGTCGTAGGCGAACAGTTCACCTTCGGCACTGAAGTCCATGTCGTAGGAGTTGCGGTAGCCGGCGCTGACGATGCTCCAGGTCTTCCCGTCGGGGTCGGTCCGAGCGATCCAGCCGCCGGGGGCCATCCGGCCGCGGGCGTGGCCCCGAGCGTCCCACTGGCGTGGCAGCAACAGGTCCTCGGACCAGTTCCCCGGCAGGTGGTTGGCAACCAGCCCGTCGGGAGGGTTGGTGTGGTTGCCGGCGATCAGGTAGATCGACTTGCCGTCGGGTGAGAGCCTGAGTGCGTGAGGCCCATGCTCACCACCTCCGGCCAGCGCCTTGAGCTTCTCGATCTTGTCCCACTCGCCGTCCTTGTCCGAGTCGACGGCTCGATAGAGTCCGCTGCCGGGTCCGCCGTTGGCCGAGATGTAGAGATGCCCGAAGGCGACCAGCATGCCCTGAGCGCTACTGATGGGCAGGTCGAGTTTTTCGACTCGAGTCGGTTCGCTGCTGCCGATCTTCGGGGGTGTGATCCGGTAGATGCCGCGGCCGCCCTGGTCGCTGGCCAGCAACCGGCCCTGGCCGTCGCTGACCAGGCAGACCCACGAGCCCTGGGTCGGCTTGGGGACTGTGTAGAGACGTTCGACCTGGAAACCGGGCTGGACCTGGAACAGGCCGCGCCGAGCCTGGGGCTGGCCCCCCGAGGCGAAAACGTTGCCCCAGGGACGGATGCCCATCGTGCCCAGGGCGACCGCCGCGGAAGTGGTCTTGGCGTCGCGAGTCCTGGATACCTGCCAGGTCTTGTCGCTGATGATCGTGGAGATCTTGCCCGCGGCATCCCGATAAACCAGTTTCACGGCCAATGCGGCCGGGCCGCCCGAGTTGCGACCTTCGATCTCGATCAGGTTCTTGCCCGGCACCAGGTGCTGCTGGATGTCGGCGGCCACCGGAGCGCTCCATTCGTCGCCGGAAAGCAACCGCTTGCCGTTGATCCACATCACCAGGTGGTTGTCGCAGCTGGCTATGATCCGAGCCTGCCGCGTGGTCGCGGTGAAGCTGCGACGGAAGTAGTAGCGGTCGTTGGCTGCGGCCGACTTGCCGCCCCAGATCCACTGCGCCTTGGGACCGGCCGTGAAGACGAGTTTCTTCGTTGCCGGGGTCTTTTTGGCGGTCGTCCCGGCAAGCTTCCTGGCACCCTGGATTTCCACCGGTACCACCTCCGGCTTCTGCGAGAACACCTTGCCGGCTGAGTGGGCGGGTGAGCAGAGTGCCAGGGTGGCCAGGCACAGCGAGGCGAAGAGTGCGTAGCGGATCATGCGAGTGGTCTCGTGTTTTGGGACTCTGTGACCGGCGGCCGGTGCGTTCAGGCGACCAGGTCGTCGACGACATCGCCGTGGACGTCAGTCAGCCGAAAGTCTCGGCCACTGTAGCGGAAAGTCAGCCGGGTGTGGTCGATTCCCATCAGGTGCAGGATGGTGGCGTGCAGGTCGTGAAAGTGGACCTTGTCCTCGACAGCGTAGTACCCGTATTCGTCGGTGCGGCCGTAGACGAGCCCGGGCCGGATGCCGGCACCGGCCATCCACATGGTGAATCCATGAGGATTGTGATCTCGGCCGTTACCGTTCTCGGCGGTCGGCGTGCGGCCGAATTCTCCACCCCAGACCACCAGTGTCTCATCGAGCAATCCTCGTGATTCAAGATCACTCAGCAGCCCGGCGATCGGCTTGTCGACCGATCGTGCCATCTGCCTCATCGAGGACTCGAGTCCCGAGTGGTGATCCCAGCCGTTGCTGTTGCACTGCACGAACCGCACACCTCGCTCGGAATACCTGCGGGCCAGTAGGCACTGTCGACCAAAGTCCTCGGTCGCCTTCTCGTCGATCCCGTACAGGGCCTGCGTGGCCCGGGATTCGGTTTCCAGTGCCTGCACCTCGGGTGCTGCCGCCTGCATGCGGAACGCGAGTTCGAACGAGGCGATGCGGTCTTCCAGGGCCTGGTCCGACCCGGTCAACTCGAGCTGCTTGAGGCCCATTCGCCGGATCATCTCGAGTTCCCGTTGCTGTACGTCTCGGGACGCAGCGGGCTTGATGAAGGGGAACTTCGCCCTCGAGGCCGGCGTGCCGCCTCGACCCAGCGGTGTGCCACCACAGGCCGCCGGCAAGAATGCCGAACTGAAATTGTTGGATCCGCCCTGCGAGAGTGCCTGGCAGATGGTCACGTAGCCGGGCAGGTTGCGGTTCTCGGTGCCCAGCCCATAGACCAGCCACGAACCCAGGCTGGGCCGGATGAAGGTATCGGTGCCGGTGTGCCATTCGAGTACAGCTCCGCCGTGACGCGGGTTGGTGCAGTGCATCGAGTTGACGATGCAGAGGTCGTCGACCCGTGAGGCGACTTCGGGGAAGACCTCGCTGACGGCAGCACCCGACTCGCCGTGACGACGGAATCCGAACGGAGAACCGACCAGGTTGCCGTGACGCAGCGGGAACGAGAGCACGCGTGGCTTGGCAAAGGGAAGCGGTTGGCCATGCTCGGCGACCAGTCGCGGCTTGGGATCAAAACTGTCGATGTGGCTGGGTCCGCCGAACATGAACAGCATGATCACCCGCTTGGCACGAGCCGGCCGGGGTGAAGCGTTGGGCAACAGCAGGTCGTCGCGGGTTGAACCCGGCTCGGCGGCGACGGTCTCGTCACTCAGCAAACCGGCCAGGGCCAGCGAGCCGAACCCGGCTCCGAGCTCGGAGAGAAACTGTCGGCGGTGTCCGGTCACTTCATGCATCATCTATTCGATGTAAACAAACTCGTTGCTCGAGACCAGTACGCGGCAGACGCTCTGCCAGGCTGAGAGAGGATCGTCGAAGCCGTCGAGAAACTCGGTCCAGGTTGTGCGTTCGTCGTCACGAGGCTCGCGGCCGAGGACCTGGCGGTAGGCCAGTGAGAGCCGGAGTGCGTCGGTGGGCAGAGCCTGCAGGCCGGTGGCCATGGCTCGAGTCGACTCGGTCACCAGTTTTCCGTTCATCAGGAACAGCGCCTGGGGTGCCACGATGGTCTCGTCTCGGCGTCCGCTGGGGACGGCCGGATCGGGGAAGTCGAAGGCTCCGAAGACTTCATATACGGCACTACGGAGGACCGGCAGGTAGACGCTGCGGCGGGAGACGTCGAAATCGATCTTCGATCGCGGGGTGCCGCTCGAGAGATTGTCGAAGGCGCGAGCGTCGATCGGTTGGCCGCCCATGGTCTCGTCGAGTTGGCCGGCAAGCGCCAGCAGCGAGTCGCGAAGCACCTCGGCGTGCATTCTCCGCCGGTTCATTTTCCACAGCAAGCGGTTGTCGGGATCGAGTTGGCTTGCGCGTTGCCGAGTGCCGGGGGCAGCAATGGTGCTCATCCGGTAAGCACGGCAACCCATGATGCGGCGGTGCAACTGTTTGATCGAGAAGCCGTCGGCCACAAAACGGACGGCCAGCCAGTCGAGCAGGGGCTGGTTGTCGGGCCGCTGACCGAGTCGTCCGAAGTTGTCGGGGGAACGGACCAGCCCGTGTCCGAAGTGAGCCTGCCAGATGCGGTTGACCAGCACTCGAGCCGCCAGCGGGTTGCGGTCGGATGCGACCCAGCGAGCCAGTTCCAGCCGCCCGCTGCCGGGTCCTTTGAGCGGCTGCTGGTCGAAGCCGGCGGCGATTCGAGGAAACCGGCGAGGGACCCGGGGGCCGCGGGTCAGGTGGTTGCCCCGGAGGAAGATCTCGAGATCCGAGCCATCGCCGTCATTGACGGCCATCGCCTTGGGGATGGCACGGTAGGCGGTGCGGGCGGCCTCGAGTTCTTCGGTGTAGGTCTGCCGCTGCGAGGCTGACATGTCCTGCCGGTTGCCCAGGACCAGGATCCGGTCGAGCCGATCGATGGTGCCTTCGAGCTGGCTGAGTTTCTGTTCGAGTGATGCGGGGCCCAGTGCCCGGGCGTTCCACTTCGAATCGACGCGGAAACTGAGCATCACCTGGGTGCTCTTGAAGATCCCGGCCAGAGCGTAGTAGTCGCTGGTGGGCACCGGGTCGAACTTGTGGTCGTGACACCGAGCACATCCCAGCGTGAGTCCCAGGGTGGCTCGGCCGAGTGTGTCGATCTGGTCGTCGACGATGTCCATCTGCTGCTTGGTCGGGTCGTCCTCGGCCAGCATCTTCGGTCCCAGCGTCAGGAACCCCGTGGCGATCACCCGTGCGTACGCTTCGGAGACGGGTTCGCCGGGGACCCCGGGCAGCAGGTCGCCGGCGATCTGGTCGACCAGGAACCGGTCGAATGGCCAGTCGGCGTTGAATCTCTCGATGACCCAATCGCGGTATCTCCAGGCGTCGGCGTAATAGAGGTTGTCGTCCATGCCGTTGCTGTCGGCGTAGCGAACGACGTCGAGCCACAATCGGCCCTGTCGCTGGCCGTAGCGTGGTGACGCGAGCAATCGATCGACGAGTCGGGCGAACGCACCGGGTCGGGTATCGGCCAGGAAGCGGCGGACCTGCCGCGGAGTGGGTGGCAGTCCGTGGAGATCGAGCGTGGCACGGCGGACCAGGGTGCGGCGGTCGGTTTCGGGAGCCGGCTCGAGCCGAGCCGTTTCGAGCCGTGACAGCAGAAAGTGATCGATTGGCGATCGGATGGTGCCACGGTTTCGGAGACTGACTGCGGGGAGAGCGGCTGCGGTGGGTGGCTGAAACGCCCAGTGATCTCGCGAGGCCTTGTTGTAGGGAAAGGCATCGGGGTCGGCGGTGGGTCGGGCCCGGACGCGGGTCGGCTTTTGCCCTGGCCAGTGAGCACCTCGCCTGATCCACTCGGCCAGGTCCGCCACCTCCCGCAGCGGCAACTTGGTCTTGGGCGGCATATCGGGCATGGCCGGGTCGTGCCGGACGGCGAGCACCAGCAGGCTGTTGTCGGGGTCGCCCGGCTTGATGGCCGGTCCCGAGCGTCCTCCGGTGAGCATCGCGGCGAGCGAGTCGAGCTTGAGGCCGGCTTCGTTTTCCGTATCGGGGCCATGGCAATCGAAGCAGCGGCGCAGCAGCACCGGCCGGATCCGCGTTTCGAAGAACGCGATGTCCCGGGGGGAGGCTGTTGGCGGAGCGGCCACGAGTGTGCCCGGTCCGCAGGCCAGGATCACGATGAAAACCCAGATCCGCATACAGCCAATCTACAGCAACCTGAAACCTCATGGCACGCATGGCGGTCTCGGATTGGCCTTTCCCGCCCCGGTAGGGCATGCTGTGCGTGCCGGGCGGGGAATGCTGCTGCTGCTGAAGAATCACAGCAGGTGCAGCCCGCCCGAGGGACACGCCCAGAAAAGGACTCGACCATGGCCCGCCAACTGCTCGCATCGCTCCTCGCGATTGCCCTGTCCGTTTCGACACTGTCCGCCGCCGAGTGGACCGGTTGGCGAGGACCCAATGGTGACGCCAGGGTCACCTCCGGCAGCCTGCCGACGGCCTGGGCCACGGGGAAGAACGTGGCTTGGAAGACTCCGACACCGGGACCGGGAACGTCCTGTCCGCTGGTCGTGGGCGAGCGAGTCTATGTGACCTGCTACACCGGTTACGGGCTCGAGCCGGGCCAGGGAGACCCCAAGCAGCTCAATCGACACCTGCTGTGCCTGGACCGCAAGACCGGCGAGGAATTGTGGACGAAGAGATTCGAGCCGAAGCTGCCCGAGCACAGGTACTCTGGCGAGGGGTCCTACCACGGATACGCGGCCAGTACCCCGGCGACCGACGGCAAGAGTCTGTTCCTGTTCCTGGGAAAAAGCGGCGTGTACTGCCTGGACCTCGACGGCAAGCAGGTGTGGCATGCCGACGTGGGCGGCCGCACAAACGGGTGGGGCTCGGGGACGTCACCGGTGCTGTATCAGGGGCTGGTGATCGTCAACGCCAGTGTCGAGAGCGGTTCGATGGTGGCCCTGGACCAGAAGACGGGTCGGCAGGTGTGGAAGACCGGCGGGATGTCCTCCTCGTGGAATACCCCGGTGATCACAAAGTCGACCGCGGGCGGATCGGAACTTGTGGTCAGCATCTCGGGCCGGGTTCTGGGCCTGGATCCCCTCAGCGGCGAGAAGCTCTGGAACGCAGACGGAGTGCATCGCTACGTCTGCCCCAGCGTGGTGGCTCACAAGGGCGTCGCCTACATCATCGGCGGCGGACACACGTCGCTGGCGGTGAAGGTGGGTGGTCGCGGAGACGTCACGAAGTCGCATGGTGTCTGGAGACTGAACAAGGGTTCGAATGTCTCGTCGCCCATCTACCACGAAGGCCACCTGTACTGGGCTCATGACAGCAACGGCTCGGTGTTTTGTCAGGACGCGGCGACCGGGAAGATCGTCTACCAGAAGCGACTCGAACCCCGACCCGGCCGGATCTGGTCCTCACCCATCCTCGGCGACGGCAAGCTCTACTACACGTCTCAGCACAACGGCACCTTCGTGATTGCCGCGGGCCCGAAGTTCCAGATGCTGGCCCACAACGTCTTTGCCGACGACAAGACGCGGACCAACGCCTCGCCGGTCCCGTCGCGCGGCCAGCTGCTGTTCCGCAGCGATCAGGCGGTCTACCTGCTCGGGACGGAGGCCGATTGAAGCGTCCGTTTTGGCCTCGATCCCCTTGGCCGTTTGTCCAACAATGGCCGATAAGCCTGCTAGGATAAACAGACGTTGATGTAAGGCACTTGGCCCGGACCGGTCTTATGCACGCTCACGACCACGCCTTCACCAGTTTTAATCCACGTCTCCGCGAGGGCCTGATGCACCTCGACCGGCGGGGCATGATGAAGGCATCGATGGCGGGGCTGGCGGGGCTGAGCCTGCCGGCACTATTGGCCGAGCGTGCTCGCGCGGCTCAGACGGGTCGCCCGATGGGTTCGCGCAAGTCGGTGATTCTGTTGTGGATGTGTGGTGGCCCGAGTCACATCGACACGTGGGATCCGAAGCCGGATCGTCCGTTCAACAACCGTGGCCCGTTTGGCGTGATCCAGACGGCCCAGCCGGGCATCTTCATCTGCGACCGCCTGCCCAAGCAGGCCGCGATGCTCGACAAGTTCACCATGATGCGATCGGTGAACGCTCACAAGAGTGACCACGAGCCGAATATGGCGTTCCAGACCGGGCACCGCGAGGCGGCTCCGAGGCGGAACAAGCACGGGCGGATGTACCCGGCAATCGGGTCATTCGTGGCCAAGCACCGAGGAGCCAACGATCCGGGCATGCCGGCCTATGTCGGCTTCCAGCGTCACCCGTGGCACATGGCCATCGGTGGCTGGCTGGGCAAGCAGCACGACCCGTTCATCGCCAACCAGGCCGCCAAGCTGCCGGTTTACGACAAAGCCGGCAAGGACACCGGGCAGATGTCCGGCGCCGACCTGTTCCAGTTCCCCGATGGGGTCAACGTGGGCCGGGTGAAGAATCGGCAGCAGCTGGTACAGCAATTCGATCGCCTGCGTCGCGACATCGACCAGCGTGGTTCACTTGATGCCGTCGACGCGTATCGTGCCAAGGCGGTCGACATGCTGCTGGGCCGAAAGGCTCGCGACGCGTTCGACCTGACGCTGGAAGACCAGGCGACGATCAAGTCGTATGGCAAGCACCTGTGGTGCCAGCAGGCGTTGTTGGCCCGGCGGCTGGTCGAGGCCGGTTCGAGCTTCGTGACGCTTGATCTCAGTTACCACACCGCCTCGGGCACATGGGACACTCACGGAATCCCCGGCTGTGTCTACGGTGGCATCACCAAGGGGCTGGGCGACCTGTTGCCTCTGTTTGACCACCTGCTGACGACCCTGGTCACCGATCTCGAGAAGCGTGACCTGCTGGACGACACGCTGGTGATCGCGATGGGCGAATTCGGTCGGACACCGAACATGGGCACCCAGGGCAGTACCGACGGCCGGAACCACTGGCCGGTGGTGATGTCGATGTGCATGGCCGGCGGTGGACTGAACCACAACCAGACACTTGGCTCGACCGTCACCGACGGCAGCCACCTGAAGGACCGGCCGATCCTGCCCGGTGACATCGCCGCGACGATCTATCGTCACATGGAGGTGCCGCTGGATTCTCAGTACATCGACCCGCGTGGCCGCCCGAGATTCATGCTCGAGGACGGCGGCGAACCGATCGCCGAGCTGTTCTAAGCAGGCAGCGGGGACAGGCACCTGCGGAGCCAGTCCCTGCTGTGGCTAGGGCTTCGCCGCCGGTTGCAGCACACGCCGTTTCTTCATGTTGTAGCGGGCTCCCAGCTTCAGCGTGATGTACTTCTTTGCATCGGGTGTCCCGGCCGTCCAGCCCTGCGGATCGTAGACCAGGACCGCCGCATCCGGCTTGCCGAACACCTCGAACGTGTGCTTGCGAACGATGATCGCGGAATCCTCATCGATACCAATCCCCAGCAGGTCCTCGCGGTCGAACCGCCTCAACATCTTCCCATCGGGATCATCCAGCACCCGCACCAGTCCCATCTGCCGGCCCCGCTTGATGACGTGCTGATCGATGGCACAGTTTTCGATGAACCCCAGCCCTCGCTGGTGGTCCCCGATCATGATCGTGTTGGTTTTCGAGTCACCTCGGACCAGGAAATCGGCCTGGATCGAAGCTCCCGCCGAGGATCCGCCGATCACTCCACCCCGCTTCAGCACCCGGTGGAATTCCCGTTCCGAGCGGGTGCCCAGGTACGAGTCGGCGATCCGCCACTGCCGTCCACCGGTGAACCAGACACCGTCGGCTTTCTTCAGCGGCCTCACGAATTCTTTTGTGTTGGCCAGTTTGCGGTCGTGAGTGTGCAGCACGGTGAGGTGTTTGAGTTTCATCGTGTTGCGGGCGAACTTGGCGACTGCGGGGTTCTGGTAGTCGTACTTGGGATCCGATGAGATGGCAGTGGGGACGATCACAATCCGGGCCTGGGCACCTCCGGCCAAGTCGACGAACTTGCGGAAGATCGCCGCGGCCTGCTTGCCACCTCCACCAACGATCAGCAACGTGCCCCGCCTGGGACCCTCGGTATCGTCGGCGTGGACCGGACAGGGAACCGAAAAGGGAACCGAAAAGGGAACCGAAAAGGCCAGCAGCAGGTAGCAGGCAAGTAGGAAGCGAGTGTGAGAATGCCGCTTCACGTGGGACTCTCCTGTTGAGTGGGCAGGGCGGGTGTGTTGGGCGGAGCGGGGCTGCTGGATCCGTCGGCAGGCTCTTCAGCGGGTTCTTCAGCAGGAATGTCGGGGACTTTCCACCCCCGTTTCGCATCCTCGGCCTGTTGCCGCATCAGTTTCAGTTGTGACCGAACGGTGTCGCGGCGTTGGCAGAGGAACCGGAGTTGCGAGCAGACGTTCTGGTGTTCGTAGTCTTCCGAGGAGGCAACCTGTGAGAGCACCAGGCGTCGTCGATCGAGCAGTGAGTCGGTGGGGAGCAGCACGAGCAGCGTGAAGGCTGCTGCGGCGAGGGCGGCGGCGGCGCCGACGGCGGTGCTGGTGTAGTAGGTATCGCGAGTGGCCAGGAAGGCGACGGCGACGAAGGCCGATGTGCCGATGACCAGCACGAAGATCCGCCAGAACGCGTCGGGAATCCGCTCACGCAACCTCAGCAACGGCAGCACCAGCTTCAGTTCGCTGTTGACCCGACCCCGTGTCCAGGCCCGCCGCCACCTCATGCCACGCAACCGCCGGATCTCCTGGTGGCAGCTCGCCAGGCGAGACCTGGCGGTTGTCAACCGGTCGCCGGTGGCGTCAACGACGGCCTCGCTCACGATGCGACCGGTGTGATGTCTGTCGTCGATCCCCCGTCGTCTTGCTCCTGGGTGGGCTCGGACAAGCCGCCAGCCGGATCGTCGGTCGCTCTTGGGGCGACAAGCCTGTAGGCCAGCAGTGCGGCGGGAATGTAAACCAGCAGGTCGACGGCATTGAACCACGTCGGATGCGGAATCAGCATCACGTTGGCGATGCCGCCCATCAGCATCAGGCCTCCCACGATCGATGCCGGGACGATGTGGGCGTCGAGTGAGACTCGCACGGCGATCAGTGCACCGAAGAGGGTGCCCAGTGCGTGCGAAACGATGACCAGGACCAGTTGCAGCGGGTGCTTGGGCAGCTCGCGGGCAAAGACCTGGCGAGCCTCCTCGATCTTGACGGGATCTTCGCCGTAGATGTTCCGGACCGCTTCGGTCAGCTCCGGCGAGGATGGGTTGACGCGGTGGGCAACGAACTGCAGGAGCGTCGTCACGATCACGGCGGCGACCATGCCAGCCAGAGCGGCCAGTCCGTTGCGGAGCATGGAGGGTTCCTGTGTGGCAGTGTGCCGGGAAGATTGCGATGGGGCTCAGCGGCTCAGCGGGCCGCGGTGGTCGAATCGGGAAGGCAGCACGGGGTGCCGACGGCGGTCACGTGGTGCTGGCCGCGAAGCAGCAGCAGTCCACCCGAGAGTGCAGGGGTGGCCATGCACTGTTCGCCGAGTGGATTGGTGGCCAAGTGCTTGTAGGTCTTGCCCGTGGCCACGACGTGGACCTGGCCGTCCTCGCTGGCAAAGTACAGCTTGCCGTCACCGGCGACCGGTGAGGCGGTAAATCCGACTCCGCCACCAACCCGCTCGCGGTAAATCCGCTCACCGGTCTTCGGCTCGTAACAACTCAACACCCCGTTCATGCGGCAGGCGTACAGCAGCCCGTCAACCAGGATGGGTGTCTGCATGTAGATGCCGTCGCGAGGCAGGCTCCAGGCGATGTGTTCGGTCGAGCCGGTGGTCGACTTGGGGGTGATGTCACCGGTGGCTGCGAAGCGGACCGCTCGCAGGGGCCGACTGGGTCCGTGTGCTGAACTGAGAATCACCAGGTCGCCGGAGACGATCGGAGTGCAGACGGGGATGTCGCCACCGCCGGTCAGTTTCCAGATCTCGCGTCCGGTAGCAGGATCGTAGCCTCCCGAATGCCGGTAACCGGCCACGACCAGCTGAACCTGTTCGCCGTGCCGCCACAGAGTTGGAGTGCTCCAGGTGGGCACATCGTCGCGACCGATGCCCCACAACTGGCGACCGTCCTCGAGTGAAAAGGCGGCCAGGTACGAGCCCTGCTGGACGTCGCACTGCAGGATCACGGTGTCCTGGAACAGGATCGGGGAACTGCCAAATCCCCACTGGGCAGCGGGGACCTTGTAGTAGCCCGAATCGAGTAGCCCGAGGTCCTGTTTCCAGATCCGTTTGCCGTTGAGGTCGAAGCAGTAAAGGCCCTCGGACCCGAGCGAGACCACGATGCGGCGACCGTCGGTGACGGGGGTTGAGTTGGCGTGAGTGGCCTTGGTGTGTCGCTTGATGAGCGGGATGCCCTGGTGCAGGCACCGACTCCAGGCCACATCACCGGTGTTTCGGTCCAGGCAGTAGAGTCGCCACGAGTGGCTGGTCTTGTCGTCGACCGAGGCGATGTTGCCGTAGATCCCCACCTTGACCCCAGCGTCCTCGCGGCCACTGACGGCGGTCGTGACGAAGACCCGGTCGCCGGCGACTATCACACCCGAGTGGCCCAGGCCGGGGATCGGAGTCCGCCATGCCACCTCGTCTCCGGTCTCGACATTCCAGTTCGAGGGCAGCGGATACCCGCGGCCGACTCCCGATGCACCCGCTCCGCGGAACTGCCGCCAGTCGGTCCCCGGTACCGCCTCGGGAACCGGCTCGGGAACCGGCTCGGGAACCGGCTCGGCCGCACTGGCCGACACCGCAGTTCCCACCAGGACGGCCAACAGCAGAGGCAAGTTGTGAGACGACATGGCCAACCGATTCAATGTCAGAAGCAGTAGCAGTAGCAGTACGAAGTCTCATGGTCCCACCCGACTCACGCAGGTGCAAGCCGGCAAACAGGCTTGGGGTCAGAGCTTGAATAGTGAATAGTGGGCTACTCAATCTGTGCAATTTGCCACGGCAACTTTCACGAATCACTATTCAAGCTCTGACCCCACGGTTGCTTGGGATGAACCGTACAGCTCGGTTTTGTCTGAACGTTGTGGCCTGGCTGCTGCTGGCTTCAGCGGCGGCCGCACCGGCGTGGTCGCAGCGGCCCGCCGCGGTTGCTGTGACTCAGCACGATGTCCAGGCGATCCTGTTGCGTCATTGCACGGTGTGTCACGGGCGGCGTCACCAGGAGGGTGGCCTGAGCCTGCTGGATCGGAAGTCGCTGCTGAAGGGTGGTAAGTCGGGACCGGCAATCGTGCTGGGTCAGCCTGGTTCGAGCCTGTTGATCAAGCGGATCCACGCCGGGCAGATGCCTCCCAAAGAGAACCTGCTGAACACCGGCACGCGACCGCTGAAGCCTCGCGACATCAGCCGCCTCGAACGATGGATCCAGGCGGGTGCTCCCGAGGTCGAGTTGCCGGCCGAGGTGGCTGGCACGGCCAGGGACCCACTGGTCGATGACGATGACCGCAGCTACTGGGCGTTTCAGTCACCCAGGCAAACGGCAGTTCCCGGTTCGCCGATCGGCCCGAGCCCGAACCAGAACCAGAACCAGAACCAGAACCCGATCGACGCATTCGTGTCGGTTCGGTTGCACGAGGCGGGACTCGGGTTTTCGGCTCCCTCTGACCGGGCCACCCTGGCTCGTCGCGCCTGTTTCGATCTGCACGGACTGCCGCCGACCCCGACGGAGCTGCAGCGATTCCTGGACGATGATCGACCCGGCGCGTTCGCCCGCCTGGTCGACCGGCTGCTGGCCTCACCCCGCTACGGCGAACGCTGGGGCCGTCACTGGCTCGACGCGGTCGGCTACGCCGATTCGTTTGGGGGCAAGCTGGAAGCCGATCACATGCGACCCTACGCCTGGAGGTACCGGGACTACGTGATCCGGGCCTTCAACAGCGACAAGCCCTACGACCGCTTCCTGCTCGAACAGCTCGCAGGCGACGAGCTGGTCGACTACGAGAGTGCCGAGGAGATCAGCACCGAGATCTACGAGAACCTGGTGGCGACGGGGTTCATGAGGATGGCTCCGGACAGTACCAGCGAGCGAGAGGTCTCGTTCATCTCCGATCGACTCGACGTGATTGGCGACCAGCTCGATGTCTTCAGCACGGTGGTGCTGGGTCTGACGGTCAAGTGCGCGAGGTGTCATGACCACAAGTACGACCCGATCCCTCAACGCGACTATTACCGGCTAGTGGCGGTGTTCAAGGGAGCCTTCGACGAGAACGACTGGTTGAAGCCGGTCGGGGGCAGCGAGAAGAAGTACAAGTTTGGTGTGCGGCGGATGAGTATCGTGCCGGCTGAGGAGAAGGCCGAGGACCAGCGGTTGCAGATCGAGATCAACTCGGTTCAGCACCAGGTCAACGTCGAGGCGGAGCGGTTGAGAAAGGCACTTCCCGAGAAGGAGAAGAAGCTCGATCGCGCCAAGCTGATCGCCCACCTGTTGAAGACCGACCCGTCGTTCAAGTCGTTCGCCGATCCGTTGCTGAGCCAGGTCAAGGCTCTCGAATCACAGCGGCCTCCCAACCAGGGCATCCAGGCCCTTTGGGACCGCGGAACACCGTCGGCCACCTACATCCTGATCCGCGGCGACCACGACAACCCCGGCACCCCGGTCTCTGCGGGTGTGCCCGCCGTGCTTTCGGATCCCGCCGCACCCTACAGGGTCACACCTCCCTGGAAAGGTGCGAAGCAGACGGGACGCCGGCTGGCGCTGGCCCGCTGGGTGATTCGGCCGGATCACCCGCTGACGTCGCGGGTGATGGTCAACCGCATCTGGAAGCATCATTTCGGCCGCGGCCTGGTCGAGTCGCTGGGCAATTTCGGCCAGACCGGCAACGACCCCTCGCATCCGCAGCTGCTCGATTGGCTGGCCGTCGAGTTCGTAAATCGGGGCTTTAGCATCAAGGCGATGCACAGGCTGATGATGGCCACCACCACCTACCGCCAGGCCTCCTCCGCCCCGGTCGAAGCGGGCAGCCCAAGCGGCCTGACGGCATCTCAGCGCCGCGATCCGCTCAACGAGTGGTTCTCGAGAATGCCGCTGAAGCGGATGGAGGCGGAGTTGGTTCGCGACACGGCGCTGTGGGTGGCCGATCGCCTGAATCTCACCCCGTTCGGCCCGGCCGATCCGGTGACGGTCCGCAAGGACGGACTGGTGACGGCTCAATTGGTGAACGGAGGGTGGCGACGGAGTGTCTACCTGAGGCAGCGGCGGAAGGAGTTCCCGACATTCCTTTCGACGTTCGACCTGCCGAGCATGACGCCCAACTGCATCGAGCGGCCCGAGTCGACCGTGGCGACCCAGGCACTGTTCCTGATGAACAATGCGACGATCGACCAGCTGGCGGCATCGTTTGCCGAGCGGATCGAGCGTGAGGCGGGTCCTGAGATCGACCGACAGATCCAGCGGGCCTACCTGGTTGCCTTCAGTCGCCGGCCGGTTGTCGACGAGCAGGAAGCCGGCCGCAGTGCACTGGAACAACTCGGGCGGCACTGGTCCGATCACCTGGCCGCCGAGTCGAAGGCGGGCCGCAAGAACACCGGCCCATCCGCCTCGCAGCGGGCACTCGCCTCGTACTGCCACGCCCTGCTCAACTCGGCCGCCTTCCTTTATATAGACTGACGAGCCTGATTCGGAACTCCCGCACAATGACGCCAGCCCCAGGCACCGCTGCTTCGGCCGATCTCCCCGGCCGCGTGAATCGCCGCCGGTTCTTCGACCGCGTGGGCGACGGGCTGGGCGGCACGGCGCTGGCCTGGCTATTTGCAAGGGACCTGTTTGGCGGTTCGGGTCTGCTGGCCGAGGAGGTAGTCTCTCAGCAGCCCGGCGTGTACGGCGTGGCCCCCAAGACCGCACCCCATCCGCCTCGAGCCAAGGCGGTGATCCAGTTGTTCATGCAGGGTGGTCCGAGCCAGATGGACCTGCTGGACCCCAAGCCGAAGCTGGCCGAGCTTCACGGCGAGTCGTACTTCGACAAGGTGGCGGCGGATCTGACCGGTCCCGAGCAGGCCGGGAAGCTGTTCCGCAGCCCGTGGCGATTCCGCCGGCATGGTGAGTCGGGCCTGGAGATTTCCGAGCTGATGCCTCACCTGGGAACCGTTGCCGACGAGTTGGCCGTGGTGCGGTCGATGCACACGACGCATCCGAACCACGAGCCGGCGATTTTCAAGTACCAGTCGGGCCGATTGATCCAGGGCCTGCCCTCGTTGGGGTCGTGGGTGGTGTACGGCCTGGGCACCGAGAACCAGAACCTGCCGGCCTTTGTCGCCCTGGCTGCCGAGGGGAGCCTGCCGGTCAACGGCACCCAGAACTGGCACAACGGGCTGCTGCCACCGGTCTACCAGGGAACGCCGATACGGACCCAGGGGGCACCGCTGCTGAATCTGTCGCGCGAGGTGCCTCAGCCCGACGCTGCCCTGGCGGTTGAACGGGACCTGCTGAAACGGCTCGATCGCATCCACCGGCGACGTCGACCCGGCCACCTGCAACTGGATGCCCGAATCGCCAGCTACAACCTCGCCGCGAGGATGCAGCTCGAGGCGACCGATGCCCTGGACCTGGCACAGGAATCCGAGTCGACACTCAAGTCTTACGGCGTCGGCAACAAGACGACCGACAACTACGCTCGTCGCTGCGTGATGGCACGTCGGCTGGTCGAGCGGGGCGTGCGGTTTGTCCAAGTCTGCACGGAACGCCAGATCTGGGACAACCACAGCGGCATCGTGGCCGGTTTGAAGAAGTGCTGCGGCCGGACCGACCAGCCGATTGCCGCTTTGTTGAAGGACCTGAAGCAGCGAGGGTTGCTCGAGGACACCCTGGTGGTGTGGGGCGGAGAATTCGGGCGGATGCCAATTGCCCAGTTGCCCGACAAGACCAATCTCTCGACGGCCGGACGAGATCACAATCCACGAGGCTTTTGCGTTTGGCTGGCCGGGGGCGGAGTGAAGGCCGGCAGCGTGTACGGGGCGACCGATGAACTGGGGTACGAGGCGGTGGAGGACCGCGTGAGTGTCACCGACTTCCACGCAACGTTGCTGCACCTGTTGGGGATGCATCACGAGGAGTTGTTCTTCGATCACAACGGGTTGGAAGAGAAGCTGACGTCGGTTTTTGAGGCGCGGGTTGTGCACGAGCTGCTGGCCTGAGCCGGGAACCGTTGGCCGAGCAGGACACGGCCTGGTTTCCCGGGAGACCCTGGTGCGATCGCTACAGGCAGGCGACGCCAGAACACGAGCAGGAGTTTTTCGATGACAAGCGCATCTCCGCAATTCTCAGGGATGTCTCGACGTGACCTGCTGAAGGTGGCCGGGACTGGTGGAGCCGGGATGGTGGTCGCCGGCACGGCCGTCGAGGCAACCGGGGTTCCCTCGCGACCAGGGATTGACACGTTGCCGGGTGATCACGTGCTGAAATTCGACCTGCCGGGGGTGCGGATCGGATCGGCCGTCTACCCCGATGGGCCGACCGGGTGCACGGTGTTTCATTTCCCCGGGCGGGCCAAGGGCGTGGTCGATATCCGGGGCGGCTCGCCGGCAACGTTCTGGACCGACGCGATGCGACGCGGTGCGGCTCCGGTTGATGCCATCTGCCTGACCGGCGGGTCGATCTACGGGCTGGAGGCCGTTGGTGGAGTCGCGACCGGGTTGCTGAAACGGAAGGAGTATTCGGCCCACTGGGAACGCATCGCCTTGGTCTCGGGCGCGGTCATCTACGACTTCGGTGTCCGCTCCAACTCGATCCATCCCGACCGGGAACTCGGGCAGGCTGCTCTCGAGGCGGCCCGCCCGGGCCGCTTTTCCCTGGGCGCCCGCGGTGCCGGTGCCTCGGCCAGTTGCGGGAAATGGCTCGAACCGGCGGTGAAGCGGGAACTGGCCGGACAGGGGGGGGCTTTCGGGCGACGCGGACCGATCCGGGTTGGTGTCTTCACGGTGGTCAACTCCGTCGGTGCGATCGTCGATCGGAACGGACAGGTTGTTCGTGGTCATCTTGACCCGAAGACCGGCCGGCGTCGCATGTACAACGAGTCGACTCCCAATGCCGGCGAGTCGACACCCAGGGGGAACACGACCCTGACGGTGGTCGTGACCAACCAGAAACTCGGCGATTGGGAGCTGAGCCAGCTCTCTCGCCAGGTCCACACGTCGATGGCACGTGCCATCCAGCCCTTTCATGCTTTGATCGATGGCGACGTGCTTTACGCGGTGACGACCAGCGAGGTGGGGGATGCCGGCGATCGCAAGGGAACCCGCGTGGTTGTCGACCTGGCGACCCGACTGGCCTGGGATGCGGTGCTCACCTCTTTCACGGGACGAAACGACAAGGTGAAAAAGCCATGAACCGAATCCGTCTTGGCGTGATGGTGCCGGCGATGCTGCTGGCCACGGTGCCGCTGGTTTCCATCGGAGCCGAGTTATTGCGGTCGGCGAACTATTCTCATTTACAGCTTTCTATAAAGCGCACGCGACACCCAGGGCCTTTCTGACTTGCGCGGGCGTTGCTTGCTAAAGATCAGCAGCAGGCTGGGCGTGTAACAACGGGCGAAAGTGACACAGGGGCCGTGACCTCACTCCCGCACCCGGCGTGGGGCTGTGGGCTACTTTGTGATCTTGCAGTTGGGCAACGCCTGCTGCAGTTCGGCGACGCCCGCGTCGGTGATCTCCGTGTCGGTCAGGATGAGCGTCTGCAGTGCGGTCAGCTGCTTGATCGGCCCCAGAGCCGCGGCGGTAATACCGGTGCCGTGCAGGTCAAGCGTCTCCAGCTGGGTCATTTCCTTGAGATGTTTCAGCCCATCGTCGGTGAGTTGGGTGCCGTCGAGGCGAAGGTGTTTCAGATTGGTGAGTCCCTTGAGGTGTCTCAGCCCGGTGCCGCTGACGTGTGCGTCGTCGAGTCGGAGGTGGTGCAGGTTGGTCATTCCCCCCAGGTGGACCAGCCCCTCGTCGGTGATCCGGGTACCGCCCAGGACGAGGACCTGCAGTCTGGTCATCTGCTGGAGGTGTGCCAGGCCCGCGTCGGTGAGCTGGGTGAGACCGAGGACGAGCACCTGAAGCCTGGTCATCTCGTTGATGTGCACGAGTGCGGCGTCGGTGAGTTGCGGACTGTCCAGGACGAGGATCTCCAGGTTGGCCATCTCCTTGATATGCACGAGTCCGGCATCGGTGAGATGTGTGATGTGGAGGCTGAGCGACTGCAGTCGGGTCATCCCGCTGAGGTGCACAAGCCCTGCATCGGTGATCTTGCCGTTGAACTCCACGAGGAACAGCATCTGCAGGTTGGTCAACTTCTTGAGGTGTGCCATGCCCGCATCGGTAATCTGGCCCCTGCCGCCCCAGAACTCGCCAGTGCGGATGCCGAGTCGCCGCAACTGGGTCATTTCCTTGAGGTGCCCCAGGCCCTCATCGGTGATCCGGGTGCCGCCCAGATCCAGAGTCTCCAGGCTGGTCATCCCCCCCAAGTGGACCAGCCCCGTCCCCTTCATGTTGTTGCAGCCCATGAGGCGAAGAGTCTGGAGGCTGGTCAGTCCCCTGAGGTGCAAGAGACCGGAATCCGAGATGCCGGTATTGCCCAGTTCGAGAGTCTTGAGATGGGCCAGCCCCTTCAGCCGCCTCAGGCTCGCATTGATCACCTTTGTGCCGTCAGTGGTGAACACGTGATGTGCCCAGGCGAAGTGTTCGCGGCCCGCGTCGGCGACCGCTGTGCTGTCAGTCTCGAGTAGGTGATGTTCCCAGGAAACGCCCGCATCGGAGACTTCGGTGCTGTCGAGGCCGACCTTGATGACCTCGCCCTGTTCATTTCGCCCGATCGTGGCACCCAGCTGTTCCAATCCTGCGATCGGATCAGCCTCGGACCGCAGAGAGACCTTTCGCGAGGATCCGTCGCCACACCCGGCAATCCCCAACAGCAGCGATGACAACAGCAGGACTCTCATCGCATCTCCCCGGCCAAGCCCGGGCGTCGGACCCGCCAAACCCGGCACTCGCGATCAGCGGTCGGCTGTCTTGGCGGCGGCGTCGGGAATGGTCAGGTGGATCGGGTTGGATGCGTAGTTCGTGCTGATCGAAAACGACATCGAGATCCGGCCCATCACGGCAATCGGGAATCGCTTCAGGGGCTTCGGGGCGTCCTTCCCCTTGGCCGCTTCCAGGATCACCGTGCCTTCAACCGCGTTGTTGGTCAGGCGTGCCTTGCTCGAGGCCGACATGGTCACCCCGGGTGGCAGTTGGTCGTTGATGATCGAGTTTCCATAAAGGAAGGGCATTCCCAGCGTGATCGGAC
>Ga0310125_10000375_pt1 | contig 20652 bp, 11 predicted proteins | sample CB11b_Tmax_Bot8__FD_203508 | JGI IMG/M metagenome (GOLD analysis project Ga0310125, IMG submission 203508) | Marine microbial communities from Western Arctic Ocean, Canada - CB11b_Tmax_Bot8 | ecosystem: Environmental > Aquatic > Marine > Oceanic | place: Canada: Western Arctic Ocean | collected... | reverse complement strand
CCGTATCTGGGTCCAGACCAATCGCAGCTGCTACGGCTCGGCAGTATTCAATATCAAGACCGGAACGGGTTCCGTCATCGTCCAGATATCCCATACCGAATTGTGATGTCTTCACACCACACTTCATGGAGCCTGCGGCAATTATGTCGTCAAGGGTGCTTGTGCTCTCCTCTCCTACGGGGTCAACTGTGTCGTCGACATCAGTATCATCTCCGTCGTCGCTAACGCAGCCCGTAAAGGCGACGCTAGCCATCATAAGCATTACTATTAGTGCGTAGATTTGCTTCATATACTTTTGATGACGAAAGGACGATATATAATACTACTCTTTTTCAGGAGGATACTGTATACGACATTTAACATATCTAAATCATGCGATTGACGAAGTCCTTGATTCGGTCCCTTATCCTGTCCCTTGCATTTATATATTCATCGTCAGAATTCGGATCTGCGATTGGCCAGTGCTCTCTTACGCACTTTTCAGGCCAATTCATCGCGACACAGGTCTCATTTGCTGAACCACAAAGTGTGATTGCATAATCTACTTCCTTCCAAGGCACGTCATCCAGATGTTTAGAGGTCTGATCTGATATATCCAGACCTATTTCCAGCATAGATTTGACTGCTCTGGAACTAAGCCCTTCGGGATTAGTACCGGCACTTAGAACCGTAAGTCCGGATTTCATGTTTTTGAGCCATCCTTCGGCCATCTGAGAACGGGCCGCATTACCAGTGCAGACAAACAGTACTGATACCACACAATACGAGCAGCATCGTCTATAAAATATTGAAACCGGAACTTCTATTGTGCCCTGTCCCACCTTACTCTTTTTTGTGAGAAATAGTGGTTCAGAATGGGATTTTAGCTTGAACACCTCTATGGAAAAACTTTAAAAGGTGGAACCAATAAGAACCCTACTTATGGTGTATCTAACAAAGAAGACTACACGAGGTCAGCACTACTACTATCTCGTCAAGTCTTTCAAGTATGATAGACGTGTTGAAAAGGTCCAAATGTACCTTGGCTCAGAAGAGCCTGATGAGAATGAATTAGAGCAATTGAAACAGAAGCACACCATAGAGTTGGAATTGGCTGCGATTGAACGTATGGCTCTGATGTCATCCGAAACTTATAGAACTCCTTACCTCAAGAAAGATGAGATACTGGGGATGGAACGAATGCGTTTCCTGAACCGGGCGCTGAACCGTATACAAGATCCAGGTGAAAGAGCTCAAGAGGCATCTCTGAACAGTGTCCAGACCATAAGTGGCAACATGGCACTATCATCCAATCCATTGCCTGCTGAGAATATCGAAGCCATCTTTGAACAAGACCGCGCTCCTTCCGGAGTCCCTCTTTCCAAAGTATTGGAAGCCTTGGCACTAAGACGATTGCACGGTGAGATATCGGAAAGAGTTGCAAGACTTGACAAGAAAAATATATTGAAATTACACCAGGATCTGTTTGAAGGTACGGGCAAAGGTGGTGTCCTGAGAACGGATTCGGCCAGCCTACCCGGTTCTGCATTCATGCCGCCTCCGGCAATCTTGGTGGAAGATGAATTGGAAGGGGTGCTGCAATGGTGGCATGACCCCTCACCTCTGCATCCATTCGAAAGAGCTGTATTGTTCCATCACCGGTTCCAGCAGGTCAGGCCATTCGAATCAGGCAATGGTCTGGTTGGAAGACTGATTATGGATGGAATGCTAATGCGTACGGGACTCTCAGCGACCAAATGGAAAAAGGAAGACCGATCGACCTACCTCTCGGGATTAGTTGCAGGAGATCGTGGGGACAGAACCAAATTAATTGAGACCTTCTGGAAAGCCTACCGGAATCAACATCGACCTGCCGTTGATGGTGACAAGGGGGCATTACGTATTTCACCTCGACAAGCTCAACTGGAGGCCTTCTGATTGAGGCTTCTCGAACTTGAGTTCGAGAATTTTAAATCCTTCAAAGGCCACGTTACAGTCCCCCTTGGACCTGGGTTTACATGTATAACTGGACCTAACGGTTCAGGCAAATCCAACATAACTGATGCGATTCTTTTCATCCTTGGTTCCAGATCTACAAAAATGCTCAGGGCACGTAGACTGAAACAGCTAATTAATGGATACCAAGAAGGGAGCAAGAAGAAAACCGGACCCAAATCATGTAGAGTGTCGATGGTCTTTGATAACAGTGACCGCTTTCTGGCAATCGAAAATGATTACGTCACCTTCACTAAAGGTATCCGATTACGTGGAAAGGATACCGTAACCTACTACCAACTAGACGGAGTCAAATCATCGGCTACCGAATTCGAGGCCCTATTCTCAAGAGCAGGGCTCTACGCGACCGGCTACAACATCATCCAGCAGGGTGATGTCATCCAGACATCTTTGATGTCAGGTACGGAAAGACGTCGCAAGATCGAAGATGTGGCAGGTATAACGGCATATGATAATCGTCTTAGAAAAACACGGGGTGCACGTAATTCAGTCGAAGCGGATCTGACACTCCTGAACGAACGGGCTAAGGAGGCCAAGCGAACTCTGAACCAACTTGAACGTGAGAAACAGGATGCCGAGAAATTGGAGAAGATAATCGAGGAGATAAAGGAAAATGAGCTGCTTCACAGATTCCGCATGGTCTTTGATCTGGAAGCGGAAATCGAATCTCGGCGGGAAATCGTTGACAAGTATACTGAAGAACTGGAAGAACTTGAGAAGGAACAGAGTCAAAGAAAACAGGATATTGAGGATAATCAAAAGAAATTCGAGGATGTGGAGAAGACCATCGCCGTCTCAGGGGGGGACAAGGCCCGTGAATTACAGGAGGATCTGGACAAGGCCAGGGTTGCACATGCACTAGCTGAAAGAAATTCGGACGCGGCGCATAAAGACTTGCAAGAACTGGAAAAAACAAGGAAATTACTGAGTCTGGACCACAAGATTACATCGAATAAACTCAAGGAACTAATGAGTGAACTGGAAAAGAGCTCAAAGAAAGTAAAGAAACTTGAAAGTGAGGTAACTGCCAAAGTTACACGACTGAATGAACTGGAAGGGGCTGCCGCCAGTGATTCAGAGGCTGTATCCAACCGGCGCGACAATCTGGAAAAACTTCGCAAAGATGCTGGTGAACTTGAAATGCAGAGACATCGACTAGAAGGTGAAAAAGAACAACTTGAACTTCAGCTGACCAGTGCCAGAGAACAGGTAAGCCGTTCCAGGCAGTGGCTGGAATCCATTGTGACGGATGTCAAGGAAGCAGACTTCCAGTTAGAGGATCTGCAGGTCGGACGTGAATCTGCTGCCAAGAACCTAGACCAGATCAAGACCAAACACAAGACTGTGCTTGAGACAATCGAATCCCATCAGAAGCGTCTGACAGCCATCGAAGCTCAGCTACGGGACGAATCCATGAAACTGGCCTCCCAAGAGGCTGCACAGAGGGCCAGAGAGGAATTCGGAGGGTATGCCAAAGGTGTCAAAGCAGTTTTACAGTGCCGTGACGAGGGAAAACTAAAGGGAATCATAGGCACCGTTGCCGAACTAGGGAGAGTAGATGAAGAATATGCCACTGCTCTGGAAGTAGCTGCTGGTGGAAGATTGCAATCAATCGTCACTGAGAACGATATGGCAGCAGCAGAGGCCATTCAATTCCTGAAAAGGAACAATATCGGGCGGGTCCGTTTCCTGCCCCTGAACAAGATTCATTCCTACAAACCAAGTGCTCACGCCTTACTTATCGCCAAGAAGAATGGTGCCATCGGTTTTGCCCAGGATCTGGTAAAATTCGATAAACGTTACAAGGATGCATTCGGTAATGTCTTTGGAGATACGGTGATCATGGAATCCCTAGATGATGCAAGAGAACATCTGGGCAAGGGCCGGATGGTGACTCTCCAAGGAGAATTACTGGAAGGCGGGGGTGCTCTGGTCGGAGGTGCTGCACCACGTACCGGAATCCACTTTGGAACATCCGATCGGGACGATATAGATGAATTGACAGTCAGTATCCGGAAGCTAGAGGCTGAAAAACTTCAGATCTCGGCCGGACTTGGTGAACTGATTGAGGAAGCTGGACAATTGGCCACCGCTAGGCAGGAGCTGGAAAGTGAAAGAGCTGCATTCCAGACCCGTGTTACGGACTATGATGGAAGAGCCGAAGAGATCAAGAAACGACACCAGGAGGCCACGGAGGCCCTCAAGTCCCGTGAAGGAATGGTGGAGGCGCTACAGGGTGAGATTATCGAAAGGACCGGGCTGTTGGAAAAACTGGACGTAAAGATTGGTGCCGTTGCAGGTAACATCAACCAGGCCACCAAGGACCTGCAAGCTGTAGCTGACGGGAAAGCTTCCAAGGTAATTGGTGAACTACAAACGGGACTGGATGACACACGCGAAGATTTGTCTAGTAAACAGGCCAGTCTAGCGGCATTGACAGCCAAAGTAGATGCTGTCAAATCCGAAGTCGGACGTTTGAAAGGAGAACTGGACATTAATCAGAGTGACCAGAAGGATTTAGAGGATACTCGCAAGACTGAGAGCCGCAAATCAAAGGAACTGGAGAAACAGTTGAAGGCCCTTCGTAAAGAGGAAGAGGAGAAATTCAAGGCATTGAAGGGGCTACGGGACCAAAGGGACGAATTACACGACCTCTTGACCAACTTAAAGACCGAATTGGATGTCAAACAGGAACTCAGACGTAGTCGCAAGCATGCGGCAGATGACCTGAAAGTGGAAATCGCGACGAGGGAACCGAAATTGGTGGAGGCCAAGGGGCGAATTCCAAAAGACACCAAGGCACCCCTAACAGTTCCCAGCAGAGAAAGGCTTGAGTCGCGCAAGGAGAGTCTGGAAAGGGACCGTAATCGCCTAGGCAACGTCAACATGTTATCACTGGAACATTATCGCCAGGAGGCTGAAAGATTTGATGAGATCAAGAAGCATCGTAAGCAACTGAACGAGGAGGTGCGCCGGCTGGATGGACTGGAAAAGAAGATATCCGCTAAGAAAGAAAACCGGTTCATGGGAGTCTACAACAGCATCGGCGAGAGTTTCAAGACCTCTTTCAAGGAAATTACTGGTGGGGGAGAAGCGTGGCTGGTCCTAGAGAATGAGAAATCTCCATTCGAAGGGGGTTTGACAATCAAGGCCAGAATGCCACGTAAGAAATTGTATCCTGTCGAGGCCCTTTCAGGTGGTGAAAAATCATTGGTCTCAATGGCCTTCATATTCGCTATACAGGGATATGATCCTAGTCCATTCTATCTTCTGGATGAGCCTGACCAGAATCTGGACGGAGTCAATACTGAAAATATCGGAAAGGCAATCGCACTACAGGCTAATGTTGCCCAATTCCTGGTGGTCAGTCTGCATCATGCAGCCTTGCGTGAAGCGGATAACGTCATCGGGGTGTTCATGGGAGATGATGGAGTATCACACTTGCACCAGATAAGAGATATTGAGACATTCCTTACATCGTTACCCTCTGAAGCGGAGGTGGGGGCATGAGCCAAGTATTGAACCATCTGCTATTCCACAAGGCTATGATCGGGATTGATACGGAAAAGATCGACCAATATATCGAGATCGCTGACTCTGCAAGCTCGGCTGCCGAAGTGGCTGCCGTAGATGATCCCTTTACAAGGAGTGTGACACTGCTTTTCATGCTGGTTAAGGAACACGGTCTGGACCCCTGGTCACTAGATCTGAAACACCTGATCCTGGAATACCAGAAATATGCACTCAGGGATGACGACCTGGACCTTCCTCTGGCTGGTTCAGTTCTAGGTTGGGCTTGGGACGTCCTCAAATTGAGAGCTACGGGGGCCATCGAAGCCACTGAACCGATACCTGAACCTCAACCTGAATGGATAGACTTTGATTTTGGCTGGGAACCGACCTATTCTGAGCAATTAGATGACTGTGCAGAACCACCAATAGAGGAAAGTGTGCTATTCAGGGGAGAAAGGCGAGTAACCTTGATGGAACTGGTCGGAGCTCTGGAGGATGCTCGTAATGCAGAGATGGAACGTAAGGCTAGACTTGAACGCAGAAAACAGTTGCGTGAAGCTCGGGAAGAGGTATTGTCAGACATAGCCAATAGAATAGGTGAAAGACTGCATACTGATGATCCAACCCAATACAAAGAGAGAGTCTGGCAGAGAATCAATGAATTCAATGGTAAGCCGATACCTATCGGGGACCTCCTAGACAGGCCAGAGAAGGCGAGCGTGGTACGAACCTTCGTTGGTTCGCTGTTTTTGGCGAGGGAGGGGCGAATTGATATCATCCAGAAGGATCTGGAAAGCCACAGTATCTATGTCAAGAACCTGGAGAGTGCCGGATGAGTGAATTGATGGCTGTGGAAGCGGCCCTCTTCTCGGCCGGAAGGGCACTGGGCGCGACTGAGGCTGCAGAGGCCACGGGACTTTCCCGGAACAAGGCTCTGGGAGCACTGGAAGCACTTGTGGAATTATACAAGACCCGGGAAGGCGCTCTGGAAATCATTAAACTGGGTCACAAATATGCTTTACAACTGAAACCCGAGGCAATCGAATACGGAAGGCGACTGGCTCCGCAGGAGATACCGGCCTATCTGCTTCGAACTCTGGCACTGATCGCTCATGAACAGCCGATGTTGCAGACTGAATTGAAGTTCAAACTGGGTGATAAGGTCTACGAACATGTTGGTGAATTACTGGAATTGGGGATGGTCCAGCGCGAACCTAAGGGAAGGACATTCGAATTGAGTGTGACGGCGGCATTTATGGAATATTTTGGTATTGATGCCGAGAGTCAAGCCGAGATGAAAGCTTATTTGGAACAAGCATTGACCAGTTGATGAACGGGCCTGGAATACTCGAACTGGTTGTCATTGTTTTTCTTCTGTGGGTGCTATTAGGTCCCCAAAAAGTGATGGAGGGGGCTCGAGTCTTGGGAAAGGCCTATCGTCAATTCAGAGGTTATGGGGCTAACTTGGGAAGTGGCAAGGTGACAGAAAAGGAACGGGTGCGAGCTTCGGCAGAGAGATTGGGAATCGACACCTCGGGTATGAATATCGAGGAAATAAAGCTTGTAATGGTTGAGAAACTGTCAAAGGAATGAACCATAATGTCTTAGACATTATGTCATAACTTTGATATAGGCTCTTTTTTCAATGACTGATTATGAATGCGGCAAAGTCAGTAGCAATAGCTATCGTGTTCTTGCTGTCTGCTCTAGTTCCAGCTATAAATGTTGAGGCGGCAAATAATGTTCGGAGCGACGCAGATACTGGTTACCTCAGTGAAAAGTGGAGAGCTGGGCTGGGGACTGGCCTTGGTGCCCTGAACTCGATAAAGAGCGCCGATATCGATGCTGATGGAGAAGATGAACTGATCTTTGGAAATTCACAAGGTTATGTTCACGTTCTGGACTGGAATGCCAGTGCTAATGCATTCTCGGAAGAATTTCAATCCGTTGACATGGGGGGTGCCGTAAAAGGAATGGAAATCGCCCAGATAGATGACGATCCGCAACTGGAAATCGCAATTGGCTATAACTGGAACGGAGATTCCGGCAAGGTCAAAATTATTGATGGGAGTTCCTTGTTGGCCGAATCCAACTGGTCCTCCGGTATCTCATGGTCCCATACTCAGTGGACCGAAGGATGGCCCTACGGTATAGCCATGGGCGATCTGGATGGTGACAACCAGACTGAACTGGGAATGGGTGGCGATCGGGGATTCCTATGGGTGGTCGACACCAAGACTCCCGAGATCTATGTTGGAAGGGATATCACCAGCGATGAGGCTGAATGGTACATGGACGTTGGGGCCAAGACCGGGGGAAGTTCTCTCGAGAACATTTGGGGGCTTACATTCGGCCAATTTGATGATGATGAGGCCATGGAAGTGGCCGTTGGAAGCAAGCAGGGCTGGGTAGCTATATTCGATGGTGAGACCAAAGAGATGCAATGGAAATGGGACATGGACGGCAGTAACGCTGCTGACAGCCTATGCTACAGCATGATTGCGGCTGACCTCAATGGAAATGATATTGATGAATTAGTGGTGCCTCAGCAAGGTAAGATTACTGTCTTCATAGATGGAGATCGGGATGTCAGGGCTGAGGACTCGGATGTCAAGAGCGGATACGGATTGGCCAACGCGGATCTTTTTGGAAATGATAACGAAGAACTGGTAGTTGCTGATAGTAGTGGAGATATCAGGATTATGAGTCTCTCTGGTTCTAGCCTGACGACCCATCAGGAATGGAACGGGGGCTATACGATGAACACTGGAGGTGGAGTCACGGTGTCAATGAATGGTCATGACAATCCATGGATCATCCATGGTAGTGATGCAGGGGTATTGGTTGCTTGGGAGATTCCTTCACAATCCCAGCATTCACTAGTGTGGAAGAGTGAACCAGGTAGCAATGGAGGGCAGACCTTGTACAGCCTTGAAAGCGCATCCAACTACGCCGTCGCAATGGGCAACATAGATGATGATGATAATCTGGAAATACTGGTTGGTGCCGGCGGTCCCAGTTCTGGGAAGGTGTATGCCTTTGATGGTGTGACCTATGAGATGGACTGGGTCAGTCCAAACCTGAATAAGCTCCCAATCGGGATTGCAGTGGGAGATCTCAACAATGACGGTGACAATGAGATTGTTGTAACCACCGGACTCCCTGGTGAGCCGATGGATGACGAAGGGAACGGTGGAGATGGCTATCTCCACATCTTCGAAAGAAGTGGTGGAGGCTCCTTTACCCAAGCCTTCCAGAGCGGAAATATCGATGCTGCTCTAGGTGTTACGATAGTGGAACTTGATGGTTCCACCTATCCTGAGATTGGGATTGCAACAGGCTATCTGGAAATAATTGACGCAACCTCAGGGACAACTGCTCTGCATGGGGAAGTCAGGATCTGGGGATATGGTGGTTCAAGTTATTCAGAAGAGTGGTCTTCCGGTGATCTGGAGCAGATTGTAGGTGGAATCGACAGTGGTGACCCTGATGGAGATGGTGATAACGAACTCGTGATTGGCACCGGTGGCGATGATAGGGAAAGTAACCAAGATCCAGCCGAGGTGCGCGTCTATCACCGTTTAGGTGGTACTTATGCTCTTGATGGCTCGGTTATTGATGTCGGAAGGTACTACGCCTATGGAATTGATGTTGGTGACGTGGATAATGACGGTGAAGAAGAAATAACTGTCGGGACCGGGGAATTTGGAGATAACAAGGCCAAATTAATCGTATATGATGGAAGTTCGCACAGTGTGGAATATTCCAAAAGCGTGGACAGCAGTTCCGTATGGGGTGTGCGTAGCGGTGATTTCGATAACGATGGATTTGCGGAATTGATCTACGGAACCTCAGGCGGTGAACTGTTCATCTATGATGGTGAGACCGAAGATTTTGAGTCCAAGACCAGTTCCCTTTCCGGTAAGGCCGGCCATTATGGAGGGATAGCGATCGGGAATGTGGACAATGAGGGGCCCATGGAGATGCTGGTTGGAAGTACTGGCTACATGTGGTTATTCACGACCGAGGGGGAGACCAACAAACCCGATCTGGCGATTGAAGGGGCTGATATGTTCTATTCCCCTGAGGAACCGGACGAAGATGAAGATATTCTGATCAATATGACCATCATAAATTATGGTGGTTTCGACACGGCCAAATGGAGAGTAAAGATCTACGATGGAGACCCAGATGCCGGTGGAAAAAAATTAACGGAATTCAGCTGTGATGCAACTGAGACCGGACAACGGGACGGATGCAAAGCCCTCAGCAGTGGTGAATCCGCATCCTTCACGATTACTTGGTATGGAATTCAAACCGATCCCGGATATCATGAAATTTATGGTCTGGCAGAGGATACCAATTCGCCCAGGCAGGAAACCAGATTTGGTAATAACAAGGATTTCACCACCATAGATATCAAGGAGATACCAAATGACCGGCCGGTCATCATGGCCTCGGTAGACAAGACCGTGGTCTGGGTAGATGAATCAATCCGGATAGATGCTGGGGGCTCGTATGATAACGAGACGACCGATAACCAGGCCGATCGGACTGATAGTAATGCCGACCTGAGCTATCGTTACTACTTCGATGGAGGCTGGACCGCCTGGGTGTCAGACTACACGTGGGACTTAAGTTTTTCCAGTCCCGGGATGGAAGAAATCAAGGTTATGGCCCGGGATGAGAGACGAAAAGAATCGGAGGAATTGATTATTACGGTCGAGGTCAAGGCGAATGCTCAACCGGTGGCAGTCTTGAGGGCATCTTTCGCTGTGTGTCCTGCCTATACAACTGAGGAAATGCTGCCTTCTGATTGTGTATTGCCGTGGCCGGAGAACATGAGGGGGCTCCCGACAACTGGGTGGTTTGATAGCATAACGGGAGACTCGACCTTAATGTCTCTCAAGATATCACAAACCGTGATTTTTAATGTTAGTCAATCCTACGATCCAGATGAACGCGCTGAACTTGAATATCGTTTCAGCTTCGGTGACGCGGTCTATTCAGATTGGGTCGCAGAAGGGCAGACGGTACGGCTTTACCAGAATGCTTTCTTCAATGGACCCAACGGTGGAGAATTACAGTTCAATAGCGGAGAGGAAGTCCTACGGGACGAGTTCGGGATCATGCGTGTCTTCAAACTGGTGAATGGAGCATTACTGGAGTTCAAGGACAGTGTAGTGACCACGAACGGGTACAACTACACGTTACCTCATCCAGCGACTTTAGGTTTTGGTGCAGACAAGCTCTACGGGCCACAGCTGATGGTCCGTGAAATGTCCGAATCTGGGAATGACGATATTCTGGCCAGTTCCTGGTCCGACCCACTGAGGATCAATGTTTACTGGCCGGAAAATATAGAGCCTATTGCAGTAGCCAAGGCAGGGATATTCATGAATGGAGTCGGGGTCTTCAATGACATTGTGGATTTTGCCAAGACTGGTGACCTGGTCACCTACTCGGCAGACGAGTCATCTGACCCGGATGGGGATGATACCTTATTGACCTATGAATGGCGATTAATCGACTCCCGAGGAGGAAATATCGACCTGCTGGGAGACAAGTATGCCAAGACCTTCGAAAGGACCTACAACGAACCTGGGACCTATACTGCCATACTGACTGTAACTGATGAACGGGGCGGATACAGTACCTGGCAAGTTGATGTCATTGTGACCAAGGCTGACACTACTCCTACTGGAGAAGGAGATGAGGGTTACAGTACCGTGACCCTCTTTGGAGCAGCCTTCGTTGCGATTGCTGGATTGGTCGGTGGGGCCATTGCCCTGAACAGGATGAGAGGAGGAGACGATCTCGATGATATGTTCGAGGATGTCATGTCCGGCCCCATGGAATTGCCGTGTCCTTCCTGTGGCGAATTGATCTCGATCACGGCCACCCAGAGGCCAATCCAGATCGGTTGCCCAATCTGTACCTCGCAGTTCGTTCTACGTGAATGAGTCTCTCTCTAGGTAAGCTCAAGCTGGATGGCAAGTGCCACGTGATGGGAATTCTGAACGTTACTCCCGATTCATTCTATGATGGGGGATGGCATTTTGATTCGAATAATGCCCGTAAGCGTATCGAGGAAATGATAGAGGAAGGAGCCGAGATTATCGATATTGGGGGGGAATCCACCAGACCCGGTTCAAGACCAGTAAGTATTGAAGAAGAACTGGAAAGGGTCATTCCGGCTATTGAATTCATCACCAATATATCCGATATTCCGGTTTCGATCGATACCCAGAAGGCCGAAGTGGCCCGGAAGGCTGTGGAAGCCGGAGCGTGTGTGGTGAATAATGTCGGAGGATTGCGTAATTCGGAGATGATTCAGGCCGTGGCCGAGATGAAGGTGCCCGTGATAATCATGCATATGCAAGGCACTCCTGAGAACATGCAAAAAGACCCGCATTACGATGATACGGTACTGGACATCAGAAATTGGCTTGAAGAACGAATAAAATCCGCGGAAATGGCCGGAATTAAGCGTTCTAATGTGATTATTGACCCTGGCATTGGATTCGGTAAAAATTTGAAACATAATTTGGAGATTTTAGGTGGTTTAAGTGAACTCAAAGATATGGCTGGTGGAGTCCTGTTGGGAGCCAGCCGGAAATCATTCATTGGATTCCTGACGGGAGCTAAAGATAGTGATCGTTTGACGGGGAGTCTGGCGGCAGCAATGATGGGAGCTACGGCTGGTGTAGACCTAGTTAGAGTACACGACGTCAAGGAAACCAGGAAGGCAATCGATACTATCAATGCGTTAGGATTCTGAAGCGGTCTGAATTGTAGTTACCTTGGTCCCTATCTCGGAGGCTGTAGGTCCTAGCTCAACCCCCAGATAAACGATGGTGATAATGATGGTATATTCGATATCCAAAGGTTCTTCCTTATCGATCTTGTCTTTGGTAACTGGGTCCAGATTATTCAGCTCAAATTCCTCGTAGGTCTGATTGCCGCTTCCCAAAGTGTAATCAAAATTGAAATCATCCTCTGTAGTTGGATCCGAATCCAGAATCTTGAGATTGATCAGAACATCAATACTCTTCTCGAAATAACCCATTTTCGGAATATCGAAACTGATGTTACCTACAATGGACTCCTCATCAGGAGTCAACCAGAAGTTCGCGCTGGTAATATGGTCCTCCAGATTTATGGTTATACCGCCATCATACATTTTGTACACATCCGCACCCATAGTAATCACAACCACGACTAAGGCCAACGTGAAGGCCGACTTCATCAGGCCCAATGTGGTTCTAAGTCCGGTCGTCTTACCTCCACTGGTTGTAGACCTTCTACTTGCATTACTCTTCGTGGACTCACCTCCTCTCGCTCCTCCTCCGCCAGGAAGTGTGCCGGGCTCTCCTCCGCCAGGAAGTGTACCGGGCCCTCCCCCAGAAGATGCGCTGGACTCTCCTCCACCGGGAAGTAGGGCGCTGGAATCTTCTACGCCAGAAGATGGTGTGACGGACTGTCCTCCACCAGCTTCGCCGGCTCCTGCTACACCTGCTGCTCCCGCTGCTGCTAATCCGGCCTTAATCGATCTCTTACTCCTGGGTCGTAGAGTGTATTTGTTTTCCTGCTTAACGACCTCTAATGCTCCTTCCCGTGTTTTGGACGCCTCCACTATAGTCTCTAAAGCTTTCGAGGTCCGGTTGTAGGAAAGGCCTGTGGCCTCGGCAACCTCGGCTGTATCAAGGGCCTCTCCGGCAGAGACAAGAGCAGCTTCCACAGCCCTCTGATCATCCGAGGTGTTATTTTTGGCTGAATCCTTGTCCATTCTTGACGACTGAATGCCCACCATACTTATAACTTAGATACAGATGCAAGTCCATGAGCAAAGTCTATTTGTTTGCTGTAATGCTGCTAGCTGCATCCTTCACGGGATGCATAGAAGGGGGGGATGAATTGGAAAAATCAACCTCTCCCGATGAGGAAAAAGAGGATGAGAATGATGAAGAAGAGGAGACTCTGAAACCAGTCGGAACAGATAATGCGACCAACCAGCCGCCTCTAGTTACTGCCGGGATATGGGAGGATGATGATGATTTTATGTACATCGATGAGGACACCATGATTGGGGACAAGTATCTCTATGTCAGCTGGTCTGCAGTCGATGTGGATGGAACCATAGCTAATGCTGGTTTCGATATCGATCTGGATATGCAGATTGATGTGGGAGTGGGGTCAGATAGTGGTACCATAATTGATTCGGCCATGAACTCTGATTATTTTCCAGGGGCGCTGTCAGTACCTCTGAACCAAGGTTGGAATTTCGAAAGACTGGAATTCTCTGAAGATGATGACCTGTACTGCGCGCTAGTGATGCATCGCACTTTCGCATTCGTTGCGGTTGACGATGATGGAGCATCTAGTGCTCAACTCATCCACTATGTATTCCCGGAAATGTTTGATGGTGACCACATGGATGACTATGCCATAGAAGTACTTGGGATCTCGGATGATGACGCGGATTGGGTAACTGGAGAGACCTCAGACTGTCCTGAACCCTATATTCCTCCTGCAATAACTTTCTTCGTACAAGAAGGCAGTGACGGTGTATATCACGTCGATGTGATTCAGGTTAGCGAACCGCGCCCTCTTGAGGACTACAGCTTTTATCTGAAGGATGAGACAGGATCAACCTATGTTGGTCAAGGTCATGGCTTTGGAGAAGTAGCAATGCAGATTGTTGGCGGTGAAGAGCACGGTATCGACATGGCCTACGGTGGCGATGACGAGCAATTGCAGAACCGAGCAACCAACGTCTCGAATGACGATGGATCGGCTTACCCCGTTCACTTCAACGACAACGACCGAGATAGCAAGCTGTCTGCTGGAGACCAGTTCCTGGTCTACGGTAGCGGTAACGCAGCTGAAGGACCAGCATCCGACAACTGGAGATTAGATATCCAGTTTGACGCAAGTGGAGACATAATCGGCTCCGCTAAGATGCTGTAATCTTAGTTAGCGAAAAAACGACGTTAGGCAGGGGAAGGCACAGCTCCCCTGCCTTTCTGTTAGTAAGTCTGCTGTGTATTTTTTTTGATTAGCGAAGCTTTTATCTCCAGTTTGCTAGCATTCGTTTTTGAGAGGTAAGCTATATTCGAAAATGAAGAAAATTAGTTTTTTGTTGATAGCCGTTTTTCTTGTTTTGAGCACTTCCGGGTCTTATGGATATTTCAAGTACATTTACGAGGAGGCAGATTCATCTTCAGATGAGCCTACCATTCAAGAAGAGATAATTGAGGAAGATACAAATGAACCACCCAACAATCAAACATCCAATAACACCGAAGAACAAAGTGAGGAAGAAGAGGAATTACCCTTTGAAATCGTTGGTATTTACAAATGTATAGATCATGATTCAGAACAAAGATGTTGGCAAACACATGAACCAGATAGTTTAGATTCTGCTCAACCAGTTCCATTGATACTGGATCTGCACGGGTATGGCTCGAATTCAATAGAACAAAGATTATTGTCCAATTTTGATGAAATAGCAGATGATGATGGAGCTATTGTGCTTTATCCCGATGCCCTAGATGATTCTTGGAATGCGGGGTGGTGTTGCGGTCCATCCCATGAGAAGAATAGAGACGATTTTGGTTTTATTCTTCATATGGTTGATATTGCAGTGGAATACCATAATATTGATACAGATCGAATTTACGCCACAGGGTGGTCTAATGGATGTGCCATGTCTCAAAGACTTGCAAACGAGGCTAGTGATATTTTTGCAGCAATAGGTTGCATGTCGTGGTATTTGTTGCAAACACCAGACAGTAGTTATTCTCCGATACCTGTGATTGAGGTTCATGGCATGCTTGATCCCATCATTTGGTATGCGACAGATTTCACTTCAGGAGTTGGTAATGGGCAATTTGCATCCTTAGATACAACAACGGGTGCCATTCAGAATTTATACCAATGGAAACAGATGAATGGTTGTACTGGAGTTTCGCCGGATTACAATGAACCAAACGCCCTCTATTCCGTTCAAGGTTTTACTAATTGTGAAAATGGAACTGAAGTAAGATTGGTATCAATTTATGGTGCAGGACACAATCCTTATTCTGATGACTACAATACACTGGATGATTTCCCCCAATATTCTCCAGGAACACAAGGTTTAGTGGATTCAACTCAAATAGTGTGGGATTTTATGAGTCAATATTCTAAGTAATTATTATGAGCGCCTTAAGCAAGATTTAAGCCGTTAGCGCCTGGAACGATAGCTGACGTAGGCCAGTCCAGCTACGAGTCCAACAACAACCAATGCAGCCATCTTGAGTGTTGAATTCGTACTCTCCTCAGGTACACTCTCCACAGACATGCTTATGGCCCGATCATTATTGTCAGTATCAGCTTCGTCGATTGTGTTATCGGGGTCGATTTCAACTTTCAGTGAGTGAGCTCCCTCGGTGGAGATCCAGGTCACGTTGACCGTAACATCATCTCCACTACCATCGAAAACAGCGGTGGTCAGATTTATTGCCTCTCCATCAGCATAGAAGACCACTGGAACATAGTGTGACCCAGAATGGTTGACCAGGTTTGTTATAGTTGCAGTAAGAGTAACTTCGGTTCCAGCCGAAGGAATTTCTGGATTCCATGTTATTTCACTTATTTCAAAGTCGGGTTCCGGTTGTTCAATGGGTATAACTGTGATTGCAAAAGGATGTGAGATATCATCCAGTTCGTTATTGCTATTATCAGACCAGGAAATATCAACATAGAAGACCTCCCAGACCTTGGGCACGACTCCCTCATTGGGCGTGATAGATAGTACAGTTTCTATTTCAGTGCCGTTAGATATACTGAGTTTGTTTGGCTCAAAGAAGGCCGTCCAGTTCTGAGGAACATTATCGATAGTGGGTTCGAATATGGCATTCAAGTGTCCTGTTCCCGTCACACTGAATGTGAATATGGCTGCCTGATCAATAGGGATTTCCTCCGAGACCGTATCTAATGAGACCACTATTCCTCTCATTAGTTTCTTTTCCATTAGTTCAGTCTGATCAATTCCATCCATATCATCGGTGACATTGACGTTCTTGTTCAGAGTATAGATATAATCATCACTGCCTGATAGATCCTGATATTCAGCATTGAAACTGTATTCTCCCGCAGGCATCCAGATATTGATACCATCATCAACCACATCTATTTCGAAGCTAAAATTCGCCCCATCAATCTCGACTTGGCCCAAGTCAACAGGTTCTAAAGCCTCTTTAGTGAGATAACGGATATTGTAATTCACGCCACGAGTAAGTGACGGACTCAGACTGATGGCCTCATCAAGTTCCAAGGCCCCGACGTTGACATAGCTGGTACCTTCTGTAGTATATGCCCATGTCTTGTAAGCACCAGTTTCCAAGTAGATTAGGTAGCTACCATCAATCTCGGAGGTTGTACTTGATTCGATTCTGCTGCCATCCACACTCCAAATCTCCAATTGCGAATCAGGCAGAAGTTCGTTTGCGTCAGCCTCACCGTCAAAATCACGGTCATAGAATATTGTCCCAGAGACCCTGACCTTCCAGGTAAGTCCGTTTTCAGCTCCACGTTTGAAAAGCTGATCTCCTTTACCGGCCTTCACATACATGCTCTGTTTTGACAACTTGAATTGATCAGCCCCTTCATTCTGGGTCTCATCAATTTCAATTTCATAGGTTTTTGGAATCATATCCAATATGATTACCCTTCCTTCCTCATCGGTAACATGGGCAAAGTTTCCGCCAGTAGTGGCAGTGAATACCACCGTTGCTCCAGTCAATGGAACAGTGCTACCTGTTGCGTTCCGATAAGTTATCTCCAAAGTTATATTGACCATCTTGGGGATTAAGTTAATTTCACCGTAGTAATCATTCTGACCATTAATCTCAACAGTACCAGTGAATTTCTCATAACCTTCTTGTTCCACGATGACATCATATATTCCATATGGAAGATCCAGGCTTCCATAATCGTCATCTGTTCCGAACAAGCCCTCATCTTCAATGGTATCCTCAACAAACGTAACACCTTCTTCCGATACAAATTGAATCCTGACCGAACGATCATTGATCACACTATTGTCTGCATCAGATTTCACATCCCCTCTAATGGAGCCCTCATCCTTCAATTCGAGGTTGAAGACGGTAGACCCGTCAAGCTCTAGAAGTCCACCAAAACTGAAGTGTTTGTTACTCATTCCATCTTGGAATGTAACATAGTAATCACCCGCTTCCAAATAACCTGAATATCCTTCGAATGTGTTTGAGTCAAGGACAGTTATATTGTCAAAATCATCAACCGGTCTAAGTACGACCATACCGGCCCGGGGTGTTCCATCCACCAATTCACTTACGCCTGATACTCTGTAGGTCAGTTCAGTGTTCACATCTCCCATATCAAATGTAGAGGTGCCCAGTGTGAGGGTCATTTGATCCTGTACCCAGTATCGACTTCCTTCATCGTCTTCATACGAGAAGGTGTAGATGTAGTCCTCAGGAGGTAAGCTGATATCGAAGTGCCCGTCTGAATCTGTCTGGAAGGTCAGATTGTATAATGGATTCAACTTTGGGGAGAAAGACAAATCAGCATTGGCGATTCCTTCCCCATCATTGACAAGTCTTCCGGATACATCAACGGGTATTCTTTCCACTTCCAATAATAATTCTTGAAGGTTGTTCAAACTCAACTTATTGGTTTCTACTTTATCATCATCTGGACCATAATACATAGTATCTAAGGTGTATCCAAATTTGTTTATTTCGATTTGATAATCACCAAGAGGTAGAGGTATTTGCGTGATTTGTGTTGTAACCCAGAAATTTCTTTCACCAGCTGCCGAGCTGAATTTTACAGTTCCATCCAGGGTTAGAATGTCACCCATGTGGTCCTCATAAAGAATGACCATAGCATCCTGGCCCATTACTGCAGGCAAATCGATACCTTCTGCATTTCTATTTACCTGAATTCTTTTCAGGGCCACCAGATTCTGATTTTCAGCCAAAGAAGCTTGTGACCATGCACTATAATCTCCTTCAGGAATTATAATCTCATATCTTCCATCATAAGAAGTGGCCGTTGAGGTACTTCCGCTTCCTGAATCAAATACAACATATGTCTCACCATACCCCTTTTCACCGGCATCAGGTTCGAATATGCCGTTCCCATTCAGATCGCCAAATAAGGTTCCTTCTATAGTATGTCCTGGGCTCATCTCCGCATCAATTGGTTCAGCATAGGTCTCACTGTCTATCAGATTTAGATAGGCAAGTGTTGTTTGGTTAGTCTGATGAATAGTATAGAGATCGTAACTTCCCTTTGGTAGGACCGTTGCAAAGTACCCCTCCTCTGTAGTAAAGACGTTGTCACTGTATTGCCCATCAACATTACGGATTGTTACTTGCTCATTACCAATTAGGTTATCGTTATGTGATAAGATCCCTTCAAGCCTGAAACCAAGCATCAAAGAACCGTTGAAACTTTTGGTCTCACCTTTGCCGATTTCCACCACTATAGTATTGTTGGTCCATCCTGTGAATACGTTTTCCGAAGCCATTCTCAGAGTATATTCCCCAGGAAGGAGATTGTTGAAACAGAAGGATATCGTATTACCACTTACACATTCCGAGGTATGGTACGAGCTACTCAAGAATGAGTCCTCACTGATACTGTTGTTTGTATGGTCATATAGAGATACAGTGACAGCCTCCGATCCAAGCCCCTCATCTGTGAACTTACCCCAGATTGCCCCCGGTTCCAATCCATTATCAACGGTAACATCTTGGCCAGCCCGTATGGCAGCAGTTCCAAGGTATGATTTCAGGTCCAGATGATGCCCATCGATTACTGCCGTAACCTTGTATTCACCAGGTGCCAGACCTTCGAATTTGTAATTTCCATTGGAGTCCGTGGTGACGGAGTTGAGAACATCAGAACGAATATTTCGGGCTTCTATTGTAATAAGTGGAATGGCAACCTCATCGGCTCCAAATTCTCCATCTTTGTCAGAGTCCCAGTACAATCTGCTGGAGATGGATGCAGCTTCAATTTCTAGATCGAGGTTAATGTCAGATGGGGCCTGACGCATCGCCTGTTCCTCTGATATAATTATATTCTCTTTCGTGAGCAATATGTTGTTAGAGGTCTTGAATATCTTCTCACGATCATCCTGAGGATATCCCATTGAAACAGCTAAGGTCAGGTTCCCAGCAGGTACCAGTATACTGTATTTCCCGTCAGCTCCAGTCGTAACCGTAGCATGTGGAACCTTGTTCTCGTCTAGAACTGTCACATTAGCATTGGCAACTGGATCACCGTTTGGAGTGGATATTGTCCCATAAATGGTTGCACAATCATAGTATTTCAGAATTCTGAGACCAGCATTGCTGTGCACCATCTTGAAGTGAGTCAGATTCCATCCAAATAGAGGTGGGAGGTTCTGATCCTGCCCAATTGTGCCATAAATACCAGGTATTCCATCGCTGATATCTCTGCCGATATCGGGTGCTGACCAGCCTATGAATGCCCGGAAGAAGGTTGAATTAAGGAATTTGTCCTTGTAGACCAAGGTCTGGTCAGTGACTTGAATACTAGGATTCTCCGTTACTATATCGACAGCTTCCGCAAAGGGTACAGTTCGACCATCAGATAGAACGGCCTGAATTTCAAAGAAATTACTGATGTCATAATCTGCCAGAGTTACCGGAGCGTACAGAATACCTGTATTGTCAGCTGAATAGGGCATTAATCTCGTGTCTGCAGCGAAGTAACGGATGGAATTTCCCGTGACCTGTTCAACTTCCCACAACAGGTCCGCAATCTGACTCTTTTCAATAGTCATGAGAATTGGTTTTCCAGCTCTTATTGCTGCATTTTTCTTATGAACATCCTGATCGCTTCCATCCGTTTTCTTGGGGATATAATCCTCAGGATTCATAATAATGGTCTCAAATTCAGTTATATTGGCTTCAGATAAGTGTCCCAGGAGAATATCTTGGATTTCAGCATTGAATTTTCCAGTGTCCCGGTCAACTTCAACTTCCAATAGTCTGTACAACAGTAGAGCCATGGCCTCATGTTCGGACTGCGATGCGATGAAATTACCCGCTATCTGATACCCAAACTGGAAATTATCAGCTA
>Ga0310125_10000372_pt1 | contig 20793 bp, 13 predicted proteins | sample CB11b_Tmax_Bot8__FD_203508 | JGI IMG/M metagenome (GOLD analysis project Ga0310125, IMG submission 203508) | Marine microbial communities from Western Arctic Ocean, Canada - CB11b_Tmax_Bot8 | ecosystem: Environmental > Aquatic > Marine > Oceanic | place: Canada: Western Arctic Ocean | collected... | reverse complement strand
GGTTGTCAGGGATGTGGCGTGGACAGGGATTTGTCTTCATTTTGACACGAGGGATTGCCTGATGGAATTCATGAGCAGTTTTTCCTGTTCCGGAAGAATGGTTCGCAAATCGAGACGGAAGCGCCGGCTGCTGATGGCACCGATCACTGGAGGCGTGGCCCGACGCAACCGTGCGGCAAAATCGACAAGTCGGATATCATTCGGGACAATATCCAGCGTCACGGTGGGAAGCGGCACTTCAGGCAGGGCTCCCCCGCCAACCTGGGAGTGGCCCGGGGTCACATCGATTTCAGCCGGCACCCCCTTGAGCGCCTTGGCCAACTTGCGAGTGCGTCGTTGGATTGAGGCAAGGTCAGCCGTCAGCATCCCCTGCAGAGGCAGTTCGCCGCCCTGATCATGAAGATAATGCTCGGCAGTCGATTGCAGCACACTCAACACCAGTTTGTCGCAACGAAGCGCTCGAAAAAAGGGGTGCTTCTTCAATGCCTGCACATGGCGTGCCCTGCCGGCAATGATTCCCGACTGGGGTCCGCCCATCAACTTGTCACCACTGAAGCATACAATATCCGCGCCATCCTTCAGAACTTCCCTCGGCATCGGTTCATGATGCCCTTCGGCCCAGTCCCCTGTTGGAAGCAGCACACCGCTGCCAAGGTCCTCCATGAACGGCACACGTTTTTTTCGGGCAAGCGCGGCCAGTTCGCAGCGTTCGGGCGCTCTCGCCTCCGCGCGTGTAGATTTCGGGATGGGCGAGACACAAACCGTCGAGCGTCTGGTCGGCGTAGTCGTCAGGGTTGTAGAGCAGTTTCTTCATGAGCTATTTCGGATGGAGTTCAAGATGGCCGATCTTCACCTCTTCCCATTTCTTGTGGAACGAGGGACGGTCGAAGACTTCGGGGTTCACCACGCTTTTCGGATGTTTGCCGTTCGCCAGGTCGATCAGGTTCTGAGAGGCCATCGCGCCGATGTCGCGGAACAACTCGCGGGTCCACGCGATGTTGTGGCTCGCGAGAATCACGTTCTCCAGCTGCGCGAAACGGTGCGGCTCGGTGACGGGCACGTCGGCGAAACAATCCAATGCCGCTCCGGCGATCTGGTCTGCGGAAAGCGCCTCGAAGAGCGCGTCTTCGTTGATGATGCCGCCGCGGGCGGTGTTGAGGATGAAGGCGTCGGGCAGCATCAACTCCAGCTCGGGCGCGGAGATGAGATTCGCGGTCTGCTCGTTGAGCGGGCAGTGCACGGTGACGAAGTCGGACCGCGCCATGAGGTAAGGCAACGTGACCGGCTCGCCGCCGAGTTTGGTGATCGTGTCAGGATCGAGAACGGGGTCGTAGACCAGCGGCGGGTTCATCCCGAAGCCGCCCAGCATCCTGAGAACCGCCCTGCCGATTCCGCCGAAGCCGACGATGCCGACGGTCTTCCCGTGCAGGCCGCCGCCCATGATGCTGCCGCGCTCATCCCAGCGGGCTTCACGAAAGAGACGATCCTTGGCGCGCATTCGGTAGGACAACGCAAGCATCCAACCGACGGTCGCCTCCGCCACCGGACGATCGACCGCCCCGGTGGTGATGCAAAGGGCCACGTCGTTTTCCGTGCAGGCGGCGACGTCGACACTGTCGTATCCGACGCCGAACCGGCTGATGGCCAGCAGCTGCTGGCTTTGCGCGAGGCTCTGTTGAGTCACGCGCGGTGTCAGTACGACGACTCCGTTGAGGCCCGCGAGTTGTTCGGGCGCGATCTCGTCGCGATGCTCGTCGAAGGTCGTCAATTCGATCCCCGGTTCGTGCTTCAATTGGCCGAGATCGAAATCGGGATAGACCGGTTCGCCGTCTTTGTAGAAGTCACCGGTCAGGCCGATGCGGAAGGCTGAGTTTGCTGGTTTGTCGTTCATTGAGATTCGTTGGGTTCGCTCGTTGCCGGCTCGACCGGATGGCTGCGCCACCAGTTGGCGAGGATTGACGCGATAATGTTCATGACGGGACCGAAGACGATGGGCACGAGGCCCAGCGTGGCGACTTTCCCCAGCGACTTGGCGAGGCCCGCCGCCATGCCGGAATTTTGCAAGCCAACTTCGAGCGCGATGGTCCGGCAAGTGAGCTCGTCTCTTTTGAGCAACTTGCACACGAAGTAGCCCAGCGTGAATCCCGCTGTGCTGTGGATGATGCAGGCGAGGATCAAGAGCAGCCCGATCTGCAGGAGTTTGTCGTGTCCGACCGCGACTGTCAGCACGGTCATGATCAGGATGCCGACCATCGAAACCACTGGCATGACCCGGTCGATCCACTTGAGGCGATGATAGACAAGATGATGAAAAATCAAACCGGCCAGGACTGGGAGAAGCACGATCTTGGTCATGCTCCACATCATTGCGGGAACGTCGATCTCCACCATTTCGCTTGCGAACATCTTCATCAACAACGGGGTCAGAAGCGGTGCTAACATGGTGGAGAACGCGGTCATGGTGACGGACATGGCGACATTGGCCTTCGCGATAAACGCCATCACGTTTGAGGCCAGGCCGCTTGGCGAGGAGCCCACCAACACGAGGCCGGCGGCGATCTCAACCGGCAATCCGAAGGCGTGAGCAAGGCCGAATCCAAGCAGCGGCATGATCGTGAACTGGCAGCCCAGCCCGATCAGGACGCCGCCCGGCATCTTGAAGACGCGGGCGAAATCCGCCGCGCTGAGTGTCGTGCCCATCGCGAACATGATGATCTGCAAGACCGGAATGAAGAGGACGGTCATCTCGCGATCCCCCAGTCCGAAGAACCATGAAGGGAAGGTGATGAACGACCCGTGAAAGGCCATCCCCACGACCACGCCGGTCGCGATCCAGATCGTGAAGGACAACTGGCGCAACAGGCCTTGTCCCGTCGAAGCCGCCAGCGCGAGACCAACGAAGCAACCCGTCAGCAGGTGTGGAGCGCCCGCGGTCTTGCCGGTGACCAACGCGATCACAAAGGCGATAGCGCAGAACGCGCTCAGTCCGAGGAGCGATCGGTTGAGCCATTTTGGATATGCGTTCATCGTTCGATCATTCACGCGTGAAGCCGGGGTCGATGATGATCCGCTCCGGCATTGGGCCGGCGTAGACCCAGATCATGTCCATCTGGTGTTCCGACTCATTGATGAAATAATGAACGCGTCCCCGGGGAACCATGGCGGTGGCGCAGTCGTTGAGCGAATACTGCCGACCTTCAACCAGGCAGCTTGCATCGCCGCGAATGATGCAGATCGATTCGTCGAAATCGTGCAGGTGGTCGGGCAGGCGGCCGCCCGCGTCAAAGCGCGCGAAACCGCCGCTCATTTCGATGCCCGGCAACAAGGAGGCGTTGAAGTAGTCAATAAACTCGGCCGCGGGGCCGACGCCCATTACTCGGTCGGCGCTGGAGAATCGGGTAACCCGTTCGAACCCGGGAGCGCCCACCGAGTCCGGTGGCATCTCAATCGGGTCAAATGATCGGGCGACCGGCTCTCGTTCGGGGACGCTCATGGCCATCGCGACGTGCAGCCGCGTCGGTTTGCCAGAATCAGGATTGCGGGTCTGATGCGGCAACCAGCGCGGGATCGTGATGTTGTCCAACGGGCCCAGGCGATAAGTCCGCCCTTCGATGGAAGTCTCGGCTTCGCCTTCGAGCACCGTGACCGATTCGGCACAGGGGTACCTGTGGTAGTTGAGAATCGCATCGGGCTGGATGACCACAATGCCTGTCGTCAGGCCGCGCGCCGTGTTGAAATCGCCCACCAGGGCTTCCATGGTGACGCCGGGCTCCAGCTCCACGCTTGTCCCTTCGCCGAGGCAGGTGATGACTTCGTCACGATCGGGCGTGGTGCCTTCGGGCGGCTGTGGCAGCGGCAACCGGACGGCACGGCCGTCGGCGGGATCCAGGCTTGGCGCCGGCATGCGGTCGCGATCGACGGCCTGGAGCGCCTGGTGAATTGCCCTCAGCAACAGCCCGTTGTCAGCGCCCACTCCCAGCATGTGAAATCCCTGTTCACGCCGCTCGACGAGATTGTCGACGCTGGTCGTCATCACGCCGCAGTGTTTGCCCGCCGCCCTGATCGAGTCCTTCAATTGAAGAATCTGCTCCGCGACCCCCGGCCCTTCCCATTGACCGCGGTAACCGGCCGTCGACGAGAAGTCGGCCGGCCCGAAGAAGAACACGTCCGTGCCGTCCACCTCGCACATCGCCGGAACATTGGGGATCGCGGCAACACTTTCGATGAGCGGCACAACCAGCACGTGCTCGTTCGCCTCGGCCGTGTGTTCGGCAAGGCACTGCCCCCACGCGGTGGCTCGCTCGCCCCCGATGCCGCGCCGGCCTTCGGTTGGATAGCGGGCATCGCTGATGGCCTCTTCCAGATCTTCGACGGTCGAAACCCACGGAATCACGACGCCGTCGGCTCCGATGTCGAGGGCTCGTTTCGTCAACGCTGTGCTTCGTTCCTGCAGCCTGACCAGCACGACGGTGTCGCTGCGCAAGCCGGCGCGGATATGCTCGTTGATGTCTTTCCAGTCGAGGTGTCCGTGCTCGGCGTCAACGACCACCCAGTCCATTCCCAGGGCGACGGCCATTTCCGTGATGCTCGCCGATTCAAGCGTCACCCAAAGTCCATAGATCGGTTCGTTGTTGGCAAGTTTGGAGCGAAAGCGTTTCAGCGCCTGTGTCTTCATGAGTCAATGTTTTCTAGTTATTCTGATATTTCTGCGGAGAGGCCCGGGTGCGGGAGGCATGCGGACGATGAAGCAGGTTTCATCAATCAACCGTCCGGTTGATTCGGGCGATGGCGTGGGGTTGCAGTTTGACGAGGATTTCGCGGTTCGCGTCGAGGCCGCGGAGGGTCACGGTCTGGGGTTTGTCGCTCAGATTCACGACGAGCACACGCTGCTTGCCGTCTTTGCGCAAGGCGATCGCCTCGGTTGCCAGCGGCTGCGAGGAATCGATCCGCCGAACCGTGCCGCCGGCAAATTCCCCGATGGTTTTGAGCAGATGATAGACCGGGAACAATTCGCCGGGTTGCGAGGGATAGCCCGCCGGACGCGCGCTGACATCGTCGGCGTCCATGACGCCGTTCCAGCCGACGGTTTCGTAAAAGGTCGCGCTGTGGGCTCGGGCGTCGGCGAGATACTTGATGCTGCCGAGCGTCCAAGCCGCGGTGAACTTCGTTCCCTGCCGGGGATCCACGTAGGTTGGAAATGGACCTGGGGGAGGGCCGCCCGGAGGGTCTTCGCCGTTGATCCACTGGGGGCACAACGTCACCGGCCCGATGACCAGCGGACGGTCTCCGACAAACTCCCGAGCGCTGTTGACGGCATGGGCGTGGATCGCGAGCGTCTCAACCATCGAGGCGTTGTCGAAGGCGTGAATCTGAGGATTGATGGCAAAGCCGACCGCTTCGATGGACTTGTCTTCGGGACGGGCGCGGTTCAGGTCGACGAAATTGGTGATTCGAGTCACGCCGATATTGGCCCCACGCGCAACGGGTTTCAGTTGCTTGCGTACCGTCCGGAAGTGCGCGGGATCGCCGCCGGTGACCAGCCAGTGGGATACCGGCGGCTGGAGTCTTTTGAGTTCGCCGAGCAACGTCTTGAAATCCGGCGATGCGCCTAGGTTGAGCCCGATTTGCAGCGACACTCCGAGCGCCTTGGCCTGCTGCGTGGCCCGTCGCAGGGCTTTGGGAAACGATCCCTTGGACAGCGCCAGATCGACGCGGAGATGATCGAGATTCAGGTCCTTGAGTCGCTTCAATTGGACTTCCGTCAGGCCCTCGACTTCGCCCGAAACCTGCACGCCGAGACGCGGGAGCGGGATTTCTTTTTCGCCCAGAGTGAGCACCGCGCCACCGATGCTCGATTCCGGCGCGTCCGGAAGATCGCCTTGCAGGCTGATGCGGATCTTCTGTGAAACCATCGCGCCTTTGGCGAGTTGCACCGGGTAGGAAATCTCCAGCGGCGTGCAGTAGGTTTTGAACGAGGCGTCGGTCCAGTTGCGCTGGTCTTCCATCTCAAACACCTCGCCTTCGAGATCGACCCGGGCACGAATCCCGGGAGCGACTTTGTGCGTGATGGCGCGCAGGTTGTTGGCTGGTTGATGCGGCGAGATAAAACGGGGAAACTGCCCCTTGGAGGTCATCCCGTCCGCTGTCTCGATCACCCACGGCTGCCCCGCGGCCGACGGCCCGTGCAGCACGCAGAAACCGATCCGATTGCGCTTGAAGGAGGAATAGGCCTCACCGTCAAAGCTGAACTCGACCTCGCCTTTCGCGGTTCCGGTGATCGATCCTTTCCAACGGAAGTCGATGTCCGCCTGGGCGCAGCGCACGTCGAAGGTGACCTGGAAGTGATCTCCGCCATCGTTGATCTTAAGGTTGGAAACCTTGGGCGCGACGGTCGACCAATTCTGGTCGCGAATCGGCGCGTTGATCCCGCGCAGAACTTCATGCGGCCCCACGCGGACGTAACGCAGAAACACATTGTCCGCGTCAAAGACCATCGTGACGGGTCCGGCGCGGAGGGGGATTGGCTTGCCGGCGCTCGCGGTCGTCGTGATCGAGGCCAAGGCGAAAAAGAGACCGATTGTCTTCAACAGCAGTTTCATTCTGAGAATTCCTTTCGATGAGTGGGTTTTGTCACAGATCCTTTGCCGAAGCGCTACGCGAGGGGCCGAACCACCGAAGTGCTGCGGTAGTAGTCCAGCAATGTTTCGATGGACAACACGCCTCCCCCGAGACCGCTCTTGTTGACGCCGCCATAGGGGACGCCGTGGGCGAAGACATTGTGCGCGTTGATCCAACTGTTGCCCGCCACCATCGCTTCGGCGACGCGCGCCGCCCGATCGGCGTCATCCGTCCAAACGCTGTTGGCCAGGCCGTAGTTGGTGTCGTTGGCCATGTCGATCGCCTCCTCCTCCGTCTTGAACCTGGCCAGGTAAGCAACCGGACCGAAGATCTCTTCGCGGGCCGCCACGTTGTCCAGCGATCCGGCAAGCAATGCGGGCCGGACGTAGTGCCCCTCGAATCCTTCCACCGTTGCCGGTCCACCGCCGAACAGGCATTCCGCTCCGCTCGCGACGCCTTTCTCTTCGTAGCCCAACACCCGGGCGTGTTGCCTGGCGTTGACCACGGGGCCCATCTCGCTGGATGGATCGAGCGGATGGCCGATCTTGACCTTTTCCAGGCGATCCTTGCAGCGCTCCACAAACTCATCGTAGATCGCGTCATGAATGAACCAGCGCGTCGCATCGCAACAGACCTGTCCGGTATGAAACGTGATCGCGCCGACCAGTTTCTCCGCCGTCCCGGCCACATCCACATCGTCGAACACGACAGCTGCCCCTTTGCCGCCGAGTTCCAACTTCACCGGCACCAGGTTGCGACCGCAGGCCTCGCCCACCAATTGACCGACCTCCGGTGAACCGGTGAACGACATCCGCTTGATCCTGGCATTGTTGGTCAACGCCGCCCCGGCGGTCTCGCCGCGCCCCGTCACGACGTTGATCACTCCGTCGGGAACGCCCACTTCAGAAGCCAGTCGAGCCAGATAGATGGCGGAGAGAGAGGTGTCTTCGGCGGGTTTGATGACGACCGTGTTTCCGGCGGCCAGGGCGGGCGAGATGCCCCAGCCGATCAACAGGAAGGGAAAGTTCCAGGGAAAGATGAACGCGCAGGCGCCCCAGGGTTGTTTGTATGTCCATGCGTCGTGCCCGGCTACATCCAGCTTCGTGCGCGTCTCGACCCCGTCCGCAAGGCCGACAAAATACCGCAGGGTGTCGACGAAGTTCTGAACGTCGCCCTGCGCCTGTGCCTCGATCTTTCCTGCTTCCAAAGCCTCGATCTGGGCAATAATGGATTTGCGTTCTTCTACCGCGTCCGCCAATCGCAAAAGAATGGCGCTGCGATCGGCCTGGGCAAGCGCCGACCATGCTGAAAACGCTTCGTTGGCCATATCGACCGCGCGATCGACCTCCGCTGCGGAGAGATCGTGGATGTCCGCTATTTTGTCGCCGGAACCGGGGTCGATCGTCGACACGAGATCGCCACTGGCCGCCGGGTGGTCCTTGCCGCCGGCAAATCCGGGAAACGATTGACTGCTGAGAAACTCGGTGACTTCAGGAAGTAAACCGATGGAAGTTGGGGTGTTCATGTCTTGATGTTCTTTCTTTGGATTTTCCTTTAATTCAAAATGTCTTCTATCACTCTTCAGTCCTTCTTACTCACTCACCAACACATCCAGCTCCCCAATTGAAGCGAGAGGCTTGCCGCTGCGGGAGACGGCGTCGGTGACTTCGAGCTTGATGAACTTCTTGTTCGTAGCCGCGGGAAAGAGAATCTCTTGATCGGTTTTCACCCCGGGCTTGAGGGTGGCGTTTTCCACCAACGGCTCGCCCCAGGTCTTCCCGTCGTCGGAGACATAGATGGAGCAGCCCTTCAGGTGGCCGTTCCCCCGGCCATGCCAGGCGTGGTAGCGAAGCCCCTTGATGGCCAGCGTCCCCGGGACCTGCAGCACTACGTAGTGGGGAGGCTTGGCGTGACCACCGGCAAAGCGCGTGTGCCAGAAGCTCTTGAGATCGCCATCGATCATGTGCGCCGGATCATTTCCCGGCTGAAAACTACTCACTTCCGAGACCTTGCCGCCGATGGCTTTGAGGACGGAGGGTTTTCCCTTGGCGGGTGCGCTCCTGATTTTTTTGAGTGGCGGCGCCTCCTTTAAGACAAAGGGCTCCTTCTGCACGGCCATCAACGGGCTTTCGGGCGAACCCGAGGCCCCTCTGCCCCAGCGGTAGTAGAGTTGCTGGTTGGTGAGGGCACGGTAGGCGCGATCAAAGGGTTTGTTGGAACCTCCGTAACGGCCCTGCGGTTTGAACTTCTGCTTCGCGACTGCAAGGGGTTCGATCGCTGATGCAAGCTGCTCGTTCGCGTCCGGTGGTTGAGAATCGAGAATGTTGCCGACGCGCACCTGGACGTCCGTATCGGGATGCGCCATCTCGGCGATCACGACCGGGAGGGCTTCCTCGTAATATCCCAAGTTGAACAATCCTTCCGCCGCCAGCAGGCGGACGTCGATGGACTCATCGGCAAGTGCCTCTTTGAGGCTCGGTAGAATCCCTTTCACCATTTCGGGACCGGCGCTCTGGGTGACGACGGCCAGTCCAAGCACCGCCCAGTAGCGGACCTGGGGATCGGCCTCCATGCTGCGGGTCTTCAGTTCGGCAACGGCCGACTCTCCCTGGAGCTGGAGGTTCGCGGTTTCGAGAATGCGCTCGTAGTTTTCCAGGTCCTGGCCGACTTGCCAGAGAGATCCTCCCTCCGCCTTCTCGTAGAGCTCGCGTTCTTCGACGAGGGCGAGGTCGCGTGTCTCGATCATCCAGTCATGGAGGCGCTGGCGCATCTGCTTGAGCACATCGGCGTAGGCCGGATCCTCGGCGAGGTTGTGCACCATCTCGGGATCGTTTTCCGAATCGTAGAGCTGCTCGAGGGGCTTGAAGCGCAGGGCGTATTCCTCCTGGGCCCCCTTCAGCTTACCCTGGCGCGCCAGCTCCCCCCACCGCTCGTAGACCGAGGCCTCGAACTGATAGGTCTCGTAGGGTGCGAAGGGGAGGTGCGGGAAGAAGTTTCGCTGGTAGCGGTAGCGCTTGTCGCGAATCGCGCGGACGAACTCGGAGCGGGTGTCGAGGCGGTTGCGGACGGCCACGACGTAGTCGCGCTTCTCGGCGTCGCTTTGGCAGAGCAGGGCGCGGCCCTGCATGTACTCGGGCGGTTCGATGCCGGCGAGGGTCAGGACCGAGGGTCCCATATCCATCAGGCAGACGAGGTCGTCCAGGACCGCTCCCGGTTCGGCGGGCGCGAGGTGCTGGTATTTCTCGGGGAAGCGCACGAGAAGCGGCACGTGGGTGCCCTGTTCCCAGACGGTGTGCTTTCCGCGCGGCATGCCGACGCCGTGATCGGCCCAGACGATGACGATCGTGTCGTCCCAGAGCCCGTCTTCCTTGAGTGCTGCGATGATTTCCCCGGTGCGGTAATCGACCTGGGTGACGGAGTCGTAGTAGCGCGACCAGGCTTTGCGAAAGAGAGGGTCGTCCGGGTGGTAGGACGGAATGGGCGCCTCGGCTGGATCATGGAAGTCGCCCGGCTGAAGGCGGTTGAGCCGCACCTCGATGATGACATCTTCCGGAATCTTGGTGATGCTGGAGTGGCATTCGCCGAAGTCGACCTTGGAGAAGAAGGGTTGTGTCGGGTCCGGCCGGCTGCGCCAGGGGGCGGCGTCTCCGCCTTTTTTCTTTCCCTGCTTGTCATACACCATGCCGACGATGTTGAAGTCGCCCTTCTGGTTGGTGGTGTAGTAGCCCGCTTCGCCCATGAGGTTGGGAATGAACTTGAGGAATTCGGGTGCCTGGACCCCGCCGCTGCGATGGTGCATCGTTCCGATAGTGGTCGGATACATGCCGGTTACGATGCTGGATCGTGAGACGGAACAGACCGGGCCAACGGAATAGGCATGCGTGTAGCGAACGCTTTCGGCGGCGAGTTGGTCGAAGTTTGGTGTCTTGGCATAGGTGTCGCCATAGCAGCCCATCATCGGGGTGATGTCTTCGAGGGCGATGTAGAGGATGTTGGGGCGGTCGGCTGCGGAGGCGGTGCAGGCGCAGAGCAAGGTGAGTACAGAAAGTAGTCTCTTCATAAATGGTGATGCGTGGTTGAGGTCAGAGGTTGGCGGACTGGATGTCCTCGAGGGCCTTCTTCAATCGCTGAACGATTTCCGGATGTTCGTTGTAGAGGTTATTGGCTTCTCCGAGGTCCTCTTCCAGGTTGTAGAGTTGGGCCGGAGGATCGCCGGGCTTGGGGGCCGGCACGGGTTTCTTCGCCCGGGATTCTCCGTAGCCACGATTTCCCTGTCCTTCGATGAGCTTCCACTTGCCCATGCGGATGGCGAGAGCCCCAGTTCCGCCGCTGGTGAAAACGATCGGACGTTCTGGGTCGGGTAGCGCTTCTCCCTGCAAGGCCTGAAGCACGTTGTAACTGTCGGGTCCGGCGCCTTCCGGCAGTTCTTCGCCGACGATGGCCGCGAAGGTTGCCAGCATGTCGGTGGTCGAGATGGTTTCCTTCGATACGGTGCCGGGTGGGATCTTGCCGGGCCACTTCGCGACGAAAGGGATGCGGTGCCCCCCTTCGACCAGATCGCCCTTGCCGCCACGCAGGATCTGCCCGTTCGGCTGATGCCCGTTGAAGTTGCGAGTGTATCCACCGTTGTCGCTAGTGAAGATCACCAGCGTGTTCTCGGTGAGTCCGAGGTGATCCAGCGTTTTGAGTATCTCGCCAACGGACCAGTCCAACTCCTGAACCACGTCGCCATACGGTCCCGCCTGGCTTGTCCCCTTGAAGCGGGCATTCGGCCAGTGCGCCTGCCCTTTGACGTTACGAGACCCGATATGGGGCTGAGTCGGTGTGTAATAGAGGAAGAACGGCTGCTTCTTTTTAGCGAGACTTTCCAGTTGTGGCACTAGCTTGCCGGCAAACTTGTCGATGAGCTCCTCATCCTTCCAGCGGGCTCCCTCGCCCCCCTCCATCTTTCCGTAGTTTCTCGATTCCAGTTTTCCAATCGGGCTCTCCTTGCGAAGACCTGCCACATGGTGATTCTCGACAAACACATAGGGCGGGAAACTGTTGGCCACGGGTATGACGTAGGAATAATCAAAGCCGTTCTCACGCGGCCCGGGCTTCAACACCCCATTCCAATCCGGTCCCTTCCCCCGGGTTTCCCAGTAGTTCGGCGGCGTGTTGCCGCGATTGTTTTCAAATCCTTCTTCCCGACCGTAGCCCAAGTGCCACTTGCCAACGATGGAGGTCGCGTACCCCGCCGACTTCAGGAAGGAAGCCACGGTCACTCGATCCTCCTCGATTAGCAGCGGCGCGCTGGTGCTCAGTGCGCTGTATTTCAACCAGCTTCGCCAGTTATGGCGTCCGGTCAGCAGCCCATAGCGCGTCGGGGTGCAGGTCGAAGCTCCGCAGTGCCCATCGGTAAAGAGGATGCCCTCCCTCGCCAGCCGGTCGATGTTCGGCGTTTTGATTTTCTTTGCGCCGTAACATCCAAGATCCCCGTAACCCATGTCATCGGCAAGGATGAACACAATATTGGGCGGGTCTTGTGTTTTCTCTTCTGCTAAACCCACAAGAGGCAGAGCCATTACGGCCAGAAGGATTGCTGTCGTTTTCGTGAGATGCTTCATGGCTTCTTCTTTTGCGGGATGACTGGTTCAAACTTCTGCCCGTTCTTTACCGGGTACACCGCATTCATGGATTTCAGTTCCCGAACCATGCCCTGCATCATGCTCTTGAGCTTGCCTGGGTTCTTTTCCGCGAGGTTGTTGGACTCGCTTGGGTCGCTCGCCAGGTCGAAGAGCATGTAGTGTTCGGCACCTTTGGCGAGGTACTGATAGATCACCTTCCAGTTTCCTTTGCGCCAGGTGGTGAAGAAATGGCTCTGGCCACGGCGGGGATGGGGGTAGTGGTTCAGGAATTCATTTTGGTGTTTGGGGTTCGATTTTCCCGAGAGCAATCGCAAGAGATTCTGGCCATCCACTGGATGATCCTTGGAGACCGGCGCATTGACAAAATCGGCAATCGTCGGGAACAGATCGTAACAGGTCCCGATTTCCTGGCGAACGCTGCCGGCGGGGATTGGCAGTTGCTTCTGCCACGGGTGGTTCGCGTCGGGCTTGCCCCAGGCAGCGATGAAGGGAACGCGCATGCCGCCCTCCCACTTACCACCCTTGCGGCCGCGCAGGGGCGCGCTGGAGAAGATGCCATCCACGTCCTGGAGGGGGGCGTCGCCGCCGTTGTCGCCCAGAAAAATAATCAGCGTGTTCCGGGCGATACCCTTCGCCTCGATATGATCCATCAGATCGCCGAGCGATTTGTCCATGCCTTCGATGAGAGTGGCGTAAGCCTGGACGGCCGCGTGTTTCCCACGGTCGCGGTAGTGAGCCGCAAAACGTGGATCGGAGTTGAACGGTGAGTGCACCGCGTAGTGAGACATGTAGAGGAAGAACGGTTTTTTCGCGGCCAGTGCTTTATCGACTTTGGCCTTTGCTTCCAGCGTCAGGGCTTCGGTCAGCAAGGTGTCTGTGCCGTGGTATTTGTCGAGGCCCGGCACGGGACGCGCGTGAGGATTCTTGGAGCCTTTCCCATACGCCGCCCGCCCATAATAAGAGCCTGGGGCACCGATGGCGGAGCCGGCGACATTCACATCGAAACCAAGATTCAGCGGTTCGGCGCCCTCGTGATCGAATGGAGCAAAGTGCCCTTTACCGACATGGATGGTCGTGTACCCGACCTGTTTCAATAGCCTTGGCAGGGTCACATCACTTTTCCTGAGACCGGCCCAATTCCACTCCGGCGGAACCTGCTGACACACCGCCAGGGGATACGGCTTGTTGTCAATCAATCGGTTGTTCTTCCAAGGAAAAATGTAGTCGGTGGTTCGATGGCGCGCCGAGTTTTGGCCGCTCATGATCGAAACGCGCGTCGGCGAACAGACACTGTGTGAGTAGAAGTTACTGAAGCGGACTCCCTGCGCCGCCAGCCGCTCCATGTTAGGTGTGCGATACCAGTCGTTAAGCGGGTGTCGCTGCGGTTGCCCGTTTTCATCGGTCAGCATCGGGACCGAGGTATCCATCAGCCCCATGTCGTCCACCAGAAAGAGGATGATGTGCGGCTGGTCCGGTTTGGCAGAGGCTTGGGCACAGAAGAGAGCGCAGATGATGAGGGTAGAGATCCAATGCTTCATTTGTTGGTCTGCTTCCTATTTGGGGCGACGTCTTTCGACCAGTTCGCGTACAATTTCTTGAGCCGCTGGGTGACCTTGGGATGCTCTTTGGCCAAGTCCCGGCTTTCGGAGGGATCTTCCCGCAAGTTGAACAAGCGGGTGCCCTTCAAAATTCGGTCCGGTTGACAATACCCGCGGTGGGCTTTCTCGGGCTTCTGCCACCGTGGTGCAGCAATTTCCAGTCGCCGGAACGAATGGCGTAGCTGTTGTTCCAGCGCCAGAAGAGATCTCTCGGTGTTCCTGCTTCATTTGGAGTTTTTGAAATGGGCCGACCATCGAGTGATTCAGGCAATTTGATACCGGCCGCATCCAGGCAGGTGGGCAGGATGTCGAGCGTTGAGATTGGTTGGCTCCAGATTTCGCCAACGTGCGGATCGCCCGGGCGTGAGAGAATGAAGGGGACGCGAATCCCACCTTCCCAGAGGGTGAACTTGCTGCCCGCAAGCGGCAAATTGCAGGCACCGGTCGTGGGCGCCCCGCCGTTGTCCGAAAACAAAAGCACCACCGTGTTGTCAGCGAGTTTCAACTCCTCCAAGGCATCCAGGAGCCGCCCAATGTTGTCGTCGAGGCAGTTGAGGTTGGCGAGGTAGTACTTGCGCATCTCCTCGGCAGTGATTTTGCCGAGGGTAATGTGTCTTCTGAACCAGGGCGCGTACTCGCCGTCCGTCTCCGGGTCGTAATTCGGAATCTCCTTCACGCCATGCTTATTCAGGTAGCGTTTGGGCGACTGATGAATCAGGTGATGCACCGAATTGTAGGAAAGGGTCACGAAGAACGGGGCGCCCTGATGACCTTTCATAAAGTCGATCGTCGCGTCCGTGAAGATCTCCGTCAGGTAGCCATCCTGGAATTCCTTAAACCCATTGTTGTGCATCAAGGGACCGACCACCGCGCTGTGCCCCTTGGGATCGGGCGTGCGATCTTGAATGTCCTTCGAAAGCAGAAAAAAATCGTGGCCGTGCGCCGAAAACCCGAGGAACTCGTCGTAGCCGTGATTCAACGGATACTCGCGGACGTTTTGCCGGTGCAGGCTCCTACCTCCGTAGTCATTCTTTCCAAAGCGGGCCGTCGTGTATCCATTCGCCTTCATGATCTCCGCGATGTGGGGAACGTCCTTGGGCAATCCGCAGTTAAAACTGCTCTTCGGATCCCAGCGCACCTGGTGCCGTCCTGTATTCCATCCCGCCCGAGAAGGACTGCACACCGGAGCGGAGGCGTAGGCCTCCGTGAAGAGCACCCCGCGCGCCGCGAGCCGATCCATGTTCGGAGTCTCCACGTCCGCCGCATGATGTTCGAAGGCGCTCAGGTCGGCGTAGCCCTGGTCATCCGTGACAATGATGAGAATGCTCGGCTTCCCTGATGCTTCTCTCGCAGCGACGTCGCTCGCCGCCATGATCGAGATCGCGACAAGGGCAAATCCCGCCTGGAGTAATCGCTGCCGGTTCACGCGATGATTTCCTCCACCACGTTCCCCGCCACATCCGTCAGCCGGAAGGGCCGGCCGTGATGGTCAAACGTCAACCGCTCGTGATCGAGGCCCATGAGGTGGAGCATGGTGGCATGCAGGTCGTTGATGTGAACCTGGCCTTCGACGCCGTAGTAGCCGAACTCGTCGGTCGCGCCGTGGGTGATGCCGCCTTTGACCCCGCCTCCCGCCATGCACATCGTGAATCCGTGCTGGTTATGCTCGCGGCCGTCGCCGTTCTGAGCGTGCGGGGTGCGTCCAAATTCGCCCCCCCACAGGACCAGCGTGTCGTCGAGCAGGCCGCGTGACTTCAGATCGCTGAGCAGGCCGGCGATCGGCTTGTCGGCCTTCGCGCAGAGATTCTTGATACCGCTGGCGATCTTGTTGTGATGGTCCCATCCGTCGAGGGTGACCTGCACGAAGCGCACGCCTGCTTCCGCGAAGCGTCGAGCGAGGAGACACTGTCGGCCGAACTGGTCGGTCGTTTTGTCACCGATGCCGTAGAGTTCCTTGGTGGCCTTCGACTCGCTCTTGAAATCGACCAGCTTTGGGGTCTCGGTCTGCATCCGAAACGCGAGCTCGAACGACTCGATCACGCCCTCCATCTGCTGATCGGTCTGCAGGCGATCGAGCTGCCGGTGGTTCATGGATTGGATCAGATCGATGCGGCGCCGTTGGGCTTCTTTGGAAATGGAGGAATCGGTGAGATTGCGGATGGGAGCCTTGTCGGGCGAAGATCCCACGTGCTGGATGGCGGTGCCCTGGTGGATGGCGGGGAGGAAGGCGCTGCTGAAATTGCGCTCGCCCTCGCCCGGAAGGATGGTGAAGTAGGAAGGCAGCTGCTGGTTTTCGGTGCCGAGGCCGTAGGAGAGCCAGGAGCCCATCGAGGGAACGACGTCGAAGAGGTTGCCGGTGTGGAGTTGGCGGATCGCCACCGGATGGTTCGGGCTGTCGGCCTGCATCGCGCGCAGAACGCAAAGGTCGTCGGCATGCCGGCCCATGTGCGGCAGCATGTCGCTCATGTAGAGGCCGCATTCGCCCTGGTGTTTGAAGCCGGAGACCGGACCGAGGAGGCGGGTGTTCTCGAGGCCAACAGTCGCTTCGATGGCCGGCAGTTCATACGGGATCTTTTCGCCAGACCCTTTGACCAGCCGGGGCTTGTGGTCGAACAGGTCCATGTGCGACGGGCCGCCCTTCATGAAGAGGAAAATGACGCGGCTGGCCTTCGCCAGGAAGTGGGGCGGCCTGCTGGCGAGGGGGGACGCCGCATCGCTGGCAGCACGCTGGGTGGCTCTCGCCTGCTGCTGGAACATGGCGTTCAGGGCCAGCGAGCCGAATCCACATGCGGAGCTGCGCAGGAAGTTCCGGCGAGAAAAACGAGGCGATGAAGTAGGAAGTTTCATGGGCTGTTTTGGCGGTCGGTTCTATTCGACGAAAAGGAAATTGTTGGATGCTAGCACGGCGTGACAGAGCTGAACCCACGCGCCCGATCGTGCTTTCGGGTCAGCGGAGTTCGGTCCGAGGTCGTGGGCGCACTGGTCAAGAAATGCCACGGCAGTCGCAATCTCGTCGGGATGGGCCGGGCGGTTCACGGCCAGCAGATAGAGGCGAGCGATGCGGGCGCGTTCGTCGCCGGGTTCGTCCTCCACCAAGCGTGCGGCCAGCTTGTTGGCCTGCTGCTTCACAAAGGGCGCATTCATCAGGAAGAGCGCCTGGGTGGCGACGGTGGTATTCGCACGTGCGCCGGTAATCTCAGAGGGGTGGGGAAAATCGAAGGTGCTGAGGATCTCCAGTTCGCCGACCGGACGTTCACGTTTTAGGGGCAGATAAATCGAGCGCCGGTTCTTCACGTGGTCCGGGGTCTTGTTTCCCCAGGTGGGCGGGTTCACATTGCCGCCCGCGCCCCTGATGTTGCCCTTCAGCTCGAGACCCAGCGATGGCCCTCCGCGTGCGAGATCGAGTTGCCCGCTAACCGCGAGCATGGTGTCGCGGATCGCTTCGGCGCCAAGCCGGCGGCGCGGCATCTGCCAGAGCAGGCGGTTGTCCGGGTCGATCCCTGAGGCCTTGGCATCGGGCGTGGATGCCGTCTGGTAGGTCCGCGACGTCACCATGCGGCGCACCGTTTTCTTGAGCGACCAGCGATCGTCCTCGCTCATCCGGAGCGCGAGGAAATCGAGCAATTCCGGGTGGCTGGGTGTCTCGCCATGGACGCCGAAATAGTCGACCGAGCGCACCAGCCCACTGCCGAAGAGATGATGCCAGACGCGGTTGACCAGGACTCTCGAGGTGAGCGTGTTGCCGGGATCAGTCAGCCACTCCGCAAGTTGCAGGCGGCCGCTGGCACCGGGCGGAATGCGGTGGGCCGTGGACACCGGAACGGCGCTGAGAAATCCGCGCGGGGCGATCTCCCCCAGCGACTGAAAGCTGCCGCGATAGTAAATCGGACTGTCGGCTGGCTCGTCAACATCGCGCACCGCGAGGGCTTTCTCCGGGGCGTCTTTCCTTTCGAGGGTAGCGATTTCTGCGGCGAGCTCGCCCAATTGCTTCTCGAGCTTCTTCGCCCTGGCGTGGGCCTGTTTCTCGGACTCGGTAACGGGCTTGGCTTGGGCAAGCGTTTTCGCTCCGCCACCGAAAAACTGGATCGCGTAATCGCCGTCACCCAGATCAACGGCGTGAGAATGGTTGATCCCTCCGCCTGCCCAGCCGGGCACGCTCACCCCGGCGAGGACCCGCAACCGGGTGTCGGCCTGCGCCCCTTCGGTCGGGCTGGGCTTGAGGGCATCGAAATTCTCGGTAAAGATTGTGGTTTTGTGAGTCGTGATGGCCAAGTCATCAATCGCTCCGCCGAAGTGTCCGCTGCCGGGGGTGGCGCTGGTGAGGCGGATGCGAAGCTTGCCCGATCCATCACCCGTGAAGGGAAAACCGGCGGGCTTCAGTTTCTGGGCGTCTTTGGTGCCTGACCAAGGACCGGGGCTGTGACGAAATTCGGCGAGCACGCTTCCATCTTCCCGGAGCAGGTCGATCTGCAACCCGTCTGCGGCAGTCGTCCGTTGGGGCGTAGCGTCCCACACACTCGGCCCAGCCTGGAAACTCACCTCGTAGCGCGTGCCCTTCTCGTTGGCTGCGATCGGGTTTTCCAAAGTCAGTACATTGGCATCGGAGCCTCCGGGAATCTTCAGAACGAGGGTCGTCAATTCGGCTTGGAGGGTTTGCCTTTGGGGGCGCAGTTCATCGAGCGTCTTTTTGCGGCGGGCCTGTTCCTCCGGCGAGCTTTTCAGATCCGGAAGACGAATCTCGGTGATCGCGCTCCACACCCCCGGGCCGTCGTAGCTGGTCGTCAGGGTGCTGTGAAAAATCCCGGCCATGGCATAGTAATCGGCGGTGGGAACAGGGTCGAATTTGTGATCATGACAGCGCGCGCAGGAAATCGTCTGCCCCAGGAAGGTGCGCCCGATCCGGTCGATCTGGTGGTCGACCACATCCGCGTCCAGCTGTCCCTTGATGTAGTTTTGAAGGGTCCAGGGCCCGATCGCCAGATACCCGGTCGCGATGATCAACTCCCGACGTTGTTCGTTGTTTTGAGAGGGCAGCAAATCCCCGGCGATCTGCTCGTGGATGAAACGATCGAGCGGCTTGTCGGCATTGAGTGCCGCGATGACGTAATCGCGGTAGCGCCAGGCATCGCGGATCAGCACGTTGCCCTGGATGTCGGCGAGGTCGGCATAGCACGAAAGATCAAACCAGTGCCGCGCCCAGTGATCCCCGAAGGCTTTGGCCTCTAACAAACGTTCCACTACTTTCTCATATGCTTTGGCCGAGGAGTCGTTGACAAACGCCTCAATCTCCCCCGGCGTCGGCGGAAGGCCGGTCAAGTCGAAGGTGACGCGCCGCAGCAACGTGTAACGATCCGCATCGGCGGCCGGACTGAGCCCTTCCTTTTCCAACCCGGCGAGAATAAAGCGGTCGATGTTGTCACGAGCCCATTCGCGTCTCAAAGTGGCCGGCGGGTCGCGTTTGCGAATCGGCTGGAGCGCCCAAAGCTTGGCCGGATCAATTTTGGGCACCTTGGACTTCCTTGGGTCGGGCGCGCCCATGGCGACCCACTTTTCCAATAGGGCGATTTCGTTTGCCGGCAGTTTCCCCTTCGGCGGCATCTCCAGTTCTTCATTCTCGTATCGGACCGCCTCGATTAGAAGACTCTTATCCGGCTTGCCCGGAATCACTGCGGGTCCCGAGCCACCGCCCTTTTCCCAACCGCTCCGCGAATCCAGTACCAGACCGTTTTTCGCCTTGCCAGATTTGTGGCTGTGGCACTTGTAGCAGCGCTGCTCGAGGATCGGCGCGATCTCTTTCTCGAAAAAAGCCGTTCCCGCTTCAGCAGCTGCTGAAGCTATCGTGCCCGATATGATGAGCCATGTTGCCCTGAAAAGATTCATGACGCGCTTGGGGTATCCCACAATTTTTTTAGCAGCGAATCCCGAGCCATCCCGGTGTGCTCGGTCATGCAGCTGCGAACCTTTTCCACATCGCCGGATCGAAGCACTTCGAACAGTTCAAGGTGAGCATTGACCGTCAATTCCTTGCGCTCGGCGCTCCACGGAATCTGCACCAGGTGCGGCTTGATCAAGCCGAGGAGGGAGCGCAACATCGTGGTGAGCACCGGGTTGCCCGCGAGTTCGGCGATGCCGAGATGGAAGCGCATGTCCGCCTCGTAATGCGCCATGCGCTCCTCCACCGTTGACTCTTTATTGAGATGCTCGGCCGCGTTCAGCGTATCCGCCAGCGCATCGCGCAGCGGCAGCAAGTCCTCCATGTTCCGCTTTCGAGCGGCAGCTGTGGCGCACTTCACCTCGATGACTTGTCTGGCATTCAGGAGGTGAAAGATGCTGGGATCCGATTGGGTCAACGCGCTCTCCAGCGTGCTCGTTAAAGCGCCGACCAATGACTCGAAATTGACCGACTGAACCACCGCCCCGCTGCGAGGCAAGATCTTGATCAAACCCATGGTCTGAAGCTGGATCTGCGCATCGCGCACCGCGCTGCAGGGCACGCCAAATTGCCCAGCAAGCGCCCGAATGGACGGGAGTCGGTCTCCGGCAGCGAGGCCATCGGATTTAATCTGGCGAATCAGTTCCCGGGCCAAATCCGGTTGAGTGGAGTTGCCAGAAACAGTCACGGTCGTAGACAAGGTGTGCAAACGCTACGCCCGGATTAAGTGATTATCAATAAAAATTTCTGATTATCAGATTGATCCCTTTTCTCCGGAGGAACGCATCCAAAACATGCAAGAACGCTATCCCCGCCCTTACGTGGAGTAGTTGGAATGGAAAAACAGAAGGAACAGTTTCGTGATTATGAGAATGTAGCCCGGCCTTGTTGTTTGCGCCTACCCCCATTTTCCGACCACGGATCGGCTTTTTTAAGGTGGAACCTGCCATGTCCCAGTTCCGTGTTATGACAGCCTTGCGGCCATCTGTTCCTGATGCCGTTACGGAGTGCAGCCCGT
>Ga0310125_10000370_pt1 | contig 20876 bp, 15 predicted proteins | sample CB11b_Tmax_Bot8__FD_203508 | JGI IMG/M metagenome (GOLD analysis project Ga0310125, IMG submission 203508) | Marine microbial communities from Western Arctic Ocean, Canada - CB11b_Tmax_Bot8 | ecosystem: Environmental > Aquatic > Marine > Oceanic | place: Canada: Western Arctic Ocean | collected... | reverse complement strand
CGGCGCCGTATCGCATCGTGACCATCGCGTCCCACCGTTCTCCCTGCTGATCCACGGCCTCGGCGAGCGTCTCGGCAGTTGGTTTGAGCACGCCCAGATCCTGAACCCACTGCAGGGCCACAAGTTCGTCCGGCCAGGCCGGCCGCTGCTGGGCCGGACTTGAAGGATCAACCAGGCGCATGACGCTCAGGGCCTCGGCCAGCGGCGAAGGCGTGACAACGCATCCGCCGCGCGCGTCGATCGGTGTGACGCCCGCGGGCCGGCGCATCGGCAGCAAATCGGCAAGGGGGGTGCCTTCGTAGGTGACCGGCGTATGGGTCGGGCCGCCGATCCACAGCAATCCCGCGCCGGCCACCGATACCTGGTCACGGATCAGATTCAATTGAGTCCGGCTGAGATAGTCCGAAGAGACATCGCCGATGATGATCACGTCGTAAGGCGCAAACTCCCCGGTGTCGTGCGGCAGGCGCGTGATCGGTTCGTCACCCTCCTGGGCAAAGCCGCGGTCGGCGCTGGTCAGAAACACACTGCTCTGGATCGATTTCTCGCGCAGCAGCAGGTTTTTCAGGTAGCGGTACTCCCATCGCGGCGCACCCTCGACGTAGAGGACCCGAACGGGGCGATCGACGAACTCGATGGTGATCTGTTGCACGTTGTCTTCGGTCAGGGCTTCCCTGATATTCCCATCGGGATCGCTGTACTCCACCTCGACGCGCCACGTGACGGGTCCCACCACGGGCCACCGCGAGTTCAGATGTATGGCGCCGTCGAGGTCAACACCCGAAAAGTTTCGTTCGTCAAGAGGTTCGTCGGGGCGCTGCGGGTCAATGAGTCGTACGACAACGTGCGCCGGATCGATGGCCAGATCCTGTGGGCCGTGATCGATCCAGATCGTGATGGGCACTTCGTCGTGAATGAACGCCTTGTCCGGCGCATCGACCTGGCTGATCGCGAGGTCGAGCGGCGTGGTGGCGCCGCCGAACGGCACCGTGTACACACCCACGCCACGCTGTCGCAGGCGGCGTACCAGTTCCGCGCCGGTACTCTGCGGGCTGCGGCCGTCGCTGAACAGCACCAGGCCCAGAACACGCTGGCCGGGCAACTGCTCGATGCCCTGCTCGATCACCGTGCGCAGCGCGGTCGAACGCCCTTCCGGCGCCGGCATCGATGCGGTATCCGGCAGCGGCGACTGCATCTGGTACGCCAGCGTGTCAAACCCCAACCACAGGAGCCGTCGGCCCCGACCCAGTTGTTCGGGCCCGAACACCGCCGCCTGACGCCGCAGTGCCTGGCGCAACGCTGCGTCACGGCTGACCGGTTCGTCGTCTGCCGGTTCGTCGCCCGCTTCGTTTCTCGCGTCGACAATCTTCATCGAAGCGCTGCGATCGAGCATCAGCAGGACCCAGCCAATCTCCTGCAGATCCCGGCGCACCAGCAGCGTCGGACCGGCGAGCAGAACCGCGACGAACACAATCACCATGGCGCGCACCGGCGCCAGCGCAATCAAACCCCAACGCGGCGCCAGAAGCCGGTGATAGCTCCATGCCGCCAACGCCAGCGCGGCAAGGATCAGAAGAACCCATCCCCACGCGGCAAGTGGGTACCGCCAGGTCAGCGCGGCGCCGCGGTCCGACCAGTTGACGCGCGACAGGCCGAGCAGCCAATCGATCCAGGAAACAGCCAGAAAATTCCAAGGCATGAACAGTCCTCGACGCAGCGCCCACTCACACCAACCGTCGCTGCCTGCCCCCATCCACCGTCGCGTGGCTGAACCACCGGGCCGCGCACGTCTCGGCCACAACCAGGGCCATGATCAACCACAGCAGCGGCCAGGTAGCATCGAACAGTGGCGCTTGGCGCTTCAGGGCCGCCGCCGGGTCGGCAGCGTCGAGCCAACGGGGTTCGCTCCAGGCCGCGAACCATTCGGCAACGGATCGATCGTCCAGCGACCGCGTGTCGGCGGCCCGCGGATCGACATTGACCGACAGCTTCATACCGCTGGGCGGTTGCGTCGTGTAGATGCCGGGGCGCTCCAACTCGCGCGCCGTCACGATGGCTTCGTCGGTCCGCACCAGTGCGACGCCACCGCTGGCGTCCTGTTCGTCCAACACCACCAGTCGCATCGCGCCGCTCCAACGATTACTCAGCACGGGTGTGTCGCCCACGAGCACTTTTGCCAGACGCGCCGGCTCGCCGGATTCACCGAGCACGCCGCGCAGCATCTCGTGAAGCAGTGGCAGCCACAACGGCTTGGTGGGCAGGTTCGTCCACGCCGAACTGATGGCCGTCGCCAGGAGAACGACGGTGCCGTCGCCCACGCCCGCCGCCGCCATCAGAGGTGCGCGCGACGCGTCGTTCACGCGCAGCCACACCGGGTGGGCGCTACCGGTCACGGACAAGGCCAGTCGCCGCTGCACACGCACGGGACGAAGTAGCGCCTGCCAGTCGGAGGTCAGTTGAGCAAACACTTCCGGCACCGGTTGGTCCGCGGCCAGAGACCACGGCGCATCGACGACAGACTCGATCGGCTCCAGCCCTAGCTGCCAGTTCACACCCATGACCTCCGTCAGCATCGTGCCCCACGATGCTGACGGATCGACGACCGGCGCGAACAGGGCGACCAGGCCTCCAGCGTCCACGAAGCGGCGCAGGCCGGTCCAGGCGCTTCGGTCGAGCAGATCCGGGCGCAGCACCATGGCGGCATCCGCCGGATCCAGTGATTTCGTGTCCAACGCCGCGGCATTCAGGTGCAGCAGCGAGACCGGGTCGTTCTGGTCGCCGCCGCGCCCCGCGTTCGGCGCCAGCGCCGCGCCAAGCCAGTGACGCGGCGCCGGTTCGTCGCCTGTGAAACCCGGTGCCTCGTCGATCAACGCCACGGACAACCGGCGCCGCAACTGCACGAGCGTCGTCCGCTCGTCATCCGCGGCCAGTGAATCACCGAGGGGGGTCTGCACGGTCGCCTTGACCACGACCACACGGCCGTCAAACCCGCCGGCGCCTGTCGTCTGGTCCGGGGGGCGCACCTGGAGCGAAAGGTTTAACGGCACCGACACCCGCTCGCCGGCCGACCAGTGATGCACTCGAGTGGCCTGTGACCAGACGCCTGATTCGGCCACAACGCGCAACTCGATACGGCTCGAGGCCGCGGGGGCTTCCGCCATGAACCGGCGGATCGTCACCTCGACGGGAATTGTTGCCCAATCGGCGCGGTTGGCCACGATCAGGTGTCGCAGCGGGCGCAACGACACGATCTGCATGTTGTCCGCGGCGGCCATGGGGCGCGAAAGCAGCAGCGTCGCGTTTTTGCCGAGTCTTGCCAGTGCCTCGCCGTGCTTCTGCTCGAGATTCACCGCATCGCGGGCCCAGTCACTCAGGATGGCGACGAAGACCCGATGGCGCGGTCGATCGCGGACCTCAAGGTCCGCGGCCACAAGGTGTAACGTCGCGTCAAGATCGGATCGGCTGTACCGCGGTTTCAGGGCTTCGAGCGCCCGCCCGACCCGGTCGTGATTAACCGTGCCCGCTGCGACCAGCAATGAGCCGGGCCGAGCCGAACGCCAGATGGCCAGCTCGTCGTTCGGTCGCAACGCATTGATCAGGGATCGAGCAGTTCGCCGCAGCCTCTCGAAACGATCCGCGCCATCCGCAACACGCACACGCGTGCTCAGTGAGTCGTCCAGGACCAGCAGCAGCGTGGTTCCGATTCGACCCGCCGCGCCGAGGCCGCCCGCCTCCAGGATCGGCCCACTGAGCGCCAGGCCCAGCAGCGCCACGATCAGGCATCGAATGGCAAGAAGAAGAAGTTGTTCGACCCGCAGACGGTGTCGGTGACGACGAAACGCCTCCATCAGGAAACGCATGGCGCCCCAGCGCACCGGCCGTCGTCGCAACCGCATCAGCAGATGAATCGCGATGGGCACGGAAACAGCCGCAGCGCCCGCCCAGGCCAGGGCAGGATAGGCCAGCGACGGCAGCACCTGGCCGAGGCCGATCATGCTCAGGACCCTCCCGTACCGCGTGCCGCCGCGCCGGCACGCGCGGCGAGGAACTGGCTCAGCGGCGGGCCCAGGGGGCTGGAGACATTCAGAAGCAGGTGGTCGAAGTGAAAGCGACGGGCGAGTTGCTCAATTTCAAGGCGGTGAGCGCCAAACGCATCCAGGTACGCCTGGCGCAACGCCGGCGGGTCGAGGTTCAGACGGCCTTCGCCCTCCAGGCCTTCGAACGCTGAGGGTTCGCGAAATGGGAATTCCAGTTCGGCACGATCCAGCGTCTGAAAGACGATCAGGTCGTGGCGGCGGTGGAACAGCCTTGCCATGCCGCGCTCCAGGGACGCGACATCGTCGAACAGGTCGCTGATCAGCACCAGAAGACTGCGCTGCGCCACACGAGCGGCGACCTGATCAAACAGGCGGGCCAGATCCGTCGATCGCGGCGGCGCGGCGGCGTCGCCGGCCGTCTCCGCGACCAGTTGATCGCCCTGAGCCTCCAGCGTTCCCAGAATCGAACGCCAGTGATCGCGCGCGTTTGACAGCCGCGTCTGTGTCAGCAACTGGTCGGCGAACAGCACCACGCTGACCCTGTCGTGCTGCTTGAGCGCCATGAATGACAGCGCCGCGGCAAGGCTGGCCGCAAGGTCATACTTGCGCCAGCTCCCGTCGACCGCCGACGTGTACCCCATCGAACCCGATGCGTCCACAAGAACGACCAGGTCGAGATTCGTTTCCTTCTGGTACTCCTTGAGGTAGAGCTTGTCGCTTCTTGCGAAGACTTTCCAGTCCAGGTGCCGCACGTCGTCGCCCGGTGCGTACTGCCGGTGCTGGGCGAACTCGATACTCAGTCCCTTGTAGGGCGAGCGGTGCATCCCAATCATCAATCCTTCGACGATCAGTCGGGCCCGCAGTTCCAGAGAGGCGACCGCGGCAAGGGTCTGTGGAGACAGGTATGCCTGAGGTGACTGGAGTTCGGACATGTTGCGCGGTCACCGCATGACGGCATCCATCTGATTCTCGGTGGACGGCGACCCGCCGTCCGTCGGCACCGCCTCGAGTAACCGGTCGATCAGGTCGTCGCTGCGCAGTCCGTCGGCCTCGGCGTTGAAGCTTGTGATCAAACGGTGCCGCAATACCGGGTGGGCCACCTCGCGGATGTCCTCGATCGTCACATGGGTCCGCCCGTCGAGCACGGCGCGCGCCTTGCCGGCCAGGACGAGGTATTGGCTGGCACGCGGGCCGGCACCCCAGGTGAGATATTTGCGAACGAACTCGGGACGAGCGTCCGGTCCGCCACGCGTCGGCCGGCGCGTGGCCCGCACCAGCTGAAGGGCGTGACGGATCACGTGATCCGCCACCGGGACATCGCGTACCAGGTCCTGAATCTGCAAGACCTGCTTGGCGTCCAGTGCGTGCTCGATGTCGACATGCTGCCTTTGTGTCGTCTGGCGAACGATCTGCAACTCCTCATCTTCGCCCGGATAGTCCACCTGGATCATGAACATGAACCGATCGAGCTGCGCTTCGGGCAGCACGTACGTGCCTTCCTGCTCGATCGGATTCTGCGTCGCCAAAACAATGAACGGTTGGGGCAGGATGTGTGGCGTGCCCCCCGTGGTGACACGATGCTCCTGCATCGCCTCGAGCAGCGCCGCCTGTGTCTTAGGCGGCGTGCGGTTGATCTCGTCGGCCAGAATCACGTTCGCGAATACCGGGCCCTTGAGGAATCGCAGACCACGTTTGCCCGTCGATCGATCCTCCTCCATCAGCTCGGTGCCGGTGATGTCGCTGGGCATCAGGTCCGGCGTGAACTGGATTCGGTTGAACGAGAGGTTCATCGCCCGTGCGATCGTCGACACGAGCAGCGTCTTAGCCAGGCCCGGCACGCCCAAGAGCAGGGCGTTGCCGCCGCAGAACAGGCACATGATCACGCGCTGAATGACCTGCCTCTGACCGACGACGACCTTGCCGACCTCCTGGTGCAGCGCGTCGTATGCCTCATGAACCTGACGAACAAGTGCTTCGGCGGAAACATCGCTGCCTGACGGTTGATCTGGCGTGGGGGGTGTGGTCAAACGGGACTCCCTGGTCCGGTGCCGCGTACCCGGGCACCCCAAGTATAAGAGGCGGTCGACGTGACCGCTCAGCGGTGCCCTCCGGCCTTCTTGTACGCCATGCGGGCCGGCGTGGGTCGCCGTAGAACGCTTTCACTTTAGATGTAGCGTTTTGAGCGTCGGCGAAGCAAGTCTGGCGCGGAGGGCGAAGCAGGCGACCCCGCTGCGGGTCGTCGATGCAGCACGACAAAGCCAGGCGCAGATGCAGCCAGTTCAGGACGCTGCAGTGGAAGTGGCACCGCTCTATGATCGCAGTCCATGCCGGAATTGCCTGAGGTTGAGACCGTGCGACAGAGTCTGGCCCGGCAAGTCGTGGGCCGCACGGTCAGGTCCGTCGCCCTTCGCCGCAGCGACATGGTGCACGGACGAACCACATGTGCGGCACTATTGTGCGGCCACCGCATCCATCGAGTCTTAAGACACGGAAAGCAGCTGGCCCTGCTCGGATCCGGCACCGGCGACGCGCGACGCAACGGTTGCGTCTGTGTTCACCTGGGCATGAGCGGATCGCTGAGGTTCATCCGGCCACCGGACATCGCCGCCCGCCGGATGCCCCAATCCGCCGGCTTCCCACCCCACACGCACGTCGTCTGGGTTCTCGATGACACCAGCGAGCTGCGTTTCGCCGACCCGCGGCGTTTTGGGGGAATCTGGACGTTTTCGAGTGATCACGCCCTGTATCGCGAGCGTTGGCACAGGCTCGGAGCCGACGCGATGGTGATTAAACCGAGCCAGCTTTACGCGCGATTGAGTCGCAGCGACCGATCGGTCAAAGCCGCCCTGCTCGATCAGAGTGTCGTGGCGGGCCTGGGCAACATCTATGTGGACGAATTATTATTCCGCTGTGGATTGAATCCGTTGATTCGATCTTCGCAGCTGGATGCCGTGTGTGTGCGTGACATGGTCCGGCGTATGAGACGCCTGCTTTCCAGGGCTACCCTCCTGGGGGGATCAACGCTGCGCGATCACGCAGACAGCTCAGGGCGTCCGGGCCGGTTCCAGACGGTTCACCGTGTCTACGGCCGGGGCGGTCAGCCATGTCCACGGTGCGGCGACGAGCTGTGTACGACTCGTGTCGCAGGGCGGACCACGGTCTATTGCCGTGCCTGCCAACCCCCGGCGTAGCGTGCCGGCCTTCGATTGAGGGGATACCGAAATCTCACGGCAGACGACAAGCCTCTATGAGTAGTAGAAGTATTTAAAAGAACTTCTTCATAGTAATGCTGCGGACGGTATGTGGACTCCCTTAATAAAAAAACCTCAAGTTAATTATCCACAAGAAGTTGATGTCACTAAATGAATGTGGGTAATCTGTCGACGGAGTGTCGCGTCCAGGTTGGCTATGTCGAGAAACACCGTCAAAATGGCAGGATCACCATTCGGACAGGATTCGTCTGATCGTTAAGGTGTGTCGGCGCGTCCGCGGAGCACATTCGCCCGTCAACCTATCGTCAGCTTTTGCACTTCGAGATCGTGCAGGTTGCCGTTAGATGCTTCCTGCCGTGCGAGTGTTTCGAATCTGCTCGTCGATCTGCTCGACCTCGCGGGCGAAGCCGGGGTCCTGATCCAGTCGCTGCTCAATCACCTTCACCGCGTGCATGACAGTCGTGTGATCTCGACCTCCGAAATAGCCCCCGATCTGTTCGAGGCTGAAGCGTGTGCGTTTGCGAGCGAGGTACATGCTCACCTGACGGGGTACGGCGATCGATTTCTGTCTGCGTTTGGACTGCAGTTCACTCAGCTTGATGTTGTAGAAATCGGTGACCAGGTCAATGATCTGCTGGAGCGTGATCTGCGACCGCCGTGATCCCGACTTCGGTTCGCCGAGCGCTTCTTTGGCCAGGTCCAGTGTGATCTCGCGCTGCTGCAGCGAACCATGGCCCTGCACGGTGTTCAAGGCGCCCTCCAGGTCGCGGGCGTTGGAGTCGATCTTCGCTGCGATGTAACAGAGCACGTCGTCGGGAAGAGACAATTCTCGCAGCGTTGCCTTGGTTCTCAGGATGGCGACTCGAGTTTCGTACGTCGGCTTGGTGATCGACGCGACGAACCCACCCTGAAATCGGCTGACCAGACGTTCCTCGAGTTGGGGGATCTCTGCCGGCGGCAGGTCACTCGACAGGACGATCTGGTGGTTCGCCTGGTACAACTCGTTGAACGTGTGAAAGAACTCCTCCTGCGTACGCTCGCGATTGGCCAGAAAGTGAATGTCGTCGATCACGAGGACCTGCATCAACCGGTAGCGTTTCCGAAAATCATTCATTTCCCCCTTCTGAACGCAGTCGAGAAACTGGTTGACGAACGCGTCGCACGAGACGTAGCAGAGGCGAACTCCGTCGCCGCTGCGGAGGATCTTCTGGCAGATTGCCTGGAGCAGATGGGTCTTGCCGAGGCCCACGCCACCGTGGATGAAAAGCGGGTTGTAGGCGGTGCCGGGCTGGTTGGCGACGGCGACCGAAGCCGCGTGGGCAAGCCGGTTGCCCGGTCCTGTGACAAATGTATCGAAGCTGTAATCAGGGCTGATGACGATTTCGCCGGATACCGAAGGTTCGGCCACCGCCGAGCGCGGCGCGGTCGCGACCGAAGCGTCGAGCGATCGCTGGCCGGTTGCCGGTGGCTCGTATGGATTTTCTTGAAATGGGCGAAGCCCGTAGCGGCCGTTCACGAACTGCACGGTGACCAGAGCGCCGGTCGAGGCCTGTGCGGCTTCCGTGAAGGGCTCGAGGCAGCGCTGTTGCAGATAGTTCGTCTGGACGCTGTTGCTTGTGCCGATACGCAGGATGCCGCCGTTCATGTCGCGCGGTTCGAGTTCTTCGAACCAGCGCCTGCATATCGTTGCGTGCTTTTGACGCAGATAACCCATCATGTCACGCCACAGCGCCGGGTCAAGCTTGGCCATCGTGAATGGATGCCCCAACCGTGGAATGAAACAACGAAATCTGAGCGAAAGCGCTCCAGGTCTCCTCGACGTTCGCCGACGGTTCGTCAGCCCTCACCGCCGACGCACCTGACTACCCACCTACCCACCGCATACATGACATGCTGTACACGCTAAGGCGCCGCGATTGCTCTGTCAATGGTTGCGCAGAACCGCCGTGTCGGGTTCCGGGTTCCTGCGGCGACGTCTTTGCCGTCGATGATCGCTAACCTGTTGAGGGTGTTTCGTTTGTACGCCAAACATCGCGGACCGTCTGCGACACGGATGAGGTCAACGGCGTGAAATATTTCGACCGACCGAACCGGTCCGACGGCCTCTGGTCACCACCGCCGCGCGTTTGGCGTTTGCTTTGGATCGCAGTAGCGCTCGGTATCGCGACGCTCGCGTCGATGTGCTTTCCGTTTCGCTTCCAGGCCGGCACCGGCGACACGTGGCTGGCGTTACAGCAGCGTGAGTGGCTTTTCGTGCTCGGCAACATCGTCCTCTTTGTTCCGATCGGGTTCGCCGAGGGCGGTCTGGTCCGTGCCGTGTTCGGTGTCCGGTCCTGGTGTCTTGCGCTGGTTGTGCTCGACGCCGGATTATTGAGCGTGATCGGCGAAACGTTTCAGCTCTGGCTACCGGCCCGGCACAGTGGGATCGGCGACGTGGCGGCCAACACGCTGGGCGGCGCACTGGGTGCGTGGATCGCTCAGACACGCCTGCGCCTGTGGTGATCGGCGTCATCATTCGGCGACTCGGCACAGACCGCGGTTTAGGTGCGCCGTGTGCGCAGGTGACGTTTCAATTCGTCCAGTATGTGAATGAGTCGGGCGGCGTTATCTGGGGTCAGGTGGGCGAAAAACCTCTTGTGGCGCATTCGGCGACCATGGTAGTGCGTGATGCCATAGGCCGAGCCGGACCTCTTGACGTGCAGTTTCGCCCTGATCGTCCAGGGACACGCTCCCGCGCTCTTCTCGATTGCAGAAAACGATTCTCTGGTCGGTGACGATGACTCCGGTGAGACCCGCATCGCCTTCGGCCAGATCAATATTAGGCAGGTAGATCAGGGACCCCTCGGCGGGTTCGGGTTCGAACCACGCCTCGAGCCGGGATGTGTCGTCGACGTCGTCGTGGCGGTGCTGCATCAAGATCCCTTAGAGCGGTTTCATCCATGACGTAACGTCCTGATCTGGCTGCAGCCGCGTCTGACTTTGTCGTACTGCATCGATGACCCGCAGCGGGGTCGCCTGCTTCGTCCTCTGTGCCAGGCTTGCTTCGCCGACGCCCAAAACGCTACGTCATGGATGAAAACGCTCTAGCCGACAGTTCTCACGAATCTTACCGTTCGTCGTCGCATCGTCGAGGGGCAGACCAGCGTGAAAAACTGACGAGCGTCGGTGCTCAGCGGCAACATTCTAGAGGAGGTTTCGTGGCGGTACCGGGCGATCCTCGCGACCGCGCGCCTTTGAACCGCCGGACGTGGTGGGCCACAATGGTGCCTCATGAGCATTCGAGCAGCCATCGTTGGACCCACGGGATACAGCGGCCTTCACGCGATCCAGTTGTTGCTGCGCCATCCCAGCGCCAGCGTGACGTACCTGGCCAGCCGACGAGACGAACCGGTCGACATCAGGACGATATTTCCGCAGTTAATCGGGCGCCTCGCCGATCCGGTCGCGAATTGCCGGCCAATCGATGCCGCGGCGATTGCGAAGGCGGCGGATGTTGCCCTGCTGTGCCTCCCGCACGGCACGGCGATGCAGGTGGCGCCAAAACTCCTGGCGGCCGGGTTGCGCATCATCGATCTGTCGGCCGATTACCGTCTGGGCGACGCCGCGCGCTATGAACAGGTGTACGCGACGCCCCACGAGGACACGAAGAACCTTGCGGGCGCTGTATATGGTCTGACCGAATTCTTTCGTAAGAAGCTGGGCGATGCGGCGTTGGTGGCCAACCCCGGCTGCTATCCGACGTGCGCGGCGCTGGCCATCGTGCCGCTGATCGAGCGCCAACTCGCTTCGCCGCATCGCATCATCGTCAATGCGGCGTCGGGGGTCACCGGCGCCGGCCGGGCGCCCACGCCGGGCCTCCACTACGCGGAGCAGAACGAGTCGTTCTATCCCTACGGGACGATCGGCGGCCATCGCCATCAGCCGGAGATCGAGATGGCGATCGAGGACGTCACGGGCCGGGCGGCCGACGCCCTGTTCGTGCCGCACCTGCTCCCCATCGACCAGGGGATCCTCGAAACGATCTACCTGGAGCCGACCGCGTCCCACGTGAAGGAGGACGATCTGTTCGAGGCCCTCGAAACCTCTTACGCGGACGAACCGTTCGTGCGCGTCAAGACCGAATTGCCGAACGTGAAGCACGTGCGCGGCACGAATTTCTGCGATGTGACGGTGCGCTTGGCCCGCAATCGGATCGTCGTCTTCGCCGCCCTCGACAACATGATCAAAGGCGCCAGCGGCCAGGCGGTTCAGAACATGAACGTGATGTTCGGCCAGGAGGAAACGGCGGGATTGCTCTAGCTTCCGAATACCGGCCTACTTCACGCCCACCTTCGGGCACAGGTCGGCGACAACGCAGTCCTCGCATCGGGGCTTGCGTGCCTGGCACACCTGTCGGCCATGAAAGATCAGCAGGTGCGCGAGCAGCGTCCACGACGCGGGCCGGAAGCGGGCCATCATGTCCCTCTCGATTTTTTTCGGGTCCTTCTGACGGCTCAGGCCCATCCGGTTGCTCAGCCTGGCGATGTGCGTGTCCACCACGACGCCTTCGTTCTTACCGAATGCGTTACCGAGAATGACGTTGGCGGTCTTGCGGGCCACGCCCGGGAGCCTGGTCAGTGCGGCCATCGTGTCGGGCACGCGGCCGCCGTGCTCCTGGACAATCGCCCGGCTGGATTCTTTCAGAGACTTGGACTTGTTGCGGAAGAACCCGGTCGATCGGATCAGTCGTTGCAGTTCGGACAAGGAAGCGCCGGCCATCGACCGGGCATCCGGGAAGTGTTTGAACAGGTTGGGCGTGACCATGTTGACGCGCACATCGGTGCACTGGGCCGAGAGAATGGTAGACGCCAGAAGTTGAAAGGGGTTCTCGTGGGTCAGGGCGCAGTGGGCGTCGGGGTATCGACGGCGCAACTTCCTGTAAATCGACTCGGCATGCTTCTTCTGCCGTTCGGTGGCACGAGGCGCGTTGTCTGCTGCCTTAGGTTTTTCTTTCTTCGCCATGAGCGACAGTTTATCCGTCAAGTGCGAGCGACGGACCCACCGGTTACGTGTCGATTTGCCCGGAACTCCCCGCGGTTCGCTGTGTGATCTCTGCGGCGATTCCCTCCACGAACGTCTCGCCGCCCTGCCAGATCTCGCGTTTCCAGATCGGCAACTCGTGCTTGATCCGCTCGATGAGGTGGCGGCAGGCCGCGAACGCTTCGCCGCGGTGCGGCGCGGCGACCTGGATTATGATGCTTGCCTCCCCGACTGCGATCGGCCCGCGTGCGTGGACGACGCGGACGGCGCGGCAATCGAACCGCGCGACCGCGTCGTCGGCCATCGCGGCCATCAACTTCCGGGCCATCGGCGCGTAGACCTCGTATTCCAGCCGCTGCAACGGGCCGAATTCCGGGTGCGTCTGTCCCCGCGTGCGCCCGAGAAAGACCGATTCGGCACCACAGTCGCCTGGCCACGGCAGCGATACGGCCAGCACAGGCCCATCGTGCAGGTCGGTTTCGATGCGAACGGAATATGCGCGACCTGAATCTCGCATCGGAAATCCGTTTAGTCGCCGGTGTCCCTCGTTTTCAAATCCACGATCTCGCGCAGATGCCTCAGTGTTTCGAACGCCTGAATCGGGCTGAGGGCGTCAAGGTTGACCTCGCGCAGCCTATCCACCGCCGGATGGTTCAGGTATTGCGTGAACAGTTGCATCTGGTTGTCGCCGGGGATGTCGCAGCGTGGTTCCGACGCCGGCTGGTGATGGCTGACTTCGAGCTGCGCAAGTAGCGCCGATGCTCGATCAATGACCTGCGTCGGGATGCCCGCGATTTTCGCGACGTGGATGCCGTAGCTCTGGCTGGTGGCGCCGGGGACGATCCGGTGCAGGAAGACAATCTGGTCCTTCCATTCGCGCACCGTGACGTTGAGGTTGATGACGTTGGCGAACGTTTCGGCGAGGACGGTCAACTCGTGGTAGTGCGTCGCGAAAAGTGTTCGGCAACCTTGACCGGACAGGTGTTCGGTGATCGCCCAGGCCAGAGCCAGACCGTCGAGCGTGCTCGTGCCCCGGCCGATTTCATCGAGAACGACAAGGCTTGACGCCGTGGCGTGGTGGCAGATGCTGGCGGTCTCGGTCATCTCCACCATGAAGGTGGATTGCCCGGCGTGCAATTCATCACTGGCGCCCACGCGCGTGAAGATCCGGTCGCAAAGGCCGATCGTCGCCGAATCCGCGGGCACGAACGACCCGGTGTGCGCCAGCAGCGTGATCAGCGCGGTTTGCCTGATGTAGGTCGACTTACCCGCCATGTTCGGCCCCGTGATCAGTGCGAGCGTGGCCCCTGCCCCCTGCCCGCTCCCCCCTTCGTCGCTCCGTCGCTCCGTCGCTCCGTCGCTTCCCAGTCCCACATCATTCGGAACGAACCGGTCGCCGAGCAGTTCATCGAGTACGGGGTGCCGGCCACCTTCGATGTGCAGGACCGGATCGTCCACGATCCGTGGTTGTACGTACCGGTGGCGCACCGCCCGACGGGCAAAGCACGCCAGCACATCAAGGGCGGCCACGACGTCGGCGAACGCGTTGAGCCCTGGAACGTGCTGCACCGCGTCATCGCACAGGCGGGTGAAGAGGGCCTGTTCCCTTGCGATGGCCCGCTGCTCGGCGCCCAGGATCTTGTCTTCGAACTGTTTCAGCGGCGGCGTGATGAAGCGCTCGGCATTCTTGAGCGTCTGCTTGCGACTCCAGCTGTCCGGGGCGCGATCACGATTCGCGGCCGTCACTTCGATGAAGTATCCGAACACCCGGTTGAACGCGATTTTCAGTGTGGCGATGCCCGTTTCTTCGATCAGTTGCTTCTGGTAACGGGCCAGCCAGCCCTGGCTGTCGCGCTGATAGGTCCGGGCCTCGTCGAGCTGCTCGTCAAAACCGTCGCGGATCAGTCCGCCCTCGCGCAGGTGGGCGGGCGGTGTCTGGACACACGCGGCGCAAATCGTGTCGGCCAGTCGGGTCAGGTCCGTGGCGATCGCGTCCAGCGCGTCGAAGTAAGGCCGAACCGCGGGTCGATCGGCGAGGATCGACACGATCCTGGCGGCCTGGGCGGCGCTGTTCCCCAGCGCCACCAGGTCGCGCGGCGCGGCGCGGCCCACAGAGAGGCGCGCGACGGTGCGCGGCACGTCCTGCACTTTCTCCATGGCGCCGCGAAGTGCCTCGAGCAGTGCGCCGTCGTCGACCAGGGCCGCGACGACGCGCTGGCGCTGTTCGATCTGGGCGCGGTGACGAAGCGGATAGCACAGGCTGTGGCGCAAGAGGCGTTTGCCCATCGCGGTGGTGCACTGCTGCATGACACCGAGCAGGCTGCCCAGGGTCTGCCCGGACCGCATCGTCCGGTCGATTTCCAGGCTGCGCAGCGAGACCTGGTCGATCACCATGTGCGCTTCGCGCGCGAAGCGCAGCGGAGGGCGCAGGTGGGCCAACGGTCGTCCCTCGCTGCCGTCGCCGCTTTTCTGCGTCTCCAGGAGGTAGTGGATCACGGCGGCGATCGGGCGGATCACCGGTTCGTCGTCCCGAAATCCGAAACCGGCCAGCGCGGCCACCTGGAACTGGCGTTTGAGGATTTCGGCGGCCTCGGACTGGCCGAACTGCCAAGCCGGACGCGCGGTGGGCACGGCGCCGATCTGCTCGGCAAGGTCGGCGATGTTCCGTCCACCGATCGTTGCCGGTGCGGTGTCATCCTCGAGGTACAGCAGTTCCCTCGGGCCGATGCGAACCAGTTCGTCATGCAGTTCGTCGGCGGTGAAAGTCGATGCGCTAAACGCACCGGTGCTCAATTCCGCCCAGGCCACGCAGGCCCCGTTCCCGCTGTGCGGCACAAGCGCCGCGAGCGGGTTCTCACGACTTTCGTCTAGCAGCGACTCGTCGGTCAGCGTGCCCGGAGTGATCACACGCGTGACGTCGCGTTTGACGACACCCTTCGCCACCGCGGGGTCTTCGATCTGTTCGCAGACGGCGGCGCGGTAGCCCGCCTCGATCATCCGGCGCAGATAGGCTTCGACCGCATGGAAGGGTACGCCCGCCAGGGGGATGCCGTTGCTTCGTTGAGTCAGGGCGACGCCGAGCACCTTATGGGCGAGCTTCGCGTCGTCGTAGAACATTTCATAGAAGTCGCCCATGCGAAAGAACAGCACGCAGTCCGGATGCTGCCGCTTGAAGCTGTGGTACTGACGCATGGCGGGCGTGTCGTCTTTTGAACGCACCGGCATGGCTGGATGGTAGCTGAGGAGGTGACGATCAGCCACAGGTGATCAGGCAAAGAGCAGGAAGACGGGATGCCAGAGCAGGAAAGCAAGAGAGCGGGAAGGCAGGGAATCGGGAATGGGCTACCATTCAGTCCCCACTCCTCTGCCGTCCTGCTTTCCCGCTCTCTTGCTTTCCTGCTCTCTTTGTCTCTCTCCTATACTGCGCTGCATGACGCAGCTGTTCGAAACAACAGGGGCCACCGCCGCGATCGCTGGCTACGCCCGCGTCGCGCCCGAGCGCGGAATCGACTCGGCGCCCAACGGTCTGACCTATGCAGTGCCCAGCGAGCTGGACGATCTGCGCATCGGCCAACGCGTGACCGTGCCATTGGGTCGCCACGACCGGCGCGTATCCGGTGTCGTTGTCGAACGCAGCGAAACGACCGAGATCGACGCCGATTCGGTCAAGCCGATTCTCGCCAGGGATCCGCGCGGCCCGGCTGTTCCCGCCGACCTGATCGACCTGGCGCGGTGGATGGCAAACTACTACTGCTGCCCGCTGGGCATGGTATTCGTGACGATGTTGCCGGCTGCGGTGAAACGCGGGACACGGCGCTCGCTGCATACCCGCGTATTTCTCGCCGAGAATGCCCGGTCGCCAGGCGCCGTCCCGGCGGGACTCACGAAATTGCAGCGGGCCGTCCTCGAGGCGGCCGCGGACGCTGCGTCGGGCGCCGGCGTCGACATGCGCGAACTGGCCGACCGGTCCGGCGCCTGCAGCATTGCTCCCGTGAAGCTGCTGATCCGCAAGGGCCTGCTTGTGACGCGACAGGAGGCGGTCGCGCCCGCATCGCTTTGCGCCGAATCCGGCAACGAAGGGTTGCGGCGTATCACGCTGACCCCGTCGCAGGCTGACGCGGTGCGGCGCGTGATCGATTGTCTTCATCAAGGCTTCAGTGCGCACCTGCTTCACGGCGTCACCGGCAGCGGCAAGACGGAGGTGTATTTGCGCATCATCGAGAGGGTGGTCAGTGGGAAAGACGGAGGCGGGGCGATTGTCCTTGTCCCCGAAATCGCGCTGACGCCGCAGACCGTGTCCCGGTTCGTGGCCCGGTTCACGGATGTGGCGGTATTGCACTCGGGCCTGACCGACGCACAGCGTCACGAGCAGTGGCGGCGCATCCGCGAGGGCGAAGCCCGAATCGTCGTCGGGGCACGGTCGGCGGTGTTTGCGCCGATGCAGCACATCGGTGTCATCATCGTCGACGAGGAGCACGAGAGTTCCTACAAGCAGGATCAGCTCCCGCGATACCACGGGCGTGACGTGGCGATCAAGCGCGCCCAGATGCTTGGTGTGCCCGTCGTCCTGGGTTCGGCCACGCCAAGCCTGGAGAGCTACTACAACACGACCGGGCAAGGGCGCTACCATCTTCATCGCCTGCCGCAACGGGTCACCGGCCAGACCCTGCCGAAAGTCGACATCGTTGACATGCGTCAGGAGCGGCGGCTGCGCTGGGCCACGGCCGCGAACGGCGGCGTGCACCTGATCAGCCTGCACCTGGAGTCGCTGCTGCGGCAGGCGTTCGAGCAGGGCGGCCAGGCGATGTTGCTCCTGAATCGCCGCGGCTACGCGAACTACATCGCCTGTCCCGATCACCGCTGCGGTTGGCTGATGAACTGCCAGTACTGCGACGCGATGATGGTCTACCACAAGGACCGGACGCTGCCTTCGGCCGGCTTCGTCCGCTGTCACCACTGCGGAGCCGAGCAGCAGTTGCCGCAGCAGTGTCCGCAGTGCGGCGACCACAAGACGAGCGTCTTCGGCCTTGGCACCCAGCGCGTGGAGGAGGAATTTCAACGCATCTTCCCCTCGGCGCGCGTGATGCGCATGGATTCTGACACGATGCGGACGAGTCGCGACTACGAGCAATGCCTGGACCGTTTCCGGGCGCGTCAGATCGACGTGCTGCTCGGCACGCAGATGATCGCCAAGGGCCTGGACTTTCCAAACGTGCACGTCGTCGGCGTGATCAGCGCGGACACGGCCCTGAACCTGCCCGATTTTCGCGCCGCCGAGCGCACGTTCCAGCTGATTGCCCAGGTTGCCGGCCGCGCCGGCCGCGGCGACAAGGCCGGCCGCGTCGTCGTGCAGAGTTTTGCGCCCGACGACTCGGCGATCGTGCTTGCCGCTGACCACGACTACGAGCAGTTCGCCCAGCGCGAGATCGAGTTGCGCTGCGGCGTCGTCCTGCCGCCGGCGGCGCGCATGGCACGGATCGTCGTGCGTTACCGCGACCTCGACCAGTGCCGAGACCACGCGCGGCGCCTTGCTGACGCCCTGGCGTCATTCAACGATGATCTGGGCGGCGCCGTGCGTGTGCATGGGCCGGGACCGTGCCCGATCGCCCGTATCGCCGGGTACCACCGGCAACAGATCGAACTGATCGCGCCGCCGCCCGATGCCGCGTCCACGCTCCAGAAGCTGATGACCGCCCTTCGCAATGCCCGCCTCCTGCATGCCGATGCGCATACGGCCGTAGACGTCGATCCAGTGGCGATGATGTGATGGGGAAGCGACGGAGCGACGAAGGGCTGTGGTTCGCAGATCGGTTCGCTGTGCGGCGGGGTTCCCCTTTGGCGTTCGTGTACGGGTGAAGGTCGTGTCACACGCTCCCCCCTTCGTCGCTTCTCCCCCTGTCCATTCCAGTTGTTGAACACGATCCCATGTGCGGCCGCTACACCCTGACCACTTCCGCGGAGCAGCTTGCCCGGCAGTTCTGGCTGCAGCGGCAACCGCAGGTCGATCCCCGATACAACATCGCGCCGACGCAGGCGGTGGCCGTGGTCGTGGCGGACCGCGATCACGTGAACCGCACCGAGCTGCGCATGATGCACTGGGGTCTGATTCCAAGTTGGGCCAGGGACAAGGCGGTGGGCAACCGCATGATCAATGCCCGCAGCGAGACGGTCACCACACGGCCCGCGTTCCGAACCGCGATCAGGCGCCGTCGTTGCCTCATCCCCGCCGACGGATACTACGAGTGGCAGAACACCGGTCGCGCCAAGCAGCCCTATCGAATCACGATGCCGGATGGCGGCGTGTTCGCGTTCGCCGGTCTCTGGGAACGCTGGCAGGGTGACGGCCCGGATGCGGTCGAGTCGTGCACCGTCCTGACCACGAAGCCGAACGCTTCGTTGGCCCGGATCCACGACCGCATGCCGGTGATCCTGCCGCGCGACGCGTATTTGCAGTGGATTGACCCCGACCTGACCGATCCGCCGCGAGCTCTGGCCCTGATCGGCACATTTCCGCCTGATCAGTTGACGGCCTATCCGGTGGGTCTGACCGTGAACAACCCAAGAAATGAGACGCCGCAGTGCATCGAACCGTCAGTCGTCAGCCACTGAGGGTTGGTCATTGCTGTTGCCGAATAGTGCCTGCCCGATTCGCACGATGTTGGCCCCTTCTTCCACGGCGGCCTCGAAATCGTGGGACATGCCCATGGACAGGGCGTTGAATGATCGGCCTCCGATCCTGGCGTCGCGGATGTCGGTGAAGATCTCGGCGGCGCGGGCAAAGTAGGGCCGAGACTCTTCGGGGTTCTCGGTCACGGGCGCCATCGCCATGACCCCGCGAAGGCGCAGGTGGATCATCGTGTCGAGTTGTTCGGCCAGGTGCAGCGCCGCCGGTGCGGCGACGCCGAACTTCGCGGGCTCCAATGAGGTGTTGACCTGAAGCAGCACGTCCACGACGCAGTCGAGGCGCGCCGCGTGACTGTGCAGCTCCTCGGCCAGGCGCAGGCTGTCCACGCTGTGGATCAGCCGCACGAGGGGAATAATCTGCTTGACTTTGTTTCGCTGCAGGTGGCCAACCATGTGCCAGCGCACGGAAGTGGGCAGCGCCGCGCCGCTCCTGGTCGTGGCTCGCCCCAGCGTCCGATGGCGTGACAGGAACTCTTCGAGCTGCGCCACGCGCTGAATCAGGTACTGCACGTGGTTCTCGCCGAGGTCCTCGTGGCCGAGCCCCACGAGGAGGCGGATTTGATCGGGGCTAGCGTGCTTGGTCACGGCGACCATGAGCACGTCCTCGCGGCGGCGCCCGCTTCGTTCGGCCGCGGCGGCCAGACGGTCCAGGGTCTTTCGGTACGCATCCTTCAACTGCAGACCGACTGTGGAAGTTGTAGCCATTCGACAAAGAATAGAAGAACGACTGTTGCAGGCAAGCACGCGGAGCTGAGACTCCGGGTCAAGCGGGCGCGTCACCGGCCTTGCGGACGGTCTGGACCTGATTCTTGCGATGGCGCAGGAGCTGCCAGGAAACGACACCAATGACCACAAGCAGCACAACCAGCGTCAGGAGGGTCTGAGCCCACCGAACGTATTGGCCGATCTGCTCCGATTTGGGCCCGAGATACCACCCCAGCAGGACCAGGCCCGGGGCGAAAATAAGCGCCGCGGCGCCGTCGTAGGCGATGAATTTCCAGAACGGGATTTTGAGCGTTCCCGCGGCAAACCATGTCGCCGCCCGCACCGCCGCGAGGAACCTCACGAAGAAGACCGTCTTGCCCCCGTGCTGTTCGAAGAATCGCTCAGCCCGGTTCAGTCGCTTCTCCGTCAGGACGATGCGCAGTCCCGGGATCTTCGGAACGTGATGGCCGTAGCGCCGACCGAGGACGTAGAGAACACAGTCGCCCGCGAGGACGAAAAACCAGGCCAGGGGGATCATGACCGCGAGGCGAGCCTGACCCAGCAGACAGAGCCAGCCGCCGATGAGCAGCGGAATGTCCTCGGGTATCGGCGCGCCGACGCCACTGGATAAAAGGAGCAACGCGACCAGGATGTAGCTGGTGACGTGGCTCGATTCGAGTAGCAGCGACTCCACGCTCGCCAGGACGAGACACGGCGCCGCGATGTCGGCGTGGGCGAAGAGAACGTCCATCATGTGGGGTCAGGTGCCAGGGGACGAGAAACTTAATCAGGTGCCACGAGTCTTAAGATAACGTTTCCCGGCGAACCCAGTCGAGCGCTTCGGCGCGGTCGCGCACACAGCCTTCCAATTGCGCGTCGTACACCGCGTCAAGCAGTCGCCCCAACCGAGGTCCGGGCCGAAGCCCGATCTCAATCAAGTCGTCACCGTTGACCAATGGTTCCGGCGCCACATCCTGTTCAAGCAGAGATCGCGATTCATTGAGGACCTGTTCGGTGACCTCGACATCGCGGCCGGCCGCAGCAGATGCCTGGAGAAGGGCAGCGGCCTGCGGCCAGATGGGATGGGCCAGGAGCCGTTTGCGACGCGCCAGCGGCAATGTCGGCCAAGATCGAGCGTTCACGGCCGCCCGCAGCACCTGCCGCAGTTGATCGTGGTGCCCGTTACTCAGGCAAAGCGCCCGCCGCCACCGGCCGGCCG
>Ga0310125_10000369_pt1 | contig 20889 bp, 21 predicted proteins | sample CB11b_Tmax_Bot8__FD_203508 | JGI IMG/M metagenome (GOLD analysis project Ga0310125, IMG submission 203508) | Marine microbial communities from Western Arctic Ocean, Canada - CB11b_Tmax_Bot8 | ecosystem: Environmental > Aquatic > Marine > Oceanic | place: Canada: Western Arctic Ocean | collected... | reverse complement strand
ACAGCAAAGCCCTGCACACCTCCCACAGAAACAACTCGGAGCGATGGCGGCGGGGTTACGCCACGCACTGGGCCACGGCCAATGTGACAAGCAAGAGCCACTGGATCACCAATGCATATTACAATCGCCACCCCGACCTCTACCAAGCGACTATCGATACCATTCAATAGCATGACCGGCGGATAATTTCTTGACCCTGCTCATGAGCCATCGGTAAAGACTCTCATCCGTTGGCTGGAAGCTTCGCAACAAATTGATATTCCGGATCGACTTCCTGTCTCTTTTGTATGGCGATGATCTGCCGCCAGGCCTCGATAAGTCCCCTCGGGCAGGATGGCAAATCATTTCCGATCAGCTTGTGAAGCCTACCCAGGTTATAACATGGCACCGCGGCATACATGTGGTGCTCAATATGGTAGTTCATGTGCCAGTAAAGGAACCGTACAAACGGGTTGAGAATGACTGTGCGCGTATTTAACCGAAAGTCTGAAACCTTGTCCTGAAGACCAGCGTGCTGTGTATTGTTACAGAGAAAGAACAGCCAACCACCATAGAACGGAGCAAACGTAACCACCAGTGGTAGCAGCCACCACCCAAATGCCACCGAAATGACAACTATGGCAAAGTGCCCTGCCAGTACCAACCGCGACCACCAGCACATCTTCCAACGTTGCTCGGGAACAACTTCTTCAAACAAGTATCTGTCCCATGGCTTTGTAAATTTGGGTACGGCAAGACAAATGGTCGTCCGTAGCACTTCAACAAAACCTATTGGATTAATAATGTGTCGCAATACAAAGTTTTTGAGCGTGAATTGCGATGGCAGTACAACCTCCAAATCTTGTGGCGGATAAAGTGTATATTTGTGATGTTCCATGTGACTGGCCCAAAAGTGAATGTGGTTGTACCAGCCCAGAAAACTCAATATGCCAAGAAATGTCCGATTGAGGAACCTGATCTTGAAAACAGAATCATGAACCAGTTCATGAAACCCGTTGATCATGAAGTTGTAGCACATGCCGTGAAAAAAAACGAGTGGGGCAACCAGCCACCAGGGTAACAGCCCGGCGGTGAAGCAAACCGCTGAACCGGTCAACGCCAACAACCCCAAATACCCGCCGGTCTGCAGGAACCCGAGAATATCACTGCGGCTATTCAACAGCGCCAACTCTTCACGACCGACCGGTGACCGGTACCATGTAATCCGTTGCGTAGCTGATGAATTATTCATGGCCACCGAGAAATAGTGTTAAAACAAACATCTTACCATAACCGATAGGACTGGCGGGATACTGTCGTATAATTAGCTAACGTCCAATCGTATCTTTTCCTCAACCGTAGAAATGTGCTGTTTTCTGGCTGTAAAACCTTATGGCATTTTCACTGCATACAAGTCAGCCAAGACTCGTGATGTGACAATTAATGGAACCCACTTTAACTAAGCAATGGTTATGAGTATAATTTAACTGGGAACCCCCTTAGCCAAGCACCCAGATCCAGATTACAACAAGCAAGGCATTGATTAGCGCCATTTTCCCCGCACACAGTAATACGAGAAAACCACACGAAAGGCCCCGACATGCAAACAACCATCACCCCGAAACAGTGGTCTGCATTTGAACAAAACGGCTATGTCAAGCTTGGGAATGTTGCCGGTGATGAGATGATTCGAAATCTACAACAGCGCATTGACGATATTATGCTGGGCCGCGCCAACGTTAATTATGCAAAAATGAGTATGCAGCTAGATACGCCCAACGATGATTACGAAAAGGATGAAAACGTAAGGTTGTCTTCCGTAACGCTTGGCGGCCCGGGACATAAAGGCGCGACATTGAACTACCGGAAAATCCTGGAGTTGGAGTTCGATCCTTTTTTTCTGCGTTTTATTCAATTACCTATCTTTGCCGAGGCATGTCAGCATTTATATGGGGAGGACACACCCATTGCTGTCATGCGTGCCATGTTCATGAACAAGCCTGCAGGCCGTGGGATGTCGCTGCGGTGGCATCAAGACGCATGGAACTTTCTGGATCAGGCACCCATTTTAACCACTTGGACAGCACTGGATCCGGCTACCCAAGCCAATGGCTGTCTAAAAATCGTTCCCGGAAGTCACCGGGCCCGTATCAATCCGAGTTCAGCAAACGGCTTTCTCACTCCAGAGCAGACCGAAAAGCACTGCCAGGACAAACATGTCGTATACATGGAATTGGAAGCAGGCGAAACCGTCCTTCTCCACAACTGGCTGCTTCATAGTTCGGAACGCAACAACACAAATACTTCGCGAAGAGCCTTCAGCAACACATACATGAATGCTGACACTCAACGCACCGATGCCAAGCCATACAACTACACGCCCATTTTCGGCCCCGGCGCACTGCAAGTTGAGAAGCTTGAAGTGAACTTAGATTCAAATGCCAAATAATGGCGACACCTAAACACTTACCTCTTCTTGACCAACCGGCCCCTCACATCATCACTAAAGAAAAAGAAGACTGGCACCCCTGTGCATTCCCAGCCGGGAATTTCATTTTGACCTCACAAAGTTCAGGGACGAGGGTAGTAAAAGACATGCAAGTGACTTAAACCAGGCCCAACTCCCGCACACGAGATTCTGGCCCCATTTCAGACCCGGTCTCATAAAGAGCCTTCTGCAGCGTCCTTGTATCCAGATCGCGCGGCGCAACATCATGTTGCGCCGAAAGCGCTGCTGCAACACCTGCTGCCTGGCCCATGAGCTGAGCACAATATCGTTGCCGAAACTGCGGCCCACGCTTCATCGCACTACGTCCCGCTGCGATAAGACCGTCAACTCCCTTGGGAATAATCATCCTATAAGGCACATCACAACCACCTTCCACAAATATTTTGTCGTCATAATAGGTGAACATCAGGTCATCGAACCGTGCGCCCTTTTTCACATCATCATGAGTCAACATATATTCGCTATCAATACTCTTGCCACCGCGTGCCTGAAAATAAGGGGAGACCACGGAAAGACCGGCATCTTCAAATCCGGGAACCCGATTATTCAGGAAACACACAAACTCATAAAGGAACGGCCACATCCGTTGTTGAATCTTTGATAGTGCCAGACCATCTCCCGGATGAAAATTACCATTTACACGCGTACGGCAACTGAAAACGGTAGTTTCAACTTTCACTGGCATTGGCGAAAGATCCAAGACGGCAAAGTCCCCCACCACCTGCGAAATCTCAAATTCGCCGGACTCCCAAGCTTCTCGAGCCCAGGGCATGAAATGCGGACTTTCAACACCATGCTGCGCCATCCACAACTTGTCATCATTCCCCAGTTCACCCAGGGCCTCTTTGGCTTCCACATATTTCTTGCCATCGACACCATCCACGGCAAAGAAAGAACCCATCGAGGGATTTTGAGCCAATTCTGCAACCGGCGCACCGGCACGGTCCGCGATATCAGCCGTACCAGTGCAATCGACCACCACCTTGGATTTAATGGCCAAAGTACCGGATTTATTTTCAACAAAAATACCGCAAACTTTGTTGCCTTCTGTGATCACATCGACCACAAGACTTGAAAGCAGAATTTCAACACCCGCTTCCTCCAACATTACCGTTGCCACGTAAGGCACCTTCTTGCTGTCACGAAATTTATTTGTCCCGACATTGCGTTTCTCACCGTCGGTCACCCGCTCATTGAATTCCTGCGGCAGACCACCTAGGCCATTCTTAAATGCCTCTGGATTCTGCAGCGCCAGATGGAGGGATCCACCGGCGAACATACCGGGGCCCATATTGCCACCGAGACAACCAAACGGTTCGACCACCAATGTCTTTGCGCCGAGGCGGCCGGCAGCAATTGCGGCCAACATACCTGATATCCCGCCACCAGCGACAGCGACATCCACGTCGTAAACAACCGGAATCTTACTCGCCGGACGTTCAACATGTTCCCTTACATTCCAAAGATCTGCACCGCTGCCGGTAAGCTTTGACCCAGCCGCGGAAGTTTCATCTGCTACCACTTGTTGTTTGGCCATTAAAATTCAACTCCTGGTTCAATCGTTCTTATCCTGTTATAGACAATATCCGAACCAAATCATCCGATTGATTGACATTATCAACAACGAACAAAGCAAACATTCCGGTTGCCCGCATGGGTTAACCAGAGCCAACCATTCAAATCTTAATTTTCACAACTGCGATCCGCAATTCATTACCCCATACATAGCCACCTCGTTATTGATGCACTACATGCCACGAAGACCACGGCAAACCCAGGATCGCGCCTCATGCCGACGCAAAGCCACAACCCGGAATCGACACCCGGCTGGCAACAAAGGCGCATAGGGCCGCAATCGTGACAAATACCGCAGCAACCTGAAAAACCGACGATAGGCCCGGGCCATCGACGAGCAACCCACTTAACCAACTCTCCGCCCCACCAACACCGAATACAAATACAAACTTGGCGCCAAAAAAAACCCCCAACCATGAACGCGGCGCATATGTTGCAATGAGCGTGTTCTCAATCGGCTGAATGGAAAACATAAAGAATGCCCCGACACATACAATCACCAACAGTACATAACCGGTGGTCATCGAGATCAAATACACAAAGAGGATAATCAGCACCAGACTGACTACGTATAACCAACGACCCTCGTAGCGGTCAGCAAGATAACCCGCTACATATTGCCCCACTGCACCCGAAAATCAGAACCACGCCAGCCAAATCCCACCCAGCATGCTATTCTCGTCCGCATTGGGCCAACCACCGACAACCAACTGCCTTGGCAACATTGTTAGGATCATGTGATAGAACATCCCACCACAGGTCATGGCCGCCAATAAAAACACGAACAACCAGAGGCAAGCCTTCCCCGCAATCGATTGACCGGCCGCAGGCACGTCGGCATCACGATCCTCAATAGGCTGATCAAACACAGACGAACGGTACAACCATACCGCACATAAAAATGAAGGAATTGCTAGACTGATAAATGCCCAGCGCCAGGAACCGGTCCAGGCAGCAACCAGGGATGCAAATGCAGGACCTGCGCTGTCCCAACACTTCCAAAGATACCGTTGATTCCAAGCGCCCGACCACGCGTCGCCACGGATTTATAAATCATGGCGATACCCACAGGATGATAGATGCTGGCCGCCAATCCCAGAATGACTACTCCAATCGCAAGCAGCCAAACAGATTGGCTTACTCCAACCATCAATGCCCCCCAGCCCACAGCCGGCAAAAAACGTCACGAGCAGCCGCTTGTCACCCAGTCGATCGCCCAACCATCCCACAGGTATTGCGCCCACGCCATAACAGAAATTAGCAACCGTAACGTAAACATCCATGCCGCTAATTGAAAGTCCCAAGTCATCCGCCATAACGCCGAGCAGGGGAGAAAATAAGATCATGAACATGTGGGTGAGACTGTGCCCGGCACCAGAAAAAACAGGATATGACGCTCCCGACGCCTTGGCTTCACCTCATGCTGTGACTTCAACTGGTTACTCATTGTGCTTTTCACATTGCATATTCACATCCAGGATCTTACCATCGCAATCTACACAACCCAGTTCCCCGAATCTACCATGCCTCTATAGCAACACCGTCATGACTGGCTGCTGCGTACATTGTCATCTTCTACAAAGCAACGTACGATTGGCCGGACACCACCAAAACCCTCCTCCTGTCAGGTCGATACTGTGCGTGAGAATCATGCAAAGCAAAAGCTGAAAGTCGGCAAACCTGTGCTTGGATGCTTCGTGCGGTATGCCGATGCTGACATCGCTGAATTCCTGAGCCTCCAGGGCTTTGATCTGCTTGTCTATGACGGCGAACACGGTGTGCTGGAGCCCAGGGACTGCCAACAAATGGTGCGGGCAGCAGAATTACATTCCGTTACACCGATTGTGCGACCGGCAACCAACGATCAATCCCTGATCCTGCGATATATGGATACCGGCGCACAAGGGGTACTGATGCCGATGGTGGAATCGCCGCGACAAGCCGAAGAGGTTGTCCGATCAGCCAAATACCCACCCATCGGCAAACGAGGTGTGGCCGCAGTGCGAGCAGCAGATTACGGCCAACGAGAACCCATTGACCAATACACCCAGATAGCCAATGACAACACGCTTGTTTGCGTGCAAATAGAATCAACTGCAGGAATCGACGCGTTACCGGAAATCGTTTCTATTGATGGCATTGATGTTGTCTTCATTGGACCGTCAGATCTTTCCAGTTCCCTCGGGGTTCTAGGCCAACTGGATCATCCGAAGATGCAACAGGCCATGGACAAGATCAGCCGGATTGTCAACAATTCACCGAAAAAGTTGGGCTTGATGGTCCCTAATGCAGATGCAGCAAAACAATGGATTCAAAGAGGCGCCAGTTTCATCACGGTCACCTGCGAAATGATGCTCAAGGCCGGATGCCATAATTACCTTGCCCCCATACACAAAGCAACAACTCAATGAAGACATGGTGTTGATGTTCGTGGAACACGCCAGCGTTGGTTCTGGCAACACGCCCAAGAGGCGGTTTGACCTGAACGACTCGGCAGCATTGGTTAGATTATTGAAATTTTGGAGCATTGTCCCATGGCCACGATTGTATGCACAGGACCAGTCGAACCTTTACTCTATGACATGATGCAACCATTCGGTGAAGTCGTGGTGGCGCCGGATTATACAGTCGAGTCCCTGATCCCCATGATGAACGAAGCAGTGGGCCTGGTGGTGCGAGGTGAGGGGCTGGCCAACAAGAAGGTAATTGAATCGAGCCCAAACCTGAAGGTCATTGGCCGACCAGGCGTTGGCTACAACAACGTGGACATTGCGGCTGCAACAGCGAGAAAAATCCCCGTTGTTTTTGCTCCCGGCGCTGGTGCACGCGCAGTGGCTGAAGCCACAATGGCCTTCATGCTCGCACTATGCAAGAACCTGCCATTCTGGGACACCCAGCTTAAAACTGGCAACTGGCATAGCCGCTACGAATCAAAACCGGGCGATTTCGATGGTGCCACACTCGGCATCGTGGGACTGGGACGTATTGGACAGATCGTTGCCCAGTTGGCCATGCCATTTCAAATGAAAATCATCGCCCATGACCCTTATGCCGACCCGGACACAGCAAAAACGCTTGGGGTCAAGCTGGTTTCACTGGAACAACTTATTGCAAAGTCAGACTTCATCACAATGCATGCACCAGCAACTGATCAAACACGTGGCATCATTAATGTAGACATCCTCAAACACGTTAAACCCGGCGCCATCCTGGTAAATCTTGCGCGTGGCGACCTGATCACGAGCTTGGATATCCTTTACGACGCACTGCAGGATGGACGGCTTGCGGCTGTTGGCCTGGATGTTTTCACACCCGAACCACCCGATATCAACCACCCGATCTTCAAATTGCCTAATTGTCTAACCGCGCCACATTCCCTTGGTGGCACACACCGCGCCCTGGGAAAACTATTCAACTCCATGGGCAGCGACATGGTTTCAGTGCTAGAGGGGCGACGCCCCAAACACCTTGTCAACCCCGAGGTCTATGCATGAATCTCTGTATGGTTGGTTACGGTGCAATTGCTGAAGAGCACATGAAGGCTTTCGCCAGAATCGATGGCGTCCAACCCCATGTTCTGGTTGGCCGCCGCCAAGATCCTTCGAGAAATTTTGCAGAAAAGTGGGGATTCAAACACCACACGTTGGATCTCAATGCAGCCATGGCGGACGATCAGGTTGATGCTGTGGCCATCACATCACCCAACGACCAACACGTTCCCCAAGCACGGGCAGCACTTGAAGCCGGCAAACACGTGCTACTGGAAATACCCATTGCACTATGCCTTAATGAATCACTGACAGTAACCGAGCTTTCCCGTACCGTTGATAGGCGCTTGATGATCTGTCACACCATGCGGTATATGCCTGGCTTGATCGAAGTTCAACGCCGAGTGGCCGAGGGACGCTTTCACCTTTATCAATTTATTGCATGTTTCGGAATCCTACGCCGTGATAACACCACCATGCACGGCACCCCGCGATCCTGGACCGACAACATCCTCTGGCACCATGGCGCGCATCTGGTTGATTTGGCTCTATGGAGCAGTGGCACGAAAAAACCAACAAACATCGACTGCCGATTTGGTACCCCACACCCCAAGCAGGGCGTCATGGATCTGTCATTGACGATGACCCTTGATCGCGGCGTGTTGGCAACGATTACTGAATCCTACAACATCTCACAGTGGCGGTGGCGAGCTTTGTTTATCGGCCACGAGGATACGCTTGAATTTGATGCTGGCACCCTGTATGACGGCGCCGGCAACGCGATCTTGCCCCATCAGTCCACGCTTGACCTAACTGACCAGGATGCTGAGTTTGTCAATGCGATCCGGGAACAGCGTGATCCGGCCATTAGCGGCGAAGAGGTTCTACCGACAATGCGTACCCTGCAAGTGGCACAGCAACGCGCCGAACGGCAAGATGTGACTGACAATTAAAGAGAATCTTCAGCCCGATTGCCAACCATCTACTGTACGCCCTGCCCTAACCATTTTCTCTCATCTACGAAAACCAAAGATGATTGGCATTTTCACCTGCCACAAGACGAATTGCATCGCCTTGAATCGGCAACTTGCCATGAAGCAATAACTCTAGATCCATTTGGTATTCCCGCATTCCACCCACTACTGGATAGTTGGAACCCCAACATAGGCGGGATGGACCAAATGCTTCAAACGCTCTATCCAGCAAACCGTAAAATAATTCATGTGGATATTGGCAAAGCATATTCATACCCGACACTTGGAAATACACCCCTTCAAACTGCGCCAGGCGTAGAACATCCGCATAGTTTTCGAATGCGGGGCCATCAATTCCGTCCGGATTTCCCAGGTGAGTTAGAACCAACCGGCAACCAGGGTGCCTGGTCAGGAATGATTCAAGGGCCGGCACACAATTCACGACACCATCAGGTGTATAGAGCAGAACAATCAGCTTCAAATTCGCCGCCGCATCAAAAAGGTGAGGCGCGAAGGTAAACGCATCGGCCATGATGCGAACACCCTTGATTTGCCCTGAACACTCCCACTTCTCCAAGTCGCCAACACATGATGGTGATTCGTGGTCAACCATCCCAACGGCCGCGAATTGTTGCGGCTTGCTGGCTGCAATGCCGCCAATATAGGAATTGTCGTATTCACCAATATGCTGTGCCAACACTGCACGCTGTACACCAACTTGGTCCATGACCGACTGGACCTGCTCAATTGGTTCATACTTACTTAAACCACAATGGGTATAAGAATCGACGATTAGCATTGAATCTGACAATGGCGATTCACCGGTCATATCACTGAGAACAATCTAATCCTGAAACTACCAGGGATTCGCAGGCAATGCTCCTGGAAAACGGTAACCCCAGCGCAACCCGCCATCGCACCCGCCGATAGAATGTCAAACCCCCTCGCGCTCGCCCGCATGACCCCATGAAACACTGATATTCTGGTCCCAAAGCGGCCACTATTTTATTCGCAGCAGATCCAGCCAATGCACCCAGCCCCCCCCATGCGGCTGGGCCAAATATAACCCAAGAGCCTAATCAACAACCGCGCTAAGCGCTGAAGCTGCTTCCACATCCACATGAACTCGTTGCATTGGGGTTGTTAAAGACGAAACCACGCCCCATCACTTCAGCCTTGAAATCGATGCGAGTGCCGTTGAGATAAAGGTAGCTCTTGGCATCACAGACGATTTGGACGCCGTGCTGATCAAAGGATTCGTCGGCATCATTGTGCTGCTCGGTCAAATCCAACATATAACTAAATCCAGAGCAACCGCCACCCTTCACGCCAACCCGTAGACGCACATTCTGCTCGTCAAGTTCCTGCTTCTGGATAATCGTCTTGATCTCACGAGCCGCTGTCTCAGATAGTTCAATACCCATTATTGGTCTCCATTAGACTGACTGGCCGGAATTGACGAGGACTTAACCGCCATTCCGCCGCCGGGCACCTCGCGCAGCATTGCCGAGAGCCAACCGACATCTACCACATCGCACAATTATACATTCAAGCTGGTTATATTTCCATTTGCAATGCCTTGGTCGACCCGGAAATATTCCTGTTCTTTGCCTTGGCAGACGCCTTGCAACCGATTATCATCCTTGAGGTTATCCTCGGTAGGATCCGGATCGCCCTCGCGGGCAGTAATCCACAAATAGATTTATCATGAGGCATAACGCAGTCGGCAGAACCTGAATGGAACAACTACTATCCATTGCAATCTTTCTTGGTTTTGGCCTCGCATTTGTCCTGGTCAACCTCCTGGTTGGTAAAGTTGTACGCCCGACAATGCCCAATGCCGAAAAGGAAGCCATTTACGAATGTGGCGAACCGACGATCGGCAACAGCTGGGTTCAGTTCGACTTGCGTTTTTATATTGTCGCATTGTTTTACCTGATCTTTGATGTCGAGGTGGCAATGATCTACCCGTGGGCCGTGGTCTATCGTGAAATGCCGCTGGTGGCCTTGGTACTGGGCGCCCCATTCATCGGGATCGTCATTATCGGTTATGCCTACGAATGGTATAGCGGTAGTTTGGATTGGGTACGATCAAGCATTAATACTTCAGTTAAAGGCACGTCCGGCATCAATATGCAGCAACTGGCCCGGCGAGATCCTGAAGTCATCGAAGACGAGGTCACGACGTAAATCGCCTTCTTAAACCATATCATGCCCGACCGCTATAAAACCGTATTACTTTTTGGAGCACCTGGCGCCGGCAAAGGCACCCAAGGCAAAGTACTGGGCATGATCCCGGGTTTTCATCATTGCGCATGTGGCGATGTATTCCGATCCATTGACATCAAGAGTGAACTGGGAAAAGTATTTTATGAATACAGTTCCCGCGGCGAGTTGGTTCCGGATGATTTTACAGTCAAGCTCTGGGAGAATGCCATTCATGCAAAAACGGTGGCCAACGACTTGAAACCTAAATATGACTTGCTTATCCTCGACGGCATCCCGCGCACAATTCGGCAGGCAAAAATCATGGAGGACCTAATTGATGTGCTCAAGATCATCCACCTAGTCTGCGACAACCAGAAATCTATGTTTGAGCGCCTGCGCCGCCGAGCCCTAAAAGAAAACCGCTATGATGATGCAGACGAGAAAGTGATTCGCCACCGCTGGGAAGTCTACGAACAGGAATCCGCACCGGTCATGTCACATTATGACTCCAGCCTCATTGCAGAAATCAACTCAATCGTCTCGCCCGCCGAAGTGCTTTACCAGACCCTCAAGATCGTCGTCCCAATTCAAAACCGACATTTTTCTGCTTTCCGAGGGTAACAACCCTTACGGCAATCCGCCGATCAGTTTGCCAACCTACGGACCTTCAGCCAACCCACCCACCGTGTGGTAGCGATCGATCGCCGGGTATTCAAGTCGATGCACCTTACCGCCAGGCCACCGAATTTCTATTTTTTCAACCTTGCTACTGTCCCCCAATCCAAAATGAACCATATTGGCGTGCTCGGCGCTATAGGAATCACCCGCAACGAGTTTGGCAACTTGGCGCCGACCATTGGATTCTAACATCACCGTTGCCCCGAGTGGGGAATAGCCGAGACCAGACTCCCGCAGCCGCAAACCGATCCAATGATTCGATGTCTCCATGCGGTTCATATATACATGCAGACGATGACCCCGCTGATCATTTTCAAAATACCGTTCGCTCACAACCAGATCGACCCGGCCATCACCATTGAGATCATCGCTCACAACAGACCGGCCATCGTATTCACCTGCAATACCCATTAAAAATGCCACATTCTCAAAACCCAGGCCATTAAGATTCATGAACAGAACATTGTGTTCAAAACCATTCCAGGAAAGCTCTCCAGACCTCAAGGGCACCAGTGTCTTTCGAAACAGGTTGTTTACATGGCGGTTCTCTCGCGAGCTACCCGTGTAAATGTCATGGCGCCAAAATGTCGAACAGTAATCCTTTGCCGTCGAACCGCTGCTATGCCCATTAGCAATATAAACATCACGATCACCGTCATTATCAAAATCAAATGACGTTGTACCCCACGACCAACCGGTTCGCGCCACACGATCAGCATAAGTTGGCGGCACAAGCCTGTGACCACGTGTTAGGAACATCCGGTTACCGTAACTCATCTCCTGCCGCTTGTGATGAATATCCGGCATATCCGATCGCCCAAGACCCAGCTGATCCAAGCGATTGGCTGTTGTCGAGCTCATGCCGACCAGGTACATGTCTACGCTTCCATCACCGTCAAAATCATCGAATGTGTGCGCCATGCCAAACAGGTGGCGCTTGGGAAAAACAGTTTCGGTAATGTCCCGAAATACTCCGGTGCCATCGTTTTCATAAAGATCAGCACCAGAAAAATCGCTCACAACCAACAGGTCTGAATCACCATCGTCGTCATAATCAATAAAGGAAGTGCTATAGGTCCGCCGCCGACGCTTGGCTTCCAATCCGGAAGCATTCGTCTCATCCGTAAAAATGCCATCGCCATTATTCTTCAGAAGATAGCCCTGATAACCATCGTTGGCATCGTAGTAAGGCGTAGGCATTTGACCGCCCATGAAGGGCCTTTTGTACTGCGCCAACCATATGTCCAGGTCGCCATCAGCATCAATATCCGCAACAGCCAGAACAGGCTTTGCACTGACCTTGACGGCAGCGGCAAATACAGATGAATTTTGGTCAAATCGCCCCGACTGATCACCCTGATAAAGAATCAGCCTGCCGTACCCCCCCACGACAAGCAAATCAACCCACCGGTCACCATTGAAGTCAGCTAAAACACCTCGTGCAAATGGCTGGTTATCCATGTTCTCGATCAGCAATTCATCACGAAACCGCCAGGACGACAGGGCATCATCAGACCGAACCAACCCGTCACCATATTTTGACCGTTGGGGATCATCGGAAACCATAGATTTACCCGCCATTTCGGATGGCACGGGACGGTCGGATACGTTCCAGTAGACACGATTCCAACCGGGGATAATAACCTCAGAAAGACCATCGCCGTCGAGGTCATAGAATAACGGCCGGGCTGATGCGGGGGGTCCATCGGCATGCAAGGTATGCGTATGCTCAAAATTAGCCGTACCGTACCGGCGGAGGATGCGTGCATCGACAACCTCGATGCGATCTGCCATGGGCAATCCATTAGGTCCCAGTTCCCTTGCCCATTGAACTAGGAGCTTGGCCCGAATAATGGTGCGCTGACGCTGTAGGTCTGGGCCAACAACATGCAACACCACGTTAACCGTGGACCGGGGACCACCTGGCGTATTGGGCTCAAATCGCCAGTGGTGCCATTCCGTCTGAACAAGTTTGTAACCATCACGCCGAAATGTTTCCAGATACCCCAACCAAGTGTCATGATCCATCGTTTCAGATGGTGGACCATGTTCGGTAATGCTAATACCCCAATCCAACGTTTGTGCCTGCCTTGGCCGGCCAAGAATCATCTCGCGGAACAGGAATCTCCCAAGCACATCAAATTTGTCGGTCGCACCACGTAACTGATCCCAGAGATCAATAAACGCCGCCTCGTGGTGCTGAGCGACCAACTCATCACCCCAAACCGCCTCGTCCAAGTCTTGCCGCTCGGCCATCATTTCCACGTCAACATTTGTACGAACCACCGGAATCTCACTAGGTGGATAATTCAGCCACGGCCATAGCCACGCACCCACAAACAAGCAGATCACAAGTATGACCACGGTGACAAGCAGCCATAGCATCGCCCCACCACCTGATATGGCATTGCGACAGGCAGAGCCATCATCCCGCTGCCGCAAACAAGCCAAATCACCATGCATGTCTATTTTGCTCCGATAAAGGACCAGCAGCTCGTGCCCAGATCTGCGATCAAAGCCACATCGTATATGATAGCTTGCACGGTGTTGTCGTCTGCGGATCAGGAACCTTGAAAACACCGAACCCCAGCCTATTTGGAGCAACTATCAATGGCGAGCAAGAAAACCATTGGCATCTTAACCGGTGGCGGTGACGTCCCGGGACTCAACTCGGTCATTAAAACAATTGTCTACGGCAGTTCGGCCCATGGTGGCTATAAGGTGCTTGGCATACGGCGTGGCTGGGAAGGACTCACACACCTCGACGACAACGACGATATCACCAGCCGATATATCGTGCCCCTCGACCGGCAGAACACGCGAAGCATCGACCGAACGGGCGGCACATTTCTGCATACTTCACGCACCAACCCGAGAAAACTACCTCTGGCGAACATGCCAAAATCGGTGCAATCCCGAGCAGCACGCCTTAAACAGATTAAACCCGGCATCGTGGATGCCACCCCCCTTGTGCTGGAGAATCTACAGAAACTTAAAATTGACCATCTTGTGGCCATTGGAGGGGATGACACACTTGGCTATGCATCAGTACTCAATGCCCAAGGCGTACCAATCGTGGCGGTACCCAAAACAATGGACAACGACGTGCGGGACACTGAGTATTGCATAGGCTTTTCAACCGCGATGACCAGGGCCGAAAGCATTCTATCGCGAGTACGTACCACATTGGGATCTCATGAAAGAACGGGGATATTCCGCATCTTCGGCCGCGACTCGGGATTCACTGCGTTGTATGCAGCCTACGTCACATCGATTCGCTGCTGCATTCCAGAAGTCAAGTTCGAGATCAATACACTTGTTGATTTACTGATGCATGACCGACGTGACAATCCCAGTCGATATGCAATGGTCATTTTCTCTGAGGGAGCAACATGGACCGGCACAAGCCAACGTGAATACGGAGCCCCTGATCTATTTGGACACCGCAAGAAAGTCAATATTGCCGAGGCGTTCGCCACTAAATACACGGAGATGGGAGGCGGCGAAACCGCTATTATCGACCTGACCTACGAGTTGCGAAGTGGCGAACCAGATTTCCTGGACAAAATGGTGGCATCCAGTTTTGCCACCATGGCATTCGACTGTATTGCAAGTGGCGCTAACGGTCGCATGATGGCCATCCGAAATGGCTGTTACACCGACACCCCCATCCCTAATGTAGCCCTGGGCCCACGCCTGGTTGACGCCGACAGCATGTACGATAAAACACGCTTTCGGCCAAACTACACGTCCAAGCAAGGACTGCCAATCTTCATGACAAAGGCCTAGTCTTCAAGCCTATGGCCGGATAGGTAACCACCTAGAAGTTGCCGGCTTGCATATAGGCTGAAAAACTTGGCCCTCCATATATATACGGTGAGTTACCGCAAATCCCCCCAAGGCACACCAGCCATATAAATATTCGATCAAGGAAGATTAATCACACACACTTAAATGATCTGAAATCATGACCCCCAACTCCCGGAAGATCAACCTACATGGGTCCGAATCATCAGACAGTACTGATGCAACCATCCCCGCATCTGCCCTCCGTTACCGCTTTTCGCGCAGCAGTGGTCCGGGTGGGCAGAATGTCAACAAGGTCAACACAAAAGTCACCATGGCAATCTGCATGAGTGATCTAAAAAAGGCCTTAGATCCAAAGGCCTATAGACGTTTTGAAAAACTTTATGTCAATCGGCTCAACCAGGAACAACTCGTGATTAACTGCAGCCAATGGCGAAGTCAAATTTCCAATCGGAGAGGCTGTTTAAACAAGTTGCGGAAGTTGGTTGACGAAGCCTACCTGGAACCCAAACGGCGTATTGCGACCCGGCCATCACCACGAGTCAAACAAAAACGCCTAGATCGCAAGGCTCAGCAGTCTCAACTCAAGCGTCTGCGGCGACCTGTTCAAAAACATAACCCTGACTAGCTAACCAGCATCTGCATCCCCATTATGACACCAGACATCTCTTGATTCACTTGGCCCACCGGAATCCCGCTTCGAGCAGTCCGATTCTGCCCCACCACCCCCTTGCAGCCCAAGAAGGTCAATAGTGGCTATAATGTGGTGCAATCGGCCCATAACGGTGGGCACCCAAGAGGTTGATCATGCTTATAAAATTGATGCGATCAAAAATCCATAGAGCTCGGATTACCCAACGGGATCCGGACTATATCGGCTCAATTACAATCGATGAAGATCTCCTGCGCCAGAGTGATTTACGACCTAACGAAGCCGTGCTTGTGTTGGACATTGATAACGCCGCAAGATTTGAGACGTATGTCATTCGGGGCGAACCGGGGGCTGGCGTCATTGGCATCAATGGTGCCGCTGCCAAACTGGTCGAAATTGGCCATCGGGTGATCATTTTGGGTTTCGGTTATCTTGCCGCTAATGAAATTGATGATCATGTGGCAAACGTGGTCGTCTGCAATGAGGATAATCGTGTAGTTCAACGTCTACAATACCCCAGCACGATTGACCAAACCGTGGAGGCGTAAGCCGCCTCTACTCACCAATGGCGGCCTTGTGGCCGCGAGGCCGACAGATGCCATTTCTCTGGTGCTGCGGCAATACACCATCAAAGCGGCATCTGATGATGCTTGCAGCATAGGTTTGGCGATGGCCAAGACCATTCGAATCAGCCTTGCCAATAAATGTCAATTACTTTTTGGCGCGGCTGTCGTTTTAATCCTTACAGCCGCCCTATCGGTCGCCTGGGTTGGAATGCAAACCCTGATTAATGAGGGGCAGGAAGACCAAGCGAGACGAGTGGCTGACCTTTGGCTGCACGGTAATATCGAACTGATTGGCGACATACCACCGGCCAAGAACACCCAGGGTAAAGCAGACAATTCAGATATCACCCTATCACTCATCGAGCAGGGAGAGTTCGAACAACATACGAGATCCGATCCATTCCTCCATGAAACCGTCCATTTATTCTCGAACCCCCCTTTTCGCAACGAACGATTTCGTGAAACACACGACACCGATAGTCGCACCTACTATCAGTACGCTCGAGCAATCCGTAAATCACACCGCAAAACCAAGGACTTCAGCCTCAATCGATCCGGTACTGGCGTTGCCGATCCACTTGAGATGATATTACTCATTGAAATTCGGCCCGATCAACTTCAACGACATGAAATACTGATTCAAGCATATATCATTGCCGCAGGGTTACTGGCCATCCTGCTGGCTATCTGCGTGTTCTGGTTCATCACCACGCGACTGATCCTGTCACCCGTGCGCGTGTTGCGGGATACTGCGGAAAAGATTGCCGAAGGTGACACAAATATCCGGGCCGACATCAATACCGGTGATGAATTCCAGCAGCTTTCCGAGATGTTCAACACAATGGTCAGCAACCTGAATGCCAATGAACAACAGCTTCGCCAAATCAACAAGGGGCTCGACCTCAAACTCGGGGAACTGGCAGAACATAATGTTGCACTCTTTGAAGCCGACAAAATCAAGGGTGAATTCCTGGCCAACGTGTCGCACGAGCTTCGTACACCACTGCATAGCATGATCGGGTTTGCGGAAATCCTCGAAGAGACCCTAAAGGACCGAACCGGACCGGTAGATGAAAAGCGTAAGCGGTATATCGCCAACATCATCTCGTCGAGCCGACGACTCCTCGACCTGATTAACGATCTATTGGACTTGGCAAAGATCGAGGCTGGACGACTGGAAGTGCAGGTCGGGCCCCTAAGTATTGCTGATGCCGCCGAAGGCTTGATCAATCTGATCAAACCACAGGCTCAAAAAGCCCAGATCGATCTAAGACTCAAAATGCCAAAAGATCTACCGGCAGTAACAACCGATGCCGGCAAGGTTCAGCAAATCCTGTTTAATTTCCTCGCCAATGCGGTCAAATTCACGCCCCCCGGTGGGTTTATCACGCTCTGGGCTGAGGTGGTCGGCACGGCGCCGACAAGACAACTGCGAATTGCCGTCCGCGATACAGGCCCAGGTATCCCCAAGGACATGCAGGGAAAGATCTTTGAGAAATTCACTCAACTAGACAGCACCGTTACCAGAGAACATGGTGGCACGGGACTAGGACTGACCATCAGCCGTGATCTGGCCAAACTTTTACAAGGTAAAATTGAACTGGAAAGCAACGACGGTCAGGGGGCAACGTTCAGTCTTGTAATTCCATTGGAATACACGTCACCCAGTACGCCGTTGATGCCTAAGAGACCAAACCTGCCGGCAGGAAACAGCAGCTGACGCACCCTTCAGTCGACAGATGCCTACTCGAGTTGTGCAACCGAGTTGGAGGTACTTGTGATCGGTGATATATCCTCGACAATCCGTCGCGCTGAGCGATCAGACTATGACTGTTTAGTGATCGTGAAAACCGTATAACCGCAAACCAGAATATAAAACCGGCAAGGAGTACGAGATCCTCGCAAGGGTCTTCGTTGATGACCATCAAACCGAAGGAACTGCCATGTCGGTACTGCAAACGTATCAGGATTCATTTGCATTCAATCGCACACGTACGATTGCCCTTTTGGACTCTGTCGCCGAGTTGGAATCGCCCACTGCGGCGCTTGGCTGGAGACCCGATGAGGGCCGCGCACACATTGCCTGGCAGTTGATGCATATCGGTGTAACCGAGGAGATGTTTGGAGTGGAACGCCTGGTCGATCGCCCAGAGGCAGCGCGTCACAGGAACCTGTGGGACCGCTTCCGCGGTGGGAGTGCGTCCGACGACACGATTCCCTCGGTGAATGAGATTCGTCAGGTGTTGAGCGACGGCCGTGAACTATTGACTGAGGCACTGCGATCTTTTTCGGAGGGCCAACTGGATCCGGTGATCTGGGTGCACCCCGCCACGCAAAAAGAGCTCAGCCTGCGAGCGACGCTGCAAATCATGGGCTGGCACGAGGGCCATCACCAGGGGCAGGCGCATATCACGCTGAATCTCCATCGGGCGAATCACGGTTAATAGCAGCCGAAACATCAAACTCGATACACTTTGTCTTTATCTGCTCACATGTCACAATTACAACTTCAAAACATCCGTATCGCACCGAGTATCACTTCAATATTTTAGGATCCAAACTGAATTTTATGATTGAATCAACTCACATCCAATTTTCGCCACAACTTCATGGCATATCTTATTAACTGGAAATAAACCCCGCCCATCAGAAGGAACGAAACCACACAAACATCCTTACGGAGGCGATCGGACTTACCTAACGTGCACCAGAACCTGCAGGATCCTCCGTTTGGTCGATTATTGTTCTGTCATGAAGAAACCAACGATGTTCTACCCAACCTTAAAAATTCTGATATTGTATATGTGCAAACTGCGGCATCCTCCGAGGCAACGGCCCCATGCGCAGACCAAGCGAAGCACCAAAACCAAAAATCGCCACAACTACTAAGTACGTGATACACCACCGCATAAAGAGAACCAAAATCAAATAATTTCCGGTATCACCAACCTGGATCAATTGAGTTGCGACAATTGGTATTTGTCCTCGAGCATGTTCTGGTGCAGTCCCCATCAGAAAAAGCACATACACCACAATAGAAGCCAGCATTGTGGGCAGTACGGCGATCGACAATGAAGCAAATCGATCAAGGCCCCGTACTGCAGCAGCACGCGCCACACCACCTGCGTTACATCCAAATACCAAAAGACACAAAACGATGTACAGGTGTGGCCATAAACTCCGACGAGTTTCCAACAACTCGACAACACGTCCACCGCCACAGAGGGTTAAGATGGCACCCGCCGCCAAGCAGATACCAACGGGAAGTAAAAACTGCACCAAGTTCCGCCCTGCCGTACGCCGCCCCCAACCTGCCAACCGATCCCACCATACCGTCCCCATCGATACTGTCGCCATGATTGGCAATTGCAAGCCTGCCAAGCCGACAATTTTCACAACAAGACCAGGCTCATGAAGGCCCCCGGCACCAACAAACGCACCGATCACTTGACCAGGCAAAACAATTAGGAACAACATGGCAAGAACGAGTGAACCGCCGAAGAGCCACACCACAAGCCAGCGGACCCGTCGACGCCGGGCCAAAACCCACCGGCCAGCAAATGCAGGTATTACACCCATCGCCAAAACTGCCGCCGATAAAAGTATCAAACGTATCATGGGCAACACCATCCCATCACCTGAGATCCGCGCCAATTGCCGTGATGCTCCGTCGACATGTAATACGACCAGCAAGACCAACCCCAACACCACGGCCCCGTAAATCCAGGCCCACAACTCGTGGCTGTGCGCTTTTAGCCAGTGGCGATTGACATTGGAACTGGGCACTTAACAAACTCGCTCAAGTTCAGACGGCCCCAAGCAGCATGCCAATTGGACTTGGACCGCATGGCATGCAAATTCAACCCGCGCTATTTCCCCACAACAAAGCAACACTCCATAATATATCATCGGTGACCTTGCCCCCTGAAACGAGTCCATGTCGAATGTTAGTGAATTCGTCATGGACGCATTCAGGAAAGGGTAAGAACCATGGCCAAGAAACGGCACGGCGCTGAGCAGATCATCCCAAAACTGAGGGAGGCGGAGGTTGAACTGGCAAGAGGACTGAAGGTCCCGCAGGTCTGCAAGAAGCTTGAGGTGACCGAGCAGACCTACTACCGGTGGCGAAAGAGGCATGGCGGTCTTCGGATGGACCAGGCCAAACGGCTGAAGGATCTGGAGCGTAAGAACGCTCGGCTCAAGAAGCTGCTGGCTGAGGCGGAGTTGGACAAGGCAATCCTGCGTGAGGCGGCAAGCCCAAACTGCTGAGCCCGGCCAAGCGACGGCGAGCGGTTGACGATGCGCGTAACGCGCTAGGCCGCCAGGTCGTCTCGGAACGCCGGGCGTGCCAAGTGCTGGGTCAGCCACGGTCCACGCAGCAGCGCAAACCGCATGTGCCCAATGATGAACCGAGGTTGGTCAAGCGAATGATTGAATTGGCGACGCAGTACGG
>Ga0310125_10000368_pt1 | contig 20985 bp, 14 predicted proteins | sample CB11b_Tmax_Bot8__FD_203508 | JGI IMG/M metagenome (GOLD analysis project Ga0310125, IMG submission 203508) | Marine microbial communities from Western Arctic Ocean, Canada - CB11b_Tmax_Bot8 | ecosystem: Environmental > Aquatic > Marine > Oceanic | place: Canada: Western Arctic Ocean | collected... | reverse complement strand
GACCTGCTCAAACCAACGTCCAGGTTGAGAATCTAAATGACTGACTATTGAACCTCGCTTATCGTGCAGCCTGTAACGAATCCGAACCAAATATGGCCAGTGACTATTTCCGCTGTTGTCATTATGTCGCCAAACAAAAGCGGCATCGACATTGTGGTCTATAACATCCTCGTATTTCTGATCATTCTCGGTGATGTAGTAAGGAGAATAGTATTCAGGCGTCTTCACGCTTAGGAATCGTTGGTCGCCAGGATTACCAAGAGGTATGTCGAAATGACTGTACCACTTGATATTGCCGTCCTCATCATGATCCGGCTCACCGTCTGGTCCAAATGGGGCATCATCAATCACATCAGCAGCAAACTCCACAATGAAATCGCTAACGTTTTCCGAAAAACAAGGATGCATCTGGGCGACATGACGACTCAAGAAAGGATCATCTTCATCCAGAGAATCTTTATGAGAATCTTTATATTGATCCGCAAGATCTTCAGATCTGTATGGTGCGTCAAGAGAAACCTGCAATCGCTGATGGTTGAATGGGTATGCAAGCAATCCCATAACACATTGCTGGTAACTCTCGTCCAGATTGTACCATTCGTCGAGAAGATCCACTATTGCCCACTGTGTAGCGCCGGATCCCATATTTGATGAATCGAAATTTTTCGCAAAAACATCGGTTAATCCAAAATGAAGTTTGTCATACCATAAAGGTTTATAGCCCTCTACATCCAAAAAGCCCCTCAATTGCCCAACCCAATCATTCACCAAATAGTAGTCGTCCACAACGAACTTCGCGTGCACTACTGATAAACCTGAAGATGCTTTCTCCTGGAAAAATAACGCCTGCCTACCAAGCACCCAATGCGTCCCAACTTCATTTGGATTAAATGTGGGAAAACCATCGGAATCATATGCTTTCTCACCAAGACCAATACCTACAACAGAAGAATTATTTTTCCTCAACTGCTGTAAATGTCCGTACCAAATGCGAGCATGGGATGCATACCCTGCCCCTCTACCATGGAATCCGTTTTTACTACTTGGAGCCAGTGGTTCCAAGTCAGAAGCATCGACAATGTATACCAGTTGATCAGATCGAACCGCACGACGCGTCACAGTCTCAACTACTGCCGACGACGACTCCTTGCCATCTGGATCTATAACAGGGACGTTCGGGATTTCTTTATTTATGATCAAGAGGACGCCATTGCCGGACGGACTAATCATTCGATCCGCATCACGCCTTAACTGATCGCTGATTGCTCGCGAGTCCCCAATAACACGGCTAATTGCAACACCCTGGCTAATCGCAGATGACGTTTCGCTAAACATCACCTGAAGCACAAATATCATCACCGTGGCAATGGCGAAGGCGACCATTACTTCGAGAAGCGTAAATCCTGAATGAGTATTTATTCTGGTCATCATTTCAAAACGCCATCAGTAACCATAAGGATTTGACGCGTTGGACTTGGGTCTACCCGACTCGCCGGCCGCCCATACCAAATTCGATTCGGCCAGTGGGGAACGTCCCGGATGATACTATCTACAATTACGCCGTCGCTATCCGCATCAGTCACCTGGTAGATGACACCATTGCTATCAAGAATTTGATCGCCAATACGAACTTGATCAGGATCGTCCTTTGGCGTGTCGGAGTCGTGACGGTTGTCAAAATCAAAACGCAAGCCCCCGACACTATCTTCGGGATCATCTAATTCGATAGAAACCACATGCGGTATAGGTGAAAACATATCATGCGGTACAGGCGGGAAAAAAGAATAGTCCTCATCGTCAGTATAGTTGCTGATGTCGCTTGCTGGATTTGCCCGGTTGCTTTCACTAATAATCTCGTGCCCATTATATTGTGTACTAAGGTCGTACTGCCCACCTCCCTGCAACACAAAGACGTAAACCCGCCAATCAGGATTCTCTGGATCTCCGTTAACATCCTGAACAAGAGGTATCCAATAGAAATCTCGATTACTTGGATCTTCAGCTACTGCCGGATAGCTTCGATCATTAACGGTTAAATATCCGTAAACGTACCCCGGAAGTGGTACTGCAACTGAGAGGGCTACATGATCGGCTACATGATCACCAACGCTGGAATAATCATAGATCCCAGCCCCGACGTGATCCTTATGAAAAGTTGCTTCAGAATCAGTCCCATTAAGATCAAGCACCCCGCCATTGCGGTACGTAAAGGGACGTCCTTTTAAAAACGCCTTGATATTGTGGCTTAACCCATGAATTGTCACATCTTGAACCGTCTGCTTCTGTAGATATGTCGCCGTGGGAACAATCGAAGCAACAGCAACAACTCCTATTGCAAAAATCGAGATGGTTATGAGCACCTCTACAAGCGAGAATCCCTTAGTCCATCGTCTCATTGGATATAGTTGACAACGCGTATAAGTCATTCGGATATTCTCCGTCTACCGGCGTATTCGCCATCGCGAGTCCCGTCCTGTTTGTTGAGTATGGTGCCGCTGTAACGATTAAAAAAGATCGCCTGTCCATTTTCTTGAAACCATTTCCCCTCATTGCTCTCTAGATTCTTGTTTCCGATAGGCACCAGAACAGACTCGAAATTATCAAACTTCGCCTCCATATCATCCCAAGGTATACCCAATGCTTTTAATAAATCACCGTGCTTTAGAAAAGCCTCTCGATCATATACAAGAACCCCAATGACAGACTCAAAAGCTTCGAAAGAAAGTTTATGTTTATTTGAACTTGGATTTATACCTACTTCGTCCTCTTTCTTACTTGGTGATTCACCATCATAATTTTCAGCATTCGGGTGCCAAAGACCCGGATCGTACTCTCCGCCTTTAAACGTCTTGTCGCGGCAAATCAAACCACCTCCACAGGTAAGATTTGTGCTTTCATAGATCAATGGATCATCTGCCTGCGCATCATCCTCTTGTTTATCTTTTCCGCTGTATAGAACGTAGCCCCATGATTTTGCAGTGGATACCAAATGGCCATTCTCATTAAATCGGATTGCAAAAGGCAGCGAAAGCAACAATGGACCACTAGAATTCCGTGAGATCCCCAGGACACCAACAGAACTGGGCATCGTGATATATTCTCGGCCAGGGATATCTGAATAGGCGTTGCCGAAGGGTTCTATATTTGTCCCACCTTTCAACTTCGCCATTTGATTGTTCTCTACTAGACGTAATTCACCCGCCGGCGTAAAAATAATGGCTGTACCACTATATTCAGCCCCAGGGTAAGCCGGATCTATATCTCCGAGAGCAATCTTCTTGCGAACGGCGTATGGCCGGTTAGCCGCAACTGCAACTTGTATGGTATTTATACCGACCTTAATGTTATTTTTAGACAACATAAAGTTAACAACTGGGACAATGGTGGCTGCCATAATGACGACGATACCAATGACCAAAAGTAGTTCCACGGTTGTAAACGCACTGATCGCCGACCGGCATTTATGACACAATATTGGATGTTTGGGAAAGACGATCATCACTCAACCCCAAAACTGAAAACATTATCTTGTGTCCATTTAAACGCATCTAAACTTTTATCTGTTTCAGTGTAATTACCCCACTGACGATCAGGCCCGGCAGAAGCAAAGAATGGTGTTGAACGTTCTGGAAGCATCTTGCTATCATTGGAAAGACTAAAATCATTTAAAGGACGATAACGAATTGGGGTTTCCCAGGCATCGACCACGACCCTTTTGATCGAAACGGTACTACCGGAGTCATTTTTAACGGTGCATGTGAAATCATCCCCATCAACAGTCGCGGGAATCTCTAGAAGAACCCCATCGTCAAGATTGCCAATAAGTTGACTTGCGGACTGGACTTGCTGCACTTTATTAAGAAAATGCCCAATCGTTTTTCCATGCTTGCATACATACCTCCAGTACGTATCCAGCCCAAGCTTACTAATATCGCCCTGACGTGGTCGTCGTTTGTTAGCCTTCAAGTCCTGTTGCATGTCATCCTCTACAGGCATAGGAACGGGATGACCAATTTCAGCCTCAAATTCCGTGCTGATTGCAGCCAAAACCCGCAACACTGCTTTCGTTTTACTTTCACGGGCTGATTCCATGATCCAGCGCGTACTGCCAACCACAATTCCCACCAACACGACAATTGCAGCCATCATCATCACCAATTCCACAAGTGAAAAGGCGCTATTTCTGCGTCCGTATTGGTCACTAGGCGTCATGATGAATTCTCTACTTCCCACCAGCGCACCCTTTGCCACACAATCGCTTGGTTAAATCACTGCCTGGATCAATTTGACCAACGGCAGGAACAACGCAATAACGATAAAACCAACCGTGCCGCCAAGGAATACCACCATCAACGGCTCAAGCGTGGAGACCAGGGCCTGGACAAGTACATCAACCTCTTCCTCGTAATTGTCCGCTACGCGAACCAACATCTTGTCTAGATCGCCGGTCTCCTCACCAACGTCGATCATGTTGGTCACAATTGCATCGCAGACCTTTGCTTTCGCCAAAGGTTCTGAAAAGCTCTCGCCTTGCCGCACCGAATTATGGACATCACCCAGCGCTTTGGCATAGACGTAGTTCGCCGTCGTGTCCCTGGTAATGGTCAGAGCATCGAGAATCGGCACGCCAGCGTTGATCAACGTTCCCAGCGTACGAGCAAACTTGGCGACCGTTGTCTTGGCAATCAACTGACCCACAATTGGGATTTGGAGTACGGCCGTATCGATCACAGCCTGACCAAGATGGGTCTTACGAAGCATCTTGGTCACGAAAAAAATGATCACTGGGCTCGCCAAAAGCCAAAGCCATCCGGGAATAATCTGAGATTCGTTAAGCGTGCCACCAATCCACTTGCTGGTATTGATCAAAACCGTCGTGGCTATCGGCAGTGCGCTATCAAAGTCATCGAAAATCTTCACAAAGCTGGGTACGATGAAAACCATGATCCCCAGCACAATGATTGCAGCCACCGCCAGTACCACGGAAGGGTAGATCATCGCACCAATAATCTTGCGCTTTAGTGCCGCAGCCTTTTCCATGAACTCGGCCAGACGAGCTAGAATCAGATCCAATACCCCGCCAACCTCTCCTGCCGTAATCATTTTGCAGTAAAGCTTGTCAAATGCTCTGGGGTGCGCTGCCATGGATTCTGATAGGGTCATACCACCGGAGACACCGATATGAACATCCTCGAGAATATTCTTAAACAAGCCTGGCTTTTGCTGCTGCTCGAGAATCACCAATGATCTCAAGATCGGCAAACCTGCATCCTGGAGCGTTGATAACTGGCGGGTAAAGGCGGTCAGCGCCTTTCCAGGGACATTGCCAATAGTGATTGAGGCGGACCTCTTTTTTTTCTTTGCCGTATCGCCAGTCGTAGGAGCCGCCTTGGCCCCTTTGCTTTTGGTAACACGCTGCTCACGAACGGAAGTCGGGAAATACCCTTGGCTGCGAATCCGAGCAATCGCCTCATCGCTGCTTGCAGCCACGATCTTGCCTTTCTGAGGCTTGCCGGTGTCCGTGAGCGCTTCATATTGAAATGTGGCCATGGTCAGTCTCCAACAAATGGGTTAGCCATTGTGATTCCTAACTATCAATCATTGTCTCCCTAACCACTTCATCGATAGTCGTCAGGCCGTCATAAATGTTCAGCAACCCGGCGTCCCGCATGGTTCGCATCCCACGTTTCTGTGCCTCGGCCCGTAGAATCTGTGTCGATGCATCTTGCATGATTAATTCACGCATCCCATCATCCAGTAACATGATTTCAAAAATTCCCGTGCGGCCCTTGTACCCACTGTTATTACAGGTTTCACAACGTTCACCACGAAACAGATCGCGACCAGCCACATCTTCCGGCGTGAGTCCCAACTCCATCAACTGCTCTTCCGTTGGTGTATAGGTCGCCTTGCAACGCTCACAAATCTTCTTGACCAAGCGCTGGCCAATAATCCCTTCGATCGTTGCCGTCAACAGAAATGACTCCACGCCGATATCAAGCAGGCGGGTAATCGAACTGGGCGCGTCATTGGTATGCAGAGTTGTAAACACAAGGTGACCCGTCAGAGAAGCCTGGACGGCAATCTGCGCGGTTTCCAGATCACGTGTCTCCCCCACCAGAATAATATCCGGGTCCTGGCGCAGAAAACTACGAAGCGCTCTGGCAAATGTTAAACCCACACGAGCATTAATCTGCACCTGAACCAAACCATCAATGTCATACTCAACTGGGTCTTCAGAGGTAAGGATCTTCGTTCCCACCTCATTGAGCTCATTAAGAACGGCGTACAACGTCGTTGTTTTTCCGCATCCCGTTGGACCGGTGACAATTACAATCCCATTGGGCTTATGCAACAACTGACGGGTCAGGTCCAAATCGTCTTCACGTAAACCAATCTTTTCCAGGTCCAACTCAACCGTCGAGCGGTCCAACACACGCATGACCACCGATTCACCATAGACGGTTGGCAGCACCGCAACACGCAGATCAATCGGATTACCGCCAACGGTTAGCTCGATGCGACCGTCCTGTGGCATACGCCGCTCGGCAATATCCAGGTCCGCCATCACCTTAATACGGCTGGAGATGGCCATGGCCAGGTGTTTTGGTGGCGGTACCATCTCATAGAGGACTCCGTCAATGCGGTAACGCATTTTAAACTCGTCCTCAAACGGCTCGAAATGAATATCTGATGCCCGATCCTTAATTGCCTGCATCAGGACCAGATTAAGTAAACGCTTTACCTTGTTGTCCTCACTAGCCTCGATTAACTGCTCAAGGTCAATCGACTCACCACGATCACGTAAACCGTCAAGCTTGTCATCATCTTCCATCTGGTCCAGAAGACTGGAAAGCGACTCCTCCTCGCCCTCGCCGTAATACTGTTGCAGGAGTTGATCGATCTGCTTTGCGTCTGCAACGACCGCCTTGACGTTGTATCCCATCAGCAAACGTAGATCGTCCATCGCCTTGAAGTTGTCAGCAGACTTCATTGCCACCGTCAGGGTCTTGCTCGCCTCATCGAATGCGACCGGCATGACTTGAGACGCCGTAGCGGTCTCGCCGGGGATCATCTGTACGACATCCTCAGGAATCTCCATGGTCCCCAGATCCATTGATTCCATGCCCGCCTGGATTGCCAAAGCTCGGCTGACATCACCCTCGGTCACGTATCCCAATTCCGTCAGGAGTACCCCTAACGGTGCACGACGCTGCTCCTGCAGATGAAGCGCTTCGTGAACCTGCTCGCGATTGACCTTACCGAGCTTTGTCAGAATCCGACCAATTCGACGACCCTTGAGTTCCGTTACATCAGGTTGCTGATTACTGGATCGCGCCATGATTCGCCTCAATTAAATTCGAATCCAAAACCTCTTAGTATGAAAACACCCAAATCCACCAATAGATCAACTTGATCTGCCGGCCTTGCCCGAAAGTTCTACTCCACCGCCAAAACCATCGGAAACCATTAACGCAAAAACCAAATGTCCGTAGTAGAACTCCCAAAGCTTTGAATTATTTCATAGGCCTTAATAAATCGACATTTTATTTCGTTAGCGGAGGGAATCTGGCGGGTTAGCACTCACATAATAGCCACACTGAACGCAATGACAAGCGCCAGACACGCCCGAAAACAAAATACAGTTGGTTTTGGCGCCTCGCTTGCTGGTCGGTCACATGCGAGAGTGCAATTAAACGACCCTATCAACCGCCACCTTTGTCCGGTTCTTCATCGCCATCTTGAAGATCCGTACGCCCCACCGCTCCACCGGCATCTCGAATCTTCTCAGACAATAAGGCGGCATTTCGCCCCTTGTCAATCATTTCTTCCGGTGAGATGTTACCTGCGGTATACATGTCCCATAAATGGTCGTCGAGCAGTTGCATACCGAACTTCTTGCCCGTCTGGATCGATGAATCGATGCGATAAACCTTGTTTTCCCGAATCAGGTTGGCAATGGCGGGGGTGACGAGTAAGAACTCGTACGCGGCCATCATTCCCACCTTGTCGATCCGCGGCAAAAGCTGCTGGCTCAACACTGCCATGAGCCCAGTGGCCAACTGTACACGGATTTGCGCCTGCTGGTTGACGGGGAAGGCATCGATGATCCGGTTAATCGTGCCAGCGGCACCGGTCGTATGCAGCGTCCCAAAGACCAGGTGACCCGTTTCAGCGGCTCTAACCGCAGCTTCAATCGTCTCTAGATCGCGTAGTTCGCCAACCATAATCACGTCCGGATCCATACGCAGAGCGCGGCGAAGCGCCTCGGAAAAGCTGGGGACGTCATTACCAACCTCACGCTGATTTACCACCGATTTGTTGTGGTTAAAGTAGTACTCAATGGGATCTTCAACGGTGATGATGTGCCGGTCGACGGTCGTATTGATGTAATTGATCATCGACGCCAAGGTGGTCGTCTTTCCCGACCCGGTCGGGCCTGTAACCAAAAAAAGACCACGTGGCCGATGGCAGAGGTCAGGAACCACTGCGGGCAAACCAATCGTCTCGATGGTCAAGAGCTGCGTGGGAATCAGACGCAAACAGACTGAAATGTTGCCCTTCTGCTTGAAGATCGAAACACGAAATCGTGCATCTTTACCATATGCAAAACCAAAGTCCGCTCCGCCTTCTTCCTGTAACTCGTTTTGCGACCGTTCCGGTGCAATCGATTTCATCAGTGCGATGGTATCAGTAGGTGTAAGCACCTTGGTTTTAAGGGGTACCAGGCGCGTACGAATGCGCAAAGTGGGTGGCAAGCCCACGGACAGGTGGATATCGCTGGCGTTCTGCTTGATCGCGGTATCCAATAAGCGGTCAATATGAACTGTTGGCATTAATCTGTTTCCGAACTAGTGACCTCGGTTGATTCTTCTGCTTCTATTACTCCCTCAACCTGAGCAATACGTGCGATCTCTTCAAGCGTGGTTTCCCCGTCAAGTATCTTGAGGCGGCCGTCCTCGAGCAACGGTCGCATGCCACTCGACAGCGCCAACGCACGAAGTTGGTTAAGTGGTGCCCGTTTGAACGCCAAATCGCGCAACTCATTATTCATCTGCATCAGTTCAAAGATCCCCCGGCGACCTCGGTAACCATTATTGGCACAAGCCGAACAACCTCTCGCACGATAGATAGTTTTATCACCTAGGTCACTTGGTTTCAGGTTGCACAACTGCAGCAACCTCGGATTTGGCGAATCGTCCGGCTCTTTACAATCTTCACATAGAATCCGCACGAGACGCTGGGCCAAGACCGCCTGGATCGAACTGGCAACTAGAAACGGCTTGATCCCCATGTCAATCAACCGCGTCATCGCCGACGGAGCATCATTGGTATGCAGTGTGGAAAAGACCAAGTGACCTGTAAGCGATGCCTGGATGGCTACCGTTGCCACCTCCAAGTCTCGAATTTCACCAACTAGAATAATATTGGGTGCCTGCCGCAACATCGCCCGCAGAATCTTGGGGAAAGTCAGATCAATCGCCTCATTTACCTGGCATTGATTCATCCCCTTAAAGTTGTATTCCACCGGATCCTCGGCTGTGATGATTTTACGATCCGGGCGATTAAGTACATCCAACGCTGAATATAATGTCGTCGTCTTACCCGACCCCGTTGGTCCGGTCACCAGAAAGATCCCATTTGGCCGACGAATGATCCGGCCAAAATGCTCCAGTGTATCTTCCCGCATACCCAGATTCACAAGGCCCACACGTGCCGATTCAGGACGCAAGATACGTAGTACGATGGTCTCGCCATGATAGGATGGCAGGCAACTGACACGAAAATCAATCATCTCATCACCAACCTGCATCTTGATCCGCCCATCCTGAGTAGTACGCTTTTCTTCTACACGCATACCAGCCAGGATTTTCAGACGTGCAAGTAGAGCACTTTGCGTGCGCTTGGGAATCTTCTGACGCTCCTGACAAACACCATCAATGCGATAACGAAGACGAACACGATCGGCAAAAGGCTCAATATGAATGTCACTGGCTCGATTCATCACTGCTTCGGTGATGATCTGGTTGGCCATACGTATGATCGGAGCCTGACCCTCTTCATCTGTCTCGGCATCAGCATCCTGATCAATCGTCAGCCCACGGACATCGAGTGACTGCCCACGATCAATCGATGTATCAATCGACAGTTCCCGAATCTCCTGGTCAATGCTTGACTGGGTCTCACTAAACATCCGATCGATGTACTGCTGTATTTTTGTCCGGGAACCCAGCGCCGTATCGATTTCACAGTTCAATCGAAACCGGAGGTTGTCGAGCAGTTCTAGATCCATTGGATCATGGATCAGGATTCGCAATCGCCCGTTTGCCTGCTCCAACGGCAACACAAGATATTTTTTGATGAGATCCTCCGGAAGCAGGCTCTGATTCTCAGGGTTGATCACGTCTGGCTGCTCGAGATCGACATAATCCATCTCAAACTGGGCTGCCAATGCCTTGGCGACATCCCCATCACTCACATGGCCCAATTCAACCAATGTCTCGCCAAGGCGAGAACCTTTACCCTTGGAGACCTTCAGCGCCTCGTCCAGTTGGCGATCCTTCAGCAGCCCCCAATGCTTTAGCTGCTCGCCCAATTTGCGGCGTCTGCGAGCCATTGGCACCTCATAACCTGTTATAAATCTGGAAAACTCCCACCAGCAGGTCGTACTCGATCCACAAATCGCAATCAGGAGCCGACAACTGGTGTCCAAATATTATTGCCGAACTTGCCTTAAATTGCAAACACTTTCCTTAGAAGCATTTACAGAACACTAAACCATTAGCGATAACCTCTGATCAAAGATCGAGGGCAAATTACGGCGTCCCAATTTGGATCCGTCCAAACCCGTTTGCCTGAATTTTGTTAGACCAACGTTGTCTCATATCAAGATGACGATTCTGTACAAGCAGCTGAACGGGGACATGAAACACCTAACAAGCCGACCCCACCAGCAATTACCCTGTGTTAAATGCTGCCTAAAAGATTGATTAAAACCGCGCCGATTCGGTGTCACACCAGAATGAATAAAGCGATGCATTTTGTAAATAGAACCGAAATCGCACACGGCGCTTGGCATAATCACGAAGTGAAGGTACGCCACGCCACTGAACTAGGTGGCGGGTATTATCAGATGCAATCGGCATACAAATCTCCTTACCAAGCGCCGGCAAGGATGCAGCCCCCTCATCGATCAGTTCAACCAAGAGTGAACCACGTCCACAATTAGCGTTTACGCGTAGCACCTCGCCTTCCAGAACCATTGGCTTTGTCTCGATCATACCTTCGTCCCCGTTTGCATCAAGGGACACAAAGCCGTCTCGCCGGAGTGTTGCCAAACCAATTGCGGAACCAGCCTCACCTTGGGGAACTGGATAAGGAGGCCCAGAACCATGCATTGCCCATCTAGCACTGTAGTAGAACCATAATTCATCCCCCACGAGCAGCGGGGGCGTGCCTGCAATCGCCGAAGTACCGAAATCCCAATCACAGTAGTAACGACCCGCGGGAATGAAATTACCTCGGTCTGCGGCTCGCTCCCAATGCAATCCATCATGACTGTTGATCAACTGCGTATCGAAACAACCACTCAATTTATGGTAAATCGACAATAGGCCTATGTACTGATCTTCATAGACAAAACCCGTATTGTTGTAATGCTCATCCCCAGCCCCATCCTTTTCATCAATAGGAAACATCAATTCAGGTGTGGTCCAATTGATGAAATCATCACTCACGGAGATTGCCCGCTGGCGGAGCTTAGGATTGTCGGTCTTGGGATCTAGAGGATGTAGCTTCCCCGCTTCATCACGCCAAGCACGACCACCGTCATAAAACTCCAGTCGGCGGTTGGTTCTGGGGTCAAGGAAAATTTTAACAAAGGCTACGTAGCAATTTCGCTTCGTATCGCACATCAGATTTAACGTGTCACCAATTGAATCGGAAAAACGAAATACCGGTTCTGACACCTTATTCCACCGCAGCCCATCCGGAGAACAAGCCGAATACACCCCCGATGGATAAAGAATGTCAGAGGCGTATTTGTCAGTATAGCTATATTGCCAATTCATCATCTTGTATCGCCGGGCGGGATCATGGTCTTGCCGATCTTTTATCAAAGTAGCGCCGAGAAATCTGCCATAATTGACTCCATCATTATGTGACACATAAACAATGTTGTTCGTGGTCTGGCCGTAGAAATCATGCAGTCCCAGCTCTGGACGCTGCCAGCACAAACCGTCTACCGACTCGGCATAACAGAAAATCCTGAAATCACGAAAGTTGTTCGTGTCCTTATTGCCTGTCTGATACCACATCTTGTAGATCCCATCCTGCTCATCACGAATCACTGCGCCTTGCAATAAAACTGCGGTCCCCTCCCAGGGACGCGATGGACAGAAAATAGGATTGTCCAGGTGCTTGGAAACCGCGTGCAGTTGACGCGACACATTTCGCTTTGACCGGATGACCCAGTCATCAATCAATAAACGCCGTGTACTACCTAGACGCAGGGTGTCCGAATCCTTATCGATCATTGCCATGCTCTGCGGTCATGGATTGTGGTATTACTTGCCGATCCACCTTCTATCACCCTCGACAACTGTAGCCGGGCAGCCGCTGAAGACAAAACCATGGCCATGGTTTTGTCGATTTTCGTGCAGCCATATACCCTACCAACCTATACTGCGGCACGAACAAGCTCCCATGGCATGTTGCCGTACCCTGATCCAACCACTGGCGAACATCATCAAATGCAATCTATTCCCAGCATCCCACGATTAATTGCCATCCGCGCAATCATCTGCATCGCGATTCTCGGATTTGCCGCAGCAGTGCTGTTGCTCCTGGCATCAACCAAACCCAAACCCACCCCCGCTGATCCATCAGCCAATACGAGACATGTTTCTGTTTTTGCCGCCCACCCCGTACCGGTCCAAAGACAGTGGAGGGGCTTTGCCACCGTGGAGGCGATGGACAAAGCCAATGTGCTCACACGAGTAAGTGCCTCCGTCCACTTTCTTCCCACTGATATTGTTAAGGGCAAACCAGTGTCTGCCGGACAACTAATTGTCCAACTCGATGACAGTGACTTTATCCGGCAGGTCCAAATCGCCACTGAGCAGCTAGCCGAACTGGATGCCCAACTCACACAGGTCCAGATTGATCAAGAAAGCCTATCCAAACGAAATGAACTGGATAAAGAAAACGTTGGAATTTCTCAAGCTGAACTAAATCGCGTCGAAGGGTTATTTGCCAAAGGTGCCGCAACGCAATCAGACTATGACCAGGCACAGAGAAATATAATCACGGCCCAGCGAGCATTATTAAGTACCGAACGACAACTGGCCTCGCTAGGCCCTTCTCGCCGACAACTTCAAGCTCGCCGTGCAGGACAGGAATCCTCTGTCCAACTTGCGAAACTGAATCAGTCACGTTGTCGGATCATAAGCCCATTAGATGGTGTACTTGAAAGTGTCCAGATTGAATTTGGCGAGAACCTGCGAATCGGTGAGCAGGTGGCCCGCGTTGTCAATCTAAAAAGAATGGAAGCAGCGCTCCGCCTGCCCGCCAGTGCTAGGCCGTACATCTCTGTGGGTGATCATGTCGCCCTTACCACAGCCAATCACGGACAATTCACGTGGGTGGGGCGTGCAGATCGGATTGCACCCACGGATGATCCAGCCACACGAACAACCGCTGTGTATGTAGAAATTGAACAGGACACCCGTAATACTCAAATACTGATTCCAGGGGTATTCGTCGAAGGTACGATCACCGCGAATACTTCACAAAAGCGATCGGTCGTACCGCGGCAATCCATTAAGAATGATCGCATCCTGATAGTCCAAGACGGTAAGATTACAAGCCAACGGGTATCTATTGACTTCCTGCTTCAGCAAAGCTTGCCCCAGATTGGACTGCCCCACCAATACTGGGCCGTGCTCCATGAGTCGCTGACACCAGGCACGCTGGTTGTTGTCGTGCCTACACAAAGCCTGTTAGATGGCCAATCCGTTAAGCCCATCATTAGCCAGAACGCGGTGAAAACACCATCAAAGTAGCGAGCAATGCATTGAGCCTCAGCGCTTTTGGAATCCGCAAGCCTGTTCCCATCAACCTTTTGATGATCGCAACTATTATTGCGGGTATCTGGTCAGCGCAATCACTGCGTCGCGAGTTCTTCCCCGAGACCCATCCTGAATCGGCACAGGTTACGTTGCGCTATCCGGGCGCTATTCCCGCCGAGATAGAAGAGGGTCTGGTCGTAAAAGTAGAAAGCAAATTGTCTGACCTGGATGAAGTCGATGAACTTACCAGCACAGTGGCTGAAGGTGGTGGTGGCATTGTGGTCAAGTTCAGGGAGGGAATTGGTGATATTGAAAAGGCAGTCGATGAAATTGAACGCGCAATTGATTCGCTCACCGATCTTCCTGATGAAGCCGAGACGATTAATGTCCAAGAACTCGATGTCAAAATTCCTGTTATCCGCCTCACTCTCTTTGGCCCTGCCGAGGAACGGGTCCTCAAACGTACCATCCGCGCGATTCGCGATGAACTGCAGACACTTAATGGGATGGGTAATATCAGTATTTCTGGCGTGCGAGATTATGAAATCCGCGTCGATGTACGCCCCTCAGCATTGGTTGAATACGGGCTGAGTCTACCCCAGATTCGTGATTCGATAAGCACCTGGATGACCGAGGTACCCGGTGGAACGGTGCGCAGCCGTGATGGAAATGTAAGTGTCCGTACCAAGGGTGTCCTGGAAAGATCCCAGGCAATTGGACAGATCATCCTAAAATCAACGCCAGCCGGTCAAGTGCTTCGCGTCACTGATATTGCCTATGTCTCTGATTCCTTCGTAGACCAAGACCTGACACTCCACTACCAAAGCCAGCCTGCCGCCACATTAACGATCCATAAAGTCACTGGCCAGGACATTGTAAATATCGCTGGCATGGTCCGTGCCTATGCAGATGGGCGTAGCGGCCGCCCTTATGAACGAACATTCAAGGATGTTTTTTTTCAGACCAAGCGTGCCAAAGCGTATGAACTTGGTGCCAAATCACCGAATCTCCTTCCCACTGGTTTACAGTTACAAACTCACTCAGACTTTGCCCGCTTTGTTGAAGGCCGGTTACACCTATTGGTCAAAAATGCCACCTATGGTGCCATCCTCGTATTCGCAACATTGCTGATCTTCCTGAACTGGCGTGTGGCAAAGTGGGTTGCCGTGGGTTTATTTATTGCCCTGTGTGGCACCCTTATGCTCATGCTGATAACTGATGTCACTCTTAATCTGCTTACCATGTTTGGTTTGATTGTTGTCCTTGGTTTGCTGGTTGATGATGCAATTGTTATTTCAGAAAACATCCAAACACACTACGAATCTGGCGAACCACCATTAACTGCCGCAGTACGTGGCGCTGAACAAGTGACATGGCCCGTGGTCGCCACCGTGCTGACCAGCATTGTCGCCTTTTTGCCATTGCGTTTTATTCGAGGTCACATTGGTGATCTGCTCGGCGCATTGCCGATGGTGGTGACCTGTGCATTGTTGATGAGCCTGATCGAATCACTGCTCATATTGCCGAGCCATATGGGGCATAGCCTTGCAAACAAAGCGGAAAGAAGAACCGGCTATCTAAGGTCCTTGATGGGTCGCTTTGAACATGCTCGCGACAACCTCCTCTTTAACCGCATCGTACCCACCTACGGGAAGCTGCTGTCGCTCATGCTGCACCATCGATACATCAGTATATCCGCAGCCGTGGCGGTATTGATGATATCAATTGGCCTGATGGTCGGTGGCCGTGTGCCTTACACTTTCTTAACGGCCTCGGATAGCGAAACATTTATTGTTGACCTGCGCATGCCGATCGGTACACCAATTGATAAAACCCGCCGACTTGCAGCGATGATTGAAAACGCGGCTCATACACAACCTGAAACCAAGAATGTTGCCACAATAGTCGGCCAGCGAGAAAATATCGATACCGGTGCCAATGAAGCATTAAGATCCCATATTGCCCAAATATTCGTTGAGTTGAAACCGGTTGAACACCGAGAACGCGAATCCTCACAGGTCATCTCATCTGTGCGCCAGCAACTAACAGGAAAAATTCATGATGCCGAACGTGTCCTGTTCACGGAACTTTCGGGCGGACCAACCCAAAGCGACATCACACTCCAGGTCCGTGGTGTTGAAGAAGACCAGATGGTGGCGCTGGTGAGGCGAATCAAGCATGAGCTTAGCCTATTCCGTGACATCCACGACATCTATGATGACCATAGCCTTGGCCAACAGGAACTTTCGATCACCCTCAAACCTGGTGCCGCAGCACTGGGACTATCAACCACCGATGTTGCCCAGCAGGTACGAGGTGCTCTGCACGGATTAAGTGCCCATGTCTTTACCAGCGAAGGCGAAGACATCGACGTACGTGTCCGCTTAGCCGAATCGAGTCGGCGTAATCTTTACGAAATTGAAAACCTCTGGATCACCGCGCCCAACAATACATCGGCGGGATTGAAAGCACCTGAAGCATCTGGCCAACCTGTGGGTTTGAAGGGAATACTGCTGAACCAGATTGCAACAATCCAGAATGGCTTAACCTATTCGACCATCAAAAGAATCAACCGCCAGCGGGCCATCACAGTCACAGCAGATTGTGAACCTGGAGTCAGTCCCGAGGCAATCGTAGCCAAACTACCTCTTGATGAATTGCGTCGCGAGTACCCGAATATCGAGATTAATCTCGGTGGACGGCAACAGCAACAAATGGACGCATTTAAATCATTGCCTTACGGATTTTCCGCGGCACTGGTCATGATCTACATCATCCTTGCGTGGCTTTTCAGCAGCTATACCCAACCCCTCGCTGTGATGCTAGTGATCCCATTCGGACTCATTGGCGTATTCTGGGGTCACTTTTTTCTCGGCTACGATCTAACATTTCTCAGCCTGATTGGCTTCGTGGCACTCAGCGGTATTGTGGTGAATGACTCACTGATCTTGGTCAACTACTACAATACACGCCGAGCCAAGGGGCATGACATCAAAGCAAGCCTACTCCAAGCTGGATGCCGCCGCTTTCGGCCGATTCTCCTGACCACCATCACGACTGTCTTGGGACTGACACCCCTTATGCTCGAGCAATCATTTCAGGCCAAATTTCTGATCCCCATGGCCATCTCCATTTCTTTTGGCCTCATCGGTGCCACCGGGCTTATCCTTCTGGTATTGCCTTGCGTTATCTTGATTATGAACGACCTCAAATACCTGGCTCATGGCATGTGGTTCGGCGAGTTTCAATCCCCTATCTCATCACCGTCCACACCAACACCATCCTAGCGCGGTTGTAAGTGAAAAAAAACTTAACAGCTGCACATTCAGATCACCACACATCAGCACTAAATGAGTTGAGCACCAGAATATCGGAATGAATTACCGGTGGCAGATGGTGGTTATCTAGCACCCACACTGTTACAATAGTGTGCAGTCAATAACATTGCTGTCAATCAAAAAAAATTAAAGACAAACAGGAGAATTGAATCAGATGTCTGCCTTTTCATTATCTTCGGAGAACATTGAACAATACCAAGTTGACGGCTACACGGTGGTTCCATCTTTATTTGATGAAGATGAGTTAGCAACAGTAGATCAATGTATTCGTGACCTGACCAAAACGGCAATCGATTCAGGCGAACCAGACAAGATCATGGAACTGGAGTCCAAGCCAGTCAATGGTGAGCAGGTTCCACGTCGCATCTACAATCCGTTCCAACAGCATGAATGCTTCCATGACTTGGCAACTGATGATCGCGTGCTGGACCGCATCGAATCTCTCATTGGTCCGGATATTGAGTTTCACCACAGCAAACTTAACATGAAACCGGCGAAAGTCGGGTCAGTGGTCGAATGGCACCAGGATATCGCATACTTCCCACACACCAACGATGATCTGGTCACTACCTTGATTTATCTGGACGACGCCACAGAACACAACGGCTGCCTCCAAGTCATGCCAAGACACCACACACATTTTTTCAAACATGAACTCGAAGATGGGTCGTTTGCCGGCATGATCACAGAACCAATCGATGATGGTCGATTCGGAAAAGCTGTCTCACTATCTGCGCCGGCGGGGAGTATCATTTTCATGCACTGTCGAACCCCTCATTCTTCACTACCCAACAAGTCCAACCATCCGAGGCGTACACTGATCTTTGAGTATCGTGCCGCTGATGCTTTTCCAATTCATTTCGGTGGATATACGGGTAACCTCGAAAAACTCACCTGCCAATTGCGGGGGAAGCCTGCTCGATTTGCCCGCATGGGCGGCCCGCCACCGCTGATTCCCCAGATGCCAACCGGTGAACCCAAGTCGCTCTATGCACTCCAGAACGAGGCGAAAGAAAAACAAAATGAATTAAATGTGTCAACGGATCGCTAGCAAAAGATGTGAACCGAAGAACCGTATTGGTGAATTCACCAAATACAATCTTTGCATATGCAGATAATCCAGTCCCCGTTTACAGCATGGGACAATCACTCCACTCATCTGCCATACTCCTGAACCATCAACTCCAGCAATGCCACGGCCTTGCCTGAATCTAGATGGTCGATGCCAGCATTCACTTCGCTGATAAGCTGCCTTGCCTCACCTGGCCCAGACTTCCGATACGCTAGTTGGTGAACATGGAAGGCATGATGAATGCCAATGACACCCTTGGAGAACATCCAGATCACCGCGGGGATGGGTGCAACCTCGGCAAGTATCGCCAGCAATGATCGCAATAATGCCTTGAAATGCTGTTGGTCATGATGGTTAGCTCCAGCCACCTGCTTGCCGATCTGACGTAGACGGTTGTCTTCCATCGGCGGATCTTTGGGGGAAATGCCGGCAGACCAAACTTTCTCCACCAGGACTCGATGATTGCGTGCCCGTCATTCGGTACCCAATTGATCGTCCACCACCTGAATCATGCCGTGGTGAAATCGCACTTCAAACCCTGCCGGGTCGTCGCCTAATCCAAAGTACGTGATGTGATCCCCTTGATTGCACGTGGTTTTGCCATCTGGGACATCCGTAAAATAGGTGCCACAGATTATTTCGGTATCGCGTTCATGCCGATTGATTGTCACACAAGGCACCACCAGAAACATGGTGGGTATAACAGGGGAATAATCCTGAACATCTAAAATGACCTTTCGGGCTTGGATTCGTGCCGACACAATCGCGGTCAACAATGGGCGATAGGCAGGATCTACACAGGACTTGTCGAGCAGAACGCCAATGCGATCAACCCCTTCAATCTCAAATGCCGCCCGAAGCTCTTCCACATAGGGATCGTGACAACCATCCAAAAGATGATGCAACGCGCCACAGCAATGGGAATCAACCCCATACCGTTTCCATATTCCAAACCTACAGAATCTGCCATCACCATACTTTGCGATCGCCGCAGAACAATCTTCATCGTTCACATATTCACAAGATACATGGGCGTTGACCTTGACAACCATGAGCTTGGATTGATGACCTGCCCGCGATGACACAAAATGAGATTCCGCAAGCCGTACTGCACCCCACTCATAGCGACCACCCAGATTAGCCAGCCGGAAGGCTGACTGCTTGGCAAACTTCAGCGGTGGAAGCAAATATTGTACAAAACCCTGTTGAAAAGCCTCAACACATTCTCGCTCTGCCTCATCCGAACAAGTCAAATGAACTGCCCCAACATCGCAAACACCGAGCGTCCGGACAAATTGATGGAGAATATCACTGACCTCATCAAGTGACTTCTCATATCCTACTGATGCTTGGAGCTGGTCCATGTCTATTATCCACAATTTAAAATGTAACGGACATTGTAACGGGGGTTACTCAGTATATTGTCTTTGGTTTCTTGTTTTGGTGATTAGGAGCATCCTTTGCCACCATCACCAGACTGTTGGGATGTCCCGTGGTTATAAAGACCATTCACCATGTCACACAGGCCTAATATCCTACTGATCTGCACCGATCAACAGTCGATGCGAGCCATGAGCGCCTATGGCAATCCACACCTACACACACCACACATGGATTCAATTGCGGCCAACGGTGTGCGTTTCGAAAGATCGTACTGCGCCTCACCGGTGTGTAGTCCCTCACGTACAGCCATCGTGACCGGACGCATGCCGCATGAAGTAAACGCCAATTACATCTACTCAAAAGGGTTAAAACCATCAACACCCACGATAGGACAGATCCTCCGATCGCCCCTCAAGTGGGGTGATCGGTACAACACCGCCTGGGTAGGCAAATGGCACTTAACGCAGTTGTTTGCCGGATCCACAGCTGGTAACACACCTGGATTCGAACCACTGGCGATCAGCCCAGTTGCTGATCAACATCATTGGAACAACTTCAACAACGCCCCACCCTTACATCTGGGGACCTGTACAGATGAACCTGTCGCGGACCAGGCCATTGCATTTTTGCGCCGCCACCATACAAGACCATTTTTCCTGGCAGCCAGTTTCCAAAACCCACATGACATCTGCTACTGGATCAGACATCCTCGCAATGAACCGATTGGCGACAATTTATCGCTGCCAGCCAACTTTGAACAAGATTACCATGAACCACAATTCATCACCTGGTGCCGGACACGTTCACACTACGGAGGCGAGAATGAATACACCAAAACATGGCATGAGCAGCAATGGCTCAGCTATCTGCATGCTTACTACCGATTGACCGAACAAGTGGATTCCGCCATTGGACGGGTACTGCATGAACTGGATGAACTTGGACTCAAAGAAAACACACTGATTATCTTCACCAGTGATCATGGTGAAGGCATGGCGGCCCATCAACTTGTGGTCAAACTGATGTTGTATGAGGAAGTCGCCACCGTGCCATTGATTCTAAGCTGGAAAGGCATAACACCACCGGGCCTGGTAGACCGCAAACACCTGGTCAGTGGCATCGA
>Ga0310125_10000367_pt1 | contig 20990 bp, 13 predicted proteins | sample CB11b_Tmax_Bot8__FD_203508 | JGI IMG/M metagenome (GOLD analysis project Ga0310125, IMG submission 203508) | Marine microbial communities from Western Arctic Ocean, Canada - CB11b_Tmax_Bot8 | ecosystem: Environmental > Aquatic > Marine > Oceanic | place: Canada: Western Arctic Ocean | collected... | reverse complement strand
TCGCGATGCCGGCCGTCGGCAGCCAGTCGATCGCCGCCGGTGACGTGCTCGAAGTCACCATCGCCTCGGGACTGACCAGCGACAGCACCGTCTCCTGGCCCGTCCGGGTCAACGCACACACCGGCTCGGCAACGATGCCCGGTCTCGGCACGCTGCCCTTGGCCGGCCTGACACTCGAAGGTGCCGAAGCCGCCGTGACCGCCGCCTGCGTCAACCGGGGACTGTTCTGGTCACCCAATGTCACCGTGACCATGAAACAGCAGTTCAAGAACCGGGTGATGGTGCTCGGAGGCGTCAAGGAACCGGGAGTCTACGACCTGCCGCGAGATCGCAGCAGCCTGCTGGCAGCCGTCTATGCCGCCGGAGGACTCTCGAGCGACGCGGGAAGCAACATCGAGATCAAGTCGACGGCTAGAGACAGCACGCTCGGTGAGCCCGGCGGAACCGGGATCAAGACCGCCGGCTACAGCCTGCCCATGGCCAACGGCGGCGCCGACCAGATCCTGAAAATCAACCTCATCCAAGCCGCTCAGACCGGGTCGGCCGGGTACTACGTGCCCGACGGGGCGACCGTGATGATCGAGAAACGCGATCCGGAACCCATTCACGTGATGGGACTTGTCAAGAAACCCAACCGCTACGACTTCCCCTACGACCGCGAGGTCCGGGTGCTCGATGCCATCGCACTCGCCGGTGGACTCACGTCTACCGTCGCCGACAAGGTCTACGTCATCAGGCCACTGCCCGATGGCGAGGGCCAGACGGCGGTGATCGAAGTCTCGCTGAGCGAGGCCAAACGAGACGCCAGCCAGAATATCCGGCTCGGACCTCGTGACCTCGTCACCATCGAACACACTCCCGCCACCATGATTCTCGAACTGGTCAAGATCGTCCGCTTCGGAGTCGGCGCCAGCCTCACTCCACTCTTCTAAGACTCCCCGCCCACCCGGCCACGCACGATGTCGTCCGAACTGCAACAGCCGACACGCTCGCTCGACGAGGCCCCCCAGACGGCCACGCTGACGCGGATCGTCCGCTTCCTGCACGTGGTCCGGGTCCGCAAGGGACTGCTCTTCACCTCGCTGTTCGTCGCCGTACTGCTCGCCGGACTCTACTACGCCACCGCGCCCAGGCTGTACGAGTCCAGCTCGAGACTCTACGTGCTGCAGATGGGCTCCAACGTGCTCGAGGAAGCGATCGAGAACCAGGGGGGCGTCCGCGAGAACATGGCCAACTACCAGGGTGTGCTCACCAGTGACCTGGTGCTCGAGGAGGTGCTGCAAAAACTGCCTGCCAAGCACCGAGTCGATCTCAAGGACGTACCTCGAGCCAAGTGGATCGCCGCACTCCGCGAACACCTCGGAGTCTCAGCACCGCGACGAACCAACCTGATCGACGTCCGCTACCGATCTCGCGATCCCCAGGCCGCCGCCGCCATCGTCAACCACGTCGTCGACAGCTACCTGAAACTGATGCGAGAAATCCACAAGTCCTCGGCCAGCGAGGATGTCGAGTTCCTGACCCGGAAACGAGAAAAACTCGACGAGGAAACCCGGGCGATCAACTCAGAACTGATCGTGCTCAAACGCCAGATGCAAATCATCTCCGGACCCGATAACCAGACCATCAACCCGGCCGCCGAACGACTGCAGGAACTCAACAAGCACCTGATCGACGCGATGAACCGTACCCGCGAAGCCCGCTCCACGATGCAGGCGATCCACGAAGCGGCCGCCAGAGGCGAGGACATCCACCAGTTCGCACTGCAACAGATCGAGGTCGTCGGTAAGGAAGTCTTCATGAGACAGATGGGGCTCAACCCCCAGGACTCGTGGCTCGACGGACGCACCCGACAGCAGCTGATCAACGACCAGGTCGCCTACCGGAACGACTCGGCCGAACTCGGTCCCAATCACCCTCGTATGCAGATGCTCGCCGCACGGATCCAGGAACGGAAAAAATGGCTCTCCGAACGACCCGCCAACATCAGCGCCCAGATGATCACACTCGCCAAGACCCGGCTGACACCCACGCTGCTCGCCATGTCCGCACAGAAACTCCGCTACGCCGAACTCAGAGAACAGGCCCTGCGAGACGAGTTCAACCGCGAGAGCCAGGTGGTGTCGAGCTTCGAGGCGTTGATGGGCCGGATCCGGCTGCTGAACTTCGACCTGGCCCGTAAGCGGGAACTGGCCATCGCCCTGGCCACCCGGATCTCTCGGACCGACCTCGGCAAGGAGCGTGGAGGCCTGAGAACCAAGATCGTCAGCCAGCCGAAGGTCGCCAAGGCACCGGTCACCCCCAGGCTGCTGGTCGTGGCACTGTTCGCTCTCGCCACAGGACTCGGCACCGGCCTGGCCATGATCTATGTGCTCGATTACTTCGACGACCGCTTCCGGTCTCCCGAAGAACTGCAGGTGCAGGCCGGGCTGCCGGTGCTGGCGATCGTGGGCGAACTGCCCCACGACTCCGAATCGGCCGGCCTGGAATCGGTGCGGACCTTCGAAGAACCCAACGGCTCCGAAAGCGAAGCGTTTCGGACCCTGAGAACCGCGTTGGCATTTTCCGGCGAACCGACCACCCGACTGGTAGTCACCAGCACCGAACCGGGTGACGGCAAGACCACCGTGCTGGCCAACCTCGCGGTGGCGTTTGCCCAAAGCGGCAAACGGACGCTGTTGATCGACGCGGACATGAGACGTCCGGGGCTGACCTCGCTGATGGACCTCAAGGGACAGCAGGGACTCTCGACCATCCTCCGCAGCGAACTCCCGCTCAACTCCACCACCGCCGGCAATGTGTTCACGACTCAACTCGACACTCTCGATGTCATCCCCTCGGGACCACGCCCGGTGAATCCCGCCGAATTGCTGCACGGAACACGGTTCTCGGAACTGCTCGCCTGGGCCGAATCGGTCTACGACCAGATCCTGATCGACGCACCCCCGGCACTCGCCGTCGCCGACGCCGCAATCATCAGCCGGCAGGTGGACGGGGCCCTGCTGGTGGTCAGACCCGACAAGAACCGGAGACGGATGGTGGTGAGAGCAACCGAATCGCTGGGGAGTGTCGGTGCCAACGTGATGGGCGCCGTGATCAACCACGTCACCGCCGAGACCGGTGAGGACTACTACGGATACGGGTACGGATATCAGTACGACGGCGGGGAGGCGGCGGTCGAGTCGACCGAGGATCTGCAGCAGGCGGCCTAGACCGCCGGTTCGACTCGAGTGCAACCGTTCCCGCGAGAAGGACCTCGCGATGACACACGCCTCCACGCCAACCCGCTGGCTGCGGGCTGTCGACCTGTTCCTGTACCTGGCCCTGCTGGGAGTCCCGCTGTGCCTGGGAGGCCGAGGGGGCTGGGGGCAGATGCTGCTGATCGTCTGTGCCGCGGGTGCCTCGCTGGCCTGGATCGCAGGTCGCATCACCGGACGCCTCGAAGGCTACCGCTGGAGCTGGGCCGAGCCGGTCCTGCTGATCGGGACTCTCTGGCTACTGCTGCAGGTCGTCCCGCTGCCCTCGATGCTGCTGAATGCACTCTCGCCCAACCACGCCCACTGGCTGCCGGCCTGGACCGGCACGGGGCTGGGCACCTGGTCCACGCTCTCGCTGTACCCGGCCGCCACCACGCTGGCCACCGTCAGTGTGCTGGGCGTCGGACTGCTGTTCGTCGTGGCCTGCCAGAGACTGCGGACGATCGACGATGTCGAAACCATGCTCAAGGCGATCGGCCTGGCCGTGGCGGGAATGGCCGCCTTCGCACTGGTCCAGTTCGCCACCTCCGAAGGACGCTTCTTCTGGTTCTATGAACACCCCTTCACCTCGACCCTGCACCGGGTCAAGGGTGCCTTCACCAACAAGAACCACTTCTCGCAGTTCATGGCCCTGGGACTGGCCCCGCTGGCCTGGTGGCTCGTCCAACGCGTGGGCAAGAAGCCCGGCTCCAGCCGCGACTTCACCAGCTTCACACAAAAGGCCGGCAGCGGTGACCTCGTGCCCGGCATCCTGATGTGCGGGCTGGGACTGGTCGCCTTCGCCGGACTGCTGGCACTCTCACGTGGCGGAGCACTCGCACTGGCCGCCGCCGCGGTGACCTGTGCCGCCATGATGTATCGACACCAGAAAGTCTCGGGCAGACTGCTGGCCGGATTGGCCGCCTCCTCGCTGCTCGTCGCCGCCTGCCTGGGAATCTACGGGTTCCGTGACGTCTCCCAGAGACTCGAAGAATGGGACCCCGGCGTGAGACTCATTGTCTGGGACGCCAACCTGCAGGTCGCCTCCGAATTCCCCTGGACCGGGACCGGACTCGGAACTCACGCCGAAGCACACCCCACATTCCTCTCCGAACCGTTCCTGGAACGAGAATTCACTCACGCCGAAAACAGCCCGCTGCAAATCGCCTCCGAAACCGGGCTGCCCGGACTGCTGATCTGCCTCGCCGCCATCCTCGGATGCCTGGGCTGGTGCCGTGTCGGATTGCGCCGCGGAGTCGACTCGAGAATCGCAGCTGCCGCAGCTGCCGTCACCGCCTCACTCGTCGCTCACCTCGTTCACTGCCTCTTCGACTTCATCTGGTATGTACCCGGCTGCATGGTCGTCGTCGCTCTACTGGCCGCCTGCGCCCGATCACTCGCCACCGCAGCAAACACCGCAGCAAACACCGCAGCAAACACCGCCACCAACACCACCGAGACTCCTCTCGTTGCCACTCCCGCTCGCATCGCCTGGCAGGGTCAAATCGGCTGGGCGATGGCCGCGGTTGTCCTCGTACTGGCAACCGGTTTCAGCGGCGTGCAGACCGCTCGGCAAATCGCCGGTGACGTTCACTGGGACAGTTACCTGAGACTGAGGTTTGCCAAGACCGACACTGACCCGCAGCAACAGGCCTCAATGACACCCGCCCAGCACAAGGCCGCCGCCCGACTCAAGCACCGTCAGCGGATACTGGCTCTGGGCAAGACAATCACGGCCAACCCGAACCACGCTCGGGCTCACCTGAGACTGGCGGCACATTACGTGGCGTGGGTCGAAGATCTCCGCAGCGGCGGCCTGAACCCTCACATGCCCCTGGGCCAGATCCGCCAGGCGGCACTCGGCTCGTCGTTCACATCGGCTGAAGAGCGAAACGAGTGGCTCTCACGACCCGGCGTCCTGGGCACCCAGCGACGCTACCTCGACAAGGCTCTCGCCCACGCACGCCGCTCGCTGACACTCTGCCCGCTGCAGGGCATGGGCTACATTCAGATGGCTCAACTGGGATACCTCGAAGGAGATGACTCAGGTGACAGCTCTCAACTGATCGCCCAGGCACTCGTCGTTCGGCCTCACCAGGCCCGCATCCACGAGTCAGCCGGTGTCGAGGCGTGGTTGGCCGGTGACCAGGAGACGGGTTTGCATCACTGGAAACGGGCTTTCGGCCTGGATCGTTCCGTTCAGCGCAGGATCCTCAAGAGGCTAGCCGCCGCGGGGCTGCCGGCCCAGGTCATCATCAGCGAGTTTGATCCGGATTGGGAATCTCTGGTCTACATGAAACAGCTCTATCAGCAGGCGCTGCCCGAGGCCGAGTACCATGTGGTGCTGGCCGATTACGCCAAGGCGGCCTACGACCGCGCCGATGGCCAGGACGGAACCGACGCAGTCACCAGCTGGTTGCAGGCCGCCGGAGCCTACCGGCAACTCGACCAGACCGCCCAGGTCCAGGCGTGCTACGAGCAAGCCCTGGCAGAGAACCCCTCGTCGCTGACCGCCCGGCTCGCTTTCGGCCGCTGGCTCTATTCGCAGAACCGCTTCGGCGACGCCCTGGAACACCTCGAGTGGTCCACACGCCAGCAGCCCGACGACGAGAATCTCAGGCGACTCGTCACAGCCTGCCGAAAAAAAGCCTCCGGCCTATAGGGACGGGACTGCCCCAGGGACTGGCTGCGTCCGAGGCGCCAGCCGAGGAAGGTGCCTGTCCCCAACGTCCCAAGTCTCCCCAGCGCCCCCGCGATAATCGGGACAGGCACCGGCGCCCCGCCCAAAAAAGGCGGGGCTCTGGAGCCAGTCCCCGCCACGCTACAGCCAGCCTGTCGGCCACGCTATCATCGACCGCCCCAGCAATCCTCTGCGCTCTTTCACCAATACTCAAAGACTTCATCCCCCTCTCTGTCCACAAATAACCAGATTGGCTCCCATGACCGACTTCCGCACCGAACACGACTCGATGGGCGACGTCCAGGTCCCCGCCCAGGCCTACTACGGAGCCCAGACACAGCGGGCCGTCGACAACTTTCCGATCAGTGGTTGGAGACTACCGGCCGAGCTGGTCCACGCTCTGGGTCGCGTCAAGCTGGCCGCGGCTGTCGCCAACCGCGACCTCGGCAAGCTCACAGGCAGCGGCAAGAACCCTCTCGAACAGACCCAGGTCGATGCCCTGATGGCGGCCTGCCAGGAGGTGATCGATGGGAAACTCGATGACGAATTCCCCATCGACGTCTTCCAGACCGGCTCGGGGACCTCGAGCAACATGAACGTCAACGAGGTGATTGCCAACCGGGCGATCGAGTTGATCGACGGTGATCGGTTTGTCGCCGAAAAGCCGATCCATCCCAACGACCACGTCAACATGGGACAGAGCACCAATGACATGTTCCCCACGGCGATCCATGTCGCGGTGGGCGAGGGCATCCGCCGCCGGCTGGTCCCGGCACTCAAACTCTTCGCCGAATCGCTGCGGCGGAAGGCCCAGGAGTGGGACCAGGTGATCAAGATTGGTCGGACTCACCTGGCCGACGCCACGCCGTTGCGGCTGGGGCAGGAAGTCGGAGGGCTGGCCAGGCAGCTTGACCTGTCGGTCGAACGAGCCGAACGCGCGGCCGAAGCGGTGCTCGAACTGCCCGCCGGCGGTACCGCCGTCGGCAGCGGCATCAACACTCACCCCGAATTCGGAGCACGAGTCGCCGCAGACCTGGCCTCGCAGACCGACATCGGCTTCGTCGAAGCGGCCGACCACTTCGAAGCCAACGCCCAGAGAGACGGGCTGGTCGAATGCCATGGCCAGCTGAAAGCGATCGCCAGCACGCTGTTCAATGTCTCGAACAACATCCGCTGGCTGGGAGCCGGGCCCCGCTGCGGCTTCTACGAGATCAAGCTGCCCGACCGGCAGCCGGGGAGCTCGATCATGCCCGGCAAGGTCAACCCGGTGATGTGCGAGAGCATGATGCAGGTGGCGGCACGGGTGATGGGCAACGACTCGGTGATCACCTTCAGTGGTGCCACCGGCGGACAGTTTCAGCTCAATATCATGATGCCCGTGATGGGGCAGACGACTCTCGAGAGTATCGCTCTGCTCGAGGGTGTCACCAACGCGTTTGTCGAGTTCTGCTCTGACGACATGCAGGCCAACACCGAAGCCTGCGAGGCCTCCGTCGAAAAGAGCCTCTCGATGTGCACCAGCCTCAACCCCCTGATCGGCTACGAAAACGCCGCCGCATTAGCCAAGGAGGCCTTCAAGAGCGGCAAGACGATCCGAGAATTGTGCCTCGAACAGGACATCCTCCCCGAAGACACACTCGCCGAAGCACTCGACCCAATGAGAATGACCGAACCACAAGCCTAGCTCTCAGGGACAGGCACCGGCGAATCCAAGACGACGATCACCGCCACCGACATCAGGCCCGGCTACGTGGTCATCGCCATCGATCATCTCGATGCCATCCCTGACCAAGTTGCGATCTTCGTCAGCCGAACGGTGGAAGAGTGGCAGCGAGGCAACCCCGATACCCGGGTGACCTCAGCACTACCGATCGTCGACGACGGCAAGACGATCGCCGTACACCTGTGGTACGACGGCAGAACAGGGTCTCGCGAATAGGGGACTGGCTCCGTCACTCGGGGTCATAGCCCAGGTTCGGTGCCAGCCACAATTCGGCTTCGGGAAACGGCACTCCCAGCCGAGCGGCGTAGTCTTCGACCTGGCCCCGCGTGATGCGGTCGACCGAGAAGTAACGAGCCTCGGGGTGGTGCAGGTAGAGACCGCTGACCGAGGCGGCCGGCAGCATAGCGTAACTCTCCGTCAGGCTGATCCCCGCTCGCGACTCGGCCTCGAGCAACCCGAACAGCCGACCCTTCAACACGTGGTCGGGACAGGCCGGGTACCCGAACGCTGGACGGATGCCCCGGTACCGCTCGGCAATCAGCTCCTCGTGACCCAGCTCCTCCCGCACACCCCAATCACGCCGCACCCGCGAGTGCAGGCACTCGGCAAAAGCCTCGGCCAACCGGTCTGCCAGCGCCTTGGTCATGATCGACCGGTAGTCGTCGTGCTCGCCTTCGAATCGCTCGATCAACGCCCCGATCCCCTCGCCGGTGGTCACCGCAAACGCCCCCACATGATCCACTCGACCACTCTCTACCGGCGCCACATAGTCGACCAGCGACCGGAACTCGTCCTGGCCCTTCCGCTGCCATTGCTGCCTGAGCATCGGAAAGCGGACCAGTTCCTCGCTGCAGGTTGAATCTGCAAACAGCACGATGTCCTGGCCCTCGGCAACCGCCGGCCAGAAACCATAGACGGCTCGAGCCCGCAGCAAACCGCCGCTGATGATCTCATCGAGCAGCTCGCGGGCGTCGTCGAAGAGTTCCCGGGCCTGGGGACCGAGTGTCGGGTCGTCGAGGATCCTCGGGTACTTACCTCGCAATTCCCACGTCGCAAAGAACGGAGACCAGTCAATGAACTCGACCAGCTCATCCAGCGACTGGTCATCGATGGTCCGGCAGCCGATGAACTCGGGTGAGTCGATTGGGGAGACCGACCAATCGGTGGCGAAGTGGTGTTGGCAGGCGTGTTCGAAGGAGCTGAGTGTTTTCTGCTGTCGTTCGGCAAACGCCTGCCGATCGCGATCCTGCCCCGCCCGGTTCGTCTCCACGAACGCCTCCCGAGTCGTCTCGCTCATCAGCGATTCGACGACTCCGACGGCGCGGGAGGCATCGAGCACGTGGATGACGGGCTGTTCGAATTCGGGTGCGATCTTCACGGCGGTGTGCCGCGCGCTGGTGGTGGCTCCACCGATCAGCAGCGGCACACTCGGACCCTGCCCCTGCAGGGCACGGGCGACCCGGACCATCTGGTCCAGCGACGGGGTGATCAGTCCCGAGAGCCCGATCAGGTCGGCATCTTCGCGGACCGCGGTCTCGAGAATCACCTCAGCCGGCACCATCACACCCAGGTCGATCACATCGAAGTTGTTGCACCGCAGCACCACGCCGACGATATTCTTGCCGATGTCGTGCACGTCGCCCTTGACCGTGGCGGTGACAATTCGCCCGCGGCTCTCGCTGACCGTGCCCGCCGCCAGCTGTTCTTCCTCCATGTACGGAGTCAGGTAGGCGACCGCCTGCTTCATCACGCGGGCACTCTTGACCACCTGAGGCAGGAACATGCGGCCCGACCCGAACAGTTCCCCGACGGTGTTCATCCCGTCCATCAACGGACCCTGGATCACTTCCAGCGGACGGTCGAACTTCTGCCGAGCCTCCTCGGCGTCGGCGACGATGAACTCGTTGATGCCCTTGACCAGGGCATGAGACAGTCGCTCCTCGATCGACAGCTCCCGCCAACCGGCCACCTCCCGGTCGTCGCTGTCGACATCCGATCGCAGCGTCTCGGCCAAGTCCAGCAGCCGCTCGGTCGCATCCTCGCGGCGGTTCAGCAGCACATCCTCGACGTGCTCGAGCAGGGCCTCGGGGATTTCGTCGTAGATGGTCAACTGCGTCGGGTTGACGATCCCCAGCCCCATGCCGGCTTCGACGGCGTGGTAAAGGAACGCCGAGTTCATGGCCCGGCGGACCTGTTCGTTGCCTCGGAAAGCAAACGAGACGTTGCTGACCCCGCCCGAGACCAGGGCCCCGGGACAGGCCGCGCGGATGCGACGGGTGGCTTCGAAGAAGGCCGTGGCGTAATCGTTGTGTTCGTCGATCCCGGTCCCCACCGTCAGGATGTTGGGGTCGAAGATGATGTCCCGAGCCGGGAACCCGACTTCCTCGGTCAACAACCCGAACGAACGGCGGGCGATTTCCAGCTTCCGCTGTGCGTCGGTGGCCTGGCCGGACTCGTCGAACCCCATCACGACCACCGCGGCTCCGTAGCGCCGCACCAGTCGAGCCTGTTCCAGGAACGCCTCTTCACCCTCCTTGAGACTGATCGAGTTGACGATCGGCTTGCCCTGCACACATTTCAGGCCCGCCTCGATCACGTCCCAGTTCGAGCTGTCGATCATGACCGGCACCCGGGCCACATCGGGCTCGGCGGCGATCAGGTTCAGAAACGTCGTCATCGCCGCCGGCCCGTCCAGCAACGCCTCGTCCATGTTCACGTCGATCACGTTGGCCCCGCCGTCGACCTGGTGCTGGGCCACCGCCACCGCCGCATCCAGATCGCCCTCGCGAACCAGCCTGGCAAAACGGCGGCTGCCAGAAACGTTGGTCCGCTCGCCAATCATGATCAGGTTGCTGTCGTCGCGGATAATCAGCGGCTCGAGGCCACTGAAGGTCGGCTCGGTCGACTCGATCGGCGGCACCCGAGGAGCAAGCCGGGCGACCGCATCGGCCAACTGCCGGATGTGCTCCGGAGTCGTACCGCAACATCCGCCCACGATGTTCAACCAGCCCGAGGATGCAAACTCGCTCAGGGTCCGGGTCAAATCCTCGGGCGTCTCGTCGTATCCACCAAACTCGTTGGGCAGCCCCGCGTTGGGATGGCAACTGGTGAATATGCCGGCAATTCGTGAGAGTTCCTCGACATGAGGACGCATCTGGGTGGGGCCCAGGGCACAGTTGATGCCCACTGAAACCAGGTCCGCGTGAGCGATCGAGTGCCAGAAGGCCTCGAGAGTCTGGCCCGAGAGTGTGCGGCCGGAGTTGTCGGTGATCGTGACCGAAACGGAGACCGGCAGCCGAACCGCATGACGTTCGAAGTAGTCCTCGATCGCAAACAGGCAGGCCTTCAGATTCAGAGTGTCGAAGCTGGTCTCGGGCAGCAACAGGTCCACGCCCCCCTCGACCAGCCCGGCGATCTGTTCGAGGTAGGTGGCGACCAGCTCGTCATAACTGACCGCTCGGAAACCCGGGTTGTTCACGTCCGGAGACATCGATGCCGTGCGGTTGGTCGGTCCCAGACTGCCGGCGACGAAGCGAGGTCTCTGGGGAGTGCGATCGCTGGCACGGTCGGCTGAGCTGCGAGCCAGCTGCGCGGCGGCCAGGTTGATGTCGAAGACGCGGTCCTCGAGTCCATAGTCCGCCAGGGAGATCGATGTCGAGTTGAACGTGTTGGTCTCGAGGATGTCGGCTCCGGCCAGAAGGAACTCGTCGTGGATCTTCTCGACCGCCGCAGGCTGAGTCAGGCACAACAGGTCGTTGCAGCCCTCCAGCGGGCTGCCATGATCGGCAAACTGCTCGCCCCGAAACCCCGACTCGTCCAGCGACAGGGCCTGGATCATCGTCCCCATCGCGCCGTCGAGCACCAGGATCCTGTCGCTGAGTGCCCGTTCCAGCTCCAGACGTGGCCCCGCATCACTCACCGGACGCCTCCGAAGACCCGCCACAGCCGAGCTGTTCGAGAATGCGGGCACAGGCCTGGGACCGGTTGAGTGCGTAGAAGTGGATCCCCGGCACACCCTCGGCAATCAACTCGCGACACTGCTCGAGTGCGTATTCGACACCGACGTCCAGTTGAGCATCGCGATCGTCCTGTACCGCTTCCAGACGTCGGGCCAGGTCCGAGGGAAACTCGGCACCACACAGCGCAGCGATACGCTGGATCCGGGAAAACTCGGTGATCGGCATGATGCCCGGGACCAGCGGCACCTCGATGCCCGCCTGGCGGCACCGGTCACGAAACCTCAGGAAGTTCTCGTTGATGTAGAACAGCTGAGTGAATGCGGCATCGGCTCCGGCTTCGATCTTACGCTTGAGATTGTCGAGGTCGCTGGCGGCGTCGGGAGCCTCGGGATGCACCTCCGGGTACGCCGCCACCCCCACCCCCAGCTCGTCGCTCTCGGCGCGAATCAACTCGACCAGCTCGTTGGCGTGCTCGAGGCCACCCGGCACGGCGGTGAACGCGTTTTCACCTCGAGGCGGATCGCCACGCAACGCCATGATATTGCCGATGCCTGCGGCCCGCACCCGGGCAATCCAATCGGTCAACTCGTCGCGGGTCGAGCCGACGCAGGTCAGGTGAGCCGTCGCCGCCGTGTCGTATCTCGACTCGATCTCCCGACACAATTCCAGCGTCCGGTCTCGAGTCGATCCGCCTGCGCCGTAGGTGCACGAGATGAATGCCAGGCGGTAGGTGGCGAGGCGGGCGAGCGTTTCCATGAGTGCCGCGTCGCCGCCTGGAGTCTTGGGCGGGAAGATCTCCACGGAGATTGCCGGCGGTGCGGCGACCGACCGATCGCCGTAGATCTCTCGCAACGTCAACATCGCTCAGCCCGTACTCCTCAATACGCTCGAGCCGCATGAAAGCGACCCGGTGAATTCGAGTCCCCCCAATTAGGTTTTCGAGGAGCCGGAGTCAATGCCTGCAAAGTGGCAGGGGCCTGGTTCCCCGCTGTCCGCGTGCTGCGAAGTCCTTGCCCGGACCGGGGCGATTGCCTAACGTGACGGTTCGAGACCAAACGAGGAGAGAATCGGCATGTCCACCACTTCACCCCAGGCCTCTTCCGAGTCTGCTGCCGAATCGTCCCGGCTGCCCTGCAAGGTTGCCGACATGTCGCTGGCCGAATGGGGTCGACGCGAGATCGAGCTGGCCGAAACCGAGATGCCGGGGCTGATGTCGCTGCGTGAGAAGTACGGAGCCAGCCAGCCCTTGGCCGGCGCGAGGATCGCAGGCTGCCTGCACATGACGATCCAGACGGCCGTGCTGATCGAGACATTGACGGCACTGGGTGCCCAGGTGCGGTGGTCCAGCTGCAACATCTTTTCGACCCAGGACCACGCCGCCGCCGCGATCGCCGCCACCGGGGTGCCGGTCTTTGCGTGGAAGGGGATGAGTGAAGAGGAGTTCGACTGGTGCATCGAGCAGACCCTGAGGTGGGACGACGGGACTCCGCTGAACATGATCCTCGATGATGGCGGTGACCTGACCGCGATGGTCCACGACAAGACCCCCGAGCTGCTCGAGGAGATCACAGGTCTGACCGAGGAGACCACCACGGGGGTGCATCGGCTGCACCAGATGCACGAGGAGGGTCGGCTGGGCGTGCCGGCGATCAACGTCAACGACTCGGTCACCAAGAGCAAGTTCGACAACCTCTACGGATGCCGAGAATCACTCTCGGACGGTATCAAGCGGGCCACCGATATCATGATCGCCGGCAAGGTGGTGGTGGTCTGCGGCTACGGCGACGTCGGCAAGGGCTGTGCCCACGCCATGAAGAGCCTCGGAGCACGCGTCATCGTCACCGAAATCGACCCGATCTGTGCACTGCAGGCGGCGATGGAGGGCTACGAGGTGACGACGATGGACGACGCGGCCTCGCGTGGAGATATCTTTGTCACCGCGACCGGCTGCTGTGGAGTCATCACCGGAGCACACATGCAGCAGATGAAGAACGAGGTGATCGTCTGCAATATTGGACACTTCGATTCCGAGATCGATATCGCCTTCCTGGTCGAAGGCAACGACATCGAACGAGTCACCGTCAAGCCGCAGGTCGACAAGTTTGTCTTCCCCGACGGACACGCCGTGATCGTGCTCGCCGAAGGACGCCTGGTCAACCTCGGCTGCGCCACCGGACACCCCAGCTTCGTGATGTCCAACAGCTTTTCCAACCAGGTCATCGGACAGATCGCACTGTGGAAACCCGCAGAGTTGGGATTTGGTGAGGACGACTTTCCGCTGGGAGTCCACATGCTGCCCAAAAAGCTGGACGAGGAGGTTGCTCGACTGCACCTCGCCAAGCTCGGTGTGAGGCTCGAGTCGCTCTCCGAGGAACAAGCCGACTACCTCGGCATCCCCACCGAGGGACCCTACAAGCCCGACTACTACCGCTACTAACCTCCCCTGCCCCCAGAGACTGGCTCCAGAGCCCCGCCAGGGGCGCCGGTGCCTGTCCCAAAGCCCAGCCCACATCCCAGCCCGGGACAGGCGCCTCACTCCGAGCCAGTCCCCGCGCTCCCCGACGCTGCCCGTCCCTGCATCAGCTCCCGCGGATCCGCCGGGAAAACTCCGGATCGTCGATCGCCGCCCGAGCCACCTCGCCGATCTCGAACGAGTCCCGCTCGGCCTCGATCGACCGATGACTGTCGATCAGGCCCAGCCCGTGGGCCAGACGATCCGAGTAGCCCGGAAACAGGACCCTCAGGTTCCACCACGGCACTCGACGATCTGACACCTCGTTGAGATGCCTGACGATGTTCGTCGTACAGGTGTTGCACACCGCGTTGTAGAACTCGGGCCGCTCTCCAAGCGAATTGACCCGCTCGAGCATCGAGACCATCATCTGTCGGATCCGGGCTGGCTCGGCACGGATCGGGTACAGGTAAACCGGGTTGCGTCGATGTACGGTCCGCAGGCCGACCAGGTCCCGCTCAGTCGCCACCACGTACATCAACTCGAACTGCCGGGTCAGGCCACCCAGCACGTTGAACTCCTCGCCCCGCTGACGCCGGACCTCGATCGAAATCCCCAGCTGTCGACCGTCGTCGAACCCGAACGAGAGAAACGTGTGAGCCAACCCGCGCCAGCCGGTGAACGGTTCGACGAAGAAGTCGAGCCGTTGGAGTCGGTTGAGATCGAAGCGGTCGTCGAGATGAGCGACGGTGAAGTCGGAGGTCGAGCGGTACTGGCAGTCGCGGATTTTGGTGACGCTCACCGTGTCACCGTCGAATTCCGCCGAGGGCAACACCACTTGGTCGGGAGACCAGTCCCGTCGATTCGTCGGTTTCTGAAACAACCACTTCATCAAAGGATCCCACAGGGACTGGCTCCAGAGCCCCGCCAGGGGCGCCGGTGCCTGTCCCGAAGTCTGCCCCACATTTCCAAACCCACATCACAATCCGGGACAGGCACCTCCCTCGGCTGCGCCTCGGTCCGAGCCAGTCCCTGCGAATGGGCCTACCCGCCGACGACCATGATCCGGGCCACGTTGTAATAGATGATGACTCCCACCACGTCGACCACCGCCGCGATCAGCGGGTTGGACATCAGTGCCGGATCGAGTCCCATCCGCTTGAATCCCAGCGGCAGCATCGCCCCGGTGACCGTTCCCATGGCGACGACCAGGAACACGGTGATGGCTACGACGCCCGCCTTGGCCATCGAGTCAACAAACCCCATCGCCGAGGCAAAGCTCAGGATCGCCAGCCCGCCGCCCAACAGCCCGCCCAGCACCAGTTCTCTGAGCAATATCTGGATTGTCTCACGACGCTCGATCTGGCTGAGCGCCAACGCCCGCACGATCAATGTCGCCGATTGCGAACCCGCATTGCCTCCGCTGGCCAGCACCAGCGGGATGAACAACACCATCCACGACAGCGATTCGAGGTCTTCAGAAAGTGACTGCAGGGCCAGGGCGGTCAGCACCGCGGCGAACAGCAACACGACCAGCCAACCGCCCCGCTTCCAGGCCAGGGTGAGCAGCGATGTCGAGAGATAATCGTCCTGCAGGGGCACCACCGCTCCCGATCGGTAGGCGTCCTCATCAGCCTCCTCCTGGGCCACGTCCATCGCGTCGTCGTGAGTCACGATGCCGACCAGCTGGTTGTGAGCATCCACGACGGGGATCGCCAGAAAATCGAATCGAGCCAGTCTCTGGGCAACCTCCTCCTGGTCGTCATCGACCCGGACCGAAATCACGTCCCGCTCCATGATCGACTCGACCCGGGTGTCGGGCCGAGCGAGGATCAGTTCACGCAGAGAGACAAAACCTCGCAACCGACGACCCTCGTCGATCACGTAGACGTAGTAGATGGTCTCCCGATCCGGAGCCTGCTGCCTGAGTTGCTCGATGGCCTCGGCCGCGGTCGCTTCGGCCGGCAACGACGCGTACTCGGTCGTCATGATCGACCCGGCACTGTCGTCGGGGAACGAGAGCAGTTTCTGGATGTCCCGACGCTCGGCCTGGGCCACCATCGGCAACAGGTTCTCCACCCGCTCCGGATCAAGCCGTTCGAGCAGATCGACCCGGTCGTCGGGGGCCATCTCCTCGATCAACCGCGAAAACGACTCGCGAGGAACCGTCTCGACGAGTTCGAGCTGATCGGGCAGGTCGAAGAAGCTGAAGACCTCGGCCTGCCGCTCGGGAGTGCAGCTGGAAAGTACCTGCCAGCTCTCGTCCGCCTCGAGACCCTCGAGGACCTCGGCAACCGCCGCGGGGTGCAAGGCCTCGCAGAACCCGGCCACGCCGCTGGCGTCGCCGGCATCGAGCAGTTCCCGCAGATCGGGCAACAGCAGCAGGCGGTTGTACATCGTCGACCCCACTGTCGACCCACTGTCGACCCCCTGTCGATCCCCTGTCGATCCCCCCGTCAGCTCGAGACGGCTGAGGGGCGAACCCGGTGCTTGGATGATCGTCCGGACTCGCAGCAGTGGCAGTGACGATTAGCGCTTGGAGAACTGGAAGCTCTTACGCGCCTTCTTGTAACCGTACTTCTTGCGTTCGACCATGCGGCCGTCACGAGTCAGGTAGCCACCGTCACTGAGTGCCTCGTGCAGATCCGGATTCTTGGCTTGCAGGGCTCGAGCAATCCCCAGCACGATCGCACCGGCCTGGCCGGTCAAACCGCCACCGTTGACCCGCACCCACACATCGACCGAACCGTACATCTCGGTCGCCTTCAATGGCGCCTCGATCAGCAGACGATCGCGTTCGATCTGGAAATAATCGTCCAGCACACGCCCGTTGATCGTCATCGCTCCGTCGCCGTCAATGATCCGAACTCGAGCCACCGACGTCTTCCGACGACCCGTTCCAATCGCCACCCCATGACGATCAATCTTGCCGCGGATCAAGACGGGTTGGCGAGGACGACGAGGCTCTTCCTCTTCCGGTGCAGACTCACCCAGAGTCAACTCCGAACCCTCCTCAGCAGTCTCCTCGGACGATTCCTCAGCAGACTCCTCGCCTGACTCCTCAGCAGTCTCCTCGGACGATTCCTCAGCAGTCTCCTCGCCTGACTCCTCAGCAGTCTCCTCGGACGATTCCTCAGCAGTCTCCTCGCCTGAGTCCTCAGCAGTCTCCTCGGACGATTCCTCAGCAGTCTCCTCGGACGATTCCTCAGCAGACTCCTCGCCTGACTCCTCAGCAGTCTCTTCGCCTGACTCCTCAGCAGCCTCCTCCGCTGCAGGCTCTTCACCCGCCTCATCCTCTGAAGCTTCCGCCTCGTCCACGGTTTCTTCGGTGGTCTCCTCGGCAGCCTCTTCTTCCGTAGCCTCTTCGGAAGGCTCGGGAGTCTCGGCAGATTCGGGAGCGTCGTCGTCGAAGATCATCGTTGAGTCTCTCGCGTCCCGGCCAATCACCGGGAGGGGAACAGGAAATATGGTGCTGGTGTGACCTGGTACTAGGTCTTGGGCAGCAGGTGTTCGGGGAACGGCTGCGGGCTCTGTGCCTGGTGCGTATGTTCGTCGCCGCAGAAGATCTTGAGTTTCTTGAGCATCTGGCGACCGAGCTTGTTCTTGGGCAGCATCCGCCGCACCGCCTCGTGCACGATCCTCTCGGGAGCCTTCTCAAGCATTTCGGCAGCCGAAGTCAGCTTCCGACCACTCGGATACCCCGAGTACCTCTGGTACTTCTTCCAGTGAAACTTCTTGGTGAATTGAGGGTGAGTATCGTGAGCCAGGCTCTGTCCGCTGAAGCGGACCAGGTGTGCGTTGAGCACGATCACGTAGTCGCCGGTATCGACGTGAGGCGTGTAATCGGGCCGGTGCTTACCCATCAGCACGGTGGCGATCTGAGTCGCCAGTCGGCCGACGATGTGGCCTCCGGCGTCAACGACAAACCAGCTGTGGGTGACCGTCTCGTTTCGAGCCATCGTCGAACGGGCGGGACCAATCGAAACCGGGGCCACGGTAATGCCCTCGATGGAGTTGAGTCTGAAGCGGGAGTGAGACCAGCCGGGCAGGCCGTTTTCGGCGCACGCGGGTGGGGAAAGGTCCCAGCGTAGCGAACCCGGCTCGCGGCATCAACGCCCAGCCCAAGCGACCAGACCAACCACCCCAGGCAAACCGAGGGCCATGCCGGCCGCTGCGCTCTCTCGGCGATTCAAGAGCGGGGCAACCCCCCGGCATCCGGAACCACCAGCCGCCAATCTCCGTACCGGCCCCAGTATGCTGTCGCCGATGCCGAAGCATGCGGCGGGGTCAGGCGACCGGGGTGGCCCTCCGTGTTGGCTACGGCTGGTGTGAATCCGGATGTGTCGGATGGTGTGGCCGACGGTCCGAGGTTGTCCCCGCACCCGCCTGGGATCCGCCTGCGACCGACCAGGGAGTTCTCCAAAACCGGAGATCCGAGTCCGTCACGGGGCTGGCGAACCGGTCAAAACGACCACGACCCAAACGGGAATTGCCACACCCTACTCCCTTGTGCCGGAATTTCAACCGACCCCAACCCGATATTCTCATCGGTCCGAAAATTCGTCGCGCGACGAACGTCCGCTGCCAAGAGAGGCCACGGGTGCGAGCTTCAGAGGCTGCCCTTGGACGAGGGGATCCCCTGCTGCCGAGGGTCCAGCGACACCGCCTCTCGCAACGCTCGAGCCGTTCCCTTGAACAACGCCTCGGCGATGTGGTGCGAGTTGTCGCCGTGGTGCAGCAACTGGTGCAGGTTGATCCTCGAGTTGGCCGCGACCGCCTGCCAGAAGACCTCGACCAACTGAGTGTCAAACTCACCGATCTTCTCGGTCGGGTACGACACGCTCTGCACGAACCATGCTCGGCCCGAGAGGTCCACGGCGACGGTCACGAGAGTCTCTTCCATCGGCAACGCCACGCTGCCGTAACGCCGGATCCCTTCCTTCTCACCCAACGCATCGGCCAGCGCCTGGCCCAGGCAGATCCCGACGTCCTCGACCGTGTGGTGACCATCGACCTGCAGGTCTCCGTCGGCGTGCACGTCGAGATCGAACAGTCCGTGACGAGCCAGCAGAGTCAGCATGTGATCGAAGAACCCGATCCCGGTCTCGACCGTCGAGCTGCCACTGCCATCCAACTCCAGCGACAGCCGGATGTCGGTCTCGTGCGTCTTTCGTGAAATCTCGCTGCTTCGGCCCATCGCCTGCTTTCCTCTCGAGGTCCCCTCCATCATAGGGTCACCCCCACCCTCGACAATCACTCTCGTCGAGCTGAACCGGGCGGGCGACTCGGGCACGGTCTCCTGGCCCGCACAACCGCTACGACCCGACGCCGTCGAGCGCCTCGAGGAACCGATCGATCTCCTCGTCGGTCCCCACCGTGATCCGCAGTCCCTCGCGGATCGGATCACACGCGGCGAAGACCATGTACCGCACCAGCACCCGCTGGGCCTTCAGAGCCTCGAAGCGACGCCGATGTCCGCCGTCGGGATGAGTGGCCCAGACGAAGTTGGCCTGGCTGGGCACCACCTCGAAGCCACGCGATTCCAGTTCGTCGACCAGCCGAGCCCGGGTGCTGCGAATCCGGCCGGCGTTCTCACGCATCCAGTCACCGTCCTCCAGGGCCGCCACCCCCGCGGCCAGCGACAGCGTGTCACAGTTGTAGCTGTCCTTGACCTTCCTCATTCCCGCCACCACGTCCGGATGCGCCACGGCAAACCCCAGCCGCAGACCCGCCAGGCTGTACGACTTGCTCAGGCTCCGCGTCACCACCATCCGAGCAGCCGACTCGCCACCTCTCAACAACTCCCCTCCGTGAGGCTCGTCGCAGAAATCCCCGTAGGCCTCGTCCAGCACCAGCACACCCTCCTCGGGCACCAACTGCAGCAGGTCCGCGTCGGGGAAGCGGTTGCCCGAGGGCGAATTCGGGTTGGGCACAAACAGCACACGGCAGTCGGCAAGCTGACGACGAGCCTCATCCAGAGGCCACGACCAGTCCTCACGCAACGCGATCCGCTCGACCGCCGCACCCTGGATCTCCCCCAACGTCTCGTACAAGACGTAACTGGGATACGGGTACGCGATCTTCTCGCCCGGGTCGACGAACGTCCGTAACAGGATCGTCAGGATCTCGTCGCTCCCGTTGCCCACGATGATCCACTCGGGATCGACGTCAAACAGCTTCGACGCCGACTCGCAAAACTCGAGTCCCAACGGATCGGGATAGAGATTCAGGCGGCCCTCGGCCGCACGACCAATCGCCTCCAGAACCCTCGGGGACGCAGGATAAGGGTTCTCGTTGGTGTTCAACTTCACCCAGCCCTCGTCACGAGGCTGCTCGCCGGGAACATAACCGGCCAAACCCTCGACGTCGGGTCGAAAGCGAGCACGGCGGGGTGGCGTAGAGGAAGACATGAGCCTGCCGGGGCGGACAAGAAGAAACACCAGGCCAACCGGCAATTCTCGGGACCACCCCGGATAACGTCAACCGGCTTCGCCGTGGGCGGACCTCAGCGAGAGCGCCTGTCCCCACGCCCCCCACGCCCACCACGCCGCACACCGGGTCCCCGACTCTGCGCCTCTTGACCAGCAGGCGAATCCCCGCGAGTTTGCGGCGACGCGAGTCAGCTCCGCGGTTACTCTGGATCGGATGCTGTGAACAACCTCTTCGGGACACGTCGAGACGCGACACATGATGAGCCGACTGCTGCTGCTCCTCCTCCTCCTCCTCCTCCTCCTCCTGGCCCCCCGGGCTCTCTCGGCGGAACCCCTCGCCGCAGGCACCCACGACCGGGTCCCGGTCGCCGCCCCCACGCGACTCGACTGGATCTTTGCACTCTCGAACCAGAGCCCCGCCCGGCCACCGGCCGAGTGGACCGCGGGATACACTTCGACCGACCAGACCTACCGCCTGCTGGTCCCGGGCAAGCTCTCCAGGAAAACCC
>Ga0310125_10000366_pt1 | contig 21007 bp, 17 predicted proteins | sample CB11b_Tmax_Bot8__FD_203508 | JGI IMG/M metagenome (GOLD analysis project Ga0310125, IMG submission 203508) | Marine microbial communities from Western Arctic Ocean, Canada - CB11b_Tmax_Bot8 | ecosystem: Environmental > Aquatic > Marine > Oceanic | place: Canada: Western Arctic Ocean | collected... | reverse complement strand
AACCAATGAGATTGGTCTTCGAATACAAATCTTCCCGTTTGCTGTGGCTTAGATTGATGGGGTTTGAGTTCTGGATGGTAGCCTTTGTTCCATTCTTCATAGGTTTTGTTGTCAGTTCAAAAAAATTATTTGACTTTGATCTGCTTTATGGCTTCCTGATTATGGCCCTTCTAACTTCATCAACTTTTGTTCTTAATCACATCTGTGATTTGGATATAGATCTAAAGAATCCACGCAAGGAATTCAGTTTACTGGTTCGTGGGGCTTTTAATGTTAGACAAGCCTGGTATCTATTCTGGATTTTCCAGATATCATGCTTGGTAATGTCTTTGAGATATGATTCTGAGTTTGTTTATTGTATACTTGGCCTGACAGTTATTTCACTGGTTTACAATCTTGAACCTTTCCGTTTGAAGACTAAGCCTGGTTTGGATATAGCATGTAATGGCTTAAGCTTGGGCTTTCTGATTCCACTAGCTGCATGGTCTATCAAGCAACCCCTCCTTGATTTCCCCCGTCTTTACTTCTTTGCAACACTGTGTTACCTGATGGCGTTGTATTGCCCTACCATGGCTGTTGATACCGATTTTGATCGTAAATCTGGAGTTCGTACCTTTGCGACCAAGTTTGGAGCAGTTCCCACAATGCGCCTTTCCTGGTTATTTACTATAGTCGGAGCTTCAACTCTAATCTATTGTGGTATTCAGGAGATATATCCCTGGGATTACCGACTTCTTGTATGGACTGGTTGGATTCTTCCTATAGAGATAATCATCCATTACATATACCTGCCCATTAATTCACAACCTAGTTATGACACTGTTGCAAAAGGCTCTATCATACTAGCAACCGTAGAAGCGGTTGCAACTCTTTTTTTCTTTATTATCTTTCTGGATTTGATACCTATTGATTAACGAAACCCATGACTTTCTTGCATTTGGAACAAGAAACTGCAATTATTCTTCCCGCATTCCTCTGGTTTCCACCTTCTCCTTCAGACGTAAAATCAACTATCTGAAATCGGTAGGTGTTATCATCGACCCCTATCTCCTTACTGCACGATGGACATTTGGAGGGTGAGTCTGGGTCATCGCTCTTCGAGCTGAACATGAGTAGCTAATTACGTACGTTATATAATATAACACTCCTTCATCCTTACAGATTATTAATCATGTTAAATTTGATGCTTATCGGAACTGCACATGTTATCGATTTGAAGACTCCACTTGAGATATATATCAGGGAGTTTGAACCACATGCAGTAGCCCTAGAGTTGGATAGGGAACGGTGGTTTGCACTTAATTCTGGGAAAAAGCAGTCCAGAGGTCCTATTTTTGTAAGAGCCTTAGCACACTTACAGGAATATCTGGGAGATACTTTTGGCAGTTCACCTGGTTCTGAGATGCTGGCTGCGGCAAAAATAGCGAGAACTATAGGAGCAGATGTTAATTTGATAGACAAACCAATAATTCCAACACTTAAAGGGACATGGAAGAACATGCCATGGAATGAATTCTGGAATTTAATTATGGATAGCCTGATTTCCTTTGTTGGAGGTGGAGATCTTAATCTTGACCAAAGTATGAAGACTGGTGATTTTTCAAAAGAGTTGGAAGAATTCTCTGAACGTTATCCCTCAATCAAAGCCCAATTGATTGACAGGCGCGACGCTCACATGTCAATTAGTCTGGTGAAACTTTTCCGAACAAAAAAGTATGATAGGATTATTGCAGTTGTTGGCGAGGGCCACATAGAGGGAATAAGTACTCGACTATCATCCTTGAATCCAGAAATAGTTAGGCTCAAGGATTTGTTAAAGAGGAAAGGTAATAGCGTTTCCTTCTCGATAGAAGTCTAGAAATCGTAAGTAATGGCGAGTCGATAATCCCAGTTAGCTTGAACTGGCGTTCCGTTGTTAGTAAAGGCTATTGTGACTTGGTATTCACCTAATTCTAATCCATTTCCTTCATTGTCATAAAATGTAGAACCCCAACTGGTAGTCTCACCCCCACATCCTATACTTCCTTGATTACTACCGATGTCACTTCCTGAAGAATCCTGAACAGTAATTGAATAATCAAGTCCTCCAACACCGACGCATCCAATCTCACTGAATTCTATTTCTACGGAGGACACGAAGATCTCAACATCTAGATTGTAATTCTCATCACTGTTCTGAGCAACAAATGTTCCGTCCTGCCCTTCATCCGAATAATCCTCTGGAACCACTTGTAGGATTTTGGTTATTTCTCCCGTTTCATCATTCTTGTCTACTACTACTAGAGTAACGTTGTAGTAACCGCCAGCAGACCATGAGTATTCGGTTGAGGATTCATTTACAGTCCTTTCGATTCCGTCACCAAAGTTCCATTTGTATTCCTTTATTTCTCCATCAGGTCCACTGGAATCACTGGCATCCAGGGTGATATTGGAATTAGCTCTGACCTTTTCCACTACACTTCCACCGTCCTTGAAGACAAATTCAGCGGTTGGTCCCAGAGATTTAATCTCAATACTCTTTGTAGCGGATCCTTCCTGTCCACTTCCATCCTCAACAGTCAATTTCACATTGTATGTTCCAGCCATTCCCCAACTATGTTGAGGTGATTTCAACGAAGATGTCTGGTTATCACCAAAGTCCCAAAGGTAATCCAGAGCTTCACCTTCAGGATCGTATGAATCCTCACCAGAGAATTGTATCGACTCTTGAGTAAAGACCGAGGTCGTGTCGGCCTTGATTGAGGCTACAGGCGGTAAATTTGTCACAGAGAAAGAATGAGTGACTGCACTGGATTCTCCGTCTGGATCATCGACTGTAAGTGTAACACTGTAATCACCTTCATCCAGTTCCATCTCGAATTTGCTCTGTTTGGAAGCAGTGTAAGTCGGTCCGCCGGCTTCACCCAGATCCCAGTTGTAGGATAATATATCGTTGTCAGGATCACTACTCGCCATCCCATTGAATGTAACTTTCTTTCCTTCTGAGTATGCGCCACCATTACTTGGAGTGGTTATTGTAGCAGTAGGTGGACGATTGCCAGGTTCTACACTTATCACGACTATATCCTGCCCTGTAAGCCCACTTGGGTCTTTGACCATCAATGTAAGAACCAAATCGTTTCCAGATGTATCAATGACAACCAAATCCGACATCTTGGTGCTCAGGTCAACAGGACTTCCCAAACCTGACAACGTCCACATGTATTGCAAATCATCCCCGTCCGGGTCGGTTGAAGCAGAACCGTCAATCTGAAATGGTTTTCCAGCCTCCATAACAGATGCTTGTCTTGGCATCAGAATCAAAGCTTCAGGTGCACGGTTAGTTTCGCCTTCTTTGCTATCATCCAGACATCCTCCAAAACACATAATGGCGACCATGAAAGCTGCTACCAACGCCTGAATCCTCTGCATCGGTCGTCCTAGATTGACCATGTATTAAGAGTATGCACTATGTTTAGATTACTAAACTGTTTCTGATAGGTCTCTTTGCACCACATGCTTCACAGTGTAGAATCAGAGTTCTAGCACTTCTTAGAAAAGAGGTATCGGGCCGGTTACACTCCTGGCATACGACAAACGTGTCAATGTAGGAGCTGACCCGTTCTTTGATTTTCCTTTTAGGGACCCTACCTTGAAGAATCAATCTTCGGTTGTTGATTGAACCTGCCGTTCCTAGTTCTTGTAGTAGAAACTTATAGAGATGATTCTCATCCCTTCTGAGATTATCAACTATCTCTGTAAAGTTCCGAATTATAGTTTTCTTACTACCTTCATGGAGAACGTCTGGAACGGGCGGACTAAAACGCTCCGCATTACTCATAACGTCTTCCAAACCTTTTCTGGCCCTATCCAACATTTTTTGATAGTCTAAATCCACAATCTCCCAAATGGTCCCTTTGTAAAGGTTTTCGTTTTACTATGACCTTCTTAGAAATCCCCAAATGAGTCCTAAGGAGTATCCAAAATGTTGAATAAACATTACTATCGGTGCATACAATGCCTGTTTGTGAGACTTAGTTTGTTTTCCTACCAATATTCCTGCAACGCCTAGAATAGCAAAATATGCAACTGTTATTCCCAAAGGAATTTCGATAGCCACTATATTTTTAAAATATTCAGCACCATCAATATAATTAGAAAGTGCAAGAGCGTATAATACAAACATAATTCCAGACGCAAATAGAAAGAGATAGTATCGAGGATGAAAGCTACTTGGGTGCATTTTAGTTACCATAGCTCTCGTTGCTCCATAGTTAAACATCTGTTTAAGAAAGGCAGCAGGTCGCGATCTACGGTGATGCCAAACAACCACGTCCGGCGCGTATAGGATTCTGTACCCTGCCTTATTCAGCCGGATGTCAAACTCTACGTCTTCACCAGGCCACAAGTTCCCATGAAACTTTATCTCTTGAACAACTTCTTTCTTTATTATGTAATTACAAGTCGGATTGTGAGCAATATTTCTGGCTTCAGAATGCCCGACAGTATATCTGAATGAGAAAAGAAATTTAGATCCAAATATTCTGCCAACAGCCTTAGCAAAAGGCAAACCTTGTTTTGGAGTATAGTTTGGCCCCCCTACTCCAATATATTTTTCGTTTTTGCAGAGATGTTTTACCCCATTTCGTATCCAGTCTTCCCTCAGAATGGTATCATCATCGGTGAATGCAATTACGCTTCCTTTAGCAACGTCAGTCCCTATGTTCCTCTTTTGACCAGCGGGAACTGGATTGTATGCCACAGTTATATCTATTCCTTCTTCTTTTGCCCTATTTGAGTTCTTTTCTAGGAGGTGTGTAGGTTTATCACCTATAAATATTAATTCAAATTTGTCTTTGGGATATTCTAGTTTGGCTACACTCTCCACCAGCCCTTTGATGAATTTAACTTCACCAGTAGTGGGTATTACAATTGATACAAATGGTTCAGTTTCCAAGGTATTCCTTCCTGTAGTTAATCGGATTGAATATCCTCATATAAAATACTACTCAATTCTTTCCTTAGCCCTTTAACGAGTCGAAATCTTACAACTTTAAACCCGATATGAGCCTCACCACAGATAGTTAAAGTAAGTTGTTACTAAGTTTGTGTGGCACGTTTCTCTACACAACACAGCCGATTTGAGAATTTGATGCGTTTTCGCGTCCGAGAGGTCCTTTTGGTTTCCAGTCCTTATGACTATTTTACTTTAGAAGAAGATGGAAGAATAAATGAGACTATTCTATTGGAATATAAGCAATTGAGTCTTTCCTACGCACCCCGCATAACTCATGTCACCACAGCTGAAGAGGCTCTTCAAGCATTGAATAAAAGACATTATGATTTGGTAATCACAATGTCTAGAGTTGGTGAGATGCTTGTTCACGTCTTTGGTAACAAAGCCAAAGAAATTCAAGAAGATATTCCTGTAGTATTGCTTGCCTATAATACTCGTGAACTGGCATTGTTCAAGAAAAGGCAGGGTATTGATCTAGTTTTTGTCTGGTCTGGCAATTCCCAGATTTTTCTTGCTATAATAAAAATTATTGAAGACTCAAGAAATGTAGAGGAAGATACCAGAATGGCCGGTGTTCCAGTTATACTGCTGGTCGAGGATTCAAGACGTTTCTATTCGCTGTTTCTACCTCAATTATATCAGGAGTTGATGGAACAGACAGGTAGTTTAGCTGGAGAAGGCCTGAGTCTGCATCATAAAGTTCTAAGGCGAAGAGCTAGAGCTAAGATTCTACTTGCGACAGACATGGAACAAGCTCAATATTTCTACAAACAGTATTCCAGGCATATAATTGGATTGATAACAGATGCAGGTTATCCATGGAAGGGTGAACATAATTCAAGTGCAGGTTCTGAACTGATAAAAATCGTTAATCAGGATAATCATGATGTCCCAATTATAATGCAGTCTTCTCTACCTGAGAATAGGAAGATTGCTGAAGAACTTAATGCTGATTTCCTAGATAAATCTGACTCTGGGTTATTGAAGGGAATTCGGACCTTCATGCGTGAAAAAATGGGTTTTGGAGATTTCGTGTTTTGTGATTCAGAGGGTATTGAAGTTGGCAGGGCAAAAGATATTGAGGAAATGATAGACCTTCTTCCTTACATTGATTCCAACTCCTTAAAATATCACGGAGAGCGTCACGACTTCTCAAGATGGTTCCGAGCAAGAACGGAATTTGATTTAGCTAAAGCTCTACGACCAAAGAAAATTGGTGATTTCGAAGATATAGAAGAGGCTAGAACGTTTCTTCTTGCAATGATGCGAGATTTCCAGAGACATAATCAGAGAGGGGAGGTGGCCGACTTCTCGCTCAAGGTACTGGACATCGGTCGTGATTTCTTAAGAATCGGTGGTGGATCATTAGGTGGTAAAGGGCGTAGTCTTGCTTTTTTTCATTCACTTTTGTCGTCATCAGATATTTCATCTGAATTTCCAGACATCGAGATCAATGTCCCTCCATGCGCCGTGATTGGCACATCTGTTTTTGATGAATTTATGAGGAATGAACAGGTTTCTTCGATTGCCTATTCGGACACCTCTCAGATTGATGACAAAGATATAGCTACCGAATTTTTGAAAGTAGATCTACCCGATTCAATTTACGAGGACGTAAAATCTTTCTCAGATAGGATAGAATATCCAGTTGCAATTCGTTCATCAAGCCTGCTTGAGGATTCTCAGCACCAACCGTTTGCAGGAGTGTATGAAACCTATATGCTGTCCAATAACCATCCTGATCCAAAGATTCGGTTACAGAATATCTGTGATTCCATAAAATTGGTTTACGCATCGGTATTTTACAAGAATTCCAAATCATACATTGCCTCAACGCCCAACAGTATAGAAGAGGAAAAAATGGCTGTCGTAATTCAGCAGGTGGAAGGACAGAAACATGGAGATGCCTTTTATCCTACCTTTTCCGGAGTTGCCAGATCAAGAAATTTCTATCCTCTTGGTGATGCCTTGCCTGAAGAAGGGGTAGTTGCTGTAGCTTTAGGATTGGGAAAGGCAGTTGTGGAGGGAGAAAAAGTTTTTAGATTTTCACCGAGTCACCCTGAACAGCAATTCCAGTTTGCCACAACTGAAGACTATTTACGTTCATCTCAGAGAGAATTCTGGGCCATTGATATGTCAAAGACTGAAACCGTGTTAGGCACCCAGTCAGCGAAAAACCTATCTCATCTGGATTTGTCCAAAGCTGAAATAGATAGACAATTACATCCTATAGGTTCTGTTTATTCACCGGAAAATGATGCTATCTATGATGGATTATCAAGGAGCGGAGTAAGATTGGTGACTTTTGCCGGTGTTACTAAGCATGAGCAGTTCCCATTGTCAGGAATAATCAATTTTTTCTTGGAAGTGGCCGAGGAGGGTTTCAGCGGCCCCGTAGAAATTGAATTCGCGGTTACGATTGATCCCATATCAAAGTCAAAGCGCTTCTCATTTCTCCAAGCCCGTCCTTTGGTCTGGGAACCTATTGATATCGAGATTGATATTGAGAGTCAGGTCGGTAAGGTAATGTGCCGTTCGGATAGCGCATTAGGGAACGGCTTAATTGAGGATATAAGGGATGTACTATACATTCATCCCCGTGATTTTGTAAGAGGTGAAACAGAATATATTGTAGAGAAACTAGAAGAATTGAACAATAAATTGATAAGTTCTGGAAATCCATATTTGTTAGTTGGACCTGGCCGCTGGGGCTCAACGGATAAGTGGCTGGGCATACCCGTCAGCTGGGCTCAGATATCAGGCGCTTCCACAATTATAGAATGTGAGATGAGCGACTATCCAGTTGAAGCTTCACAAGGGACCCACTTCTTCCAGAACATCGTTTCATTTAGTGTGGGGTACCTGACTTCGGATTCCAGTGATATCAAATGGGATATTCTGGATAAGCAAGAGCAAAAGGGAGAATATGGCCCGATTAAGCATGTTAGATTTTCCAAACCCTTGCACGTCATGCTGGATGGTCAGACAAGCAAGGCTGCAGTTATTCTGGCAGACTGATTATTCCCAGTAGATCACTTCTATTCGGATAGTGTACTCAGGATTAGTCCCTCTTTCATGATCAACTACAAACCACCAGTCACCTAATTCACTCGCTTCATCAAACCAAGCACGATCAGTGCTATTGTAGTAGTCTAGAACTATACGATTTTCTTGCTCTCTCTGGCTGGAGTCATGTGTGGAATTCTTGGTAACACATTCATTACATTCATCATCAGGATCAGTGCTTTCATCCTGGTCGGGATTTCTTTCTTGGGAGGTGTTGTACAAGTATAGGTCCAGGTCACTAGTATGAGCTGCTCCGGCGTCGTATTCCAGAGTAGCCCTGATATATCTGGCCGGTAGGCCATAAACCTGGGTAAGGTGTTCCTGTTGCCCCGAACCTATGGTTCTCGTATCAGTATATTCATAGTTGATGCGGATTTCTACATCATCAGAATAACTGGCCTCATCCGTTTCTCCCATTTCATTGGTTATTCTAACCTTCACAGTGTATATCCCGGAATCAAATTCCCATGTGGTCTCAGGCTCAGTTGTTTCCTCGTCCGCGTAGAATCCCCCTGCGGAGTCATAAGAGAAATCCCATTCGTATTTAGTGATAGTACTATCAGAGACGGAATCAGTGGCTGTGAACGTAAAAGTCACTCGTTCTTCCTCAGTCATTTTTGAATCGGTTTCGTCATCAGTAGTAATGATTGCCCTGATTTCACTCGTAGCTTCTTGAATAGTAACTTTAGTGGTTGCAGTGCTAAACTCATTTCCATCGGTCACGGTGAGTGTTACAGTATAGACGCCCTCATTTTCGTATGTATGTGTTATCCGTCCATTATTTGCTATATTACCGATTATACTTTCATCCTTTCCATCACTTTTATCAAAGTCCCAAAAATACTCTAGAACATCGCCATCTGAATCGCTACTGCCCTTTCCCGTGAACACAATTTCTTGATTCGGTTCGAAGCTAGAACCACCCTCTGAGTTTGCAGAAGCTTGTGGTGCTCCGTTTACGTCCCCTTCATCAAGGAAATCTAGACATCCTGAGAAGATGATGATTCCCGCAATCAGCAAAGGCAAGCATCTCATACCATCTAATCTTAGTATGCTATTATAAATCAGTTTAGCTTTGAGCTACTGCAGCAGCCTTTCTTGATTCCTTGATTTTTTCTGAAGCTTCACGTCTTGCCATTCTTTCTTGGCGTCTTGCCTCAACACGTTCCATTATTAATTTCATGTACATTGCGTCATGTTCCATAAGTGGAGAATCCGATATGGTTATCACATTGTAGTTATTCTCAAGAATGACCTCTGCCAAATATTCGAACTTAATTTCTCCCTTTTTGATTGGAGAATAGTGTCTTTCGTTTCCTTCAATATCGAACTCAACACCCGAGAAGTGAGTGTAAAATTTTTTCAGCCCCAGGGAATTCTCAAAGAAATTGAAGACACGCTTGAAACTTTCACGATCGTTCAGCCAGCGATTTCCTCTAGCATGTAAATGTGGCCAATTGATAATCGGTTGGATACCTTTTACTTTCCGACAGATTTCAACCACTTCCCTGACACTTCCGAAAAGATCAGGTTTTCCAGATAACTCAATACCGATTTGGGGGCTGTAATTGTTAGCGTAATAATGATTGCGCATATCCTTGAATATAGGTATGAGAGTCTCGATTGCCTCTTCTGACGAAATTCCATGATAAGGTCCAATGTGTGTGACTACATTCCCGGCACCAATCTGGTTCCCAACTTCACCTGCGAATTCAAGGAATTTTTTTGACTTATTGCGCATGTATCCATTACCCAAGAAGTCCATGTAGTAAGGGGCGTGAATGGCCATATGAATATCTAGGGATTGTGCAATTTCACCTAGTTCCTCAAAGTCCTCTAATTCATCAACATACTTGCCTCTCACCAATTGAATTTCCATGCAATGCAAACCTAGAGCATGAATATCTTCAATTCCATCTCTGATAGTTCTTCCTTTGCAGGAAAGAGGTATCCCTGCTGGCCCAAACCTAATCATTGTTCATCGCGGATTGAATGGTCCTATAATTACTATTGGTTACTTTTCACCTATTTTCTACCCTTTTATTGCTCTCGCTAGATGGTTTTGTCTAAGTTTTTAAGGGTCCCTCTTCTCGCGTTCTGTGAATACCCAAGCCTTGGAAAAGAAATGGCAGAAAAAATGGGAAGAGGCCCGACTCTTTGAGTCAGAGCCAAAGGAAGACCAAGACAAGTATTTCGTGAATTGCCCTTATCCTTACATGAATGGATATCTGCATTTGGGACACGCATTCACTTATCTCAGAGCTGACATGGTTTCTCGTTATCAAAGAATGAAGAATAAGAATGTACTTTTTCCTTTTGCTTTCCATTGTACTGGAACTCCAATTGTAGCCGCTGCTCAAAGGGTCAAGGAGGGTGAAAAAGGCCAAATAAACGCGTTAAAGCAAATGGGCCTAAGTAAAACACTTATCAAAACATTCTCAAAGCCAGAAGAATGGACAAAGTATTTTCCAGATAAAGCAATCGAGGACCTAACGAAATTTGGAACTTCAGTCGATTGGAGACGCAGTTTCATCACAACCAGTTTGAATCCACCTTATGATGGATTTATACGTTGGCAATTCAACAAATTATTGGCTGGAGAATATCTAATCAAAGGTACTTTTCCAGTTGTGTGGTGCCCTAAAAGAGAAACTGTTGTGGGAGACCATGACCGCCTTTCTGGCGAAGGAGAAACACCACAAGAGTACACATTGTTAAAATTCAAAGGTAAAGATCACTTTCTCGTCGCGGCGACTTTGCGTCCTGAAACGGTTTTTGGTCAAACCAATTTGTGGGTAGACGGAGATGGGACTTACACCAAAGCTAAAGTCGGAAATGAGACTTGGGTAATGTCTCAGGAAATGCCGTTCAAACTTAAGTTACAAGGACATAAAGTCAAGGAATTGGGCAAAATTCAAGGCAGGGATTTAATCGGCCAAAAATACATGGCGCCCCAGATTGATAATGAGATAATCGTTCTTCCATCTAAATTTTGTGACGCTTCGATTGGTTCTGGAATAGTAACCTCCGTACCAAGCGACTCTCCGGATGATTACCAGGGCCTTGTTGATTTGCAGAACTCATCCTCAGATTGTGAGAATTGGGATCTGGATTATGAATTTGTAAAGTCAATCCAACCTATCGCTATTCTGGATTCGGGAGAGATGGGCACGCTTCCAGCACCCAAGCTCTGCAAAGAATTGGAGATAAAGAATCAGACCCAGAGGAAAAAATTGGAACAGGCTAAACAAGATTTGTACATGCATAGTTTCAATCATGGAATCATGCTTCATTCCACAGAGTATGTTGCCGGCAAACCCGTTGAAGAGGCTCGTGAAATCGTCAAGACTAAATTGGTTGAAGAAGGAAAAGCCACAATCTACTATGAGCTGACCGGCCCTGTTGAGTCACGCTGGCTTGCAGACTGTGTGGTCAAAATAGTGGACAATCAATGGTTCTTGGAATATAGTAGTGAAGAATGGACCAAGACTACTGAGAAGGCTCTTGAGACTATGGATTTGTATCCTTCCAAGGCCCGTAGCCAATTTGAATATGTTCTCCAATGGTTGAAGAACTGGGCCTGCGTTCGTGAAAAAGGCTTGGGAACTAAATTACCCTGGGATGATAATTGGGTTATCGAATCACTAAGTGATTCAACCATTTACATGGCCTACTATACAGTGGCCCATTATCTGAAGGATTTGAATGAAAAGCAACTCAAAGAGTCCTTGTTTGATGCAATATTTGGTGATGGTAATACCAAGTTAGCAGCTGAAGAAAGTGGGGTAAAGCAAGCTGAGATCATCAAATGGAGAAACGAATTCAACTATTGGTATCCTTACGATTTGCGAATAAGTGGTAAAGATTTGATACAGAATCATTTGTCGTTTAGTTTGTACAACCACACAGCCATGTTCGGGGAAGATAAATGGCCTAGAGGTTTTGCTGTCAATGGTTGGGTTCTTGTGGATGGAGAAAAAATGTCTAAATCCAAAGGTAATTTTTTCACTCTCAAAGAATTGACGTCGAAATATGGTGCTGATGTTGTCCGTTTTACACTGTGCAATGCCGGTGAGGGTCTTGATGATCCTAATTGGGAGATCTCGTTTGCGGAAACCGCTGGTAAGAAACTGAAGAATTGGCTATCATTTGTAAAGAAGAATAAAGGCAAGGGCCGAACTACGACACACCCTATTGACACATGGTTCAGTGAGATTATGGCCAGTGTTGCACATCAAGCCAATGCAGCATCTGAGAGATTGAAATTTAGAACCTCCACCCGTCTCTTTTTCTTTGAACTCCCGCAATATTTCAAATGGTACATCCAAAGAGCTGGTGAACCACACGTGGGAATATTGAAAGAATACATTTCGATTGTAAATAGAGGGATTGCACCCATTGTACCTCATACTGCAGAAGAGGCCTGGTCTCTTTCAGGAGAAGAAGATTTCATTCTGAATCAACCATTCCCTGAAGGCCATAAATCGAATTTAAGCTTGATAATAGGTGAAGATTTGGTTAAGCAAACGTTAGAAGACACAAGAGCTATTTTGAGTATTGCAGGAATTGACAATCCTGAAGAAATCGTGTTTATCGTTGCACCGGAATGGAAATGGAACGCAGTCCATACAGCTGGGGAATTGGCAGATGGTAGAGGTCAAGTAAAGCTGAATCAGCTTATTTCTGGCGTTATGCCGACCATACCGCCAGAATCCAAGAAATTAGGAGCAGATTTTCTGAAAAAATGGGTGTTAAAGGATATTCCATCCTTAGGTCCAGACTGGCAGAGCAAATATGCCCAGCAAGTAGACGAAGCAGAAATATTATCAGCTGCTGTAGATTTTTTCACCAATATATTTAACTGTAAAATCACAGTTGTAAATGCAGATCAAGCAAAGTCAAGTATGACATCCAAGGCAAATCAGAGTTCGCCTTTGAGACCAGCTATTTTTGTTTCTTAAGTATCGATTTATCGTCTATAAAACATACTCGTAAACCTATAGTTAATACTTGCCAATCTTTATAAATGCCGCCCTTGTCCGGCGGTCCCCGTGTTAGAGGTTATCCTCTTGGGAGTGACAAAAAATGACTAAACAGCGTCAATCACGAACAGCCTTGTTAGCCGTAGCTATGCTCTTGTCCGGAGCTTTCTTGGGGCTTGTAATATCAGATAATGCATCTGCTGACCCTTACGATGTAAATGGAACAGTCACAGGACTAAATTCCGATGTAAGTGTTACAATTTTGAACATTGAAACGGGGTATTCAGAAGACACTACAACCGCTGAAGATGGTTATTATTCTTTTAATGGTATTGCATCAGGAAATTACCTAGTTCGATTTGCTAAATCTGGTTACCTTTCTCATTTGGAGTCATGGGAGATCAGTGGTGAGGGGAGTATGGCCGATGTCACTATGGCTGATGCGCCATCAGGTAGCGTAGAACTAAACGGTAGTGTTTCAGATGCAGACGGTAACGTTACTGGTGCGATTGTTTCAATTCGTTCTACAATTGTTGAGGATTCATGGTGGGTTGGAACAGACGTTGGATACACCTGGACGGCAACTACAGATTCCAATGGTAATTATTCATTTTCTGGATTACCTAACGAGACATTTGCAGTTAGGATAACATCAGATAGTCACTACACCTACACTGCAGATAATGCATCTGCAGGCGATTTTACTATAGCAAAAGTAGATTCATCCAATAACCAGAATGTTCGCGTAAAGGATACTTCCGGGAATACAATTAGTGATGCCACAGTTTTCATGTACGATACTGCAACATCAACTTGGACTGATTCAACTAAGTTGGGAGGAGCAACCTATGTTCTTAGCCCATCCGGTGGTTCTGAGATTTATGTTTATGCCTATAAGGGAGCTAAACCTTCAGTAATGAAGATAGCTTCAGTTTCAGGTTCCGGTTCTTTCGATATGATTGTTGGTGAAAATGATGCAGCCGATGATAATGTGGTTTATATTTCCACACCACCCACGCATGGTGCTCAGTCAGCCATGCCTAAGATGGGTGACAGAATAATCAAGGAGAATACCAATCCTTCAGCCTCAATCACAGTAACAAGTGATACTACTGATATGGATGGAATCCATGTTATAGCGGTTGAAGAACAGGTTAATTTCAGTGGACTCTCTTCTTCATCACCTATTGGGGTTTCACAGTACACGTGGAGTTTTGGAACAAGCACGGCCGAGACATCAGGCACATTTTCGTCTGGTTTAACTTTAGTTACACTTACGGTGACCGATACCTTCGGTGATATTTCTGTAGCAAATGTGACCATTATGGCTGATGGGAATAATCCTGTGCCAGTCGTCAATGTAATAGTCAAGACGGGCGTTTCCGATGAGGGTGAGGCCTATAATACTTCGACATCAAATGTGGATGAAGATTACAAGGTGGTTGTGTTCAATGCCTCTGAATCAAACGATGCAGATTCGATGATTTCAGATTACGCCTGGGACTTTGGTGATGGTGACACAGATACTGGTGATGTAGTAAGTCATATTTTTGCAGATCCTGGTGATTTTGGTGTTCAGCTTACGGTTACCGATGCAGCCGGTAATTCAAATTCGAGCACTACAATCATAACTGTGAATGACATAGAACCACCTAGAGCTGCATTCAATTGGTCATACACTAATGATACTGGTGGTAATGTTGCTGGAGCGTCAGTGGAAGGCCTTCCAACACATTTCAATGCCGGTGGAACTGATGATAATTCCAATGGTTCTTTGACCTATATCTGGGACTTTGGAGATGGAACTAATGGAACAGGCGTTACAGCGGATCATACTTTCGATGAAACATTGGATGAAGCTTTCAACGTCATTCTGGAGGTTACAGATGCTTCAGGCAATAAAGACCAGATTAGCTATGGAATTAGTCCTGCTGTGATGGATAGGCCCGATCTTTATGCTACTCAGATAATTTTCGATAATGTGAATCCTTCCGAGGGAGATGTAGTTAAAATTTCTTCTACAATCAAATTATTGAAAATGAATGTAACAAATGCTTTTGCAGTTACTTTCTATCTTGATTCAATTAGTAACACTACGGCTATTGATACTGTCGAGGTTGACAATGGTTCAGTGGCATGGGGAATTGAGAATGAATATAGTGTCAATACCACATGGACTGCTACACCAGGAACTCATACAATTTATGTAGTGGTAGATTCAAACGAGGTTGTTGATGAGAGTGAAGAAAAGAATGATATTTCAGAGGTTATCACAGTCAGTTCAACTGATGACTCAAGAGATTGGACTTCTATTGGTCTGATAGTAGTTGTAGTCCTTTTGGCCTTTGGTGCAGTTGGATATATCTATAGAGATACTCTCTTCAAGTAGTAATTATTCAGTGCCCGCGGGAGGCCATTCTGGTCTTTAGTTGGGCTTCTTCAAGACCGGACATAGCGTTTCCTAGATTCTTTGATATATTTCCAACCAGTTCAGGATTATCAAAGTGGGCAGTCGCTTCTACAATGGCCTTGGCCATGGTATTGGGATCATCAGATTTGAATATACCTGAGCCCACAAATATACCATCCATGCCGAATTGCATCATCAGTGCTGCATCTGCCGGAGTTGCGATTCCGCCAGCAGTAAATGTTACTACCGGTAAACGACCCAGTCGTTTGACGTCTTCTAGAATCTCAAGGACCTCGTTCTCTATTTCTTTTCTCTCTTTTCCGAAAGCATTGAAACCCGCAGACTCACCGAGGTTATCTTTGACCTCTCCATCTAAATCAAAGAATTTATCTACTACTCGTGTTGCTATAGGTTTTAGATTACCCGAGGATTGTACAGCTGCGATCTCGGCCTGTAATAATCTTGCATGTCTCATTGCAGCCACTATATTCCCAGTTCCGGCCTCACCCTTGGTCCTAATCATGGCAGCACCTTCCCAGATACGTCGTATAGCCTCACCTAATGATGTGGCTCCGCAAACAAATGGTACTGTGAACCCATCTTTTACGACATGATAGTAAGGGTCTGCCGGAGTTAGAACCTCAGATTCATCAATCATATCTACGCCTAGCGCTTCCAGAACCCTCGCTTCTGCAGAATGCCCAATTCTACACTTTGCCATTACAGGAATAGTTGTACAATCTATTATTTCTTTGATCATTGATGGGTCTGACATTCTGGCTACTCCTCCGTCAGCCCTGATATCTGCAGGCACTCTTTCTAGGGCCATTACAGATATGGCACCTGCATTCTCAGCGATTGCAGCCTGTTCAGCATTTACAACATCCATAATCACACCTCCCTTTTGCATTCTGGCAAAGCCACGCTTAACCAGTTCTTTTCCATATCTTAGAGATTCAAGATCTAAATTCAGCGACATTCTCCGCTCCTGTGGTGGACCGGGCGGGATTTGAACCCGCGGCCTCCGCCTTGCGAAGGCGGCAATCTTCCAGGCTGATCTACCGGCCCTTCAGCTGAGCCTAGACTGGCTAGAAAATTAGCTTTACTAAACAGCACTACTAGATTCCAAGTGCATAGCTGCGGCTTCACTCAGATCCTCATATAAGTCCTGATTATCAACACCAGAGTAGGAGATATTTCCCCCTCTCCCCCGGTTAATTTTCATTATTTCGAACTCAGAAGCATTGTCTCCATCAGTGTAGGACATGATTGCATATTCAGCCCCTTCAACTTCTAAAGCTCCATGTATTCTCATCTTAATTTCATTTCCAGTTTCATCTTCAAATACCTCAAATTCATTAGTTTCAGATTCTTTTCCTTTGTTCCTCAACCCAAACGTAGGCATTCCCCAACCCTTAGACTTAGTTTCTTCAGAAGTGATTTCCCTCCCCATAGCTTGGGACCAGGAATTGATAACATCTTCTTGATTCATTCCAGTAGCTAATTCTATTTTCTTCCAATTATTTAGAATCCAGGGTGGATTTTCAAACTTCGTAGATAATGCTTGAACAAACATTCGCAGATCATTGGGGTTCTGACACCCCAATCTTAGTTCTAAATATGAATTGCGGGGTGTTCCAAAGAAGCCCTTGTATTTTTGTGAAGTGAGTCGTGCTTTGAAACCAGCAAAACGAAAGGATATACTCCAGTTCATTTCATCAAAGCCGCTTGAGCGAAGTCTAATCTTTGCATTATTATCAACACTCTGGCAAGCTTCCCAGAATTTTTCTCCAAAGTCTGTAAACCAGATTAAGCCAAAAGTACCTCTGTTTTTTGTCTCTATCCTTCCCGAACTGAGTGCACGTCGCTTTACCAATGGGCGCTTACTACGGGGCTGGGCTAGAAGTGTTACAGAATGCACTAATTTGACACCAAAAGGGATGCATAAAACGTCACCGCTAACTTTAATAATACCACACTGAGACAGAAATCGGCCTCTGGGCCACTGACGGTAATCAATTCACAATTAGATCCTTGTTCTTCTTATGAGAGGTTTAGGGAATATAGAATTAGTCCGCCCTTGGTTAGAGGCAGTATGCAAAAGGTGGTACAATGAATATAGATCCAACAAGCAGTAAATATTTGATTCGCGCTTCAATACGCGCGAATGGCGTAGTTAACAAGTCCGATGTAGTAGGGGCCGTTTTTGGTCAAACAGAAGGGCTATTAGGTGATGAATTAGATCTTCGTGATCTTCAGAAAAGCGGACGAATGGGCCGCGTAGAGGTTGAAATATCAAGCAATAAAGGCAAGTCCACTGGAGAGATAGTCATCTCTTCAAGTATGGACCAGGTTGAAACTTCAGTCTTCGCAGCAGCGCTAGAAACAGTTGAACGCGTTGGCCCTTGTAAGGCCACAGTAAAGATTACGACATTGGAAGACAGTCGTAATTCAAAACGCGAAATAATCATAGATCGTGCACGATCACTTTTAATTAATTTAATTAAAGATTCAAGAGGTGCTGGTTCTACGATCACGGATACGGTTAGACAGGTACTTCAAACCGAGGAGATAGTTCGGTTCAAAGGTAAATTACCTGCAGGTCCGAATGTAGCTACCAGCGATGCTGTGATTATTGTTGAAGGCCGTGGTGATGTTCTCAACCTATTAAGGCACGGAATAAAGAACGCTGTGGCAGTAGAGGGCACCAATGTACCCAAGGAAGTTGCAGAGCTCAGTAAAGAAAGGACGGTAACAGCCTTTGTTGACGGTGACCGTGGTGGTGAAATGATAATTCAAGAGCTTCTTCAGGTAGCGGAGGTTGATTTTATTTCACGTGCTCCAGATAATACAGAAGTCGAACATCTTACCCATAAGCAGATTATGAAATGTTTGAGAGATAAGGTCTCGGCCGAGCTATTTATGGAACAGAACAAATGGTCTAGACCTGGTTCTTCGGGAACTAAAGCTAAATCATCGGATAAGAAAACCCATCGAGGGACCAAGAGTAAATCTTCTAAAGAAGAGAAAGCAACGCCCAAAGAAAAGGAAGTGACAGAGGAAGTTCCAGTCGAAGCGGCTGTGGCCAGTTCTGTATTTGTGGAACAGCTTGATCAGCTCCGGGGTACAAAAAATGCAAGATTATTGATGGGCGACGAAGTCGCGGATGAAGTTTCAATTAGTGGTCTTCAAGAGGTTCTGGAAACACGCAAAAATAATGGTGTTAATACCTTGGTTATGGATGGGATTATAACTCAACGTTTGATTGAACTGGTTCCCAAAGCAGGAATAAATATAATCGTGGCTGAAAATAAAGGCCCTTTACCTAGAGACCCTGTCGGAATAACCATGTTTACTCGCGAAGACTTAACCTAAGTAACAGTCTGTGGCAAAATGGTTATATCCCACTCCAGTAGTGAGCTTCTCTTATGGCAGATGAAGCTAGTATTGATGAAGAGAGTTTACGACGTTCCGCACGAAGCCAGATAATTGTTGACACTATCGAACGCAGCTTGGAAAAGATGATGTTCGTTGAATCCAATTTAGGCAAAGAAATGGAACCTCAGGATCTTTTTCAAGTGAGGAGAGAAGCGGTAGCAGCAGTTGCGGAGTTGAAGTATGCAGTTTCGGTATTAACTGGGAAGTTAGAGATTTAATGGCTTCACGGCTAGTGCTCGCACTGGATGAGACAGATTCGGTTAGGGCCTGCAGAATTGCTGAGGAGGTCGCACCTTTTGTGGCTGCGATTAAGATAAATTATCCGTTAGTCCTGTCTTCAGGCTTAGGCATTGTTACAGAGATCTCAAAATTAGCTAAGGTAATTTGTGATTTCAAAGTTGCAGATATTCCGAATACAAATCGCCTTATTGCCGAATCAGTTTTCGAGGCCGGAGCACAAGGAATAATTGCCCATGCTTTTCCAGGTCCTGAATCCCTTAAGGCCATAAGAGAGGTAGACAGCTCCAAGGATCTGTTTGTAGTGATTACGATGTCACACCCACGAGGCGGAGACTTCTTCGATGTTGAGACCTTCTGTTCTCTAGCTCTCGAAGTTGGTGCCACTGGTGTTATCGCTCCTGCTACCAGACCAGAAGACATCTCACGAATCAGGGATTTAATAGGCAATCTGAAAATAATGTCACCTGGAGTAGGTGCCCAAGGCGGAAATTCCAAAGAGGCATTGAAAGCTGGAGCAGATTTTATCATAGTTGGGCGAGGGATCTATCTTTCAGATAATCCTGCGGAAGCAGCTGAGCAATATAGTCGTGATTTAGAGATAGATGATTAAGCTAAATGCTTTTTTCAAATCTTTTGGCCCTAAGAAGGTTCTACGCAGCTTAGACCTTGAAGTAAAAGACGGTGAAATAGTAACTTTAGTTGGCAATAATGGAAGTGGAAAAACCACCCTGTTACGTTCTATCAATACATTGGATAAACCTGATGATTACGATGTAGCAGAGATAGATGGTTATGACCTAAGGAGCTTTCCGGAAGAAATACGTTCCCGTGTAGGATATCTCCCTCATAATCCAGCATTTTATCCTGAGTTGACTGGTTTTGAGAATCTGCGTTTCTGGCTAGAATTGAATTCAATAAGGGACGCTGAATCAGGAGCTAGAGAATTTTTGGCTAAAGTGGGTCTGATATCCTTTGGCGATGATCTATCTGGAAATTATTCTAGAGGGATGGTCCAGAGGTTAGGTTTTGCTATGGCAATTTCCCACACACCGACTACATTGCTATTGGATGAGCCCTTTACAGGTTTAGATTCAGATGGTATTGCAATAATTGAGAAGTTATTAACCAAGCTCAGGGATGAAAATTGTAGCATTCTCTTGGTTTCGCATGAGAGTCCGTCTTATTCCGATCGGACAGTGGAACTGGATAGGGGTGGAATTTCATGAATCCAATCCCGGTTCTTATCAGAAAGGTGTTGAAGGTAGAGTTCCGTTCCCTCCAAGGGCTGATAGCGTCTGCTATGTTGTCATTCATGATTCTGATGTCGCTTAGATTTTCAGTGATAGACAGCATAATTCTCCAGAATTCCGGCATATTGTGGGCTTCCATTTTATTGACGGGATTGGGTCTTGTAACTCATATATCAACACGAGAGTCTGAAAGAGGAACGGTAGACCTGTTGAAATTAGCCCCAATTACTAGATACCAATTATTTCTGGGACGGATGGTCGGTTCATTAGTTCTACTCTGGATTCTTAGCACAATCACTCTTGTTATTTATGTTATTTTGTTTGGAAATCCTTTTGCAGAGGACCTACTTCTAGCTTATTTGATTGTTCTGATTGGTTGCATCGGTCTTTCTGCAGTAGGGACACTGGCGGCCAGTTCCGCTACTCCTTTACATGGAGGGTGGATGATTACTTCCCTTTTTGCGATTCCGATTCTGCTCTTTACAGTGATTGAAGCGGCAATAAGATCCACGGATTCGCTAATCTCAGGTTCCTCCGACTTTGAGTTAGCATTCATGCTTCTAGTCATGTACAATGTTGCGTTTGTAACAGGAGGAGCATGGTTGAGTGAGATTTCAGATTAGTT
>Ga0310125_10000364_pt1 | contig 21090 bp, 17 predicted proteins | sample CB11b_Tmax_Bot8__FD_203508 | JGI IMG/M metagenome (GOLD analysis project Ga0310125, IMG submission 203508) | Marine microbial communities from Western Arctic Ocean, Canada - CB11b_Tmax_Bot8 | ecosystem: Environmental > Aquatic > Marine > Oceanic | place: Canada: Western Arctic Ocean | collected... | reverse complement strand
CGATTCCCATTAACCACGTACCAAGGCCCAGGCTAATGCGGCTGAAAGACAAGGTAGCGATTGTGACTGGCTCAGGCACCGGTATTGGCCGGGCCACCGCTGAGCTTTTCGGCGAGCAAGGGGCTCTCGTCATTGTCGCTGACATCGACGGCGACAGCGCCGACGAAACCGTGCAACGCATCAAATCGGCGGGCCATGAAGCGACAGCTGTTCAGGCCGATATCTCCATGCAGGCGGATGCCGAGAAAATCGCCAAGACAGCCGTCGATGTTTACGGCACGATCAACATCCTCGTCAACAACGCGGCTGTGTTTGTTTTTGGTCAGGTAGAGCAAGTCACGGAGGAAGACTGGGACCGCGTGCTGGCCGTGAATGTCAAAGGCGCGGCATTTTGCTGCAAGGCTGTCATCCCCACCATGAAAAAGGCCGGCGGCGGAGCGATCGTCAATCTCGGTTCCATCAGTTCCGTGATCGCCCAGCCCGATTTCGTGCCCTACAACACCACCAAGGCGGCCCTGCTCAATTTCACCCGCTGCCTGGCCATGGACCTGGGAACACACAACATCCGTGTGAACATCGTCTGCCCCGGCGTAACGCAAACGCATGCACTTGATGTTGTTATCGCCAACTTGAAACTGTCTCCGGACGAGGCACAAAAACAGTTCGGTGACAGTGCTTTTCTAAAACGCTTCGCCCAACCGCACGAGATCGCCCAAGGCATTCTGTTCCTGGCCAGCGACGACGCCTCCTTCGTCACCGGTACTTCGCTGTTCGTTGACGGTGGCTATACCGCCCATTAACCGTGTCTGCCACCGGCAACACTATGTCGAGTCCGTACACCTGATGGACAGGCCAAAGTTCTCTTTTTTCGATCACCGTGGCATGGGATTCCATTTCCCATGGATCATGAACGGGCTCGTGCCCACCGCCACCCCGCTAATCGAAAAAATGCGGATTGCCAGGCAACTGGGCTACCACGGCCTTGGTTTGGCCTGGTGGGATCTTGTCTCGTTCTATCAGGAGCGAGGTGACCTTGCGCAAATCAAGCAACAGTCCCAACAACTCAACCTGCCCGTCACCGAATACTGTTGCATTGTCGACGGTTGGGCCAATCTCCATGGGCCAGCGCGTGAACAGGCCACGGCGAGGTTTCGTTCCTCGCTCGAACTGGCCCATGCCGCAGGTTGCCGGACAGCCAGTATCGGCAGCCCCCTGCAAGCGAGTGACTTTTCTCTGGCGGTAGATGTTTTTCATACGTTCGCCCAGTACGCCGGCCAACTCGGCATGCAACTGGGCATCGAATTTGTCGGCTATGCCCCGCAGATCAACAGCATAACGAGCGCCTGGCAACTGATTGACCAGGCCGGCATGGAAAACACCGGCTTGGTCATCGACAGCTATCACTTCTTTGCCGGCCCCTCCCGCCTCGACGATCTGAAAAATATCCCGCCGTCACGAATATTCGGCGTACACCTGTCTGACTCGCCCGCTGCTCCTTGTGATCCTTCGGGTGATGTCGACAGGTTAATGCCAGGTGACGGTCAACTTCCGCTTTCGCAATTAGTAACCGACTTGGCCGCCAACGGATATAAAGGGCACTGGCATCTTGAATGCATTCAACCACGTGATTTCGTCACCGACATGGCCGAGGTCGCCGAGCGAGGCTTATGCGCCGTCAAGCAGGTCGTAAAAACAGGACTCGCCAACATATCCCAATAAGTTTGGCTCTCTCGAAACGATCTATCCTTGTGTTGCCCACCGCTGCGCAAACACATGCGTCATGGCCGCCAGGTCTGCCTGGCTTTCATCATGGCGAGGCCTTGTCACCTCAAATGTCCATGTTCCCCGATAGTTCACCGCCTTGAGTGCCTCTCTAATCGCCTGCCAGTCTAGCCCGCCTTGCCCCGGAACCCAGTGATTATCCGCCGGATTTTCACCATCCACATCCTGCAAATGCACGCCCCATAGGCGATTTCCGGCTCGTTCTATTTCATCCGATGGCTCAATACCGTTTGTCCAAGCATGCCCCACATCCACCACCAGCGCTACCTGATCCTGCGGGTACGGCTCGACAAACCGGCGTAACTGTTCCATCGTGATCAGAGGGTAGTCAAACGGTAGATCACCCTGATAGGGTAGGTTCTCCAATAAAATGCGCACGCCCGCTTGACCCGCCACGGGAGCCAGTTCATCCAATGACCGCCTTGCGGCCGTTTGCATTGGCTTAACCAACGACTTCAGTTGTCCGTGCTTTTGAGCCAGTTGCGGATAAGGCACGGTATGAACCACGATGCCTTTAGCACCTAGATCTCCCACAAAGCGAATATAATCGCTAAGCAGAGCCACAATCTGATTGCGCCATGTTTCGATCGGAGCGCCGGGCGTGTGCCTGCCCATTGGCGCATGCGAAGTGGCCACGGTAAGCCGACGCCCTTCAATCTGCTTACTGATCTGCGCAGCGACCTTACCCGTCGGCGGCCCCTGGGCGTGTAGGTCACAGGCCAGTTCTATATCTGAAAAACCCGCCGACGCGATTGCGTCCAAGGTAAACTCCAATGATGACCTCGGGAAACCGTGCGTGCTGTAACTGATTGGCATCATGGATAGCTTGTCTGCAAATACTTTCAGGACCCGTTAGCCTGTGTAGCCAACAATCGTCCGAAACCGTTAATAGGTTCGTTCACACCAGCCAGCCGTAGTGCCGTCCACGTCCCAGCCGTGCTGCTGGTCACTACGGGCCGTCCCGTTTGCGTCTCCAGTCTCTCGATAATCTGCAAATACGGCACGTTCCCGCACGACAGAAACAACCCGTCCGCCTCTGCCCAATTCAGGCCCATCGCCCGCTCAAAGCTATCCGCTAAGCGTTGCGAACCGCGATCCAGATTTTCTTTAATATCGCAATAATGCACATCCACCGTTTCAATGCCATTACCGCTTAGCCAATCCGTTTCCAATCGTGTCAATGGCTCATCGTAGGGTGTCAACATCACTACCCGCTTTAATGCCAACCGTTTCATTGCCGCCAACACCGCCTGCGAGAGCGTCGCCACCGGCTTCGATACGATCGCCGATATCCGCTGCACGATCGCCTGCTCCCCCGCATTGCCATCCATAAAACTACCCGAGGTACACCCGTAAAGCACCACGTCCGGATCGCATGTTGCCAGTTGCTCGGACGCGAGATCTATCTGCTGATTCATCGTGACCAGCCCGGCCGCATCGCAGGTGGTAATCAGAAGTCGCGCCGGTACGCCGGACACTCCCTCCAGTCCCGCCGTGATTTTCAAAAATTCCTGTTCAAACACCAGGCACGAACTTGGGATCATAAACCCGATCTTCGCTCGGCTTCCGTACATGTCTGTAAAGCATTTCCTGACCAGCTATGCGTTTAGCACAGACCACATCCGTGCCCTGTAGGGCACGTCATCCATGCCAGCTGCCATGCCCAGCGTGCGGTGTCTTTCCGGCCAAGTCCACAATGGCTTGCCTGCAATCAACTCTTGCAAATGTTCAGGCAGGGCGGCCAAAAATTCGCCACTGGGCTGCTGTCCTTTCATGGCCATCGATTTGGGGTGCGAATAACCACCGATGATAATTGTCCGCTCACGGTCACTACGCACCGGGCCGCTCGCGTGAATCAGCGTTTCGGCAAACAACAGTGTTGAACCGGCGGGCGCCACCACTTGGTGGATAAGTGACGGATCGGCGTATGCCGCCTGAACGAGATCATCGCCATCACAATTAAGCTTGTGGCTGCCGGCAATCACGGCCGTACCTCCGTCATCCGGGCCCAATTCCGTCAGGTTGGTCAGAGTCTTGACATACAAACAGTGCGTCAAATCGTCATAAATGTAACTATCCAACCCCGGTTGGGAGCCGCGATGAAAGCCGTACCGAAAGTCCGTGCCTACCGGCACCTTGGGATCTCGGCTGTTGATGATCGCCGCCGACTCTTCCAACCGTACTCGCCCTCCCACCAGTTCCTCGGCCAATCCCACCAAACGCCGATGCGTCAGGTACTCCAAGCACGCAGGGTCGGTCTCCAAAATATGGGAAAAAGAGGCAAAGCACGGCTCCAGTTTCACAACCTGACAACCGTTTACCCGGTGCGCCTCCGGATCGTCTGCCGCTTCAAATTGCCGCTTCAATCGCTGCAAGGCCTCCAGCATCCTACCTGTTTCATCATCGTTCAGCGTGTTTTCGATCACCACGTATCCGTTGACTTCCAGAAAGAGCCGCTGGCCTGGCGTCAAGGCTGGAAATGGAACTTTGTAGCCATCAAAATTATCTACCCTACTCATGGCTTAACCTCTATTATAAACCGTGAAGATTATATACTTTGACCACTGGATATGATCACATCACATGAACCGTGCCGCATTTTTGATGAGTGCCAATAACGGGTGCGAACAGGCATACGAGCGGCGTCACATCATTCTTTTGATGATGCGTTGCGATTGCTCTTTGGTGATGCCCGGCGAGCGGTGCGCCAGTGGGGGACCTTCGTCGAGGATGGGTTCTTCGTCGGCGATGGTAGAGCGATTACCCTTGAGGAACAGTCCGATGTAGATCGTGTCGTCCCAGAGCATGGCCTTTTCACAGGCGGTTTTCCAATCTGAGGTGTCGTGACCTTCATCTTCAAGCTTTTTAACGCGTGGCTTGAAGAAGTTGTAATCGTTGTCCTTGTTGAAGGTAACACAGGGGCTGAAGATGTCGATAAGGGCGAAACCCTTGTGCTGCAACGCCTGCTTGATGAGTTCGACAAGATGCTTGCCATCAGCGCTGTACCCGCGGGCTACGAAAGTAGCTCCGTTCATGATCGCAGAGGTGATAGGATTGACCGGTTGCTCGATGCTGCCGAAGGGGGTGCTCTTGGTTTTCATACCGATGCGACTGGTGGGCGAGACCTGCCCGGTGGTCAGGCCGTAAATCTGATTATTCATGACCAGGTAGGTCAAATCGACGTTTCTTCTGGCAGTATGCGTGAAATGGTTGCCGCCAATACCGTACCCATCACCATCTCCGCCGGTGGCGATGACGGTGAGTTCGTGGTTGGACAGTTTGGCGCCGCTGGCAAAGGCGAGGCTCCTGCCGTGGAGAGTATGGGCACCATAGGAGTTGAAAAAACTGGGGAAGTTAGAGGAGCAACCGATGCCGCTGACGGTGAGCGTCTGGTGAGGCATCAGGCCCAGGTCGGCGCAGGCTTTCTGAAGGGCGTTAAGCACGCCAAAGTCGCCGCATCCAGCACACCAATCAGGGTTGACCTTGCCCTTAAAGTCCTTGGATTTTAATAGGACCATCTGCTTATCGCTGACGTCCTGCCGTATGGTGGTCCCAACAGTCATATGAATACCTCAACTAAACCATTATTTGTTCTTCTGGCACGTATTTATCGATCTTACCTTTGAGCAGTTCCAATACACCCTTGACGATGTGGTGCGGCTGGAACGGCTCGCCGTCGTACTTGCGAATGTGGCCGTCGACCGACAGGCCGGTTTCACTGCGCATGTATCGGTAAAACTGACCGGAATGGTTGTTTTCGACGACGATGGTGTGCTTGGCATCGTTGACAACCTTGGCCACGGCCTCGCCGTGAAAGGGCACCATCCAAGTCACGTTCAACTGGTTAGCGGCAACACCTTCAACCTGAAGTTGCTCTATGGCCTCCTTGATAACCCCGTAGGTCGAACCGAAGCCGATGAGGGTGACCTGCGCCTGCTTGGCCGATACGCCTTCGAGCCGAGGAGCCTCAATGTCGTCGAGCAAGTTGTCGAACTTTCGTGCACGCTTCTCGACCATTTTGCGGCGTTTGTGCGGGTTAGTGAACTCATCACTGATCAGCACACCGTCCTCGTCATGCTCGTCGGTGGAGACGACGTGGACGTAACCTTCGAGTCCGGGGACTGCTCGCGGCGAGATGCCATTTTCGGTGTTTGCGTAGCGTAGGTATTGGTTGGTTTCGGCGCCGACCAGGCCAGAGGCATCTTCAGACTGGGCGCCCTTGGGCAAATCATCAACATCTGTTCGCCCCTCGGTAATCAGTTGCCCACGATCGACGACCGGGTGCATACCTTTTTCAACCTTGTCGGGGTCAGTACTGAAAGTGCCTTCGGAAATCAGCACGTCGGACAGGATTATGCCGGGGCATTGGTACTTGTCACAGAGATTGAACACCTGCGGCACAGTCTGGAAGGCGTCGTCAGCGGTCTTGGGCGCAACGATAAAACGTTGGAAGTCACCCTGGCTGGCACCGAGCATCTGCCAAAGATCGCCCTGCTCTGTTTTGGTGGGCACACCGGTGGAAGGACCAGCTCGCTGCACATTGATAAAGACAACGGGTATCTCCATCATGGCCGATGCGCCGAGGGCTTCGGTCATAAGGGCAAATCCGCCACCGGAAGTAGCGCACATGGAGCGAACACCAGTGTGTGCGGCGCCGATGGCCATATTGGCAACGCCGATTTCATCTTCTACCTGCCGGACCATGATGCCCATCTCGCGGGCGTTCTTGGCCATCCAATGCAGCACACCAGTGGACGGGCTCATGGGATAGGCGCAGTAGAACTTAACATTGGCCGCCGCACCGCCCATAGCCAACGCATCATTTCCTGTCCACACGGCCAAAGGTTTTTCACCGGTGGGCAGCTTGTCGGGGAAAGGCTCAAAATTGGCGGTGGCATGGTCGTAGCCAGCGCGTGCCACGGATACGTTCTGATCAACCACCTCTTGGCCTTTACGCTGAAATTGCAACGTCAGGGCATCGGATAGGTCTTGAAACTCCTGACCCAACAGCCACACGGTAACACCTAGGGCAACCGTATTCTGTACCATCTTGTTGCTGGCCCCATCGGATAATTCGTTGATGGGCATGGGGCAAAATTCAACGCCATCGCAGGCAGTTGTTGGTTCAACCGTGTCACTGTTGTAAATGACGCGGGTGCCAACGCCCATGAGCTTAAGGTGACGGTTCATGGTGTCCTGGTTGAGGCACAGGAGCATGTCGAGTTTGTCTCCGTGGTTGTACACGGGCTGATCGCTGATACGGATAGTCAGGAAGATATGCCCGCCACGAATGATGGATTGATAGGCGTTGTAGGCATACAGGTGCAGTCCACGGCGAACAAATGATCTCGCCATAATATTGCCGGGGGTGGCGATGCCCTGACCAGCCGCTCCGCCGATGGCCAAGGCAAAATCAAAGTCAGCACGGCTCATGCCGATCACTCCTTATAGTCGGCTGTAGTAATGACTTAGGCGTGTTCCCCCCGTAAGGGACCACAGCCCACTGTTATCAACGCTGCATTGTAGTCGATCCGCTGTTCAGTGGCCAGAACCCCTAACAATAATCCGCCGATTAGGTTGCTATCGGCCTCCATTTTGCAATGACATCCAGCAGGTTCGCTCTGTACAGGTCGAGGATTCTCTTTGTGTCGATGTACAGTAGGTAAGCGGATGACGCGCTCTGACGTGTGGGGGAATCTGGCAGTGCTCCGGTAATGAGGTGGCCATGACTCAACAACCTTCGCGTATGAAGGCAGCTGAAATACATTGGGCTAGGCGTAAGTTCAAGGCTATGGCAGTGGTCTTCGTGCTGCTGATTGGGCTGTATGGCGGCTACCGCTTCTCGATGGGTTGGCGGGTGCGAGCTGAAATCCGGCTTATTTCAGCAGAGGCCCATCCGACCCAGCTATCGCAACTGCCGAACTGGTATCAGGCTCCGGCAGGTCCCAACGCGGCCTCTATTTACCGTAAAGCATTCAACACGCTGGTATCGGATAAGGCGTTGGAACATACGGTACCGTATTTCAGCCAGACCCAACTGCCGCGCCGTGGCCAGCCGCTGCCTTCCAACATGGCCGCAGCAATCGATCAATACCTAAACGCCAATGCCGCGGCGTTGCAATTGCTGCACGAAGCGGCGGGTGTCGAAACGTGCTGGTACGGTGGCGAAGTGACTCCTAAACTGGGCACTGAGCGTTGGGAGCTGATGTCTAAGGCATGGCACCTGCTGGCGTTGCAGGCGATACTGGCAGTCCACCGTGGTATGCCGGACAATACGGGGGACTCGTTGGTCGCCCTATTGCGCCTTACCGCCTCCATGCGTCATGAGCCGCTGATCCAATCATGTATGGTTCGCGCCTCAATGGACTTACAGACCGTTCAGCTCCTGGAAAAAGTCCTTGGTGACGGTCGGCTTAAGCCGGCGAAGTTAGATGACCTGTCGCAGCTGATTGCCGATTCACTGAACCACAAAATGCTGGCCCGCGCCTTTATCGTGGAACGATGCCTGGTGATTAACTCTTTCGATGATTACTTTTCCGATATTTCCCGCCGTGGCACAGGCAATCGAATCAAGGTGGGAATTAGACGGCTGTCCGGCCTGATTGATCTTGACAAGGTCGCGGTCATGCGTCTGCTGGGGAATGTCATTAAAGAAATCCAAGACACTGATGAGCCGCGGCTCCATAACGTGTGGAGCATATTACGAAATCAGTCGCGGCTACACATGGCAACTCGACTTGTGGGTGGCCGCGTCGCTGAAGCGATGGAAGGCACAGCAGTCTATATGGCGATCAAGCGATGCGCATTGACGGGACTTGCGCTGAAACGTTATCAACTCGACAACGATGTGATGCCCCGGTCCCTGGCCGTGCTGGCACCAAAATATCTTGATGCGGTGCCGACCGACCCGTATGACGATCGTACGCTGCAATACGTGCAGACGAAAAATCACCTGATGGTTTACAGCGTCGGACCCGATGGAATCGACAACGGCGGCGTTGAACAGGACTCCACGGGCCACCGCTACACCCGCCACACGGACGTGACGTTTACATTAACGAGGTGAGTAGTGGCAACACATACCACTAAAAATCGGCATATTCAGGACGTGAAGGGGTGAAGATCTCCACGATCACCGAATCTTCCAACGCCTCGCCGCCGTGGGGCTTGTTGCTGTCGAGCACGTAGCCTTCACCGGCCTCAGCGATGAACTCGTCTTCGGGTTTCTCGCCGAAAAACCGCATCTTCCCTGATAAACACATACCGATCTGTACTGGGTCATGCTGGTGCAACGGAATTTGCGCCCCCTTTTTGAAGGAGATATGGCACAGCATGGCCTGATCGTTGTAGGTCAAGGTTCGTCGCGTGATGCCATCGAGCATTTCGACGGCTTTGGCGGTAGAGACACTTTTCTGCTTCATGATGTATCCTCCGTTACAGCTTTTATTAACTGTATCTGTTGGCGTTAGGATATTTTTTCACTATCGGCGACGGTGTAAAAAGATAGGGGAAACGGTAGCGCCCCGCAAGCAAGTTTGGTCTAAGCACAGCAAGTGAGGCCTAGTGCCACACCAACGGCGTTTTGAGCCTGAAGCAACCTCTGCCGCTTGAGATGGCGGGCTTACAGGCAACGGGAATGTCTTCGTGGGTGATGTAGTCGCCTAGGTGGCCCACGGCGTTTTTGTGGATCTGGGCGGCAGCAAGTACCCCCCGCTGGAACCCGTATTAGTTCAATAACAGAGGTTCGTGGGCCTACCTCTTGCCGTGAGCGGTGCGAGCATTTAAGCTAAAACACCGGCGGGCCGGTTATTGAGCAAGCAATGGCCTAACCGGCCGGCTCTGGCAGCGCAATGAACTTGAGACGTCTGGCCAAGGAGTGCAGGTGATGGGTCAAACCAGTATGAACACCCAGGTATCGGCGGCGCAGACTTTTGCACCAACACAGTATTTTTCCACACAGGGCCACGTCAATAGCTTAGAGCAGTATGAGCAGATGTATGCTCAATCGATCCAGGACCCGGACAAGTTCTGGGCCGAGATTGCCGGACAATTTGAGTGGAACAAGAAATGGACACGAGTGCACAGTTGCGACTTCAAGGACAAGGTAGACATCAAGTGGTTCATCGACGGCAAGACCAACATCACGGTCAACTGCCTAGACCGCCACTTGGAGACGCGTGGCGACCAGACAGCGATCATCTGGGAGGGTAACGAGCCCGGTGAAGGAGAGAAGTTCACCTATCGCCAGTTACACCGCGACGTGTGCAAGTTCGCCAATGTGCTCAAGTCAATCGGCGTGACCAAGGGCGATCGCGTCTGCCTGTTTCTGCAGATGGTGCCGCAACTGGCGATCGCTTGCCTTGCCTGTGCCCGCATCGGGGCTATTCACTCGGTGGTATTCGGCGCGTTTAGCGAAGATTCGCTGAGCGACCGGATCAACGACTCGCAATGCAAGGTGCTGATCACACAGGACACCGCCCTACGCGGCGCAAAGAACGACATCCCCATGAAGACCAAGGCCGACAAGGGCCTGGAACAGTGTCCAAGTATTGAATCAGTGGTGGTGGTCAAGCGCACCGGTCATGACGTACCCATGAAGGAAGGGCGAGACTACTGGTGGCATGTGTTAATGGAAACGGCAAGCGAATCGTGTGAACCGCTATGGCTCGACGCTGAGGACCCGCTGTTTATCCTTTACACTTCCGGCTCGACCGGCAAACCCAAGGGCGTGCTGCACACGACCGGCGGGTACATGATCTACACCGCTACCACGTTCAAGTACATTTTCGATTACCACGACGGCGACATCTGGTGGTGCACGGCCGATATCGGCTGGATCACTGGGCACAGTTACATCATCTACGGGCCGCTGGCCAATGGTGCGACTTCGGTCATGTTTGAAGGCGTGCCGACCTATCCCGATGCCGGCCGATTCTGGGACGTGGTGGACAAATACAAGGTAACGCAGTTCTACACGGCCCCCACAGCGATCCGCGCCTTGATGCGAGAAGGCGAAGAACCGGTCAACAGCCACAAACTGTCGAGCCTGAAACTACTGGGCACCGTGGGCGAGCCGATCAACCCGGATGTGTGGCTTTGGTATCACCGCGTGGTCGGCAAGGGCCGATGCCCGGTGGTGGATACCTGGTGGCAGACGGAGACGGGCGGGATACTCATCACGCCGATACCCGGCGCCCATACTCTTAAACCCGGCAGCGCCTCGCGCCCATTTTTCGGCGTTGAGCCGGTCATTGTGGATGACAACGGCAAAGAGGTGGCCGACGGTGAGAGCGGAAAACTTTGCCTCAAAAGGCCCTGGCCCGGGATCATGCGCACAGCTTGGGGCGATCACGAGCGTTTCGTGCAAACCTATTTCCGCACCTATGAAGGTATGTACTTTACCGGCGACGGCTGCCGCAAAGATACTGACGGCGACTATTGGCTGCTCGGCCGCGTGGATGACGTGATCAATGTCTCCGGCCACCGACTGGGCACCGCTGAGGTGGAAAGTGCGCTAGTCTCGCATCCCGCGGTCGTTGAATCGGCGGTTGTCGGTTGCCCCCACGAGATCAAGGGCCAGGGCATCTACGCTTATGTCACCCTCGCCGCCGCTTACGAGTACACAGACGAACTCAAGGCAGATCTTATCAAGCACGTGCGCCAGGAGATCGGCCCGATTGCCTCGCCGGATACCATCCAATGGGCGCCAAACCTGCCCAAGACACGCTCGGGAAAAATTATGCGCCGCATTTTACGCAAGATCGCAGAAAATGAGATTGAAGCCATCGGCGACACCAGCACCCTTGCCGACCCGAACGTGGTCGATGATCTGGTCGCCAACCGCGTGTCGAGCTAACCTCGCCGATGACCAGCCTTAGCGTCAATGTCAATAAAGTTGCCCTGTTGCGCAACACGCGGGACACGGGCATCCCCGATGTGGTCAGCGCGGCAAGAACCTGCATCGAAGCCGGGGCGCATGGCATCACCGTCCACCCGCGACCCGACCAGCGGCATATCACGACACAGGACGTGCTCGATCTGGCTCAACTGCTGAGCGATCACCGCCATGTGGAATACAACATCGAAGGCAATCCGTTTGAAGGCAGATACCTGGAGCTGGTCGCGCAGGCCAAGCCGGCGCAGGCGACGCTTGTACCGGACACGCCGGGCCAGCGGACCTCTGATCACGGATGGCAAATGAACCGCGACGGAGACCGGCTCGTGCCCGTCATCAGGCAACTGGGCAAGCTGGGTATCCGCGTCAGCTTGTTTATGGATCCCGATGCAGACCAGATTGAGCGGGCAGCCAGGATCGGGGCCGATCGGGTGGAGCTGTACACCGAGTCGTACGCCACAGCCTATCGCGGTAGCGGCGCTGACACCGAAATTGACCGCTTCGCACAGGCGGCGAGGATGGCCCAGAACATTGGGCTAGGTATCAATGCGGGGCACGACTTGAACTTGGAAAATCTCGGTCCCTTCTGCGCCAAGGTACCCAACGTGCTGGAAGTATCCATCGGCCACGAATTGATAGCCGATGCCATCTGGAAAGGGCTGGCGACAACGGTTAAGGCGTACCTTGCTGTACTGGGCCACGGCTAGGACGGCACGTCACAGCAATGTTTCCAGCAACTCGGCCATTTCGCTGTGTGCGTGATCGTCGCCGGCCTGCTTGGCCGCGGCCATTCCTTTTTCAAGTACCTGCCGGGCACGGGCGTTATCACCTTGTTCGCTAAAGATTTTTGCCTGTTGATAAAACGCATAGCAATAGAGCGGGTCTATCTCCAGCGTCTTTTCCAGCCACCGGACAGCCTGATCGGATTCTTCGGCTTTGGCGTGCTCTATGGCGATGCCATAGGTTAGAAATGGGTCGGTGGGGTCGGCTTCGTACAGTTTCTCCAGTTGTTCGAGTCGCTCACTCATGGGTTACATTATAATAGCTCTTGCGGTTGACGAACAACGCTACTGCGATATGTATCACGCAAGCGATAACTGCTTGGAAAAACGGATGGTTGCTGATTGTTTTCATGATCTTGTTGCTTCCCACCCCGGCGTTGCTGGCTGATCTCTATGTCTGGCTGCCCATATGCATGGCTGCCTTTGTGTTTTTGATTCCCGGCTATCTTGTTTTGTTGATACTGGCTTTCTCCGATGGCCTGAAAGGCAACAGGTCACGACGATGCCGGATCTGCTCTTGCACGGGAGGCATGGGGAGGTTCGGCGCACCAAGCGAGATGCGGGTAGACCAGTTTCTGCAGGCATTCGACGCCAGCAATAGAATGTTGTGCCGTGCCTGATAAAAGTACGCCAACAAAGAAACGGAAATCCAGCCGATGGCTTCTGCTCCATTTGACCGTTATCCTCTTCTGCTTCACTGGGATACTGATGTTCTTTGAAGATAAGTTTATTTATTTTCCCGACAAGTACCCGGAGGGAGACTGGTCACCGTCGGAACATACCGTTAGCGGGCTTGGAATCTATCCCAGAATAAAAGACTGCTACCTGACCGCATCCGACGGGGTGAAACTGCACGGCTGGTACTGCCAACCGGCGGCGGCTGTTGGCGACGGCGGCAGGGCAACGATACTGTGGTTTCATGGTAATGCCGGCAACATCACGCACCGTTATGAGACGATCGTGTCTTTGCTTGAGTCACCGGCAGACGTCTTTATCATCGATTACCGTGGTTACGGTCGCAGTGAGGGCAAACCGTCGGAATTGGGTTTGTACCGTGATGCGCAGGCGGCGTGGGGTTATCTGGTGGACGAGTACAAGATTGCCCCATCGCGTATCGTGGTAATGGGCCGATCGCTGGGTGGCGCGGTAGCAATTGACCTTGTCAGCCGTGGCAAGTTGGTTCCGGCAGGCATGATTATCGAATCGAGTTTCACCTCGGTGCCGGACATGGCCGGCAAGGTATTGCCTTTCATGCCTCACTTCCTGGTGCGTACGAAGATGGACTCAGTCCACAAGATCGGCACAATCAGCGTACCAAAGCTCTTCGTACACGGCGACGGGGATAGCATTGTCCCATACAAGCAGGGTCGAAAACTTTTCGATTGGGCAACCGAGCCCAAGCAGTTTTACACGATCAAGGGCGCTGACCACAACGACACAGACTACATTGGCGGCCAAGCCTATTTCGAGCAGGTAGCGCAGTTTGTTCACAATTGTGTTTCGACGCCTTAATGAGTCGGTCGTTCACGGATGGACTGCAACTGAAACCCGGACGCGACCAAGCTAAGAAGTGTCAGCATCTACCGGTTTAAGGCTGCGGCGTGCCATGTCAATGGGTACTTGCCGGCTGGTTCTATCAAGGAAGAAGCTGACCTGTTCATAGCCGGCTTGCTCCAAGCAGTCGAAGGCCCGGCCAAACCGATCCCCGACGCGGTGGGGCACATGTGAGTCGGACCCGACGACCACGGGGATACCGCGACGGGCCATTTCGGTAAGCATCTGCGGCCCCGGGTTGGCCTGCGGGATAGCCTTGTTCCAGCCGGAGGTGTTGAACTCCATGGCCGTGCCTGTGGCGGCAACGCGGTCAAGGCATTGGCAGATGCAGTCCATGATCCGATCAAGTTGCCACTCGTCGGGGGCGGCGTTCTTGATGATATCCGGATGGCTAAGGCAATCGAACAGGCCACTCTCGCCAGCCATCGCCACGTGTTCGAAATAGGTAACCTGATTGGCCAGCGGGTCTGCGGGACAGAACCACTTTTGCGCGTGGCCACTGATGAACGGGTGGACCGAACCGAGCACATAATGCAGGTCGGCCGATTCGATCTGCCGGCTCAGCCAGGGCTCAATGCCTGGAAAATAATCACACTCCAGGCCAAGGCGCACATCCACGCTCCCACGCCAGGTCTCGGCTGCCCGCTGCACGATACGCACGTATTCGTCGAATTCCTCAATCGACATGCGGACTCTGGCCGCAAAGCCGTCTGGCATCGGATTGTGACAAGTAAAGATAATGCCCTTGAGGCCCCGCTTCTCAGCCGCGGAGGCATATTCCTCAGGCTCGCCCTCGGCGTGCTTGCACAAAGGCGTATGCATGTGCGTGTCGTACAGCAGTGGTTCGATCATCTCCGCTCCGGATGCAGGCGATGGCCGGCTTGGATGACAAAGACTGTGACCTTCATTCATCGTCGTCAACTACGATGACGTCTTCTTCCTGGCCACTGGCATCAAACCGGTGCTTTTTCGCCCGTTCAAGTCGCCGTTTGGCTCGAGCCTCAGCCCGCTGGCGCACCTCTTCGCTGGGCCATTCGTACTGTATTTGCCCCGTTTCCGGGTCGCGCCAATCGGATTCAACATCGTCTTGGCTGGCAAAATCGGCGAGTTGCGTGGCGGTAATTTGTTCAAGGGAAATGGTGCCTTCGAGGCGATCCTGCGTAACGTGCACTCGGCGCTGGCGAACCAGTTCGAGCGTGGCCAGGAACAGGCCGATCATCTCAATACGGGATTGGCGGCCCACGAAAATCTGCTGAAGGGTAATCGGCCCGTCGCGTTGCAAGCGATCAAGGATATCCTCGGCATGCAAAGCGATCGGCGTATCGTCATCGACGACCTCGTGTGCCACGGGACCCTGGCCGATAGATTCGAGGATATGCGAAAAGGCCTGGCACAGGTCGAGCACATGCGCATCTTCCAGATCTATTTCAATCCGTTCGGCGTCGGACGGTTCGCCCTCGGGTCTTGCAGATGGATGCACAGGCCGCAGCGGATAACGGGCCTGCCATATTAGGCGGCGATCGTCCAACTGAAGAGCAGCGTCCTTGAACCGTTTGTAGGTCAATAGCTGTTGAACCAGTTCGTACCGCGGGTCGAGTTGCTCGCTGGGCGTTTTCGTCTCACCCTCGCCGGGCTCGGGGCGCGGCATCAGCATGGCACTCTTAATTTCCAGCAACGTTGCTGCCATCACCAAGAACTCGCCGACTACGTTCACGTCAATCTGCTTGAGCAATTCGAGATGACGCAAATACTGGTCGGTCAGCTCAGCAACGGGGATGTCGTTGAGATCTATTTCGTGGCGTTGCACCAGCAGCAGCAGCAGATCCAGCGGTCCGCTGTAGGTATCCAGTTCAACGCGGTAATCTGCTTCCATAATAGGTGAATCGGCCGTTGTCGGCCGCCGCGGCCACTCAGATACGGTAAACTGACCGCACAGCGTAACCGGCGAAACCGTATGAACCAAATCACCGATGATCAAGATCAGCAGGCGTTTGCCGAACAGGTACTGCGTAGCGAGGCGCAGGCGGTGTCGCGCATCCGCATCGGGCCGGCATTTCACGAAGCGGTGGAATTGATCATCAAGGCCACCAGTCGGGGCGAACCCGGTTCGGTCGTGGTCAGCGGCCTGGGCAAAAGCGGCTTGATCGGCCAGAAACTCGCCGCCACGTTCGCCGCCACCGGTACCCCCAGCCACTTCCTGCACCCGACTGAAGCGATGCACGGCGACCTTGGCCGAATACGCCGCGGCGATATCGTGTTGCTTTTGTCCTTCGGCGGCAGCACAGACGAGGTCTTGTCCTTGGGCAGCATTCTTCGACAGGATGACGTACCCACCATCGCCCTGACTGGCCGGCCTGACAATGATCTGAGCCGTTTGGCAACAGTGGCGCTGGTCATCGGGAAAATGGATGAACCCTGCCCACTAAACCTTGCTCCCACGGCGAGCACGACCGCCATGCTGGCACTCGGCGATGCTTTGGCGCTGTCCGTAATGCGGCGGCGCAACTTCGGCATCAACGATTTCAAGAAGATACACCCCGGCGGTACGTTGGGCCGCCAACTCATGCCGGTGGCCAAGGCGATGCGTTTCCGCATCGGCGAAAATCTGCCCATGATCAGCCGTCACGTGCTAGTGGAGCAGGCATACGCCAAGACACAGGTCTTGGCCGCAGCGGGCGGGTTGCGCCGTTCCGGGGCGGTGCTGATCATAGATGATGACGGCAGGCTGGTTGGAATTTTTACCGACGGCGACCTGCGCCGTTCGCTGATTAAGGGCGGCAGTGACGCGTGGCATGAGCCAATCGAAAAATACATGACCGCCAACCCAACAACATTGCCAGAAACCGCCCTTGTGCGCGATGCCGTACATCTGGTGCAAACGCACCGGTGGGATGAGATACCCGTCGTAGATGAACAGGGCAAACCACTGGGGCTGATCGATGTGCAGGACCTCGTCGCCTTGAAAGTAATCGAAAGCTGATGGCTGATCCGACTGACATCCGCATGGTGGTGTTCGATGTCGACGGCGTATTGACCGATGGCCAGATCATTCTCAACGACCATGGCGTAGAAACAAAACAGTTCGACGTGCGCGACGGTTTTGCAATGTCAGCAGCGCAACGCATGGGACTGAAAGTTGCGGTTTTAACCGGCCGATCCAGCCGAGTGGTGACGCTTCGCATGACTGAGTTGGCGGTGGATTCGCTCCTACAAGGCGCTGGCGACAAGGCCATGGGCCTGCAAACCATCTGCGAGCAGGCCCAGTTACAGCCTCAGCAGTGCGCTTTCGTGGGTGACGACCTGATCGACCTGCCGGCCATGCTGCGTTGCGGCTACCCGATCGCCGTGGCCGATGCCGTCGACGAGGTCAGGGCCCAAGCCCGATACATCACCACTGCACCCGGCGGCCACGGCGCCGCCCGTGAGGCGATCGAACACCTGCTGCGCGGACAGGGCCGGTGGCAGCAGTTGGTGGAACAATACACCATGTAGGCAGCAACCTGTCTATTAATGTACCGAGGCCGGGGCCTTCAGGGGGTTCAAACCAACAGAAGTTCTACTGCAGGGCACTATATTGTGCCCTGCGCAAATGGGAACAGTTGGCATAGAATGGTCTCCGAGGTTTTACATTGACACGCACAGCAACCAGTGGCGAACCACCTCACGGACTTGAAGGGCAAATGCCTTTTACCGGACAAAAGTAGCGTCAGCCATCGTTATGCTACTGGCGTACCTGCTTTTTGTGTTGTGGCTGGACAATGTCGTGCACCTGCCCGTATGGGGGAGATTTCTGGCCAGCGCGATATTTTATTTGACCGCAATTTACATCGGCTACTTTCTCTGGCAACGACGACGACAGGTCCGGTTGACGCTGGACCAAGTAGCCCTGGCAATTGAACGGCGCAGCAAGGGAAAACTGCAGAATCGACTCGTCAACGCGCTGCAGTTGGCGCAACGGAACGATTCGCCAGAACCGCAGATGGCACATGCGGTGGTTGAAGAAAACTACCGGCAACTTCAGCAGGTCCAGATGCATCGCTCGGCCGCATTGTGGCCCGCCCCGGTTGCCATCGCCGCACTGGCGGTCATTTTGACGGTTGCGGGTGTCTATTGGATCACCAACAGCAGGCAAATGGCCAATTCAGCCTCCCGTATTTTCTCTCCCCTTGCTGATATCGCACCCATATATCACACCACTCTGACCGTCGAACCCGGAGACGTGACCGTGACGCCAGGCCAAGACGTACCGATCACCATCTCAATACAGGGGCGCACACCTAAGCTGTTGTCGATACTGATCGATCAGGGCAACGACAGTAAGCGCAAGACCATTATCCCAGACGAAACCTTGCAGCAAGCGACATATACCTTTAAGTCTGTGCAACGATCAATTTCTTACCGGGTGCGCGGCGGCGACTTCACCACCGGAACCTACCGCATCCACGTGCCGACGCCGTTGGAATTGTCCCGCCTTTCAGCGGTCTACGAGTTACCGCCATACACACAGTTGCCCGACCGTCGCATTGATAGTGTCACGGGCGACCTTGAAGCCCTGGTCGGCACCATAGCTTCATGCACGTTTGTGCTCAACCAACCGGCCGATGAGGCGTGGCTTATCCTGCACAAGAGGCCCGATCGCGATTCAGCGGGGAACAGCAGCAGCGTCCTTGAACGCCACATGCTGCAAAAAAAAAGTCCTACCGAGTTTGCCGGTCATATCACTTTTAACGATGTCGTTGGCTACCACTTGCAGTGCCGCTTGCGGGGGCAGCAAGCAATGGCCAGCAGACATTACCGCCTGCGTGTTCTTGACGATCAGGCGCCTTTTCTGGAACTGACAGGACTAGAATCAGAAACACATATCATGATCGACGCAGTCCTGCCCTTGACCGTGTTGGCCCGCGATGATTACGGCCTAGCCGAAGCGGGGCTGTTCTATCAAACGGTACAGCTCAATGCCGACGAAGAAACTGAATCCGAAGCCGACTCGTGGAGGACTATCGAGACATGGCAAATGCACGAACCTACCGTCGCATTTGAGCAGGAACATGATTTGCCTGTGGGCCTGCTCGACGTGGTGGAAGGCGAGGTCATTGAATTGGCCGTACGCGGCCGTGACAACCAACCCGCGCGCAACAGTACATGGGTGACCGGCCCTCGTTACCGCCTGACGGTGACCAGTCCCGGCGGTGCCCTTCAGTTACTTTATGAACAGATTCTCAAGACGCAACTCGATTTGCAGCAGTTGGTCGTGGATCACGATGCCCATGTTGAACAGTCTGGCAAGTGGATCAAGCGGCTCGACCCGTTCTCCCGCGTGCAATGGGACGAGCAGAAGAATCTTGACGCCTTGGCGACCGCGATGAATGACCAGTCGCAATCTCAAATACGGCTGCGTGACCGGTCATCGACCATAGCCAAGCAAATGGTTGAACAGGCCGGTAGCCTGCGCCTGTCCGTGGCCATGCTCGCCGATACGGAAATGGTGCGTAGTATTCGCCAGTTGCGATCCGTCACCGGCAAGGACAATACGCAGCAGAAGCGTGCGACGCTGGCCGATGCCCATCTCACGCAACAACGCATCCTTCGCAGCCTACATGAAGTCTTTGATCAATACGTGCAATTCCGCAAGGACTGGGAACTGTCGCACATGATGGCATTCACGAAAATGCTCGCCAACCGGCAACAACGCATGGCCGATGCAACGGCGTCCTTGTCAAGCATGGCTGACGACGCAATCGGCCCAAAGCAGCGAAATGTCCTGGGCCGCCGCCAAGGGAAGGTGCTGGAACTTTCTAACCTGGCACAAACGGCCTTTACCGCGATGGTTGAATTCGAACCACTGGTGGGCAAGACCATGGCCGAGGCGTTTTCCGCCGCTTCTCAAGCGTTCGACGGTAGTGGGCTCAAGACAGACATGCGCCAAGCCGGAGAACACCTGCAAATTGGCCGGTGGCCTCAAGCAGAGCCACTGCAGCACCGCGCCGCCTCGGCCCTTGCGGCCATACACCTAGAACTCAAGAAGGCGCAGACGCTGGCCGCCCAAAAGGCGATGGCCGAACTGAAGCAATTGATCGACAGCCAAGCTCAATTGCAGCAGACATTGGCTCAATTGCGCCAGGGTAGCGTAGAAAATCTTCTAGATCTTGACCCTGAGTCGGTGGTACTCGACGAAATAGTGCACATGCGCAAACTCGCCGAGCAGTTAAAAAACAAGAAACTAGCACGCGGCAACGACGCGACCTACGACCACCTTTTCGAAGAACATATGAAAGATTTACTGACAACGGGCGCTGGCGGCGACCAGCAGTTGAGCGGACTAAAGCTGCCAAGGCAACCAGGCGGACAGGCAAGCTCGCCCAACTTTTCCAATCTACCCGGCAACCGTGTCAAGCCCAATATTCAGCAGCAATATGAAGACCTTGTCGGCGACCTGCTCGAAGAAGCCGATGATTTACGGGAAGATTATGAAACGTACAACTTGAACGTGGATTGGAAGCTCAGCGAGACAGGTGAATTACTGAAACAAGGCGGCGACATCAACTCCACTTCAGCATCAGCTTCGACTGGTAACATGAAAGTGCCGACCAACAATGCCGGCGGGGCGTCGCGCAGCGGCCGACAAGGCGCCAGGGCGCACGGGCTTAGCGTAGGCCAGTGGTCGATCAACCGCCGTGGCCGTGACGATGCCCAGGAAGGTGACCAGCAGGTACCGGATCAGCAGGGGTTCAAGAACGAGATACTCTCCGATGATCCACAGCAGGACACGTCGACCGGACTCGGCGGCAAACTTGTCAACGAGGACCAATCCTCTTTTAGCGTCAAGGACGCCGGCCAGTGGAAGGATGAAATAGTCGATCGGCTCGGCGCTCCGAAACGTCAAAACCTCATCGTCGAGCGCAAGGGCAAACCCCTGCATCCGCGAGTGGCCGAAGCAATGCGCAATTTGAGCAGCGGACAGGATCAAGTGATCCGTCGCATCAAGGCACTTAAAAAGAATCTGGACCAGTTGTACCTGCCCACCGACCACCTCGATGACCTGATGAGCCAGATGAAATCGAACATGGACCGGCTGAA